>ERZ838577.739-NODE-739-length-49111-cov-8.518000_pt1 | contig 49111 bp, 48 predicted proteins | sample MGYA00519682_ERZ838577 | MGnify/ENA primary metagenome ERZ838577 (study PRJEB31850, sample SAMEA3708838) | human gut metagenome | biome: human gut; feature: human-associated habitat; material: faeces | place: China | collected 2014 ...
GCTGGGGCTATATGACCTCACTCCCGCGCTGTGCCGTCTGGACTACACCATGAGCAAAGCCGGCGGCGTGGCCGACTTTGTGCGGCAGTACACCCTCGCCTCCGGCGGACCCTACTGCGACTGCGGATATAAAAAGAAGGGCTTCGCGAAGCCTGGGACGGAGGCCGGACGATGAAGGGAACCTATCTCTCCCGTGATTTTCGGGAGACTGCGGCACAGTGCTTTCCCTCGCAGGCCAAGGAGCTGAATGCATTTTTTGATACGCGGTTGAATGTGCTGCTGGCTGAAAATGCAGATGCAAGCAAGGAGAAGCAATACCACCTCCAGCGGCAAATATTACCGGGCATTGCGGCCTACGAAACCTTGCAGCGGGTCATGCCGAAAGAGGAGGCGCTGCAAATCGTTCACGGCTATGTGGAGCGGCTGGCGAGAACGAGTCACAAACAGCTTGCCACCCTGCTGCTCATACCGGGTCTTTACCGCCTTGTTCCCGGCGTTTTTGTCAAGTCCACACGGAGCGTTTTCGGCCCGGCGGCGGGCTTTGACTCAAAGGAGCTGCAGGTCGGCAACGGTATATGGCGTGTTGACATGATGAAATGTCCATATCATGACACCTGCGTGGCATACGGATGTCCTGAGCTGTGCTGCTGCTTTTGCGACAGCGACGACATCAGCTACACCGGTCTTCATCCGAAGCTCATTTGGCATCGAACAAAAACGCTGGGGCGCGGCGATGACCGCTGCGACTTTTGCATGAAGATCATGAAATAAATGCACAGGAATGAAGAAGATGAAGAAGGAAGAAAAGAAACCGTTTATCCAATGCTGCATTCTTGGCGCAATCGGCGGGATATTGATGGCTGCCGGCGATTGGCTGCCGGGATGCGTTCCGCTGCAGAAGACGGACACCGGAATGTTCAACAGAGCCTATTATCTGTCCGGCGCCTACGCCTTGTGGAAGCCTGCATTGGTCGTCGGAATGGGAGCGCTTGGGTGCTTCCTCTGCTCCTTCATGGTGAAGGCACTGAATACGGATATTGACACAAGCTATATGAGAACAAAAACTATTCAGTATTTTTGCGGGTTATTTACGGTTGTGGTAGCCTTGGCGATCCATCTCTGGGCGGCTATCTGCCTGCTTTGCCGTACCCCGGTCAGTAGTCGAACCTTTGGTTTCGGAGCCTCGCTCGGACGGAGGGCTTTTTTCCGTCTTTGCGACCGTAGGGTTTTCGTGGGACTGCGCTTCTTTCTGCAAGGGCTTTCCCATTGCTTCTTCCACGATGATTTCACCCTTCGTTTTCGTCGGCACTTCCTGTGCCACGGCTTCACGGCCAGCCTTGTCCTGCTCCGCCTGCGTGATAACGCCAGCCTTAAGGTCTTGATTTGCTCCTCGACCGAGTGCTGATATGAAAAAAGCTGCTCGTCTGTACCGATGTGGTGCTTGCCGAGTACTTGGATTTTGCCTTCGTGGTTTTCTCAGGATTGGAAGAGTAGTCGAGAACGGTCGCAAGGCGAACCGTGACCGGCCACAGCTTACTTACTGCCATTTCAGGTTGCTCTCACCGGGACGGAGAAACTGGCGCTCCATATCTGCCTGAAACTTGTGCAGGCGCTCCAGTTCGCTATTCAGTTTCTGTGTGTCGATAAAGCCAAGGGCGTTTGCCTTGACGGAGATCTGATGGATGTTATTGCCGATGGCGGAGAACTCCCGCATCGCATCATAGAAACGGTCGTCGGGTTTTTCCTTTGGCTCATAATGTGGCGGGGCGCATCACAGATGAAAAGTTCTCTATGATGAGCAAGACCTATGAGGACGAGCAGGCACAGCTTAAAGTGGAAATCCAGACTTTGCAGCAGGAAATCGAAATACAGGAACGACAGATTGAAAATTTGGAGCAGTTTATCCAGCGGGTACGCAAATACGAGGATTTGGACGAGCTTACCCCCTATGCGCTGCGGGAACTTGTCAAGGCGATCTACATTGAAGCCCCGGACAAGTCCAGCGGCAAGCGGCATCAGGGCATCCGCATTTCCTATGACCTTGTGGGATTTATCCCCGTGGAAGAACTGCTGAAACAGGAAACGGCGTGACCGAAGCCACGCCGTTCCTGAGAAAATACGATATTACTTTCTTATGACCCTCGACCATTCCCGGAAGGACTTCCTTTGCTCTGAGCGGTATTTCGTTGTTGTCCTTATGCGTGTTCGCCTTTTTGGGATGCCGGTCTTTCTTATTTCAGACGTTCCGAAATTGCACGCGCCGCCTGCACGCCGGAGGCGCCTGCCTGCGCAAGCCCTCTGGTCACGCCCGCGCCGTCGCCCGCCGCGAAGAAGCCGGGAAGCTTTGTCTCCAGATTCTCGTCGAGCTCCAGCCTTGCAGAGTAGAACTTGACCTCCGCGCCGTAAAGAAGCGTATCATAGTTCGCCGTGCCCGGGGCGATTTTGTCGAGCTGATAGATCATCTCAATGATGTTATCGAGCTGCCGCTTGGGAAGCGTCAGCGAGAGGTCGCCCGGAACCGCTGCCGTGAGCGTGGGGCGGACGGTCGACTGCTTCATGCGGTGCTCATTCGTGCGCTTGCCGTCGACCAGATCGCCGAAGCGCTGCACCAGAACGCCGCCTGCGAGCAGGTTGGACAGCGACGCGATGTGCTTGCCGTAGCGATACGGCTCGTTAAACGGCTGCGTGAACCGGTTCGAAACCAGAAGCGCAAAGTTTGTATTCTCGCTGCGAAGCGCAGGGTCTGCATACGAGTGCCCGTTGACGGTGTTGATGCCCTCGACATTTTCCGCGACGACATGTCCATACGGGTTCATGCAGAACGTGCGCACCTGATCGCCGTACTGCTTGGTCCGGTAAATGAGCTTCGACTCATAGACGACGTTCGTGATATGCTCAAACACCGTCGCCGGAAGCTCAACGCGCACGCCGACGTCGACCTGATTGTTAAGAAGATGCAGTCCCAGATTTTTGCAGACATCGGAGAACCACTCCGCGCCGCTTCTGCCCGGTGCGGCAAGCAGATAGTTGCAGAACAGCTCGTCGCCGTTTTTGAGCGTGATGAGATAGCCGCCGTCGGCTTTTTCGATGTTCGTCGCCGAGGTATTGAAACGGAATTCGAGCTTCTCCTTGAGGTCCTCATAGATGTTCTGCAGAATCATGAGGTTTTTCTCGGTGCCGAGATGCTTGCATCTTGCCTGCAGCAGGTGCAGATCATAGCCCAGCGCCCGTCTTGCCAGCGCCTTTGCCTCTGCAGTTTCGGTGGAGTAGACCTCCTCGGTCGCGCCGTGGGCAACGTTGATGGAGTCCACGTACTCGATGAGATTCATGACCGTGCCGGGGTCCATGAAGTCGGTCAGCCAGCCGCCGAAGGCGGTCGTAAAATTGAACTTGCCGTCGGAGAACGCGCCCGCGCCGCCGAATCCGCACATCGTGTGACAGATCGGGCAGTGGATGCACTCGCGCACCTTGCCGGAGACAATCGGACAGCTTCTGTGGTAGATATCGGGTCCCTGATCAATTGCCAGCAGCTTGACTCCGGGTTTTAATTTTTCCAGCTCATAGGCAGCGAAGATGCCCGCCTCGCCGCAGCCGAGAATCACAACGTCAAAGCTTTCTCGCATGGTGATGCTCCTTCCAGATTTCTAAAGAATATTTGTAAATTTCCGGTGTTTTTCTTCCGTTTTTCTCGTTTTCTCCAACGGATAGTATAGCAGACGAAGCAAAGCCGTGCAACCTGCCAATTTCCACAGAAAACGCGAAGCATCCTTGTCGGACACTTCGCGTTTTTCATAAGAAAAATTACTTGCAGTTAAGTTCTTTATAAGCTACTCTAATATCTCCTGTGTTTCGCCCGCAGTTTCCGGCTCTTCGGGCACCGGCTTTTCGTGGTGGTAGCTGAGGATCGGAATGCCGTCGGTCACATTGTCGTAGATCGTCTTCATCGCCTCCTCGGGCGTGTTGACGCAGCCGTGCGACCCGGCATAGAGATAGTAGTCGCTGCCGAACTTCGATCGCCAGGACGCATCGTGCAGCCCGTAGAGGTCCGTGATGCTGACCCAGTATTTGACGAACACATGGTAGTCCGGTCCGTCGAGCCAGATATCGGTGGTCTTATAATACGTATAGTAAAGTCCCGTGATCGTCGGGTGCCCGTCGGGAAGCCCGGTGACGATGTCGGTCGAAACGACCAGCTCGCCGTCTTTGTAAAACGTCATCTTCTGGTTCGTGATGTCGACCTCGATGTAGGTGTCCTTGATATCAAACGGCTCGTCGTTTCGCAGGCAGACAATCTCGGGCGTCAACTCACCCGCGTCCAGCGTCCGCAGCCGCTCGACAAGCTGCTCCGTCAGCGCCTCGCGGTCTACCCGGTAGCTCACGTTCAGGAACTGAATCGGCACATACCCATCGACCTCGGAGTCAAACAGATACTTCGTGTAAGGAATATCGTATGTATCCGCCCAGGCATCGACCAGCGCGCGCACGCCGTCTTCGTCCACCGTCACGCTGCCGTCTTTCTCCAGCGACACAAGCGCCTCCGCCTGCGTCTGCGTGAGCTTCTGCACCGGCTCATCAAAAGAAAGCTGCGGCGCAGCCTTCGCAAAGTCCACCGTCAGCAAAAATCCGTGCAGCTCGTCTTTGAAGCTCTGTTCGATGTCAAAGCTTGTGTTTTCCGTCGTAACTTCCGGCGCTTCATAGCAATCAACATCCGTCAGCTCGGCGGTGATCGTCTCGGGCTGCTGCCCGGCGTTCACGACGCCCGTCAGCGCCAGCTCGATGGTATGCCGCACCGCATCGGGCATCAACGTATTGCCGCTTACCGCTTCTTCGAGCGTAAACCTTCCGTCTTCAAACGCAACATGCGCGTCCTGCGGCGCCTGCCGCTCGATGGCGTTCGCATCTGCCTCGGGCTTTGCCGTGTCGAGCTGCGTCAGATCGAGCGGGGCGTCCAGGGCTTCTGCCGAAGCGCCCGCATGCCACGAAAGCCGCTCGGCAATGCCCAGCGCCTCAAACTCCGCCTCCGGCAGCAGATCGATCTGCGAAAGCCCGTTTGTTGCCGCCGCCTGCGCCGACTGGGAAAGCCCCAGATCTTCGAGCGTATAGCTGCCGATTTCCGCGCCGTTTTCCGTCAGCGCCACGCGCGTTCCGGAAATCCAGTTCATTCGCGCCTCGACCGCGCCTGACAGCGCCGCATGCTCCTGCTTTGCCCGCGCATCCAGCCGCGTCACCGCAAACAGCCCCACGCCCGTCAGCGCCAGCAAAACCGCCAGCACCAGCAGCAAAACCTTCACCGACTTCTTCATTCTCTCTTCTCCCATCCGGTCTCAGCCAGAACATTCGCGCATTATTATACCAGCTTTCGCGCCGATTGCAACCCAAAAAAGCCCGCTTTACGCCAGGCACATTGTGCCAGTGCGAAACAAAAACCTCGTAGAGTTTCGCCCCGCAGGGCGAAATAAAATGAAAATCCATTGTATCCGGCGGCTTTGCCGACCGGAACAGGACAGCCGTTGGCAGCTCTGCTGCCTTACGGATGTCGCGTGCCCCTTGTGGGTACAATACTGCTCGCTGAGCCAGTGTGGAATTTTGTCCCTGTGGGACAAAATTATGCGCGCAGTCGAGGCGCAGCTCTATTCGGGCGAAAACCTGTTTTCGCCCGAAAAAAAATCACCCGACCGAAGTCGGGTGATTTTTCTAGCTTTTAGCCAACGCGGCCATACTGGCAGTCGTTGTTGCCGGAGTCGGTGATCCACATCTCGAGCATGTTGATGGGGTCGTTGAAGTCGGCGAGCCAGCCTTCACGGCAGAAGTCATAGTTGCCGTTCTTGCGCTCCTCGAGGAAGACGTTCCAGTCCTGAGACTGAATGGTCATGTCGATGCCGATTGCGCCGAGGTCCTGCTGCATCGCTTCCGCGACAGCGATGTGAGCGGTGCCGTTGTTGGTCAGATATTCGACCGAGATCGGGGTCTCTGCGGAGAGCATACCGTCGTCATCGAACTTGTAGCCGGCAGCCTTCAGAAGCGTGCGGGCCTTCTCAAGAGTGCCCTCGTAGTTGTTGTTGATGCCGTAGACATCGAAGTAGCCTTCGTCTTCCACGCTGGACTTGAATACGCCGCCATCGCCGTCAGCCATGCCGAGCGGAATGAAGGAGTTCGCGGGAACCTGACCGGACTGACCGACGTTCTCAACGATATAGTCGCGGTCGATCAGCAGCGAGAACGCCTCGCGCATGCAGGCAGCCTGCTCGGGGGTCTTGCCGTCAAACAGGGAGGACTTGCAGTTGAACGCCGCGTAGTAGGTGCCGAGGTTGTCAACAATGTAGAACTCGGGGTTGTCAAGCAGGGTCTGGATCTCGTCGTTCGGGACGGTGTCGATCATGTCGACGTTGCCCGCGTTGTAAGCGGCGTAGATCGCGGTGTCGTCAGCGGAGAGCATGAACTCGATCTTCTCCAGCTCGACGGAGTCTGCGTCGTACCAGTACGGGTTCTTTTCGTAGGTCATGGAGACGTCATGATCCCAAGCGGTGCAGACGAACGGACCGTTGGAAACGAAGCCCGCGTTCTGGCACCAGCCGCCGGGAGAGGTCTGCCAGTCGGCAAACGCCTCAACTGCGGACTGCTTGACCGGGAAGAAGGTCGGGAACGCCATCAGGTCTTCCATGTATGCGCACGGAGCCGTCAGAACGAATTCGAAGGTGGTGTCGTCCACAGCCTTGACGTTCAGCTCATCGGGGTAGCCCTCGATGCCGGCGAACATGTAGCCGTAGTCGGCAGCGGTCAGAGTAGAAGCAGCGCGCTTCCAGGAGTACTCGAAGTCAGCAGCGGTAAGGTCGCTGCCGTCGGACCACTTCAGACCGTCCTTCAGCGTGACCGTATAGGTCAGACCGTCGTCGGAAACGGTGTAGCCGGTGGCACAGGCGGGCTCGGTCTTGCCTTCTGCGTTGTAGGTGTACAGACCGGAGAATGCAGCGGCAGCCAGGCAGGCGCCGTCAACGGTGGAGTTCAGAGCCGGGTCCAGATAGCCGGGCTCGGAAGCGAGGTTGGCGCGAAGAGTGTCGGAGCCGTTGGTCATCTTGACTTCCTGGAAGAACTTCGTGCCGAACAGGTTCGCGTACATACCGGTGACATAGTCCTTCATCATGTAGATGTCGTTGTAGTAGTAGAACGGCAGGACGCACCAGTTGGACATCAGGATGTCCTCTGCTTCGTGCATCAGCTCGGTGCGGTGTGCAAAGTCGGTCTCGGCTTTGATTTCCGCAATCAGCTCGTCATACTGCGACCAGTCAGCCAGCGGATCGATGAACGCATCGCTGACGAGGGTAGCCGCATCGGGAACTTCTTCCGTATCGGTGGTTTCAGTGGTTTCGGTGGTTTCGGTGGTGGTGCTTTCGGTCGTGCTGGTCTCGGTCTCGGTGCTGGGTGCTTCGGTCTTGGCACAAGCAGCGCAGAACGAAACGATCATCACAGCCACAAGCAGCAGCGCAAGGATCTTTTTCATTTTTGGAACCTCCTGTTTTATTTTGCACTTCGCGCCGAACATCTTCCGGGCTTCCGATGCGCCGCTTGCGGCGTATGCACGAAAAACTCCCTTCCGGCGGTTTCGGGTTGAAGAACATTACTTACATTGCTTTGTTAATGAAGCAAAGCGTTATTTTTCCGCATGATACCACGCAGTGCGTGTTCCGTCAAGTATCTCTGGAACTTTTTGTATGACCTTTAAAATATTCGCCATACTTTTTCTTCCGTTTTATGCTTATTTGTTCCAGCAAGCAACAAAGTGACCGTCTCCGCGATCGGTGAGCGCGGGGCACTCTTTGGCACACTGCTCGGTGGCATAGCGGCAGCGGGTGCGGAACGAGCAGCCGGTCGGCATGTTCAGAGGACTCGGCACGTCGCCCTCGAGGACGATGCGCTGGCGCGCTCTGGTAATATCGGGGTCCGGAATCGGCACCGCCGACAACAGCGACTGCGTATACGGATGCTGCGGGTTTTCGTTCAGTTCATCTGCATCGGCAACCTCGACGATCTTGCCGAGATACATGACTGCGATGCGCTTGGAAATGTGCCGCACGACGAGAAGGTCATGCGCGATGAACAGATACGCCACGCCGAGCTTTTCCTGCAGCTCTTCAAACATGTTGATGACCTGCGCCTGAATGGACACGTCCAGCGCGGAGACCGGCTCGTCGCAGACGATGAACTTCGGGTTCACGGCAAGCGCTCTTGCAATGCCGATTCTCTGGCGCTGACCGCCGGAAAATTCATGCGCGTAGCGCGTGGCATGCTCGGCGTTGAGTCCGACGGTTGCCATGAGGTCCAGGATTTTTTCGCGGCGCTCTTTCCGGTTGGCGTAGAGCTTATGCACATCCAGAGGCTCCCCGATAATATCTTCGACCGTCATGCGCGGGTCCAGAGACGAATACGGGTCCTGGAAGACCATCTGCATCTGCTTGCGCATGTGGGTGATGTTCTTTGCCGTGACGGGTTCGCCGTCGAAAATGACCTCGCCTGCCGTCGGCTCATAGAGCCGCAGAATCGTGCGTCCGACGGTCGTCTTGCCGCAGCCGGACTCGCCGACCAGACCCAGCGTCTCGCCGCGCCCGATGGTAAACGACACATCGTCGACAGCTTTCAGGGGCTTCGAGCTCAGAAGACCCGTGCGGACAGGGAAATACTGCTTGAGGTTTTTGACCTCCACTAAGATCTCAGACATTTCCTTCCCCTCCTTCTGCCATCAGCCGATCACGGATATTGACCCAGCACGCCGCCTTGTGGTTTTCGTTGATCGTCAGCTCGTCCGGATGCTCGGTCAGGCAGATTTTCATTGCCGCGTCGCAGCGCGTGCAGAATGCGCAGCCGGCGGGCAGGTTCAGCATGTTGATCGGCGTGCCCGCAATCGGAACGAGCTTCTTTTTCATGTTGTTGACGTTCGGAATCGACCGCAGAAGCCCCTTTGTGTACTCGTGCTTCGGGTTGTAGAAGATCTCGCGCGCGGTGCCGCGCTCGCAGATTCTGCCGCCGTACATGACGATGATATTGTCGCACATGTCAGCAATGACGCCGAGATCGTGCGTGACAAGAATGACTGCCATGCCGAGCTTTTTCTGCAGATCCTGCATCAGTTCGAGGATCTGCGCCTGAATGGTCACGTCAAGCGCCGTCGTCGGTTCGTCGGCAATGAGAATGTCGGGCTCGCAGGCAAGCGCCATCGCGATCATGACTCTCTGCCGCATGCCGCCGGACAGCTCAAACGGATACTGCTTGATGCGCTTTTCCGGCTCGTTGATGCCGACCAGCTCGAGCATTTCGATGGCGCGCTCGCGCACTTCCTTACCTCTGCGGTTCGTATGCAGGCGGATTGCCTCTCCGAGCTGGCTGCCGATTGTGAAGACCGGGTTCAGGCTCGTCATGGGGTCCTGGAAGACGATCGAGCAGCATTTGCCTCGGAAGTGGCTCATCTGCTTTTCCGACCACGTCGTCAGATCCTCGCCTTTGTAAAGAATATGTCCGCTCTTGATTCTGCCATTGTCCGCCAGAATCTGCATCACGGAGTATGCGGTGACGGATTTGCCGGAGCCGGACTCGCCGACAATGCCGAGAATTTCGCCGGGGTTGAGGTTAAACGATACACCGTTGACAGCCTGTACCTCGCCGGAGTCCGTGCGGAACGTCGTGTGCAGATCCTGCACGCTCAGAAGATATTGTTCACTCATGGCGCTCACCTCTTCAGCTTCGGGTCGAACGCATCGCGAAGACCGTCGCCCAACAGATTCAGGCTCAGCACGATCAGACAGATCATCAGAGCCGGGAAAATCAGCTTATACGGATAGGTCTGAAGACCCTGACGCGCAGAGTTTGCAAGAGAGCCCAGAGACGGCATCGGCGCGTTGACGCCGAGACCAATGAAGCTCAGGTAGCTCTCGGTGAAGATTGCCGACGGAATCTGCAGCGCCGTCGAGACAATGATAACCGAAAGACAGTTCGGCAGGATGTGCTTGCGGATGATCCAGCCGGGCTTTGCGCCGATCGAGCGCGCAGCAAGCACGAACTCGTTTTCCTTGATCGAGAGAATCTGACCGCGGATAAGGCGTGCCATACCGACCCAGTAAAGAAGTCCGAAGACGATGAACATCGAGACCATGTTTGAGCCGAGCTTTGCAAGCGCCGAGCCTGCCGGGAACGTCAGCGTCTGGTTGAGAACCGTCGCCAGCAGGATAATGACCAGCATATCGGGAAGCGAATAGATGATATCGACGATGCGCATGAGAATCAGGTCGACGCGCCCACCGGCATAGCCCGAGACGCTGCCGACAATCATGCCGATGATCAGCACGATGATGCTCGCGAAGAAGCCGACGACGAGCGAAATTCTCGTGCCGTAGATCACGCGGATGAAGTAGTCGCGGCACTGCTCGTCGGTGCCCATGATGTGCGGGAAGCGCGTGCCGCCCTCGTCGATGTATTTCTGCTCCGCCTTGCTGTAGGTGAACGGCGCGAGATTCTTTGCGCCCTTGTCGCGCTTGCCGTTGACCGAGAGGATTTCCTCATAGCCGTAGGGCACGATCATGGGAGCGATGATGATCGTCAGGATGATTGCCGCAAGGACAACGATACTCAGCACCGCCAGCGGGTTTTTGAAGAGCTTGCGCATGCCGTCTTTGAAGAAGGACGTACTTTCGCTCATGACGTCCTGCTGCCGCTTTTCCTCGTCCGTCGCTCTTTCAAACTTCGAAAGGTCGATCTGGGCGCTCAGAATCTGCTTTTTGGGCGTCTTGTTGGGATCAAAATTTTCCATATCGCATCCTCCCTTCTCAGTCGAATTTGATGCGCGGGTCTACGAGCTTGTACAAAAGATCGCAGATCAGGTTCGCCACGACCATCAGCGTTGCCAGGAAGATGGTCGTCGCCATGATCATGGTATAGTCGCGGTTGGTGATGGCACTGACAAACTTGCTGCCGATGCCGCCGACGGTGAAAATGGTCTCAATGACCATCGAGCCCGTGATGATGTAGGCAATCTGCGGACCGGCGTACGTAATGACCGGAAGCAGAGAGTTTCGCAACGCGTGCTTGAAGATGACCTTCCACTTCGCAACGCCCTTTGCCTTTGCCGTGCGGATGTAGTCCTGGCTCAGCGCGTCGAGCATGCTGGACTTGGAAAGTCTCGTGACATACGCCATCGGATAAGCCGAAAGCGCGATGACCGGCAGAAGATAATTGGGCTGGTTGGGGTCCCAGACCGGGAACCACGCAAGCCTGATGCAGAACACCAGAAGCAGCAGCGTTGCCAGCACGAAGCTCGGCACCGCCGTAAAGAGCGTCGAGAAGAACACGATGATACGGTCGGGAAGCTTGTTGCGCATCAAAGCGGCAAAGCTTCCGAACACCGTGCCGCACAGCAGCGCCACAGCAATTGCCATCAGACCGAGCTTTGCCGAAATCGGGAACGACTCGGCGATAATTTCGGTGATGTTGCGTCCGTTTTTGAGGGACACGCCGAAGTCTCCGTGCAGCAGGTTCTTCATATATAAAAGAAACTGCTCCGGAACCGGCTTGTCCAGATTGTAGCGCCGGTTCAGCGCCTCAATGGTCGCCGCGCTCAGCGCCTTCTCCCGGTTGAACGGTCCGCCGGGGATCGCGTTCATAACGAAAAATGTGATGGCACATATGATGAATACCGTCAGAATGGCAAGTAAGATGCGTTTGACAATATATCTGCCCACATTCTTCACTCCCTTCTGTTGTTTTCTTTTCTGCCTGCCCGCCGAAAAGCAGCGGCTCAAGGTTTCTGTTTATTATAACGGTTCGCTGCGGATTGGTCAATCCTTTTTCGTCTGTCGGCGACATTTTTTAAACGCAGCGTTCGCGTTTTCTCCGCTCTGGCAGTGAAAAGTCTTCTCATTTCCTCACATTTTGAAGAATCTCCACGTTTTTCCAGCTGCACAGTCGTCCACGCAGGAGGGACACGGAACCATTTCCCTGCGCCTGGCATATGCTGATGGATACAGGAGGCGATGATATGGATACACAGGGCACCGTCGTGGTGCGTCTTTCCACTTCCAGCGCCAGAATTCCTTTGCAGGGCGCAACGGTTACCATCACAAAACGGCTTCCGGGCAGCAAAACGCAGCTGCTTGCCGTGCGCGTGACGAACTTCGACGGGCTGACGGACCCCGTCGCCATCGAAACCCCACCGATGGCAGAAAGCCGGAGCTACCAGAATACCTCCGTCCCCTACGCCGTCATTGACATCCGCGCCGAGCATTTGGGCTTTGACCGCGTGATTGTGCAGAACGCGCAGGTTTTCCCGGATACCGAAACCCGGCAGGAGCTCTCGCTCATTCCGACGCCGGAGCTTCCAAGCTCCTTCGACCGCACCGAAACGTTCGTCGTTCCGCCGCAGAATCTGTCGTGAGGTGAAGCCATGCCGACCTCTGTCATCCCCTACATCCCCGAGACCATCGTCGTCCATCTGGGCGCACCGACCGCATCCGCGGCAAATGTCACCGTTCCCTTCACCGACTATGTCAAAAACGTCGTCTCCAGCGAAATCTACCCCACCTGGGAGCCCGCGGCGCTGGAGGCAAACACGCTGGCGATCATTTCCTTCGCCCTCAACCGCTACTATACCGAGTATTACCGCAGCCGCGGCTACAATTTTGACATCACGTCCTCCACTGCCATCGACCAGAAGTACATCGAAGGGCGGAACATCTATGAAAACATCTCCGTCCTCGTCGATGAAATCTTCGACCGGTATCTGCGGCGCGAGGGCTTTGTCGAGCCGCTGGCGGCAAAGTTCTGCAACGGGGTCACGACCACGTGCGAGGGTCTCAGCCAGTGGGGCTCACAGTATCTTGCCGAGGGCGGCGCGGACGCTTTTTCGATTCTGCGCTCGTACTACGGCAATATTGAGCTGGTCACAAACGCGCCCATCCAGGAGCCGTCACCGTCCTACCCCGGCACACCCCTGCGCCGGGGCGATACAAATGCCGACGTAGCGCTGGTACAGTTCATGCTCAACCGGATTTCCCAGAACTACCCTGCCATTCCGAAGCTCACGGTCGACGGCGTGTTCGGCGCGGCAACAGAGGAATCGGTCCGCGCGTTCCAGTCGATCTTCGATCTGGCGTCCGACGGCGTGGTCGGTCCTGCGACATGGTATCAGCTGGTTCTGCTCTACGTCGCCGTGCAGCGGCTCTCCGAGCTTCGGTCTCTGGGGCAGACCTATACGCGCTACAACTGGGAGCTGCCAGAGCCGCTCTCTGTCGGCGATACCGGAAGCCGGGTCACGTTTTTGCAGTATGTCCTGTCCGTTCTCGCCGCGTTCATTCCGTCCATTCCTGCCGCTGATATCACGGGCACCTACACCGAAAATACCCAGGAGTCGGTGCGCGCCTTTCAGGATTTTGCCGGGCTTTCGCCCACAGGCTCAATTGACGACACGACCTGGAACGCCCTTTACGCGCAGTATGCCGGCATCCGGCAGGAGGTTCTGTCCGATGGGGAGCTGTTTCCGATCACGCAGACGGATGCGCCGGAGGCAACCCCTGTCTTTGCCTCCGATACGCCCGCCGCGCCGCCCGCCTCCATCTTCCCGCGTCCGCCCACCGGAGAAGCGGCACAGCGCTATTCCGACACATCGCGATTTCTGCAATATCCCGCCGGAGGCTTTGCCCCCGGACAGCAGGACGAGGAGGGACCCGTATGATTCTGCCGGAGGACTACATCAACCGCCCCGTGCGCAGTCTGCAGACGATGCTGCGGGTGCTGTCAACGATTTTCCCGGCGCTTTTGAACGTCAACCCCGATGGCATATACGGCGATGCGACCTGCGCCGCTGTTGCCGCCTTTCAGACGTTCTCCGGTCTTACCGCGACAGGCATTGCAGATCACGAAACGTGGAACGCACTTGTCGCCTGCTACCTGCACCACGCGCCGCGCGTGCTGCCGCCGGAGCCGCTGCGCATCGTCCTGCAGCCGGGGCAGACGATTGCGCCGGGCGAACGGAACCTGCATGTCTATCTCGTGCAGGCGATGCTGCAGGCGCTCGGGCAGTGCTACGCAAACTCGGACCCTCCCGCCGTCACAGGCATTCTGGACGCTTCCACGCAGCGCGCCGTGCGGAGCTTGCAGGCGCTGTTCGGTCACGAGCAGACCGGCGTCATTGACCACCGCTTCTGGGCGTATCTCACGCGGCTTTACACCCTCTCGGCAGGCGACGGCACACACGGCGCTCCTTCCGCATCGTCCGCGGTAAACTATCTTCTCTGAGCGCAAAAGCGGCATGGACTTTCGTCCATGCCGCTTTGTATTTGGGGGTTTTACTCGACGGTGACGCCGCGCTTTGCAAATTCCGAAACCATAAGATCAAGGTCGGGCTTGATGTTGATCGGCTCGCCCGCGGACTTGATGGCGTTTGCCACGTCCTTCAGGCCGTTGCCGGTGACGACGGAGACGACCGTATCGTCCTTGCCAATGAGCCCCAGCTCGCATGCTTTTTTGACTGCCGCCGTGCCGGTGACGCCCGCAGGCTCGCCGAACACACCGCAGGTTCTGCCCAGCAGCTTCTGCGCCGCGAGAATTTCCTCGTCGGTCACGTTGATTGCCAGACCGTTCGACTCGCGGATTGCCATGAGCGCTTTGTCCGCGTTGCGCGGCACGCCGACAGAGATGGAGTCCGCAATCGTGTTTTCCTCCATCGGCTCCCAGGGCTTGTTCTCCTGGATCGCGCGGTTGAGGGGATAGCAGCCCGTGGACTGAGCGGAAATGAGCCGCGGCAGCTTGTCGATAAAGCCGATGGCGTAGAGGTCCTTGAGACCCTTCCACACGCCCGCGATCGTGCAGCCGTCGCCGACGGAGATGGCAAGATAATCGGGCATCTGCCAATCCAGCTGCTCGGCAATTTCCAGCGCAACGGTCTTCTTGCCCTCGGAAAGATAGGGATTGATTGCCGCGTTGCGGTTGTACCAGCCCCACTTTTCGATTGCCTCGGCAGACATCTTGAACGTCTCTTCGTAGTTGCCCTTGACGGAAATGACGTTCGCGCCGAAGATCATCAGCTGCGCGACCTTGCCCTTGGGCGCGCGCTCGGGAACGAAGATATAGGTCTTGAAGCCCGCAGCGGCCGCGTTGCCGGCCAGGCTCGATGCGGCGTTGCCGGTGGAAGAGCAGGCAATGATCTTTGCGCCCGCTTCTCCTGCCTTCGCAACTGCCATCGCAGAGGCGCGGTCTTTTAACGACGCCGTGGGGTTGATGCCGTCGTCCTTGACCCAGAGCTTTTTGATGCCCAGAAGCTCGGCAAGCTTCGGCTCCTCATAAAGCGGCGACCAGCCCACGCGAAGGGGCGTATCGGGCGTGGTTTCCTCGACCGGCAGCAGCTCGCGGTAGCGCCACATCGTGGGGTTCACGCGGTTTTTGAGCGTTTCCTTGGTGAAATGCGCCTTGATGTAGTCGTAATCGTAAATGATGTCCAGAATGCCGCCGCACTCGCAGTTCGTCAGATTCGGGACCGCCTCATATTCCTTGCCGCACTTGACGCAGCGCGCGCACTTGACATTTTTCAGCATAGCAGTTCTCCTGTATCAAATATTGCGGGGATGGGGCTGCCCCCACCCCCGCGAAATCGGTTCGTGATAGAAATTTACGGCTTACAGGGTCTTGAGAAGACCAACTTCCTCGTTGAAGGCATTGATGAGCTCGTCGAGGTCCTTCGCCTGTGCGTGGACCGCGTCCCACGTGCCCTTGGTGTCGTACCACTGGGCGTTGAGGTCTTCGACGTCCATGCCCTGCTGCTCAACCCAGGTGTAGTACTTGAGGTTGTGGACTCTCTTGCGCTCGGTGTAGGTCAGCTCCAGCATGCTGTCGGTCTTGAGGTTCAGCATGTGCAGGTTGTGGTCGAGCTCTGCTGCCTGCGCGGAGTAGGCGCCGTACATTTCGTTCAGCTCTTCGACACGGGACTTGTACATGACAGCGGAGTCGGTCAGAACGGTGACGACGACGTCATCTTCGGTCAGCTCATAGTACTTGGCAAACTTGATGCAGCAAAGAACGTTCGCGATGCCGGAAATGCCCATCCAGGTGAACTTTTCGATCTGCTCGTCGGAAAGACCGAGGCTCTTGAGGTACTCCTGACCTTCCTTGCAGTTAAACAGGCGCAGCAGGCGCTGGGAGTCTTCGTCGTCAATGTCGATGACCATGTCGGTGTTCTTGACATTGTGGACCCAGGGGATGTGCTTGTCGCCGATGCCTTCGATGCGGTGGCCGCCGAAGCCGTTATCCAGAATGGTCGGGCACTGGAGCGCTTCGCCGACGGCGAGCTTCATGCCGGGATAACGTTCTTTCAGAAGGTCGCCTGCGGACATCGTGCCGGCGGAGCCGGAGGTGAAGCAGGCGCCAGCGAGTCTCTGGCCGGGCTTCTTGGTGTTTTCAAAGAGGTCAGACAGCGCGTAACCGGTGACATTGTAGTGCCACAGGGGGTTGCCCATCTCGGCGAACTGGTTGAAGATCATCATGGAAGGATCCTGCTTGAGCTCCCAGGTCTTGTCGAAGATTTCCTTGACGTTACTTTCGCAGCCCGGGGTTGCAATGATCTGGCCGGCGATGGTCTTGAGCCAGTCGAAGCGCTCCTTGGACATATCCTGCGGCAGGATGGCGACGGAGTCGCAGGCGAGAAGCTTGGAGTTGAACGCGCCGCCGCGGCAGTAGTTGCCGGTGGAGGGCCAGACCGCGTGATGGTACGTCGCGTCAAACTGGCCGGTCACGAGTCTCGGAGCCAGGCAGCCGAAGCTTGCGCCAACCTTGTGGCAGCCGGTCGGGAACCACTTGCCGGACATGGCAAGAATGCGGCAGGGAACGCCGGACACGGAGGACGGAATTTCGACGTAGTTCGGGGTCTTCTGGTAAAGGCCGCCGGATTCCTTTGCCTCGTTGTGCCAGTTGATGCGGAAGAGGTTCACGGGGTCGACGTCCCACAGACCGGTGTGCGACAGCTTTTCCTTGATCTTTTCCGGAATCAGATCGGGGTTCTGCATCTGCGCGATGGTCGGGATGATGATATTGTTTTCCTTTGCCTTCTGGATGTTGTGTGCCAGACCTTCTTTGTTGATGGTCAGATCAATCGTCTTGTTCATGTGGTTTCTCCTCCTGTTTTACTGTTGTCTAAATAGGAATAAAGGGTGTATTTGGATATGCCGAAGTGTTTTGCGATCTTATCGCCGGATTTCGTAATCATCAGCGCGCCGGATTTGCTGAGGTACCGGATGGCTTTGACCTTGTCATCCTTCGTCATCAGCGCCACGGGCTTTCCGACCAGCTCGTCCGCCTGACGGATCAGGTCTTCGAGCAGGTCCGCCACGTTGAGCGTGATGCGCTCGGGTTCTTTGCGGGTCTGTGCGTCAACAGAATTGAACTCATGCAGCGTGTTTTCAAACATCTGCATCATGGAGATATCGTAATTGATGCCGAGGATTGCCGCGACCTTTCCATGCTCGTCATGGATATAGACCGAAGAAGATTTCAGGGTTTTTCCGTCTTTCGTGCGGGTCAGATAGCAGAGCTGGTCGCTCACCTGATCGTCGTCGTGCCCGATCTGCTCGAGTACCACGTGCGACGGTCCGTCGCCGACCTTTCGCCCGGAAACATGTCCGTTCTCAATGGCGACGATGGAGCTGTAGGCGCTCTTTTCCGATATTTCATGCACCACAACCTCACAATTCGGTCCGAACTGCGAAGCGATGCCTTTCGCGATCTGGCTCAGCATTTCCAGAAGTCTCGCGTCCAATGACTTATCACCTCCAAATATTCACGCCGTGTCTCTCAAATCAGCAAAATCTGTGCATCTTGCCGATGGATAGCTCTATCATACCAGTATTTTTTGGAGAATGCAATGGCTATTCTAAATTTTTTTTAGGTTTGCAAAAAATTTTTCGTTTTTTCGTCCGCTTTCCGCCTGCCTTCATCTGGTCAGCTCGGCAAGAATCGACGCAAAGCCGCGGCATGCCTTCGTCAGCTGAGAGATCTCAATGTACTCGTCGCGCACGTGCGCCAGGCTTTCCAGCGACGGACCGTAGCCGATCGTGGGGATGCCTGCCTCGCCGCAGAAATGGCTGCCGTTGGTGCAGAACGAGAAATGCGACAGCGGCGCATCGATGCCAGCAGCCTCCAGCCCCCGCCGCGCCTTGACGACCAGTTCGGAGTTTTCGTCCACCACCCATGCCGGGAAATACCGCTTTGCCGAAATCGTATCGCCGGTCCAGCAGGCTTCCGTTCCGGTCGCCAGATAACAGCGCGCTTTGATTTCCGGGTGCTTTTCCTGCGCGCGGGCAATCGCTTCTTCTACCTGCCCGAGAATCACCGCCTCATCTTCTCCGACCAGCGTCCGCCGGTCAAACGTCGCGCGGCACGCTGCCGGAACAACCGACGCGCCGGGATAGGGCGCGGAGACAATGTCCGTCAGTTCCAGAATGCCGCGACCCAGCAGCGGATGCTCGTTCGGCACAATCTTCCGGATTTCTTCGATGACCGCCATCATTCCGTAGACGGCGTTGACGCCCTTTTCCGGGTTGGAGGAATGACAGCTCACGCCCTCGGTCTCGACCACAACCTCGGCTCTTCCCCGCTGCCCGATCTTGATGCTGGTGGACGTCGCCTCGCCGACGATGACAAAATCAGGCTTGACCCGTTTCGTAACCTCGCGCGGCGCGACGCCTTCGAAGCATTCCTCGTGGACCGTGCCGGAAACGCAGATCGTACCGGCAAAGTTCTTCTTCGTCTGCGCGGCAAAGCGCCCTGCCGCCATGACCATCGCACAGTCGCTGCCCTTCATGTCCGAGGCGCCGCGCCCGTAAATCTTCCCGTCCGCAATCTCGCCGCTGAACGGACCGTGCGTCCACTGTGCCTCGTCGATCACATCCACCGTATCGATGTGCCCGTCCATTAAAATGGTTTTGCCGGGTCTTTTGCCGTGGATAGTGCCGATAACGTTTCCGAGCCGGTCGAAGACCGCCTCGTCGAAGCCCAACTCGAGCATCTTGTCTTTCATCAACTCTGCCATCTGCCGCTCCCTGCCGGAAAAACTCGGCGTCTGCAGCGCCCTCTGGCAGAAAGCAATCAGCGATTCGTCGGTATACATGTTCCGTGCTCCTTCCCTTTTCGATCTTTCTGCGCCGCAGCAGACCTCTTCCCGGTCTGCGCGGAAAAAAGCGGCTCCCGCCATCCGGCAGGAGCCATAGACTGTTATGCTTCGTTCTGCTCCAGATACGCGATGGTCTCGTTCAGACACCCCCGCATCGCGCGCAGCCAGTGCTCGCGCATGCGCTGCTTTGCCAGCGCCGCATCATGCGCCCGCAGCGCCGCAAGAATGTCCGCATGCTGCGACGCAGACGCCTGCCGCATGGCTGGCAGATGGAAGTAGTGATACTTGATTCTGCGGATGTGGAGCATCAGGGTGCCCGAGAACTCCGTCACATAGGCGTTGCCCGCCGCCTGCACGATCATTTCGTGGAACCGCTCGTCGCACGCCATCACCGCCGCCGCGTCGTCCTTTTCGCCTGCCGCCTTCGCGTCGCGCAGCGCGCACTCAAGCTCAAAAAAGTCCTCCTGCGTCAGCTTTCCGCACGCCAGCTCCGCCGCAAGCGCCTGCAGCTCGGCAAGCGGCTTGTAGCACTGCTCGATGTCCATCGGGTCGAGCGGCGCAACCACGGTTGCCCTGCCCGGCATCACCAGCACCAGCTTCTGGCTCTGCAGCTGCTGCAGCGCCTCGCGCACTGGCGTGCGGCTGACATGGAAATACTCGCCCAGCTCGGAATCGAGAATTTTTTCTCCCGGTTCGAGAACACCCGTGATAATCCAGTCGCAAACTTCCTCATACACCGCCTGACGGGCGGATTTTCTGTTGATGACCCCGCTTCCCTGTGGGACCGGCATGGCGCACCCTTCTTTCCCGTTCATTTTCGTATTTATCTATGTTATCACAGCCTGCTGCTGTTTGCAACCGGACGCTTTGTGAAACTTATACAGAAAAAGCGTCCAAAATCGTGCAAACGAAAAAATTTTTAGGTATGCAAAAATTTTGTTTGACAATGGTTTTTCTTGTGGTATGATGGATACAGCGAAGCGTACTTTCGTGCGCCCGCGTCAGAAGAGAAATACATAATTTATATAACAGGGGGTTCCGGTATTATGAACTATGAAGCAATCAAGCAGGCAGCCGAGGGCTACAAAGCCGATATGGCAAAGTTCCTGCGCGATATGATCGCCATTCCTTCCGAGTCCTGTGAGGAAGAGGGCGTTGTCAAGCGCATCGCCGAAGAGCTGACGAAGCTCGGCTACAACAAGGTTGAGTTCGACAAGCTCGGCAACGTCATCGGCTGGATGGGCACCGGCGACAAGATCATTGCCATCGACTCTCACATCGACACCGTCGGCATCGGCAACCGCGACAACTGGGAAGCCGACCCCTATCAGGGTTATGAGACCGACGATATCATCTACGGCCGCGGCGGTTCCGATCAGGAAGGCGGCATGGCAGCCGCAGCTTACGGCGGCAAGATCATGAAGGATCTGGGTCTGATCCCCGAGGGCTACAAGATCATGGTCGTCGGCTCCGTGCAGGAAGAAGACTGCGACGGCATGTGCTGGCAGTCCATCGTCAACGAGTATTTTAACGGTCCGGAAGACGCGAGAAATCAGATTGAGTTCGTCATCTCCACCGAGCCGACCGACGGCGGCATCTATCGCGGCCATCGCGGCAGAATGGAAATCCGCGTCGACATGCACGGTGTTTCCTGCCACGGCTCCGCGCCCGAGCGCGGTGACAACGCGATCCACAAGATGGCGGAAGTCATCCTGAACGTCCGCGACCTCAACGAAAACGATGCGGCAGACGACAAGGAAGTCAAGGGTCTTGTCAAGATGCTCGACCCGAAGTACAACCCCGAGCACTGGGAAGACGCGCGTTTCCTCGGCAGAGGCACCTGCACCACCAGCCAGATCTTCTACACCTCTCCCTCCCGCTGCGCGGTTGCAGACTCCTGCTCCATCTCCATCGACCGCCGCATGACCGCAGGCGAGACCTACAAATCCTGCCTGAAGGAAATCGAAGACCTGCCCGCCTGCAAGAAGTACGCCAAGGACGTCAAGGTTTCCATGTACATGTACGACCGTCCCGCATGGACTGGTCATGTCTATGAGACCGAGTGCTTCTTCCCGACCTGGATCAACAAGGAATCCGCGCCGCACGTGCAGGCTCTTGTTGATGCGCACCATGCGCTGTGGGGCGACAAGCGTCTGGCTCCCGATGCAAAGGCAGCGTCGACCCGCGACGGTCGTCCGCTGACCGACAAGTGGACCTTCTCCACCAACGGCGTGTCCATCCAGGGTCGCTACGGCATCCCCTGCGTCGGCTTTGGTCCCGGTGCGGAATCGCAGGCACATGCGCCCAACGAGATCACCTGGAAGCAGGACCTCGTCACCTGCGCTGCGCTGTACGCCGCTGTTCCCATGCTCTACAAGCCCGAGAACAAGGACGGCTCCGCCACCTCGTTCCGTCAGGAACTGACCGGCAACGACATTAAGTAAGGGCATCCAAGAATCCTATGCGCCAGCAGCCGATAGAATTCATGCCTGTCTATAAATAGTATTTTCTGTTTTTTAGGATATAGAGATTTTTTAAGGAGAAAGAATTATGAGCAAAACTGTTGAGCTTGCAAGACATCTGGAAACCCTGCGCATCAACAACATGTACAAGACCGACTTCTACTGGACCTGGGACAAGACCGACGACGAAATCGACGCGGTCTTCACCGTTGCCGACGCCCTGCGCGATCTGCGCGAGCGCAACAAGTCCACGAAGATCTTCAACTCCGGTCTCGGCATTTCCCTGTTCCGCGACAACTCCACCCGTACCCGCTTCTCGTTTGCTTCTGCCTGCAACTTCCTGGGTCTGGAAGAGCAGGTTCTCGATGAGAAGAAGTCCCAGATTGCCCACGGCGAAACCGTCCGTGAGACCGCAAACATGGTCTCGTTCATGGCTGACGTCATCGGCATCCGCGACGACATGTACATCCATCAGGGTCATGAGTATCAGAAGACGTTCATGGACGCGCTGGAAGAGGGCTACCGCGACGGTATCCTCGAGCAGAGACCGACGCTCGTGAACCTGCAGTGCGACGTGGACCATCCGACCCAGTGCATGGCGGACATGCTGCATGTCATCCACTACTTTGGCGGCGTCGAGAACCTCAAGGGCAAGAAGGTTGCCATGACCTGGGCATACTCCCCCAGCTACGGCAAGCCTCTGTCCGTCCCGCAGGGCGTCATTGGTCTGTTCACCCGCTTCGGCATGGACGTTACGCTGGCACATCCGGAAGGATACGACGTGTTCCCCGAGGTCGAGGAAATTGCCCGCAAGAACTGCGAGAAGTACGGCTCCAAGTTCCACAAGACCAACTCCATGGAAGAAGCGTTTAAGGACGCCGATATCGTCTATCCGAAGTCCTGGGCGCCGTTCCAGGCGATGGAAAAGCGCTCCGAGCTGTATGTCAAGGGTGACCAGAAGGGCATCGACGAGCTGGAAAAGCAGCTGCTTGCGCAGAACGCGGAGCATAAGGACTGGACCTGCTCGGAAGAAATGATGAAGCTCACGAAGGACGGCAAGGCGCTGTATCTGCACTGCCTGCCCGCCGATATCTCGGGTCTGTCCTGCGCCGAGGGCGAGGTCGACAACTCCGTGTTCGACCGCTATCTGGTGCCGCTTTACAAGCAGGCTTCCTACAAGCCGTACATCATCGCCGCTATGATCTTCCTGGCTCAGGTCAAGGACCCGGTTAAGACGCTGATGGACCTCGACGCTTCCGACAACAAGCGCAAGATGTTCTAAGAGTCTTCATGGAAAGCAGGCTTTCAATGAATCGGGAATTGCAGCCCGCCGCGCGCATAATTTTTGCGGCAAGCCGCAAAAATTCCACACTTGCGGACTGAGAGGAATTTTTCCGGTCGGCAGAGCCGCCGGATAAAATGATTCAAATCTTTTCGCGCCGTGCGCGGCGCGAACTCTGCGAGGCTATTTCAAATGGCGGGAGCCGCGCTCCCGCCATTTCCACTATTGAAATATGAGGAATTTGAAAATGGGTAAAAGAATTGTCATCGCCCTGGGCGGCAACGCTCTGGGCAAAAATCTGCATGAGCAGATGGACGCTGTCCATGTCACCGCAAAAGCAATCGCCGATCTGATCGAAGACGGTCACGAGGTCGTCATCGCCCACGGCAACGGACCGCAGGTCGGTATGATTCAGAACGCCTTTGCCGCCTACCACAAGCAGGAGGCAAAGAGCGATATTATGCCGCTTTCCGTCTGCGTCGCCATGAGCCAGGGCTATATCGGTTACGATCTGCAGAACATGATCGGTGAGGAGCTGGACCGCCGCGGTCTCGGCATCCACTGCGCGACCGTTCTCACGCAGGTTGCCGTCAACCCCGAAGACCCTGCCTTCCAGCATCCGACCAAGCCCATCGGCGCGTTCATGACCGAGGAAGAGGCAAAGAAGCTGGCAGCAGAAAAGGGGATCGACGTTGCTGAAGACGCAGGTCGCGGCTGGCGTCAGGTCGTTGCGAGCCCGAAGCCCGTGGAGATCGTGGAGATTGAAACCGTGCGCGCGCTGATGAACGCAAAGCATGCGGTCATCGCTGCCGGCGGCGGCGGTATCCCCGTTGTCTGGGAAGACAAGTACCACCTCAAGGGCGTACCCGCAGTCATCGACAAGGACCTTGCCTCCGAGTGCATGGCAGAGCAGCTCGACGCCGACATGCTCATCATTCTGACGGCAGTCGAGAAGGTTGCCATCAACTTCGGCAAGCCCGACCAGAAGGGTCTGGACACCCTCACGCCTGCCGAGGCGCGCGAGTACATCGCCCAGAAGCAGTTTGCGCCCGGCTCGATGCTTCCGAAGGTTGAAGCGGCTGTCAAGTTTGCCGAGTCCAAGCCCGGCAGAACGGCTCTCATTACGCTCCTGGAAAAGGCAAAGGATGGCATCGCCGGCAAAACCGGCACCACGATTTCTCTTTAATGCAAAAAAACGCCCGCGAAGCGCAGCTTCGCGGGCGTTCGTTTTTCAATTATACCATGCGGCAGGACTCGCAGTTCTCACATTCGGGGAACTTCTTCTTGTCGTAGGCAATGCCGTTTTTGTCGTAATAATCCTTGACGGCAGATTTGACCGCCTCCTCGGCAAGCACAGAGCAGTGGAGCTTGTGCGCGGGAAGTCCGCCCAGCGCGTCGACGACGTCCTTGTTGGTGACGGCAAGCGCCTCGTCGATCGTCTTGCCCTTGATCATCTCGGTTGCCATGGAGCTCGAAGCAATCGCGCTGCCGCAGCCGAAGGTTTCAAACTTCACATCCTCGATTTTATTGTCCTTGATTTTCAGATACATCTTCATGATGTCGCCGCATTTGGCGTTGCCGACCTCGCCGACGCCGTCCGCGTTTTCAATGCTTCCCACATTTCTCGGGTTCATAAAGTGATCCATCACAATATCAGTATAAAGTGCCATAGCCTTTGTTCCTCCTTACATCCAACTTACAGCATGAACTGCTTTTCGCCGCGTTCGAGTTCTTTCCACACAGGAGACATATTGCGCAGATACGTCACGACCTGCGGAATTGCGTCCAGCATGTATTCTACCTCTTCCATCGTGTTTTCCTCGCAGAGCGTCAGCCGCAGCGAACCGTGTGCCACCTCATGGGGTCTGCCGATTGCCAGCAGCACATGGCTGGGGTCCAGAGACCCGGACGTGCATGCCGAGCCGGACGAGGCACTGATGCCCTTCGCATCGAGAAGCAGCAGCAGGCTCTCGCCTTCGATGCCCTCGAAGCAAAAGTTCACATTGCCGGGCAGGCGCGGGCTTTCTGCGCCGTTGAGCGCGCAGTGCGGAATTTTGCGAAGCCCTGCGATCAGCCGGTCGCGCAGCGCGGAAACCTTCTTTGCGTTCTCGTCCAGATGGTCGCACGCATCCTTGAGCGCTGCCGCCATGCCGACGATGCCGGGGACATTTTCGGTGCCGGCCCTCTTGCCGCGCTCCTGCGCGCCGCCTTCAATGATATTGGTGAGGATAATCCCGCGCCGGGCATACAGTGCGCCCACGCCCTTGGGTCCGTGGAACTTGTGACCCGACATCGAGAGCATATCGATGTGCATCGCGCTGACATCGATAGCGACATGCCCTGCCGCCTGCACCGCGTCGGTGTGGAACAGGACGCCTGCCGCATGGCAGACTGCGCCGATCTCCGCGATGGGCTGGATGGTGCCGATTTCGTTGTTGGCAAACATGATCGTAACCAGACACGTATCTTCGCGGATGGCGTCTTTGACCTGCTGCGCGGTGACAAGACCGTTTTCATGCACGTCCAGCAGCGTCACTTCGAAGCCCTCTTTTTCCAGCTTCGCAAGCGTATGCAGCACCGCGTGATGCTCAAATTTGGTCGAAATGATGTGCTTTTTTCCCTTTTTCGCGCCGAGCAGCGCTGCCGAGCGGATTGCCTGGTTGTCTGCCTCGCTGCCGCCGGAGGTGAAGGTGATCTCTCTGGGCTGCGCGCCGATGCACGCTGCGACGGTGGCTCTCGCGGCCTCCAAGCCCTCTTTTGCCTCCTGTCCGATGGTGTACAGGCTCGACGGGTTTCCGAAGTGCTCCGTCATATACGGAAGCATCGCTTCCAGCGCGGTGCCGCTCATTTTGGTCGTCGCGGCATTGTCTGCGTAAATCTTCATCATAGGATTGACTCCTTTCGTGTTGGTTCTTTTCTTTGATGCAAGCATAGCACATATTCCCTACTAAGTCAATAGGTTTATATGTTGAAGCGCGGCAGACCTGAAAATTTTGTGTGAACAGAAAATCTTAAGAAAAATTTAGCTGTTTTTTCCTTGAGACGATGGAAAAAACCGTGTATGATAGCTTCATGATCACAACATCCGGAGGAAGCTATGGCAAACATTTTCGACTATCTCGACTGGCGGGGCGATCTGACGCTTTCCGAGCGGGCGTTCAACGAGGTGGACAATCTGATTCTGGCAGAGATCTGCTATCTGGACCTTTCCGGCTTCGCGCCCGCTGGCTTTGAAACGCAGCAAGTCACGCTCCGCGAGGCATGGGATGCCTATTTTGCTGCCCATCCGACCACCGATATGGGTGTTCTGGTGCCGGATCAGATTCCGGTGCTGGTTCAAAAGGCAGCACAGACCGCACGCTTTGGCAGTCTCCGCCTGCTCGGCTATGTGAACCGGATTGACGAAGAAACGCAGACACAGTTTTCTGCCATGACGATGCTCCTGCCGGACGGCAGCGCCTATGTCGCCTTCCGCGGCACAGACGACACGATTGTCGGCTGGAAGGAAGACTTCAACATGGCGTTCACGCCGGAAATTCCGGCGCAGCGCTACGCGGCAGACTATCTGCAGCAGGCAGCAGCCGCGCTTGCGTTCCGACCGCTGCTTGTCGGCGGGCACTCCAAGGGCGGCAATCTCGCCGTGTATGCCGCGGTCTTCTGCGGTGAAGCGATACAGAAGCAGATTCGTGCCGTCTACAACAACGACGGTCCCGGATTCTATGCATCTTTGCTGGAGCTTCCCGAACATCGCCGGATTGCAGGCAAAATTACGACGCTGCTGCCAGAATCGTCGGTCGTCGGCATGCTTCTGGAGCACGAGGAAGCATATCAGGTCGTGCGCAGCACACAAATCGGGCTCATGCAGCACGACGGCTTTTCGTGGCAGGTTCTGGGTGAGCGCTTCGAGCACCTGACGGAGCTTGCCGAGGGCGGCAGAATCATGGACCAGACGCTGCGGTCCTTTCTGCGCGAGCTGACCGAGCCGCAGCGCGCGCAGTTCGTCGACACGCTCTTTGACATTCTCACCTGCACCGACGCCAGCACCCTGACCGATCTCAAGGTGGGCGGGCTCAAAACCGCCTCTGCGATGGTCAAGGCGCTGCAGAAGCTCGATAAGCCCACACGCAAGGCGCTTTCCGATACGCTGAAGCTTCTGGTAAGATCCGGCGCGCGGTCGGTATTGGAAGAGCTCGGCGTCAACCGGCTGCGCGAAAACCGGCTCATTGAGGCGCTCTCCGGGTATCTGGAGAGCCACAGCCGCACGTAAGCCCCAAATCTTCCTACAAAGGACACGCCTATGACGCTTCACGATTATCTGTTTACGCTGCTTCTTTCTATGGCGCCTGTCAGCGAGCTTCGCGGCGCAATCCCCTTCGGGCTGGCGCACGACATTCCGCAGGCGCTTCTATATCCCTCCTGTATTCTGGCAAATCTGCTGCCGGTGCCGTTTGTGATTGTGTTCCTGCGCCGGATTTTATCGTGGATGCAGCGCCGGGGCGGAAAGCTCGCGTCTGCCGCCTGCTGGTTAGAGCACCGGGGTCGGGCAAAATCCGCGCGCATCAAGCGCTCGGAGCTGCTGGGGCTGTATCTGTTCGTTGCCATTCCCCTTCCGGGCACCGGCGCATGGACCGGCGCGCTGGTTGCGGCGCTGCTTGGACGGCGGCTTTCTCACGCCATGCTCTCCATTGGAGCCGGCGTGACCACCGCCTGCTGCATCGTCGCCCTCTTGTGCAAGGGCATCATCCATATCGCAGGTTTGTAACAATCGGGGGCTGCCGCGCGGCAGCCTCTTTGTTGCATTTTCCGCAAAACCCGGTATAATAGGGAGTATCTTAGATTGGAGGAGTTTCGCCATGACTGCCATTGTGACCGACGCGCACTACCGGATGTCCGTCTCGCTCATCCGGGACCTGTTCGATCGCGGCGTGCGCGTGGTTGCGTGCGAGAAAGCGTCGATCGAAGCCCCCGTCGGTTTTGCAAGCCGTGGCGCGGCGCAGTGCGTCCGTCTGCCGGACGAGGAGTATGAGGCTGCGCTCCTTGCCCTTTGCCGCGAGGTGCTGGAAGCCGAGGGCGAAAAGCCCGTACTTTTGCCGGTGGGCGCAAAGACGCTCGCCATGGTAAGCCGGAGCCGCGATGCTTTTTCCGCCGTCGCGGGGCTTTGCGCCGCGACACCTTCGCAGCTGGCGCTTTTCAATGACAAGGCTGCCGTTTCCGCGCTGGCAAAAACGCTCGGTGTTCCGGTTCCGGAGAGCTTCGAGCGTCAGCCGGAGGAACCGGACGAGGCGTTTTTCTCCCGCGTGCCGCTTCCCTGCGCGGTCAAGCCGCACTGCGGCGAAAGCTTCGGTCTGACCGCATCACAGCGCTACCGCATCTGCCGCACAAAAAATGAGCTGATCGCTGCTTTCCGGCATTTTCAAACGCTCACAAACGAAGACCCCATCGTGCAGGAGTACCTGCCGGGCGCCGCTTACGGCTGCTCAGTCCTGGCAAAGGACGGCGCAGTTTACCGTAGCCTCTGCCACCGCCGCGTGCGCGAATATCCGGTCTCCGGCGGACCTTCGAGCTGCTGCGAAAGCGTCTCGCGGAGTGATCTTCTTGCCTTTTCCGAAGCGCTCGTGCAGGAAACCGGATTCACGGGTCCTGCGATGTTTGAGTTCAAATGCGCAGCCGACGGAAGCCCGCGTCTTCTGGAGGTAAACCCCCGCGTCTGGGGCACGTTTCCGCTCACGCGCGCGGCAAAGACCGATTTTGTCTACAGCTGGTTCTGCCTTGCCGCAGGGCTTCCTTTGCCGGAGGAGGTCCCGGCGCAGCACGTGAAAATGGCGTACTATCCGGCGGATTTTGCCGCCGGTCTCGGCTACCTCAAAGCGGGTCAGCCCGGAAGGTTTTTTGCCGCGGCGGCGGATTTCCTGAATCCCCGCGTCAAAAACGGCATCGCGGACCCCAAAGACCCCGCGCCCGCGCGGGTCTATTTCCGCAATCTTTTTCACCGGGGAGGACACAAATGAAACTGCTTGCCGACCTGCATGTCCACTCGCGCGCCTCGCTGGACGGAAGAAGCAGCGTCGAGGCGCTGATCGAAACCGCAAAAGCGCGCGGTCTTTCCGCCATCACCGTCTCCGACCACGATCTGTGTACGCCGCTGCCGGATTGTAAAGATCTGTTTTTGATTCCGGGCGTTGAAATCACGTCCGCAAATGGTCATATTCTGGGGCTGTTTTTAGACGCCCCCATCGACTTTGCCGCGCTTGGGAAATTTCCGCCTCCCGCGCAGGCGATTGCCGCAATCCACGCTTCCGGCGGGCTTGCCGTGCTGGCGCACCCGTTTGCGCCGCAGAAGCTGGCACCCGAAGAGATTGCCCGTCTCGGCTTCGACGCCATCGAAACCGCAAATGCCCGCGCGATGTTAAAGCCCGGGGCGAACGAAAAAGCCCGGCAGCTGTCGCAGAAGCTGTCCCTTCCCGGAACGGGCGGGTCGGACGCGCACTGCGCCAAAGAGCTGGGCGGCTGCGTGACGGAGTTTTCCTGCGAGCCGTCGCCTGCCGCGCTGAAAGAAGCCTTGAAAGCCGGAAACTGCCGCGCCGTCGAGGTCCGCGCCTGCAAATGGGTCTGGAAGGGACTGTCCAAAATCCGCCGCGAGCAAAGCTGCGGCACGGTTCTGTCGCGCTGCAAGGCGCTTTGCTATTTTGCCGCGTGCATCGCGCGCGATGTGTTTCACGTATAAAGGAGAATTGCCATGTCCGCTGTGACGAAAGCCATCGGTCTTGCCAAAAAGCTCAAGCACCGCTATCAGGATGAAATCCGCGCCCGCACGCCGGTATACCTGAGCCCCGTGCGCCGCATCGAGCGCGTCAGTCTGCCGCAGAGAGTCTGCGCGATGACCTTTGACGACGGTCCGTGCCGCCTGCCTGCAAACCCGTCTTCAGACGGAAAGCCTCTGACGCTGTCGCTTCTGGAGTCTCTGGAAGCGTTCGGCGCGCACGGCACATTTGATATCGTCGGCGACACCTCGGAAAACTACCCCGACAAACCCGGAAAAGCGGGCTCTGCGTCCTGGGGCGGCATCCGATACGACCACTACCCCGATATCCATAAGGACGCCGACGGCGGCGCGGTTCACTGCCCAGATCTTGTCCAGCGCATCCTGGACGGCGGACATGAGATCACCAGCCACACCTACCGCCACGTCCTTTACGGACCGAAACCGCTGGTCTACGGTGGCAGACAGCCGTTTGAAAATCTTGCCGCAGTCACGCAGGATCTTCGAAGGCTCGACGATCTCATGCGCCGGGACTACGGCTACGAAATCAGACTCTCGCGCCCACCGCACTATGTGGACCACACAAAAGACGGCTTTACCAGCTACGACGCGCACGCACTGCTCGGCTACCAGTATCTCGCGGCAAGCTTCGACGGCGCAGGCTGGCTGCCGCTTGCGAGCTTCGATGCCGAGGTAGACGCGATGCTCTGCCCCATGGAGCGCGCGCTGGCGCAGAACCCAGACTGTCTGTGCGGGCAGATCATCTTCCAGAAGGACGGGTACAATATGGCGCGGCGCTCTCCGGTTGCGCAAGCGCTTCCGAAACAGCTGGCGCTGCTGCAGCAATACGGCTACCGCGTAGTCACTGTCTCGGAGCTGCTGTCTCTTTGCCCGTTTGCAGACCTCTCGCCCGAAAGCCCGGTCTTTGCGCCCGCGAAGGCGCTGCTGGAGGCAGGCTTCTGCATCTGCTACCGCGACAATACCGTCCGCCCGGAGCAAATTCTAACCCGCGGGGAGCTGTGCATGTTTGCTTTCGGCTGGAAGACGGCAGCGCGGCGCATCGAGCTGGTGCAGACAAATACGCGCGTCTGCCGCGACGTTCCCTGCCGTCATCCCTACGCCGCCGCCATCGAGCTGGCGCTCGAGCGCGGATGTATGCAGCAAAGAGACGGGCGCTTTTTCCCGGACGAGCCGGTTTCCCCGGAAGACTTTTCCGGCTTCTGCCGCGCGCTGTTTGCGCAGGAAACGAGAAGTCCGCAATCTCCCATCACGCATGCGCAGGCAATCGAGCTTCTTGCCGCGTTCGCCGGGCGCGAGACACTGTAAGTTCAAAAACAGGAGGAATTCCCATGAATCTTGAAACCGCTGTTAAGAATCTGACCGCCCACGGCTTTTCCGTGCGCGTCTTCCGGACCGCGCAGGACGCGGCAAACGCCATCTCGCAGGAGCTTTCCGATAAAACCGTCGGCTTCGGCGGCAGCGTCACGCTCGAGCAGATGCAGCTTTTTGAAACGCTGCAAAAGAACAATACCGTCTACTGGCACTGGAAGCAGACCCCTGCGCAGGCGCTGGAAAATGCCCGCAGCGCGCAGGTCTATCTGACCTCGGCAAACGCCGTCTCGGAAACCGGCGAGATTGTCAACATCGACGGCACCGGCAACCGCGTTGCTTCCATGCTCTACGGGCATGAGGCGCTCTATATCGTCGCAGGCGTCAACAAGCTCGCGCCCGACCTTGCCTCCGCCATGGACCGCGCGAGAAGCATTGCCGCGCCCTTAAATGCCCGCCGCCTGCAGCGCAAAACGCCCTGCGCGCTGGCAGAGCCCATGCGCTGTCATGACTGCAATAGCCCGGAGCGTATCTGCCGCGGCTTTGTGACGCTGGCGCGTCCGATGGGCGGCATCGGGCAGACGCATGTGATTTTGATCGAGGAATCGCTCGGCTATTAAAACACAGAATGTGCGCTTTCGCCATGCGAAAGCGCACATTTTTATTGCGGTATCTGTTTTTCTGCTCCCGTCTTTTTGGCCCGCGATCTTCCCGCGCGGCGGCGACGGCGATGGGGCGGTTTCTCGCTCACGCGGCGGTAGCTCTCCGCTGCCTCGCTGTCCGGGCTGTAGACCAGCCGATTGGCGCGAAGCGTCCCGTCCGGGTCCTCCGCGAGACGCACGCGCACGAGAAATTTCCCGTCCTGTTCACACGCCGCCATTGCCATAAAGCGCTTGCCGGGCTGGGGATACCACTTGCCGCAGGTCATTGCCCCGCCGCAGACGGGGCAGACGCTTTCCTCCTGTGCCATTGCCGCAAGCGCCTGGGCTTTATCGGCGTAGCCATGGCTCACGTGGCGGGCGACACAGCCCGGAAGCTCCGCGCCGTGAAAGCCGTTCTCGTGCTCCTTCGCCGCCTTCTCATAGGCGTCGATGCCCTCTGCGAGGCGAAGCCTGCTGCAGATGAGCGCCGTGTGGTAGGCGTCTCCGAGCGCGTCGTGGGCAGGTCTTGTCGGCTCGATGCCCATGATCTGCATCGCCGAACCCAGCGCCTTCTGCGCGCTAGAGCCGTCGGTCTGGGCATTGAAAATCAGCTGCGCGTTATACCATTTATCCACCCACGCCGTATCCATGCCGTAGAGCGTGAGGTTTTCCTTCAGAATCACAATGTCGTCGAAGCCCCAGGTCAGAAAGGCGCTGTCTTCGCCGCACCAGTCGTGAAACGCCTGCATTGCCTCGGGAAAAGGCTTTCCCTGCTCCTTGAGAATTGCGTCCTTGATGCCGGTCAGACTTGCGACCTTGCGGTTCATTTTTTTATAATATGCCGGGCGGATCAGCATCTGAAACTCGTCTGCAACCGTCCCCTCGCAGGGCATACGGACGGCGCCGATCTGGACAATTTCTCCGCGAATCGGGCTGGGCAGGACCTTTTTTGCGCTGTAAGAGCCTGGCCATGGCTGATTCCATTCCAGATCCAAAACGATGTACTGCATACGCTTCTCCTTTGTCTTATGTTCCGGACGCTCTATCTGATATCGTATCACAAAACTTATCATATGTAAACAGCTTTCCAAGCGCCCGGCATTTTGTCACCCTTCCGCCCTGCGCCGCATAGCATAAAAGACCGGTGCGCACGCGCGCCGGAAGCTCAGGAAAGGCGGTTATCCCATGCCCTTTTTGTTTCTCAGCCCCTCCACGCAGGAGTTTAACCCCTACATCACCGAGGGCAACGAAGAATACTGGATGAATCTGCTAGCCGACCGGATGGAGCCGTATCTGCACGCAAGCGGCGTCAACACCGTCCGAAACGACCCTGCCGCCGGCGCCGCGGGCGCGATTCGCCTGTCGAATCAGGGCGACTACGACTTTCATCTCGCGCTTCACTCCAATGCCTCGCCAGAGGCGCTTGCCGGACAGCAGCGCGGTGTAGACTTCTACTATTATCCGGCAAGCACAGCCGGGCTTCGCATGGCAAACATCCTTGTTGACAATATCAAGCCCATCTATCCGCTGCCCGAGCGCGTGCAGGCGCGCCCCACCACCGCTATCGGCGAGGTCCGCCGGACGAAAGCGCCGTCCGTGCTGGCTGAGCTCGGCTACCATGACAACACGGACGACGCCAATTGGCTGACCGGAAATCTCGACGAAATCGCGCAGGCATTATCCCTCGGCGTGACGGAGTATTTTGGGCTTCCCTTTCTCATTCCGGGGCAGCTTCGTGACGCCGTCGTCCGGACAGACGGAGATTCTCTCAACCTGCGCGCGCTTCCGTCCGCAGAAGGTCCGGTTCTCGCGCAGATGCCGAACGGCGCGCCGGTCCGGATTCTGGCGCAGTATGACGCGTGGTATTCGGTCTTTTATGACGGACTCTACGGCTTCGCAGAAAGCCGGTACATTGCGGAATAGTCCTCCCTTTCAGCCCTCTTTTCCGAGCCGCCGCGTCTCAATGTCGCCTTCCGCCCAGCCCCGGTCCTTTCCGCAGACCGGGCAGACGCGGAAGGCTTCCTTCGCCAGCAGGACAAATCCGCAGTTGAGGCACCGCCAGACAATCGGACGCTCCTTGCGGTACAGCCGTTCGGTCTGCATCTGGTTATAGCTCTCCAGAAACACATCGCGGTGCATCGCCTCGATGCGCGCAATATTTTCCCAGAGCGCCGCCGCGTCCGCATAGCCTTCCTCGCGCGCCGTTCTCGCAAACGCCGGATAGGCGCGCGCGGCTTCCTCGTTTTCGCCCTTCGCCGCCTCCAGAAGATTTTCCATCGTCACGCCGAGCGTATAGGGATAGCCCGCGGAAAAATCGATATTTTCGATCGGCTGGCGTCCGTATTTCTGAAGCTTCTCCAGAAACTCCTGCGCATGCGCCTGTTCGTTTCCGGCTGTCTGCTCAAAAAGCCGCGCCAGATATTCAAAACCCTCTTTTCTCGCCTGCTGGGCATACTGCGTATAGCGCTGGCGCGCCTGGCTCTCGCCCGCAAACGAACGCGCGAGATTCTGGCAGGTCTGTGTCTGCATGAAATCCATAAGCTTCTCTCCTTCTGCTGTTGTTCATGCAGCTAGGATTTGCAAAGAATCCGCCGCTTATTCTGTCCACGGGCTTGACAGGTTTTGTATAATAAAAGTTAGAGCTGTTTTGCTCCGAATTTATGTACTTTGAGGATTTTTATGAACAGAAGAATGATCGCGCTGCTGCTTGCGGCAGTTTTGGTGCTTGCGCTCACCGGCTGCGCAAAAAAAGAACATTCGGAAGGCAAACCGAAGGCGGACCTGCTTGCCACCACGCAGCCGGTCTATCAGCTTACCTGCGCGCTCACCGATGGGACAGGTCTTTCCGTGGGGCTTCTCATCTCCGAGTCCGTCTCGTGCCTGCATGACTACACGCTCACGGTTTCCCAAATGGAAATGATTGAGCAGTCGGGTCTCGTGCTGGAAAGCGGTCTGGGGCTGGAGAATTTCATGGAAGATGTGCTGCGCGGGAAAACGCGCATCGACATTTCGCGGAATTTGGATACACTGCCCGGAGAAGACGGCGCAGATCCGCACTGGTGGCTCGACCCCATGCGCTATAAGCAGGCGGCAGAGCTTGCCGCGCAGGAGCTGGGCGCGCAGTATCCGGAGTTTGCCGACCAGATTTCCGAAAACCTCGCCGCGTTCTGCGAAAAGCTTTCAAGCCTGCAGGATTACGGTGAACAGGCGCTTTCCGATCTTTCCTGCCGCCAGCTTGTCACGTTCCACGACGGCTTTTCCTACTTCGCAGACGCCTTTTCCCTGACGATTGCCGCCGCCATGGAGGTCGAGTCCGGCAGCGAGCCGTCGGCAAAGGAGCTGGAGGAAATCATTTCCATCGTCGAAGAAAATCAGATTCCCGCCGTCTTTACCGAAGTCAACGGCGAGACGGGCGCGGCGGAGGTCGTAGCAGGCGAAGCCGGCTGCGCGGTCCGGACGCTCGACATGGCAATCAGCAATCGCGACTATTTTGCAGCCATGCGGCAAAACATCGACATCGTAAAGGAAGCGCTCGGATGATCAACAGACACACAGGAACCGGCGGCTGCGAAAATGCCTGCTGCCTCAAAATTGAACACCTGTCGGTGAAAATCGGAACCGACGTGATTCTCGACGACATTAACCTGCATATGCACTGCGGGCAGATCGTTGCGCTGATCGGTCCGAACGGCGCGGGAAAATCGACGCTCATCCGCTCCATTCTCGGGCAGCGGGCGTATGAAGGCAAAATCACCTTCCATTCCGCCGACGGCAAGCAGACAAAGCTTCGCATCGGCTACGTGCCGCAGAGCCCCGCCTTTGACCCGGCGGACCCCATCTCGGTGCTCGATCTTTTCACCTGCTGCATCAGCCGCCGCCCCGCCTTTCTGCGCGCGGGAAAGGCGCTGCGCGAGCAGGTGCAGACGTGCTTGGCGCGCGTGCATGGAGAGAGCCTGATGGACAAGCGTGTCGGCACGCTCTCCGGCGGCGAACTGCAGCGCGTGCTGCTTGCCCTGGCATTGGAGCCGATGCCCAACATGCTCATCCTCGACGAACCGCTTTCGGGCGTGGATGTCGAGGGCATGGAGCTTCTGATGGACATGCTCGATGAAATCCGCAAAACCTACGATCTTTCCATTCTCATGACGACCCACGATTTTTCGATGCTCGGGCGCTACGCCGACCGGGTCGTTCTGCTGCGCGAGAAAATTCTCTGCAAGGGAACGCCGCTGGAGGTCCTGAACTCGGACGAATTCGCGCAGGCATTCCATCTGGGAGGTGCAAAATGAGCATCTGGTACGCGCTGTGCGACGCGACGCACCTGGAATTTCTTCGCATGACGTTCATGAAGAACGCGCTGCTGGCGGTTTGCATCCTAGCGCCGCTGTTCGGTCTGCTTTCCACCATGATCGTCACCGGACGTATGAGCTTTTTCTCCGATGCACTCGGGCACTCGGGCTTCACCGGCATTGCCATCGGCGTTCTGTGCGGCTCGCTGCAGCCGACCGTCTGGGCGGTGGCTCTTGCGGCGGCGTTCGCGCTGTTATTTTCGTTCGTGCGCAGCCGCTCGCGGCAATCGGCAGACACGATCATCGGTGTTTTTTCCTCCACGGCGGTCGCGCTCGGCATTTTCATCGCGACGCTCGGCGGAAACAGCTTCACAAAATTCAATCGCTACTTGATCGGAGATATCCTCTCGGTCACGCCGGGCGAAATCGGAAGACTCGCGCTTGTGCTGCTGGGCGTGCTGCTTTTGTGGGTTTTCGCGGCAAACCGGCTGTTTCTGACGGCGGTGCATCCGCAGCTTGCCTCCTCGCGCGGCATTCCGACGGAGAAAACGCAGACGCTCTTCACGGTCTGCATTGCCGTCGTCGTCACGCTCGCCATGAGCTGGGTGGGCTTGATGGTTATCAATTCCCTTCTCGTCCTGCCCGCCGCGTCGTCCCGGAACCTCGCGCGGAATCTGCGCGAGTACCACCTGTTCTCTGTTCTCGGCGCGCTCGCATGCTCCGTGCTCGGGCTTGTCACGGCGTATTACCTCGGCTGCTCCGCCGGCGCGACGATTGCGCTGTATCTGGCGCTCTATTTCGCCGTCACCTTCTTCTTCCGCGGCAGACGGCAATAAAAAACGCCCCCGGAAGCGATTTTGCTTTCCGGGGGCATATAAAACCTCGTAGCGTTTCGCCCCCAGGGCGAAATAAAATGAAAATCCATGTTATCCGGCGGCTCCGCCGACCGGAAAAATACCGACCGCCTCGCAAGTGTGGAATTTTTGTCCCTATGGGACAAAAAATTATGCATACCGTCGAGGCGTAATTTTTTCTGAAAGAAAGGTTTTCCTTTCTTTCAGAAACAAACCGGCAGAAAAGGCTAAGCCTTTTCTGCCGGATATTTTTAGCCGAACACTGCCAGCAGGAAGCCTGCCGCGATTGCCGAGCCGATAACACCTGCGACGTTGGGTCCCATGGCGTGCATCAGCAGGAAGTTCGCGGGGTTCGCCTTCTGACCGACCATCTGCGAGACGCGCGCTGCCATCGGGACAGCGGACACGCCGGCGGAGCCGATCAGGGGGTTGACCTTCTTGCCGGAGAGCTTGCACATGATGTTGCCGCCGATCAGACCGCCGACCGTGGAGATGCCGAAGGCAATCAGACCGAGCAGGATGATCTTCAGCGTCTCGATCTTCAGGAAGTTCGAAGCGACCATGGTCGCGCCGACAGAGGTCGAGAGCATGATGGTGACGATGTTCATCAGGGCGTTCTGCACGGTGTCCGACAGACGCTCTGTCACACCGCACTCGCGGAAGAGGTTGCCGAGCATCAGGCAGCCAACCAGCGGTGCCGTGGACGGCAGAAGCAGGATGACAAAGATGGTGACAATGATCGGGAAGAGAATCTTCTCGCTCTTGGAGACGACACGCGCCTGAACCATCTTGATCTTGCGGTCTTCCTCGCTGGTCAGAAGCTTCATAATCGGCGGCTGAATCAGCGGAATCAGCGCCATATAGGAGTAGGCGGCGATTGCGATGGCGCCGAGCAGCTCGGGTGCGAGCTTGTTGGTCAGGAAGATTGCCGTCGGACCGTCTGCGCCGCCGATGATGCCGATGGACGCAGCCTGCGGACCGGTGAAGCCGAGGCAGATCGCGCCGAAGAAGGCGACGAAAACGCCGAGCTGGGCAGCAGCGCCCAGAAGCAGGCTCTTCGGGTCAGCGATCAGCGGACCAAAGTCGGTCATTGCACCGACGCCCATGAAAATCAGCGACGGATACAGACCAGCCTTGACGCCGATGTAGAAGATGTCCAGCAGACCTGCGTTCGACAGGATGTGACCGTAGCTGTGATAGTACTGGCTGCCCTGATCGAGGAAGTCCGCCCACAGCTCGGGGTGATACAGCGCGTTGGTGGCGTTCAGATCGGGGTTGATCGCGTCAAGGCCCGGGAAATAGCTGACGTTTGCAAGCAGGCAGCCGAACGCAATGCCGACCAGCAGCAGCGGCTCGAAGCCCTTGACAATGCCGAGGTACAGCAGCACGCATGCCACGACGATCATCACGAGGTTCTGCCAGCCGCCGGCAGCGAAGAAACCGGCAAAGCCGGATTCTGTTGCCAGCTTCGACAACGTATCGAGAACGTTAAAACCCATGTTCGTTCCTCCTTATGCCAAAACGACCAGAGGAGCGCCGGTTTCCACAACAGCACCCTTGCTCGTCACGACCTGTGCAACCGTGCCGTCGCGCGGGGCGAGGATTTCATTTTCCATCTTCATGGCTTCCAGAATCACGAGGATATCGCCGGACTTGACAGCCTGACCCTGAGAAACGTTGACGCTCAGGATGTTGCCGGGCATCGGGGATGCGACGACTTCACCGGCTGCAACAGCAGCGGGCGCGGGAGCAGCGGCGGGTGCCGGTGCGGCAGCGGGTGCAGCGGCAGGAGCGGCAGCGGGTGCGGGGGCAGCGGCGGGAGCCGGTGCATATGCCTCGTACTCGTCAACCAGCATCGCCTGACCGGCTTCTACCTCAACCTCGTAGGTTTTGCCATTGAGCGTAATCTTATACTTCATCTTTCACTTAACCTCCTTGATGGATTTGAAGCGCAGCTCGTTGAGGGGCTTGTTCAACTTGTTGGCAACGATCGCCATCAGCATGGCGGCGTCCTTATCCGGGACATTAAAGAGCTTCACCTCGCCGGCGGAGCCGGGAGCCGCAGCAGCCAGAACGGGCTTCGGCGCGGGAGCGGGCGCAGCGGGAGCCGCAGCCTTGGGCGCTTCGGTCTTCTGGTCCTTCGCGACGGCAAATTTGCCCTCGATGAGGATAACAACCATCAGCGCGATGAGTCCCACAAAAACAACCGCGTAGCCGAGCAGCGCAACCAGTCCGGCAGTGCCGATCTGGAGGTCAACCATAGCCTGATTTACCAAAAACATACCGGGCACCTCTCTTACGCTTCGACGATCGAATACTTGCAGATGTTTTCTTCCTTCGCCTTGCGGTCGGTGAGGAACTTCATGGTCTGATCCGGATAGCAGATGTAGCTCATGACATCCTCTTCGCTTCTGGCAAGATCGCCCAGCGCCTCTTTTGCCTTCTGGAAGTCTTCGCCGGTGCGCTTTGCGTCTTCGATGCGGCAGTCGACGGGCTTGCCTCCTTCGCCGAGAATCTGCTTCTGCAGCTCTTCGGAAACGGGAGCCGGCGCAATGCCGTACTCGCCCTTGAAGTAGTTCTTGACTTCCTTGGAGACCTGCTTGTAGCGCTGACCGAGCAGCACGTTGGTAACCGCCTGATTGCCGACCATCTGCGACAGCGGCGTGACCAGCGGAGGATAGCCCAGGTCCTTGCGGACGGCGGGGATTTCCGCCAGAGCAGCTTCAAACTTGTCCATTGCCTTCATGTCGGTGAGGTTCGCGATCATGTTGGACAGCATGCCGCCGGGGACCTTGTAGACCAGCGCCTGCGCGTCGGTCGCCATGGACTTGGCGTTGATGCGGCCGGAGTCGACATACTTCTGCTTGACGGGCTTGAAGAAGTCGTTGACTTCGTTGATGACCTTCTCGTTCAGACCCGTCTCGATGCCGTACTGACCGAGTGCATAGAACATCGTCTCGGTAGCGGGCTGGGAGGTGCCGTTGGAGAAGCAGGAAGTTGCGCAGTCGATGACGTCGATGCCGGACTCAATTGCCTTGGTCACGGTCATATACGCCATGCCGGTGGTGCAGTGGGTATGGAGGATCAGCGGCATATCGCCGACGGCGTCCTTGATGCCCTTGATGAGGTGCTCTGCCTCGTAGGGGCTCATGGTGCCTGCCATATCCTTCAGGCAGATGGTGTCAAAGCCCATGTTCTTGAGCTCTTTGCACATCTCGACATACTTTTCCACGGTGTGGACCGGGCTCTGCGTGTAGGAGATGCAGCCGGAAGCAATGGTGTTCTTGCCGCCGTATTTCTTGGTGGCTTCCAGTGCGGTTTTGATGTTGCGGAAATCGTTCAGCGCGTCAAAGATACGCAGAATGTCGATGCCGTTTTTGATCGACAGCTCGACGAACTTTTCCACAACGTCGTCGTGATAGTGCTTGTAGCCGAGCAGGTTCTGTCCGCGAAGGAGCATCTGCAGCTTCGTGTTGGGCATCAGTCTGCGGATATTGCGCAGGCGCTCCCACGGATCTTCGCCGAGATAGCGAAGGCAGGAGTCAAACGTTGCGCCGCCCCAGCATTCAACCGAATAGTAACCGGCCTTATCCATCTCGGGCAGAATCGCCTCGAAATCGGAATACGGCAGACGGGTTGCCATCAGGGACTGATTCGCATCACGAAGGACAGTTTCAGTGATTTGAACTTTTTTCATGTCATATCCTCCAGTATTATTACGCCTTACCGGCGCTTGACAACAAAGTCTGTTTGCCAACGCATCAGTTCCCCGGGCGCGGAAAACACGCTGCGGCAGCGCCGCAGCGTGTCTGGCGCTTCAAGTCAAGTATAACCGATGTTGGCGCAATTCCAAAATAAATTTTCGTTAAAGAAGGTTCCGGCGATTAAGCCTTCGGACCTGCCGCGACGAGCGCCTTGCCCGCCTCATTGCCTTCGTACTTGACGAAGTTCTTCACGAAGCGCGAAGCCAGATCCTGTGCCTTCTTCTCCCATTCAGAAGCGTCGGCGTAGGTGTCGCGCGGGTCGAGGATGCCGCTGTCGACGCCGGGAAGCTCGGTGGGAACCTCAAAGTCGAAATGCGGGATCTTCTTGGTGGGAGCGGAAGCAATCGCGCCGGAAAGGATGGCGTCGATGATGCCGCGGGTATCCTTGATGGAGATACGCTTGCCGGTGCCGTTCCAGCCGGTGTTGACCAGATATGCCTTGGCGCCGCTCTTTTCCATCTTCTTGACGAGCTCTTCTGCATACTTGGTCGGATGCAGCTCGAGGAACGCCTGACCGAAGCAGGCGGAGAACGTCGGGGTGGGCTCGGTGATGCCGCGCTCGGTGCCGGCGAGCTTCGCAGTGAAGCCGGACAGGAAGTAGTACTTGGTCTGCTCCGGCGTCAGGATGGAGACGGGAGGCAGAACGCCGAAAGCGTCGGCGGACAGGAAGATCACGTTCTTTGCATCGGGCGCAGCGGAGACCGGGCGCACGATCTTTTCGATGTGATCAATCGGGTAGGAAACGCGGGTGTTCTCGGTGACGGACTTGTCGGCAAAGTCGATCTTGCCGTTTTCGTCGAGGGTCACGTTCTCCAGCAGCGCGTCGCGGCGGATGGCGTTATAGATGTCGGGCTCGGAGTCCTTGTCGAGGTTGATGACCTTCGCATAGCAGCCGCCCTCGAAGTTGAACACGCCGTTGTCGTCCCAGCCGTGCTCGTCGTCGCCGATGAGAAGGCGCTTCGGGTCGGTGGAAAGGGTGGTCTTGCCAGTGCCGGACAGACCGAAGAAGATCGCGGTGTTCTCGCCGTTCATGTCGGTGTTTGCCGAGCAGTGCATCGAAGCGATGCCCTTGAGCGGCAGATAGTAGTTCATCATGGAGAACATGCCCTTCTTCATCTCGCCGCCGTACCAGGTGTTGATGATGACCTGCTCACGGCTGGTGATGTTGAAGGCGACGCAGGTCTCGGAGTTGAGACCCAGCTCCTTGTAGTTCTCGACCTTTGCCTTCGATGCGTTGTAGACAACGAAGTCCGGCTCAAAGTTCTCGAGCTCTTCCGCGGTCGGGCGGATAAACATGTTGGTGACGAAGTGTGCCTGCCATGCCACTTCCACGATGAAGCGGATTGCCATGCGGGTATCCTTGTTTGCGCCGCAGAACGCATCGACGACGAACAGGCGCTTGTTGCACAGCTCGCTGACGGCGAGGTCCTTGACGGCCTTCCAGGTTTCCTCGGTCATCGGATGGTTGTCGTTCTTATACGCTTCGGAGGTCCACCACACGGTGTCCTTGGAGTTGTCATCGACAACAATATACTTATCTTTGGGGGAGCGGCCGGTGTAGATGCCGGTCATGACGTTGACGGCGCCCAGCTCGCTAACCTGGCCTTTTTCGTAGCCAACCAGACCCGGCTTGGTTTCCTCTTCGAAAAGCATCTCATAAGAGGGATTGCGCACGATCTCGGTGGCACCCGTAATGCCATATTTGCTCAGATTCAGTTCAGACATAAAAAGTACCTCATTTCCTAAATTCTAGCCCGTCATGAAATCCTGCGAAAAAGCAAATTCCATGAAAGCCATTGTTCACCAAATAGCAGTATATCACGTTTTTTCCAGAATATCTATCACAAAAATGTTGTAGATTCATTTTTGTCTGTTTTGCCGGTTTTATGTGGTTCCTTCCCGTCAGATTGCATAAAAAATCGTAAAACCGCACAAAACCCCACATTTTGCCTTTCTGCAGCCCTCTATTTTCCCGAATTCGAGAAAAAGGGAGCGCCCAATCCAGACAAAATCCGGACCGGGCGCAGGAATCGGTATATCAATTTTTATCTATCCTCTTTTGCCGCCAGCTGCTTCTGGAACCAATCCTTGCCGTCGACAAAACGCGAGACAATGAACGACACCACATAGTCGCCTGCGGAGTTGATCATGGTCGCCGGAGGGTCGACCAGATTGCCGATGGCAACGAGAATCGGGAACGCAACCTCCATCTGCGTCGGGAAGAAGATCGAGCAGATGATGTACTCTCCGATGTAGCCGCCGCCGGGCACGCCGGACATGCCGACCGAGGACAGCACCGCGACCAGCACGATCGGAATCAGGCGCTCAAAGCCCATGCCCTGACCAAACACGCCGAGAACGAATGCAATCTTCAGCACGCACGAGAAGCACGAGCCGTCCATATGCATCGTCGCGCCGAGCGGCAGCACCATATCGGACACATCCTTGGAAATGCCGGTCGCCTCCGCCTCTTCCATGTTGGTCGGAATCGTCGCGACGGAAGAGCACGTGCCGAGTGACACAACGGCGGGCTTTACAATGTGCCGGAACATGACCTTCACCGCGCCCTTGCCGCCGCCGAACCAGGCAAACAGCGGGAACGCCGTAAAGATATACACAAAGCACAGCGGATAATACAGCAGCAGTGCTCTGCCGTAAGCTTCCGTAATTTGCGGACCGTAGCTTGCGACGAGGTCTGCGAAGATGGCAAAGAAGGCAATGGGCGCGTAATAGGTCACGATCTTGACAAACTTCAGCATGACGTTCGTCAGATCATCCAGGAACTTCGCAACCAGCGTCTCGCTGCCGCCGTTGAGGTTGACGGCAAAGCCGAAGAGAATCGAGAACACGATCAGCGGCAGCATCGCGCGGCGGCTGAGAAGACCGACAAAGTCAGACGCCGTGAAGAAATTGACAATCATATCGCTGATTGTCGCATACTCGCCCATTTCTTCCGCCTGAAGCTCCGTCCACGGCGTCAGAACCGGAGGGAACACCTGAATCAGCAGGAACATGATCACTGCGGCAATCGCGCCGGTAATTACAAACGTCGCAACCGTCACGCCCATAATCTTGCCTGCGCGCCTGCGGCTTTTCATATTGGCAACTGCGCCCGCAATCGAGGAAAATACCAGCGGCACAACAATGCAGAACATCATGTTGATAAACACCGTGCCGAGCGGCTTGATTGCCGTCGCCGCCGACGGCGCAAGCCAGCCGAACAGCGCGCCGAGAATCATCGCGCCGAGCATGATGGCAAGGAACGTATAGTTCTGCGCTACAGACTTCTTGTTCATAAAACCTTTCTCCTTTTCTTTATCATGAACCAAAATCCATGGTTATTGCGAAATCGCCTCGTCAAAAATCTCGCCCGTGCAGACCATGCTGGCAGGTCCTGTGAGCAGCAGGTCTCTGCATTTTTTCCCGTCGCGGACAATGTCCACGATGAGAAGACCCCCTTTCACTTCGACCTCCGCATGATCGCCGCACCGGCGCTTTTCCGCCAGCGCGTAGACCGACGCGCCCGTCCCCGTGCCGCAGGCGTAGGTGAAATCCTCCACGCCCCGCTCCCAGGTCCGTTCATAAAACCGGTTTTCGCCGGTCTTTTCGAGGAAATTGACATTGGCACCCTTCGGGAATGCCGGATGGTACCGGAGCTTGCGCCCGAACTCGAACAGCGCCTGTTCATCCGCTTCCCGCAGCCCGGGGTACTGCACCACCGCATGCGGAATGCCGGGGTTTCCCAGCTCCAGATACATGCAGCCGACCTTTTTCCCGTCCACATCCAGCGCCAGATACTGCAGGTTCACCGGGTCCGGCAGGCGAATGCGATAGTTTTTCGCGTCGATGCGCGTGCCGGTCACAAGCCCGGCAGTCGTTTCAATCGTCTGCGTTTCGCCTGCAAGACCGGTCTCATAGCCGTAACGGCAGATGCAGCGCGCGCCGTTGCCGCACATCTCGCCAAGCGTGCCGTCGCAGTTGAAAAACAGCATGCCGAAGTCTGCGTCTGCCTTTGCCGGAACAATTGCCATCAGACCGTCCGCGCCGATGGACATGCGGCGGTCGCAGAGCGTGCGCGCAAGCTTTGACAGCTGCTGCTGCGTCAGCTCGCCGTGCAGATTTTCCACAAGAATAAAATCATTGCCAGCGCCGTTCATTTTCGTAAACCGCATCGAATCCGCCCCTTCCCAGTTTTATTGTACCCTATTATACTGAAATTCTTCGCCATGTAAATGTGAAAAGCTGCTTGATACCTTGCAAAAAATGCGCTTTCCATATGCCGCCTTCTGCACATTTGACTTTCCGCACAAACGCAGGTACAATACGGGTATGATATTTCAGGATATTACCCAGTATATGAAATAAGGAGTATGCTTCATGCAGAAATGTTATAACTGCGGCAAGGAAGTCGACGACAATGTGCTGATCTGCCCGGACTGCGGCGCGCTGGTCAAGCGCTACGGAAAGCCCGTCCCCGTCGAGCCGGATTCCTATCATCAGCAGCCGCAGCCCGACGCTTATCCCGGCGCGTATGAAGCGCCCGCACAGCCCGGTCCGCGTGAGCGAGTCTGGCTGGACGCAGCGGGAAAGCCGCACTTCAAGGGCGCTTTGTGCTTCTGGCTGATCGTGTGCGCGGTCTTTGCCGGATATCTGCTGTTCGGCTTTGGGTGCATGCTGCTGATCTACCACGCGCAGGGCTTCTTCCTGGATGCACTCGCGGCGTTCCCGGAGTTTTCGGATCTGACCGACGTTCTGAACCTGATGCTTGAGAGCATCGGCACATACTATGCGTTCTATGTGGCAGTGCCGGTCCTGTTTGCCGTCAAGCTTTTCGGCATCGTCTGGCTTCTGGTCTCGAAGCGCCGGCTGGCATTTTATATCGCGCTCGGCGCCGGCGTGCTGTTAACCGTGACGAGTCTTCTGTTTGGCGGCAGCGTGCAGGCGCTTTTATACACGCTCGATATGCTGCTTACGTTCCTGCTTCTCCGAAAAGACTGGCGCAGGCTGCGTCCATAAGACCGCAAAACCCCCGGAAACAACGTTTCCGGGGTCGTTTTTCTTACGATTGAAGAATTCTCGTCGTCTCGGGGTCCGGCTCAAACCATTTGTTCTTGCCGAAAAGAATGATCGCGTCTCCGACCTCAACGGTATCGAAAATTTCCGGCATCGCGTCGACCGGAATATTAACGCAGCCATGGCTGCCGCCGTTGACGTAGAAGTCCTTGCCGAAGTGCGTCCGCCACGATGCATCGTGCAGCCCATACGCGCCCTCGATGCCGATCCAGTATTTCGAGAACACCAGATAGTCCTCGCCCTGCATCCACTGATCGGTTTCCTTGTTGTAGGCGTAATACAGACCTGTGATTGTCTGAAAGCCGTTGAGGTTTCCGGTGACGATGTCCGTGCTGGTCACGACCTCGCCGTTCTTGTAGACCGTGAGGCGCTGGTTGTCGATGTCGACCTCGACATACACATCGGTCAAAGGCGCATACGGCTCGCCGTTTTTATACAGCAGCAGCTGCGCGCGGAGGTCTTTGGATTCGAGCTTCTTCAGCGCCTGCTGCAGCTGCTGCGAAAGCGCGTCGGTGTCGAGCTGATAGTCCACCTTCAGAAAATTCATCGGCTTCGGTCCGTCGACGTAGGTGTCTAAAATGAACGGCGTGTTGGAAACATCCGCAATCGCCTTCCAGCCTGCGAGCAGCGCATCCAGCTTTTTTTCATCGACCTTGACGCTGCCGTCTTTGTCCACGGACAAAAGCTCCGACAGCTCCTTGTCCTTGAGCGTGACGATCTTTTCCTGCTCGCTCTGCCCTTCCAGATTCAGATCAATGGTGTAGTTCAGGTCTTTGAGCATCTGCCGCAGCAGCTCGTCAAAATCAAAGCTTGTGTTCTCCGCCGTGATCTCCGGCGCAGCATAGCAGTCCGGCACACTCGTCAGCTCAAAGCTCACATTCTGTGCGCCGTCTGTGCTGACCGTCAAGCCGGACACCGCCTCCCGCAGCGCCGCACGGACCGGCTCGAGCTGCAGCTCGTTGCCCGGAACCTCGTCTACCACGCAGAATTTTTCATCCGCAAACGTCATATAGGCATCCTGCGCCGGATGGCGGGAGACCGCTTCCAGATCGCTTACCACTGCCTCGTCCGTATAGCGCACCGTGTCTACACGCACCGGTCCCGGCTGCGTGTGCGCTTGCGAGCGCCACTGGAGCTTGTCTGCCATGCTCTTCTGCGCAAACACCGCCGGGTCCATGCGCTCGTCGGCGGTAAAGCCCGCAGCGATTGCCTGCTCGGTGGCTTCCAGAAGCCCCAGCTGCAAGAGCGTATACGTGCCGGCTGTCTCGCCGTTTTCCGTCACGGTGAGCGTCGTCTGCTCCGCATTCTGCAGCATCGCCTGATACTGCTCATAAAGCGCCTGCTGCGTCTGCTCTGCCTCCTGCGCCGCGCCGTGCAGCCGGTAATAGCCGTAGCCTGCGCCCGCGCCGAGCAGCAGAAGCACGCACAATGCGATGATCCATCCCTTTTTCATATGCTCTTTTTCTCCGTCTCTTTTTCTCCGCCGATCGTCCGGCAGTTATCTTATATAGTATAGCATACCGCGCAGGCAAAGAAAACCCATTTTCCGCTATTTTTGGACGCTCCACTGCGAAAGCGGATATCGCTGCATGGCGCCGAAAATCCGGGTCTTGATGTCGGGGTACTGCGTCTGTAAGGATGCAATCAGCTCCTTGATCTCCTGGCGCTTCGTGTGCTTGTCGGCGGGGCAGACATTGCGGACAACCGGAAGCTGCTGTGCCTGTGCAAAATGCTCGATTGCCTTTTCCCCGATGTAGAGCATGGGGCGGATCTGTGTGACGCCGGAGCGGCTTAAATACGTGACCGGCTCGAAGCAGCCGATTCTTCCTTCGTAAAAAAGACTCATGAGAAAGGTCTCGACCGCGTCGTCAAAATGGTGTCCCAGCGCGACTTTGTTGAAGCCAAGCTCCCGGATGGCATCGTTCAGTGCGCCGCGGCGCATTTTTGCGCACATGGAGCAGGGATTCTTCTCTTTCCGGTAATCAAAAATAATCGGACCGATCTCGGTCTTCTTACAATAAAAACCGACGTCCAGCGACCAGCACAGCGCCTCGACCGGTGAAAAATCCATGCCGCCGAGCCCCATGTCGATGGTAATCGCCGTCAGCTCAAACGGCGCCGGATAGTAGCTTCTCAGCGCGGCAAGAACCGTCAAAAGCGTCAGAGAGTCCTTGCCGCCCGAAACGCCCACGGCAATTTTGTCACCGGGCGAGATCATATGGTAGTCGTCGATGCATTTTCGCATCAAGCCCATCATTTTCTGCATCTTTATAGCCTCCGCAGATGTATTTTGCGTTGCGAGTATTTAAGAGCTTTCAAGAGAAAACAGGAGTATTTGAAAGATTCTTACGTGCTGCGTTTATTTTTTCAAAAAAGCAGTTGACAGAATTTTTCGCGTGTGATATAAAATACTGGCGCGCTTCGGAAATATTGTATGCGCGCCTTACGATTTTGTCAAAAATTTTTATCATAGAAAGCATTCGCTTTCCAACGGAGGAAACAGACATGACCACTATGGCTAAGAAAGAGACCGTCCAGAGAAAATGGTACGTTCTCGACGCAGCCGGCAAGCCCCTGGGCCGCACGGCTGTCACCGCTGCCAAGCTTCTGCGCGGCAAGCACAAGGTTGACTTCACCCCGAACGTCGACTGCGGCGATTTCGTCATCATTGTCAACGTCGACAAGGCGATTCTCACCGGCAGAAAGCTCGACGAAAAGCACTACTATCATCACACCGGCTGGATTGGCAACCTGAAGGATGTCAAGTACCGCACGCTGATGAACGAGCGCCCCGAGTTCGCGATGGAGCTTGCCGTCAAGGGCATGCTTCCCAAGAACACCATCGGTCGCGCCGCTGCTACCCGCCTGAAGCTTTACAAGGGCGCCGAGCACAACAACGCCGCACAGAAGCCCGAAGCCTGGACTTTGGACTAATCAGGAGGTAACAGAGTATGTACGAGAGCAAGAGACAGTATCAGTACGGCACCGGCCGTCGCAAGTCTTCCGTCGCCCGCGTTCGCCTGTATCAGGGCGGCACCGGCGCCATCACCATCAACGGCCGTGACATCGACGATTATTTCGGTCTCGACACCCTGAAGATGGTTGTCCGTCAGCCTCTGGCTGCTACCGACCTTCTGGGTAAGGTCGACCTGGTCTGCACCGTCGAAGGCGGCGGCGTCACCGGCCAGGCAGGCGCCATCCGTCACGGCGTCGCACGCGCACTGCTGGGCGTCAACCCCGAGCTTCGCGCCACGCTCAAGGCTGCAGGTTTCCTGACCCGCGACCCGAGAATGAAGGAAAGAAAGAAGTACGGCTTGAAGGCAGCTCGTCGCGCGCCGCAGTTCTCGAAGAGATAATTTTTTCACTTCAAAAAGAGAAGGCATCCACGAAAGTGGGTGCCTTTTTTTGCTGCCTGCGGCAGCGAGAGGCTTTTTGACTGGACCCGTGGTCCAGGGAGCAGGGGTTGACTGGCAGAGACCTGCCAGCTGGTCCTTTTTCGACCCCACGCTTCTTAGCTGCGCA
>ERZ838577.757-NODE-757-length-48367-cov-5.116286_pt1 | contig 48367 bp, 46 predicted proteins | sample MGYA00519682_ERZ838577 | MGnify/ENA primary metagenome ERZ838577 (study PRJEB31850, sample SAMEA3708838) | human gut metagenome | biome: human gut; feature: human-associated habitat; material: faeces | place: China | collected 2014 ...
GCCTGCCGACGGGGATGCGGCGGGAGCGCATCTTGGCCTCGCCTCATTATTACGACGGGCAGTTTCAGAATTTGGAGCCTATCGACCAGACTGTCAAAGGGGGAGAAGCTAAGGCCATGGCCGAGTTTCTCTTCGGCAGCTCCGAAGGATTAAAGCCGAAAGGACGGATGATTTCCCAGAAAACGGACCTGCATTCCCTGCCTCTCGACGAGGACTGTGTCGTCTGGATGGGCCACTCGTCGCTGTACCTGCACCTCGGCGGCTATCGCATCCTTGTCGACCCGGTGTTCAGCAGCTATGCTTCGCCGGCCTTTTTCATCAACCGGGCCTTCGACGGCAGCAATATCTATGCAGCTGCCGACATTCCTCCTGTGGACGTGCTGGTTCTTTCCCACGACCATTGGGATCATCTCGATTATCCCAGCGTCATGGCATTGAAGGACAAGGCGAAGCACATCATCTGTCCCTTGGGCGTCGGCGAGTATTTTGAGCAGTGGGGATTCGACATGGCCCGCGTCCACGAGGAAGACTGGTATACGGCTATTCCCCTGGCCGGTGATCTCACGGTGCATGTCCTGCCGAGCCAGCATTTTTCCGGCCGCCTGCTCAAGCGCAATCAGACACAGTGGGCCGGCTTTGCCTTCGTCACGCCGGGACGGCGCGTCTATGTCAGCGGCGACGGCGGTTATGGAAGCTATTTCCGTCATATCGGCGAGGTCTTGGGGCCCTTTGATCTGGCCGTCATGGAAAACGGCCAGTATAATGAACGCTGGGCCCGCATCCACCTCATGCCGGAGGAAGCGGCCCAGGCAGCCGTCGACGTCGGCGCGAAGGCTGTCCTGTCAATGCACAACGGCAAATTCGCCCTGAGCCGTCATCCCTGGGCAGAGCCGTACCAGCGCCTGTCGGCTGCCAGTATAGGCAAACCGCACCGGCTTCTCACGCCCAAAATCGGCGAAGCCGTCCGCATCGGCGACGACAGGCAGACCTTTTCGGCATGGTGGGAGCAGATGGCGTGAGCGGTGCGCGGCGTTGAGGATGCAAAGGAATCATCCCTGGTCGGCCCGGCGCGGTTATGACGATAAATGTATGCCGTCTCATCTTGCTTTTGATGCCTCCCTTTGTTACAATAAATGCAGTGCATAAGGAGGGTTTGCTGTGAATACAATTTTGCATGAAGTATATGAGTGGGTATATTCCATTATCATAGCGTTGGCCATCGCGATGGTCATTCACATTTTCTTTTTCCAGCCGACGCGCGTGTCCGGCGAATCGATGGTGCCGACGCTTCATAACGGCGAATACCTCATTGTGTCCAAGCTGGGGCACGTCATGGGCGATGTGCCGGATTACGGCGATATCGTCATCATCGACAGCCGCGTGCTGTACGAGCGGACCTGGAAAGACGATGTGACGGAGCCTATGAACAATTACCTGGCCTTTTTCAATCATGACTTGCAGACGAAAAACGTCTGGGTCAAGCGGGTCATCGGTCGGCCCGGCGATACGCTGGCCTTCCGCGACGGCAAGGTATGGCGCAACGGCGAGCCCTTGGACGAGCCGTATATCAACGAGCCCATGAATTACAGCCGCAAGGACGAAATCAAAATTCCCGAAGGCTATGTATTCTGCATGGGGGACAACCGTAACCACAGCAGCGACAGCCGCTTTATCGGCCCCGTGCCTGTAGATCACGTATTGGGCAAGGTAATTTGGTAGTACCATAATTTCACAAGACAGTTCGCAATCCATCCTGTCGGTAAACAAAACTAGGAAGCTGTACATGACATGAATTTTTATGTATGTATGCCGACGGGTTTGCCTTTGGACAAGCCCGTTTTTTAATTGTAATGAAATGAAGGGAGGCGGCGCTGATGTATAATTTCCTGGCAAATACGAAACGCATGACTATTTCCAGTATGGTCATTGCCTTGTATGTCGTCCTGCTGTATGTGACGCAGGGCGTTTCCTTTGGTCCCTATCAAATCCGAATCGCCACGGCCTTGTATGCATTGGCTTTCGTGTACCCCTTCCTGGTCGTGCCTATGGGGATTGCAAACTTTGCCGCTAATTTCTTGTTTGGCGGCCTGGGACTGCTGGATATGGCCGGCGGCTGTTTGGTCGGCTGGCTGACGACGTGGCTCATCGTGCAGGTCCGCCTGCGGGGCTGGAATGTCTGGCTTGCGGCTCTGCCGATCTGGTGGGTTCCGTCGCTGGGCGTCAGCCTGTGGCTGTCCTACTTATTTGGCCTTCCCTACGGCATGCTCGTCGCGTCGTTGTCGGCAGGACAATTTCTGCCGGCTCTCTGCGGCGTATTTCTCATCCACGCCTTGACCAAGGCATATCGTGTCAATAAGGAGCATATATGAACAGAACAAGTGAAGAATTAAGCCAGCTGGCTTCGTTGGGGAGTCAGCATACGACGTATCGTCAGGATTATGACCCGGGACTGCTGGAAACCTTTGACAACAAGCATCCCGGCCGGGATTATTTTGTCAAATTCAACTGTCCGGAATTTACCAGCCTGTGCCCCAAGACAGGCCAGCCTGACTACGCGACGATTTATATTTCCTATGTGCCGGACCAAAAGATGGTCGAAAGCAAGTCGCTGAAGCTGTACCTGTTCAGCTTCCGCAACCGCGGCGATTTCCATGAAGACTGCGTCAATATCATCATGGACGACTTGATCGCCCTCATGAACCCGAAATATATTGAGGTGTGGGGCAAATTTCTGCCCCGCGGCGGCATCAGCATCGATCCGTACTGCAATTACGGCCGCAAAGGCACACCGTGGGAGCAGGTAGCTTGGCAGCGCCTGTCCCAGCATGATTTGTATCCGGAAAAGGTAGATAATCGGTAAAGCTGCCGGGCCGTGTCTTCTTTTTTTTCGGCGTTCATGGTATAATCATCTTATTAGTATACTGTAATAAAGGATGGTGCATACAGGTGAAAACAAAAAAAATCGTACTGGCTCTGGCTATGACCTTGGCAATTTCAGCGACGGCATTCGCAGCGAAAGATAATATGTGGCAATACAATAAATACACGACGATCGATATGGATTCGGCAAAGATTTCCTACGATATGGGCCGTGAAGTATTGACCTTTGAAACTATCGAAGTCGCCGGCGATACGACGGACTACTGCACGTACGTCTACAACGTAGACGACCAGACGATCCAGCTCAAGGAAATGGTTACCAAGACGAAGAAGAGCAAATACAAGAGCAGCTTCTATCCCGAAGATATCAAAGACGGCAACAGCGTCATCAAAGCGCGGGCCCGTATGGCCAACGACGTATTGGAAAAGGTACGTCAGGAACGCCGGAAATAATTCGGCTCTCCTTCTTACATACGCATAAAAACTCCCCGTCACGGAATGCAGGCGCATTCGCGGCGGGGAGTTTTATCATGTCAGGGATAGTTTTATTTGCCTTTCAGGCACACCGACAGCCAGCGGGGCAGGGAAAGGTTCATGATGACGGCGGAGTAGGCCGCGGCCAGGCCGGCTACGATGAGATAGATGGCGAGGATGTGGACGGCCCGCAGGTACAGGTGGAAATGGGCTGCCAGGCCGGTGCAGGCGCTGAGGAAGACGGGATGGACCAGGTAAATGGGATAGGAGTAGTTTCCCAGCATGGATAAGAGGCGGTGCATGACCGGAGGAACGGAATGGCATTCGAGCCAGTACAGGAAGAAGACGATCGTCGTGACCGTATAGACCATGCCGACAGGGCTGAGCTGATGGACCGTAAAGACGGCGGACAGGACGTCGTAATGGAGGTAATCCATGACGCCGTAGTAGGCGGCCAGCATGCCTGCCGTAGCGGCCAGCTGAAGGACGTTGATGAAGACGCCGCGGCGGCTGATCCAGTCGACGGCCTGTTGGAAATGTTCGGCCATAAAGGCGCCGAACATGAAGATGAACAGGTAATGGAAGACGACGTAGTTCAGCCGGTATACGAAGGCGTCGTGCAGGAACGGCGAGTCCGTCGGCGCCGTCCAGATATAACTGGAATAAAAATTGAAGACGACGTTGGCCGCGAACAACAGCGTAAACGAGGCGAGAGGCGCCTTATCCATCTGGCGGAGCAGGCCGCGCCAAAGCGGCATGAGAAGGTAAAACCACAGCAGGATGACGAGAAAGTAGATATGATACATGGCTAGGCCATACCACAGGGTTTTCACGAAGGTCAGTGGCTGAAACAGGTTGAAATTGTGGCTGAGAACGGATACGTACAGCATGTAAAACAAGGACCAGGCGATATAGGGGACAAAGACCGTCCGCAGGCGGCGGCGCAGGTAGTCTTTGTAGGAAAAGGGCTGGCTCAGGGGCTGGCTGCAGAACATGCCGAAGGCCGACAGGAAGAAGAAGGCCGGTACGGAAAACCGCGACAGGATTTCCAATACGGCGACGAGCCACAGGTTGGGCGTCGGGTTGGCAATGGCCACGGAGCCGACGTGAATGCCGATGACGCCGAGCATGCACAGGCCGCGCATATAATTGATAGAATGAATAAATCGCTTTGACATTAGGCACCTCGAAAGATACAATAAGATGTGTGTAGTATGGTATAATAAAAAGACGTATTTATTATATCAAATTTTGACGCATTAAGCAGGTATCAGTATGAATCAATCTATGACGAAACGCATCACCCGGACGGGCCTGCTGCTGGCGGCGACGCTGATCTTGCAGGGGCTGCGGCTGTTTATTCCCGTGCCGCCGCAGGTCAGCATGTTTGTCATCGGCTCTCTGGTCAACGCTTGCCTGGTGCTGGCAGTATGGAGCGTTGGGCGGAAATCCGGCCTGGTCGTGGCCTGCGTGACGCCGGTCTTTGCCTGGCTGGAAGGGATGCTGCCCTTTTTGCCCTTCATATTTCCCGTTGCGGCGGGAAACTGCGCCTTTGTCCTCGCCGTCGACGGGATGCGGCGGTTCCGCGCGGCCGGTTTAGCTGGCGCGGCATTGTGCAAGGCCGCCGTCGTGTACGGCGCTTTTTATATCTTGTTCAGCTATGTGGAATTTCCCGCTGCTGTACGGCACATGATACTGTTGGTCATGAGCTGGCCCCAAATCGTGACGGCCGCAGCCGGCGGCGTGTTAGCCTATGTCATTGTCAAGCGCTTGCCCCGTTTGGAAGGGCCGCGCTGATGATACCTGTCGTTTTAGGAGGAACGCATTCATGAGCATATTTTATTACCTGCCGGCTCTCATCGGCATCGTGTTTATCATCGTCGGAACCTATCACGGCTGGAAGCTCCGCCGCCTTGTCGGCCGCTGCAAGGCCGCCGCTACGGGGACGCTGCTGGGCTTTGAGCAGCAGAAATCGAAGAGCGGCGACCGGTATTTCCCCGTCGTCGAGTTCAGTGATGGCGAACGGACCTATCGGGCCCGGTATGGCTTCGGCTCGCCCGAATGGGATATCGTCGCCGGCGACGAAGTGGATTTGCGCTACAACCCGGATAATCCGGAAGAAATTTATTTGTATCACAAGCAGAGCCTGCGGCAGCAGTATGCCAGCCCGTTTTTCGTGATTGTCGGGGGGCTGATTTTTATTTTCGCCTACTACTATCTTTTGTAATAGATGAGGACGGAAAAGGAGGAGATTATGACGACAACGACATCATCCTATCCGGTCAATCCTGAAGCCGTGCAGGCTATGAAACAATTTTTGGAAGCCTTGGGACTGGATTTGACGGCCTTGGGCATGGAAAAGACACCGTACCGCGTCGCCGAGGCCTTCGGCCAGTTTTTTTCCGGCTTGCAGGAAAATCCGGACGACGAATGGGCCGCTCCGATTATATCGCAGACGAACGGCTTGGTAGCCATCCGCAACATCCGCTTCCAGTCCATGTGCGAGCACCATCTCCTGCCGTTCTTCGGGACGGCCCATATTGCGTATTATCCCCAGGACGGGCGCATTGCCGGCTTCGGCCATTTTGCCCGGGCCGTCGGCGTCCTGGCCCGCCGCCCGCAGCTGCAGGAACGGCTGACCGAGGATTTATGCCAATCGCTGTGCCGGGGGCTCCAGCCGAAAGGTGTGCTCGTCGTCGTCAAGGCGACCCACCTGTGCCTGACGATGCGCGAGGGCATGGCTGCCGACGCCGACATCGTCACGGCGGCGACCAGCGGCTGCCTTCAGGCCGGCACGAAGGAATACGACCAGGCCTGGAAGCTGCTCATGGGCGATGCCGGAGGCGGTACTATACAGATGAAAGAGGAAGAATCATGGATACGATAACCATAAAGGGAATGCATTTTTACGGCTATCACGGCTGTCTGCCGGAAGAACAGCGGACGGGACAGCCTTTTCACGTCGACGTCGTGTTGCACGCCGATTTGTCAAAGGCCGGGGCCAGCGATGAGTTGAACGATACGATTGACTACAGCAAGGTGTATCAGCTCGTACAGTCTATCGTAGAAGGCCGGACATACCGGCTCATTGAGCGGCTGGCTGCGGTCATTGCCGACGAGGTGCTGGCCGGCTTTCCCGTCGACGCCGTGTGCGTTGCCGTACACAAGCCGCAGGCCCCTATTGGCGGCCCCTTTGACGACGTGGCGGTGACGGTGGAAAGGAGACGCCATGGCTAGATTTTATATCAGTGTCGGCGCCAATCTGGGCGACAGGGAGCAGAGCCTGCGCAAGGCCATCGACTGCTTGCGCCGGACGGAGGGCGTAGATGTTGCGGCGGTGTCGCCATGGTATGAAACGCCGCCATGGGGGAAAACGGATCAGCCGCCCTTTCTCAACGGTGCGGCGGCCGTCGATACAGACATGAGCGGGCAAGATCTGCTGGATATTTGCTTATCCATCGAGAAAGAGCTGGGCCGGGTGCGCCATGAAAAATGGGGAGCCCGGGTCATCGACATCGATCTCGTGTACAGCCCGGACGAGAGGAGCTGTACGGAGACGCTGAAGCTGCCCCATCCTTATATGCTGGAACGGGCCTTTGTACTCGTGCCGCTGCGGGATATTGCGCCGGATTTGGTGCTGGAAGGAAAGACCATTGACCAGTGGATAGACGGCCTGCCCGACGCCGGGCAGGTCAAGGTATACGTATAAAAAGGGGGAGAGCGTAGTGGAAAAAATATTGATTGCCGACGACGAGCAGCTCATGCGCCAGCTCGTCGTAGATTTTCTTCAGCCCGAAGGCTACGAGCTCATCGAAGCAGCCGACGGCAAGGAAGCGCTGGAGCTGTATCAGAAGGAACATCCTGATTTAGTCCTTCTCGACGTCATGATGCCGGGCTACGACGGCTGGACTGTATGCCGCGAAATCCGCCGCGAATCGGCCGTGCCCATCATGATGCTCACGGCCAAGGGCGAGGAAATCGACCAGCTCTTCGCCTACGATTTGGGCGTCGACGAATATATTACTAAGCCCTTCAGCCCGAAAATCCTGGTGGCAAAGATTAAGGCCCTCCTGCGCCGCGTTCAGAAGGAGCAGGAAGTGCAGAAGATTGAGGACGGCGTGTCGATCGACCAGGAAGCGCGCCAGGTTGTCCTCGACGGCAAGAACATCGATTTGAGCCCGACGGAATACAAGCTGCTGACTTATCTGGTCAGCAACGCCGGCAAGGCGCTGAGCCGTCGTCAGATTCTCAACAAGGTGTGGAATTACGATTATTACGGCGATTTGCGCACCGTCGACACGCACATCAACCGCCTGCGCATCAAGCTGGGCGATAAGGGCAAATACATTCAAACCGTCCGCGGCTACGGATACCGCTATGATGCCAAATGACGCGCCTGTCCCTGCGGGTACAGTCGGGCATGTACGTTCTCAGCTTTACCCTATTTTTTATCCTGACCCTTATCGGAGCGATTGGTTTCGGGTTTAACCATTATTTTTACGAAAGCAAAAAAGACGCCATGATGGAGGCAAGCCGCGAAATCGGCCGCATTTACGCCGAGCAAGGCCGGAATGGAGAAGAAGCCATCGATATGGTCAGTCAAAATATCGGCGTAGACGTGCTCATCGTCGACGACAGCCAGCTCGTATATTCGTCGCGGCCGAGCCGCCGCGTCTGGGTCAGCCCGCCGAAGATGGATGAAAACGACGTCGTAGTCGTCGTCGGCAAGGAAACAGAAGCGCAAAAGCACGACGCCAACACTCAGATGCCGCAGCATATACGGGAGCTGACGGATTTACTGCACGGCCGGGAGCCCGACGCGGCAACGATCGGCAAGGTTCGTTTTTATGAGCGCGATAATAATTTCCGTTATTTCGACCTCGTGACCCGTATGGACGACGGCGCGTACCTGCTGATGATCTGCCCGCTGGCGCCTATGCAGGAAAGCATCTACCTCGTCCAGAAGTTCATCGTCACCTGCGGCATTATCTGGCTCATCATCGCTGCCGTCGGCACGGTGCTCCTGACCAACAAGATGACCCGGCCCCTGCTGGAGCTCAAGAGCCTGTCGGCGGCCATGACCCATTTAGATTTCACTAAGAAGTGGCAGGGGAAGCGGACCGATGAAATCGGCGAACTGGGCACGAGTCTCAATATCCTGTCGGATCAGCTGAACGAAGCCCTGACGGCGCTGAAGCAGTCGAACGAAGAGCTGCAGAAGCAGCTCGACAAGGCCAAAGAAGTCGAACACATGCGCCAGTCCTTTATTTTCGCCGTGTCTCACGAATTGAAGACGCCTCTGGCGATCATTCAGGGCTATGCCGAAGGGCTGGACAGCCTGCACATCGACGAGACGACGCGGCAGAAATACTGCCATGTCATCCAAAACGAGACGGTCAAGATGGACAACCTCGTCAAGAGCCTTCTGAACCTGTCGCGGCTGGAAACGGGATCTTTCAAATTAGAGAAGACGGCTTTTGATTTCGCCGCCCTGATGGACGAGGCGAAGGAGCGCTTCGCCAACGCCATTCACAAGAAGGGCATCCATATGGAATGGCACGTGCCCGATGAGATGACGGTGTACGGCGATCCGGAGCAAATCGACATCGTTCTCAGCAATTTTCTGAGCAACGCCATCGATTACACGCCTGACGGCGGCAGGATTGCCGTCAGCTGTAAAGAGCAGGAAACGAATTACGTCGTAAGCGTGTATAACCAGGGGATTCAAATTCCCGAAGAGTACCAGCCCCGCATTTGGGAGCCCTTTTACAAGGTCGATACGGCGCGAAGCCGCAACGTCCGGCGGACCTTCGGCGGTCACGGCCTGGGGCTGGGCATCGTCGCCGCCCTGGTCAAGCTTCACGGCCAGCAGTACGGCGTGCGCAACGAAGCGGACGGCGTGACCTTCTGGTTTACCATTCAAAAAGGATAAAAAACTGCAACGAGCCCGGCTGCGTCTTTGCGGCCGGGTTGTCGTATATATTGCCGCGGAGGCGGAAAAGGCGGCCTGTCGTGTATTTATCTGGATGCCGTTCTATGATACAATACTAATAACTCTGATAGTGGAAGGATGGGGACAAGTGAAAAAGTTTTTGGAAAACGCGGAAATTTTGCAGAATGAAGCGATTATTCCCGACGTTTGGAAAATGGTATTTCATGCGCCAAAGATTGCTGCCGAAGCAAAGCCCGGCCAGTTTGTCAATATGCAGAAGCAGGGAGGACAGACGTTCCTGCGCCGTCCCTTCGGCATCGTCGACGCCGATGCGGAGACAGGGGCCGTTACGATCATTTACCGCCTCGTAGGCACGGGGACGCAGGAAATGGCGGCTATGAAAGTTGGCGAAGTCATCAGCGCCGAGGGCCCTCTGGGAGAAGGCGTGTTTACGACGGCGCCGGGCAAAGCGCTCCTCGTCGGCGGCGGCGTCGGTTTAGCTCCGCTTATTTTCCTGGCCAAGAAGCTGGATAAGCCCGTCGTGCTCGTAGCCGGAAAGACGGCGGCGGAAACGTTCTGGACGAAGTTTTTTGAGCCCTATGCGGAAAAGATTTACGTGACAACCGACGACGGCTCGCTGGGCATCAAGGGCTTTGCCGTCCACGCCTTGCCGACGATTTTTGCTGAAAATCCAATCGACCGCGTGTCGGTGTGCGGCCCGACGGTCATGATGCAGACCATTGCCGAAGCGTCCGACGCGGCCGGCGTTGCCTGCGAGGTTTCCATGGAAAAACGGATGGCCTGCGGCATTGGCGTATGTCTCGGCTGTACCTTTGAAAGCAAGCTGAGCGGCAAGCGCTATAAGGTCTGCGCCGACGGCCCTGTATTCCCGGCGAAGGAGGTTTTCTGATGAACAAGGAACGCATAGCTGTGAATTTTGCCGGCATTTCTATGAAAACGCCGGTCATGGGGGCGTCGGGAACCTTCGGCTTCGGCCTGGAATACGCCGACTTCCTCGACATTGACAACATCGGCGCGATTATATCCAAGGGCATTACGCCGTTGCCACGGCCGGGCAATCCGGGCGTGCGCGTCGCCGAAACGCCGGCGGGCATGCTGAACTGCATCGGCTTGGAAAATCCCGGCGTAGACGCTTTTAAGCGGGATATCCTGCCGGAAGTAAGCCGTCACAATACGCCGCTCATCGTCAATATCTCGGCCGGTACGGCGGAAGAATACGGCGAATTAGCTGCAAAGCTCGACGTAGACGGCGTCGCGGCCCTGGAAGTCAACATTTCCTGTCCGAACGTCAAAGAGGGAGGCATCGTCTTCGGCACCGACCCGAAGGCCGCCGCGTCGGTAGCCCGCAGCGTTAAGGATCACACGAGCAAGCCAGTCATCATGAAGCTGTCGCCGAACGTTACGGATATTACCGTCATGGCCAAAGCCGTGGAAGACGCCGGAGCCGACGCCGTATCGCTCATTAATACGCTGACAGGTATGGCTATCGACATCTATACGCAGAAGCCTCTGTTAGGAAATATTACGGGCGGCTTATCCGGTCCGGCCGTAAAGCCCGTGGCCCTGCGCATGGTATGGCAGGTTGCCAACGCCGTGAAGATTCCCGTTCTGGGCTTAGGCGGCATCGCGTCGTGGCAGGACGCCGTCGAGTTTATGCTGGCCGGCGCCAGCGCCGTCGCCGTAGGGGCATATAACTTCGTCAATCCCTGCGCCGTAGAAGAAATTGCCGAAGGCATGGACGCCTACTGCGAAAAGATGGGAATTTCCCATATCAGCGAGATTATCGGCAAGATAAACGATTGACACGTATAGGCGTTTTTGGTAAAATCTAGGTGTATTTTGATAAGTTATGATTCAATAAGGAGATGCGCTATGGACATTGCTTTATGGACTGATAGTGAAGCGGTTTGTAAACGGGCAATGCAGCAGTGCGTCTAAGTGAATAAACCCAAAGGTGATTGCCTCACTTTTGGGTTTTACTTATTCTAAGGAGGGATTTTTTTGAAGGTCGGCATTATTATGGGAAGCGATTCAGATTTTCCGATCATGAAAAAAGCGGTTGATGTGTTGAAAGAATTTGGCGTAGAATACGAAGTATTATTGGCTTCGGCGCACCGGACGCCGGCTGCCGTGCGGGACTTTGCTTCCGGCGCGGAAGAACGGGGCATCAGCGTTATCATCGCCGGCGCCGGCATGGCGGCTCATCTGCCTGGCGTCGTCGCCAGCTTTACGACGCTGCCGGTTATCGGCGTGCCTTTGGAAAGCGGCAGCCTGAAGGGCATGGACGCCCTGCTGGCTATCGTGCAGATGCCGTCGGGCATGCCTGTAGCGACGATGGCCGTAAACGGCGCGAAAAACGCGGCCCTGCTGGCTCTGCAGATCGGCGCGGTCAGCGACCCGGCGTTGGCTGCAAAATACAAAGCCTACCGCGAAGACATGGCGAACCAGGTCATGGAAAAGAACAAAAAGATTCAAGAAGCCGTACAGGCGATGTAATCCAAATTTTCAGCATTTAGCAAACAGGAGGTTTTCATGTTTTACGATCCGATTTGGGATAAGCAGCATGAAGAATGCGGCGTATTAGGTATTTTTGACAAAACTCTGGATATTCCCCGCTACATTTACTGGGGGCTGTTCGCCCTGCAGCACCGCGGACAGGAAAGCGGCGGCATGGCCTTGACCGACGGCGTAGATATTCACACCTACCGCGGCATGGGCCTTATCAGCTCGGTATTTGAAAAAGGTGTTCCCGACGAAGAAGGCGGCCCCATCGGCATCGGCCACGTCCGCTATTCGACGACGGGCTCCAATAATCCCCGCAATATCCAGCCGTTGGCCGTGTATACGCCTATGGGACAGCTGGCCCTGGCTCACAACGGCAACCTGACTAATACGCGCGCCCTGAGGGAAGAACTGGATAAAAACGGCGCCATCTTCCAGACGACCATGGACAGCGAAATCATCGTCAACCTGATCAGCCGCAGCCAGAAGGAAACGATGGAAGAACGCATCATGGAAAGCATGAACCGTCTCGGCGGAGCCTATTCCCTCGTGCTGATGACCAAGGATAAATTGTACGGCGCCCGCGATCCTTACGGCTTCCGTCCGCTGTGCATCGGCCGGACCGACGGCGGCGGCTGGGTATTGGCGTCGGAAACGTGCGCTCTCGACGCTATCGGCGCGACCTTCGTCCGCGACGTACAGCCCGGCGAATTCGTAGAAATTACGGAACAAGGCGTAAAATCGAGAATCTTTGCAACAGTAGACCGCAAACAAATCTGTTCCTTTGAATATATTTATTTTGCCCGTCCGGACAGCACTATTGACGGACAGGACGTATACCAGGCCCGCCTGAATATGGGCAAGGAAATGTGGAATGAAACGCAGTACGACGCGGATCTGGTCATTTCCGTGCCGGACAGCGGCAACACGGCGGCTATCGGCTATTCCCAGGCTTCGGGCATTCCGTTCCGCCACGGCCTCATCAAAAACCGCTACATGGGCCGTACCTTCATCAAACCGAATCAGAAGCAGCGCGAACTGGCTGTGCGCATGAAGCTGAACGTTGTCAAATCCGTCGTAAAGGGCAAGCGCATCGTCATGGTCGACGATTCCATCGTCCGCGGCACGACGAGCGGCATTATCTGCAAGCTCCTGCGCGAAGCCGGAGCGAAGGAAGTCTACATGTGCGTATCGGCGCCGCCGATTAAATATCCCTGCTTCTACGGCATCGACACGTCGGTCCGCAAGGAACTCATCGCGTCGACTCTCAACGTAGAACAGATACAGAAATACATCGGCGTAGACAAGCTGCATTTCATTTCCATCGAAGGCCTGAGCCGTGCTATTTCGAATATTCCGCGGGAAGATATGTGTCTGGCCTGCTTCAACAACGACTACCCGACGGCCATTCCCACGGCGAATGAGGAAGGAGAAAAATATGCTCTCGAACACAAATAAAGGATTAACCTATGCAGACGCCGGCGTAGATATCGATGCCGGCAACAAAGCAGTAGAACTCATGAAGGATTCGGTCAAAGCGACGTACCGCCCGGAAGTCCTCGGTGATCTCGGCGGCTTCGGCGGCCTCTTTTCTCTCATGAACAGCGAGATAAAAAATCCGATTTTAGTAAGCGGTACCGACGGCGTAGGCACGAAGCTGCGCCTAGCTATCATGATGGACAAGCATGATACGGTTGGCCAGGACTGCGTAGCCATGTCCATTAATGATATTCTCGTCCAAGGGGCAGAGCCGCTGTTCTTCCTGGACTACATCGCCGTAGGAAAGCTGGATCCCGTACAGGTAGCGACGATCGTAAAAGGCGTCGCCAATGCCTGCAAGGAATCGGGCTGCGCCCTTCTCGGCGGCGAAACGGCTGAAATGGCTGGCTTCTATACGAAGGACGATTACGACTTGGCCGGCTTCGGCGTCGGCATCGTCGACCGTGAAAAAGTCATTACAGGCGAAACGATCAAGGCCGGCGACGTCCTCATCGGCCTTCCGTCGACAGGCGTCCATTCCAACGGCTTTTCGCTGGTCCGCAAGATCGTCTTTGAACGGATGAACATGAAGCTCGACCAATACGTCGACGAATTGGGCATGACCATCGGCGAATGCCTGCTCACGCCGACGCGCCTCTATCCAAGACCGTGCCTGCCCATTATCCGTAATTTCGACGTCAAGGGCATGGTGCACATTACAGGCGGCGGCTTCTATGAAAATATTCCCCGCGTGCTGCCAAAGGGCGTAGGCGTGGAAATCGACGTGACGTCGTGGCCGCAGCTGCCGATTTTCGGCCTTCTCCAGAAATGGGGCAACGTAGACAAGCGCGAAATGTACCGTACCTTCAACATGGGCATCGGCATGATCATGATCGTCGACGCAAAAGACGCCGACGCCGTCATGGCTAACCTGGCTGAACGGGACGAAAAGGCCTATGTCATCGGCAAGGTCGTCGATTCGGATGTGCCGGTCACGCTGCAGGGAGGCGCGTTCAATGACTAAGAAGCGCATGGTCATCTTTGCTTCGGGCCGCGGCTCCAATGCCGTCGCCCTGCATGACGCCGTGGAAGCCGGCGCCATTAATGCCGAAGTCAAGGCGCTGGTCTGCGATATTCCCGGCGCGCCTGTCATGGACCGGGCCAGGGAATGGGGTGTGCCGGTTATCCTGGCAGACCGCAAGCAGTTTGGCTCCAAGGCGGAGTTTGAACAGTTTATCCTCGACCAGATTGCGCCGTATCAGGCCGACGTCATCTGCCTGGCCGGGTTTATGCGGCTTCTTAGCGGCGATTTCATTTCCCGCTACGAACATAAAATCATCAATATCCATCCGGCATTGCTGCCGTCCTTCCGCGGCCTGCACGCCCAGCGCCAGGCTTTGGAAGCGGGCGTAAAAATTGCCGGCTGCACCGTTCACTTCGTCGTTCCCGATATGGACGCCGGCCCGATTATTCTGCAGTCGTCCGTCCCCGTTATGGACGACGACACGGAAGATACGCTGGCGGCCCGTATCTTGACGAAGGAACATCCTACATTTATCAAAGCCGTTTCTCTGTTCTGCGACGACAAGCTCCGCATTGAAGGCGGCGTCGTCAAAGGCACGCAAGCATAAGGAGGAATTATCATGAAGGTTAAACGCGCGCTCATCAGCGTATCCGATAAAACGGGCGTCGTCGAATTAGGCAAGGCTCTGGCCGATATGGGCGTTGAAATCATTTCTACAGGCGGCACGATGCGGGCTCTGAAAGAAGCCGGCGTACCGGTCATGGCCGTACAGGACGTTACGGGCTTCCCGGAAATGATGGACGGCCGCGTCAAGACGCTGAATCCGAAAATCCACGGCGCTATCTTGGCCGTCCGCGACAATCCGGAACATGTCCAGGCCATGAAAGACCACGACATTACGCCGATTGATCTGGTTGTCGTCAACTTGTACCCCTTCCAGCAGACTATTGCCAAACCGGACGTCACGCTGGCCGAAGCCATTGAAAACATCGATATCGGCGGCCCCTGCATGGTCCGGGCGTCGGCTAAGAACAATAAGTACGTAGCTATCGTTACGAATCCGGCTAAATACGGCGAAATCATCGACATCCTCCGCAAAGACGGCGAATTCAGCGACGAATACCGTTTGGAACTGGCGCAGGAAGCGTTCCATCATACGGCCGTATACGACACGGCCATTGCCGAATACCTGGCCGGCCAGGTTGCGAAAGGAGCTGCGAAACAATGAAAGTAGCAGTGATCGGCAGCGGCGGCCGCGAACACGCCCTGGCCTGGAAGCTGGCGCAGAGCAAAACCGTTGAAAAATTATACGCTATCCCCGGCAGCGCCGCTATGGCGGAAATTGCCGAATGCATCGACATCCCCGTATCGGATTTGGAAAAAATCGCCGTATACTGCTGCGGCGAAGGAATCGACATGCTCGTCGTCGGCCCGGAAGTTCCCCTGACGGAAGGCCTGGCAGATATTTGTCAGGCTAAGGGGCTGGCCGTATTCGGCCCGAACAAGGCTGCCGCGCAGATGGAAGGCTCTAAGGCCTTTGCTAAGGACATCATGAAAAAATACCATGTTCCGACGGCGGCGTACGCAACCTTTACCGATGGGGAAGCGGCAAAGAAATATATTCATGAACAGGGCGCTCCCATTGTCGTCAAGGCCGACGGCTTAGCTGCCGGCAAGGGCGTCGTCGTTGCCCAGACGGAAGAAGAAGCCGTAGAAGCGGTTAACGCCATGATGGAAGACCACATCTTCGGCGCGTCGGGCGGCCGCATCGTCGTCGAAGAATGCATGGTCGGCGAAGAAGCGAGCCTGCTGGCTTTTGTCGACGGCAAGACTATCGTTCCCATGATTTCGGCTCAGGATCACAAGCGCATCTTCGACAACGACGAAGGCCCGAACACGGGTGGCATGGGCGCATACGCTCCGGCTCCGGTCATGACGCCTGAACTGGTGAAGGAAGTAGAAGAAAAAATCCTCCGCCCCGTCGTAGACGGATTGGCTCAGGAAGGCATCGTATATCAGGGCTGCTTATACGCCGGCCTCATGATTACGGCTGACGGCCCGAAGGTCGTCGAATTCAACTGCCGTTTCGGCGATCCTGAAACGCAGGCTGTACTGCCTCTCCTTGACGGCGATTTGGCAGAAATCATGTACGCCTGCACGCAGGGGACGCTGACGAAGGATATGGTAGCCTGGAAAGACGCTTCGGCGTGCTGCGTTATCATGGCCTCGGCGGGATATCCGGCGTCTTCCCATAAAGGCGACGTCATTTCCGGCTTGGACGCCCTCGACGATACGGCCATGGTATTCCATTCCGGCACGGCTAAGAAGGACGGCCAGTATGTGACGAACGGCGGCCGAGTTCTCGGTGTGACGGCTGTAGCTCCGACCTTGAAGGAATCCATTGACGAAGCGTACCGTCACGTCGCGGCTATCCACTTCGACGGCCAGCAGGTCCGCAGCGACATCGGCGCGAAGGGCTTGAAGCATTTACAGTAAGAAACGTCTGCAGTCTGTTGAGACAGAGCGTAAGACGAAGCAAGGCTCCCTGCGGGGAGCCTTTTTCATAAAAACATATGATATGTATCATGCCCGTTTTTACGGGATAGACAGGAGGATACGAACATGGAATATCGCATAGAGAGAGACTCGATGGGAGAAGTGAAGGTGCCTGCCGATAAATTATGGGGGGCCCAGACGCAGCGGAGCTTTGAAAATTTCCAAATCGGCACGGAAAAGATTCCGGCTGAATTGGTGACGGTATTTGCCTATTTAAAGAAAACGGCCGCCTTAGTCAATAAGGAGCTGGGGGCCGTAGACGGCGACAGGGCCGACGCCATTGCCTCTGCCTGCGACGACGTCCTGGCCGGCAAATTGGACGGCAATTTCCCCTTGGCCGTATGGATGACCGGCAGCGGCACGCAGTTTAACATGAACATGAACGAAGTCATCGCGCACCGGGCCATGCAGCTGTTGCAGGAACAGGGAAAAGACGTCAACGTTCATCCGAACGACCACGTCAACCATTCGCAGAGCTCCAACGATATATTCCCTACGTCGCTCCACGTAGCGTCGCTCCTGCTCATCAAGCGTCAGCTGTTCCCGGCCATGGACACGCTGTACCATGCGCTCCACGCCAAGGCGGAAGAATATGCCGGCATCGTTAAGATTGGCCGCACCCACCTGCAGGACGCTACGCCCCTTACCTTGGGACAGGAGTTCAGCGGCTGGGCCCGCATGATCGAACGCAATAAGGAAATGCTGGAACGGGGCATTGATTTCCTTCGCGATCTGGCCATGGGCGGCACGGCTGTCGGCACGGGCATCAACTGCCCGGAAGGATACGACGTAAGGTTTGCCGAAACACTCAGCAAGCTGACGGGTGAGACGTTCCATACGGCGCCGAATAAATTCCACGCCCTGACCAGTAAGGACGAGCTCGTCGTCGTCCACGGCATGCTGAAGGCCCTGGCCTGCGATTTGATGAAAATCGCCAACGATGTGCGCTGGCTGGCATCTGGCCCCCGCTGCGGCATAGGCGAAATCACCATTCCGGAAAATGAACCGGGCAGCTCCATCATGCCGTCGAAGGTAAACCCGACGCAGTGCGAAGCTATGACCATGGTAGCCGTACAGGTCATGGGCAACGACGCGACCGTCGGCATTGCTGCTAGCCAGGGCAACTTTGAGCTCAACGTGTTCATGCCGGTAATCGCCTACAACATGGTGCAGTCTATCCGCATTCTGAGCGACGTCATGGATTCGTTCTGCAAGCATTGCGTCGTCGGCATTCAGCCGAATCTCAAAAAAATCGACTACAACCTGCATCAGTCGCTGATCCTCGTTACGGGCCTCGTACCCCTCGTAGGCTATGACAAGGCCTGCACGATCGCCAAGACTGCGGCGAAGGAAGGGCTGACGCTGCGCGAATCGGCTGTCGCCAGCGGCTGGGTTACAGGCGAGCAGTTCGATGCCGCCATGGATCCGGCGAAGTTAGCAGGAGTAAAAGCATAAATATTGTATATATAGATATATAGAAAAAAGCAGAAGCGCCATGCTTCTGCTTTTTCTATATGCTGTAATAAGAACCGATACAGGTATCGTCATTTCTTTTCGTAATAGTACCGCGTCCACATGGTGACTTCTGACAAGGCCGGATGAGGCGTCATCGTTTCGCTGAGGGTGTAGACTGGATTGGGGGCCAGATTCCTGGTCAACGGCAGGGCACGCAGCATTTGGGCCGTCGGCGAGGCGATGTCCTCGTGAATCGGCGCGATGGTATGGAAGCCGCAGGTCAGCTGGTTGACGAAGGGCTGAATCAGGATAGACGCTTCATGGCCGATAATATGGGCTCCCAGGATATACTTTGTTTTCTTGTCGATCACCAGCTTGACGAATCCGTCGTCATCGTCGCCTGGTTCCAGCCCCATGGCGTATCCTTTAGCCGAAGCTGAGTAATGGTTCACGGCGATTTCGACGTCGTAGCCTTTTTTGCGGGCGCCGGCTTCGCTGAGGCCGACGTGAGCCGCTTCGGGATAGGTGAAGGTGACGGCCGGGACGATGTCGTAATGAACCCAGCGCCACTGTTCGGGCGGCACGTCGGAGAAGAGATTGTGCGACAAGATTTCCGCTTCGTGGTTGGCCTTGTGGCGGAACGGCGCCTGGCCGTTTACGTCGCCGATGGCCCAGATGCCTTCGGCGCTGGTTTCGAGAAATTCATTGGTCATGATGAAGCCGCGGCTGTCGGTGCGTACGTCTGTATGTTCCAAATGAAGCAGGTCCGTCATGGGGCGGATGCCCGGCGCAACGAGGATTTCATCGGCGTACAATTCCGTCGTCTCTCCCGTCGCTTTGTCCTGTACGGTCAGGCATTTTTTCCCGTCCTTGACCGAGGCGGAAAGGGTCGTCTGATTGAGGCGGACGGAAATCCCGTGGTTCGTAAGCTGCTTCAAAATAAAGGCGGAAATATCTTCGTCTTCCTTGGGCAGCAGGCGGACGTTGCGCTGAACGATGGTAACCTTCGTGCCGGCGGCGTTGAATACGTGGGCAAATTCGCAGCCGATAGGGCCGCCGCCGATGATGAGCAGGCTGTCGTAGGGCTGTTTCGGATAGTTGCTGCCGAACAGCGTTTCCGACGTCAGGTAGCCCGTTTCTTCCAGGCCGGGCAGGTCGGGGATATTGGTGCGGGCGCCGACGCCGATGAAAATCTTATCGCCGCTGATGTCCTGCGCCGTGCCGTCGTTCATGGCGATATGCAGGCTCTTTTTGCCTGTAAAGGACGCCGTGCCTTCGTAGACGTCGACGTTCGGGAAGGCGGCGTAATAATCCTTAATCGCGCTGTTTTCGTTGATTTTATGCCACAGGCGGCGGGTAATGACGTCCCAGTCCATGCGCACGTTGTCGGCGCAGACGCCGATGCGGCGCGCTTCTTCCATTTCCCGGACGACGTTGGCCGCCGTGACCATGATTTTCGTGGGGATGCAGCCGCGGTTCAGGCAGGTGCCGCCGAAGCGGTCCCGTTCGACGACGGCGATGCGCAGGCCCTGCCGCTGGGCCGCGTCAGTAATAATATTGGCAGCGCCGGTGCCAATGACGATGACATCATACTGGTTCATACGTATCGTCTCCTTTTGTATACGAATTTTGTATGCTTTTAGTATACGGTAAATTTAAAAAGTCCGCAAGGGATTCTCCCTTTAAATTTTGTCGCTGCCAGCCCTTTATGGGAATGCGTATGGTTCTGCAGAATAGGTATATCCTAAGGTCAAACCTTGAAAGGCCCGTCGGAATAGTGTATTATTTTAAAATAGATTTGTTGCTAAGTGTTAGCTTGTACAGAAAATCCGGCTTGAATGCCGACAGGGAAGTTAGGATGGAGATATATGCTGGAATTTCCGATTAAACGAACGATTATTATTGACGATACGAAGAAAAAGAAACGGGGCCGCAAGAAAAAGGACGATGGCGAAAAGATGGTCATTAACGGAACCGTGAATCTGCCGGAAAAGAAGCCGCTGAAAAAAATGGACCCCTTGCCGAAAAACGCCAAAAATCTGGTTATCGTGGAATCGCCGGCCAAGGCCAAGACGATTGAACGCTTCTTGGGCAGCTCGTACAAGGTGATGGCCAGCCGCGGCCATCTCCGCGATTTGCCGCGCAATCAGTTCGGCGTCAATATCGAAGACGGGTTTACGCCGTCGTATACGAACATGTGGGATAAGCGCAAGCTCATTGAAGAGCTGCAGGACGAGTTCATCCGTTCTAAAAAAGTCTATCTGGCGACTGACCCGGACCGCGAAGGCGAAGCGATTTCCTGGCACCTGGCTCATTTGCTGGAAATCGACCCGAAGGACGCCTGCCGCGTCATGTTCCACGAAATTACGAAGAAGGCCGTGTTGGCCGGCATGGAAGACCCGAAGCCCATCGATTTGAAGAAGGTCGACGCCCAGCAGGCCCGCCGCGTCCTGGACCGCATCGTAGGGTACAAACTGAGCCCCCTGCTGTGGAAAAAGGTCTGTAAGGGGCTGAGCGCCGGCCGCGTGCAGTCCGTAGCCGTGCGGCTCATCTGTGAGCGCGAAGAAGAAATCAAGGCCTTTGTGCCGGAAGAATACTGGACTGTCGGCGGGACGTACAAGACCGAGCAGGGCCTGGTTCTTACGACGGAGCTGGTGAAAATCGACGGTGAAAAGGCCAAGATCAGCGATGGAGACATGGCTCAGAAGATTGCCGCCGATTTGCAGTGGGAACAGCGCGGCGAAGAAGGCCGCGAGCCGGACCGAATCGTCAAGGTCGAAAAGAGAAAGCGCAAGCGTCAGCCCCAGCCGCCCTTTACGACGTCGACGATGCAGCAGGAATGCGTCAGCAAGCTGAACTTCGGCGCTAAGAAGACGATGATGCTGGCCCAGCAGCTGTATGAAGGCCTGGATATCGGCGAACAGGGCCACGTGGGCCTGATTACGTACATGCGTACGGACTCGACGCGTATCAATGACGACATGGTCCAGGCGGCCCGCGATTTCATCATGTCGACGTACGGGAAGGAATACGTGCCGGAAAAGGCCCGCGTATACAAGACGAAGCAGTCCAGTCAGGATGCCCACGAGGCGATCCGCCCGACATCGCTGGAACTGACGCCGCACGTCGTCTCGCCGTTCCTGACGCGGGACCAGCTGCGGTTGTACACGCTCATTTGGAACCGTTTCCTCGCCAGCCAGATGGAAGCCGTAGAAACAGAGCACATGGCCATCAGCATCGCCAGCGGCATATACGAGCTGCGGGCAGCCGGATATAAAGTATTGTTTAAAGGCTTTACGGAGCTGTACGAAGATGCGAAAAAGGATAAGACCCTGTCGGAGCTGCCTCATATCGAAGAAGGCTCCGTCGTTCATAATCAGACCGTAGAACCGGCGCAGCATTTTACGCAGCCGCCGGCCCGCTATACCGAAGCCAGCCTTATCAAGACGCTGGAAGAAAAGGGCATCGGCCGGCCGAGCACGTACGCGCCGATTATGGATACGATTCAAAACCGCAACTATGTGGAAAAGAAGGATAAGCAGTTCATTCCGACGGAGCTGGGCGTCATCATCGTCGATTTGCTGAAAAAGTATTTCGAACGCATCATCAACGTCGGCTTTACAGCTCATATGGAGGAAGAGCTGGACGATATCGAACAGGGGAAGGATACGTATACGCACGTCCTGCAGGAATTTTACGACGTGTTTAAGCCGGAAATGGACGTGGCGGAGCAGCAAATGGAAAAGGTAGCCGTAGCCGGTCAGGATTCCGGTCAGGTCTGCGAACTCTGCGGCGCGCCTATGGTATATAAATTCGGCCGCTTCGGCAAATTCCTGGCCTGTTCCAATTTCCCCGAATGCCGCAATACGAAGGCTATCGTCGAGGATTTGGGCATTACCTGCCCCAAATGCGGCCAAGGGAGCCTGATCAAGCGCAAATCGAAGCGGGGCCGCGTGTTCTACGGCTGCAGCGAATATCCTAACTGCGATTTCGTCCTGTGGAACCAGCCTATCGATAAAAAATGTCCTGTCTGCGGCAGCATCATGGTCGTCAAGCATTATAAAAAAGGACCGGATAAAATCTTCTGCAGCAACGCAGAGTGTGAAAACCATAAGAAGGGTGAAGCCATCAATGAAGAATAGCGTACTTGTCATCGGAGCGGGACTTGCCGGCTCCGAAGCGGCATGGCAGCTGGTGAAGCGGGGGATTCCCGTCGAGTTCGCGGAAATGCGGCCCGTTAAATCGTCGCCGGCTCATCATACAGAATTATTTGCAGAATTGGTGTGCAGCAATTCGCTGCGCGCCGCCAACATAGAAAACGCCGTCGGGCTGCTGAAGGAGGAAATGCGCCGTCTCGGCTCTATCATCATGGAATCAGCCGATACGCACCGCGTGCCTGCCGGCGGAGCCTTAGCCGTAGACCGCGTGCCGTTCAGCCAGTTCGTAACGGACCGGCTGCGGAACCATCCTCTCATTACGGTACGAAATGAAGAAATTACGGAGCTGCCGGACGACCAGATCTGCATCGTCGCCACGGGGCCGCTGACCAGCGACGCCATGGCCGAAACGATACGGGCTATGACTGGCGCCGATTACTTCCATTTTCACGATGCTGCGGCTCCTATCGTCACCGTCGACTCGCTGGATATGAGCAAGGTCTATCGGGCGGCGCGGTACGGCAAGGGCGGGGCCGATTATCTGAACTGCCCCTTTACGAAGGAAGAATACGAAGCCTTCTGGCAGGCCCTGACGACGGCCGAATGCGCCGAGCTGCACGATTTCGAAAAGAACGACAACGTCTTCGAAGGCTGCATGCCCATTGAAATCATGGCCTCCCGCGGCGTCGACACGATGCGCTACGGCCCCATGAAGCCCGTCGGCCTGGAGCTGCCCGACACGGGCGAAATGCCTTACGCCGTCGTCCAGCTGCGGCAGGACAACGGCAGCGCGACGCTGTACAACATCGTCGGCTTCCAGACGCACCTCAAATTCGGCGAGCAGAAGCGGGTCTTTTCCATGATTCCCGGATTGGAGCAGGCAGAATTCGTCCGCTACGGCGTCATGCACCGCAACTCGTATATCAATTCGCCGGAACTTCTGGAACCGACGCTGCAGTACCGCCGCAATAAGAACATCTTTTTCGCCGGTCAGCTGACAGGCGTCGAAGGGTATCTGGAATCGGCTGCCATGGGCCTGCTGGCCGGCATCAACGCCGCCCGCATGCTGGAAGGGAAAGACTGCCTGACCTTTTCGCGCCGCACGGCTATCGGCGGCCTGAGCCAGTATATCTCCAGCGGCCCGAACGATAATTTCCAGCCCATGAATATCAACTTCGGCATTATGGAGCCGCTGGGCATCAAGAAGCGCATGAAAAAGAAGGAAAAGAACGCTATGCTGGCGCAGCGGGCTTTGGAAGAAATTGAAGTGATGAAGGAGAAGATAGAGAATGTCTGATATGATGTCTACAGAATTTCACGCGACGACTATCGTCGCCGTACAGCGCAACGGCAAGACGGCCATTGCCGGCGACGGCCAGGTGACGATGGGCAACGCCGTCATTATGAAGGGCACGGCCCAGAAGGTACGCCGCCTGTACCACGGCAAGATCATCAGCGGCTTTGCCGGATCTGTCGCCGACGCCTTTACCTTGTTTGACCATTTTGAAGAAAAACTGAACGAATACAACGGAAATCTCGTCCGCAGCGCCGTAGAACTGGCCAAGGACTGGCGTTCCGATAAAATACTGCACAAGCTGGAAGCGCTGCTCCTCGTAGCTGACAGCCAGCGCATCCTCCTGATTTCCGGCAACGGCGAAGTCATCGAGCCCGACGACGGCATTTCAGCCATCGGCTCCGGCGGCAACTACGCCTTGGCGTCGGCCCGGGCCCTGATGCAGAACACAGACCTGTCGGCCCGCGATATTGCGGAAAAATCGCTGCACATCGCCGCCGATATCTGCGTGTATACTAACCACAACGTCATCGTAGAAGAAATATAACAACTAAAGAAGAGGGAATGACATGAACGAAATCGAATTGACACCGAAGCAAATTGTCGCAGAACTAGATAAATACATCGTAGGCCAGAAAGAAGCGAAGAAATCCGTAGCTATCGCCCTGCGCAACCGCTGGCGCCGCAAGCGGCTGAACGAAGAAATGCAGGATGAAATTATTCCGAAAAATATCCTGCTCATCGGCCCGACAGGCGTCGGCAAGACGGAAATTGCCCGCCGCCTGGCCCGGCTTGTCGGCGCTCCTTTCATCAAGGTCGAAGCGACGAAATATACGGAAGTCGGATACGTAGGCCGCGACGTCGAACAGATCATCCGCGACCTCGTAGCCAATGCCATCCGCATGGTCCAGGAGCAGGAAAGCCTGCGCTATGAAGCCAAGGCCGAAGAAGAAGCCAATAAGCGCATCCTGCAGGTTTTCTGGCCGAAGAAGACGGCTATTAAGGAAAAGGTAGCCAATCCGATGGATATCTTCTTCTCCAGCGAAGAGGAAACGGAAGAAGCAGACCAGCCGAAGCAGCTCGAAGAACCGAAGTCGGACCGCCGGCAGAAGATGTACGAAGACATTTGCGCCCATAAGATGGACGACCGGGAAATCGAAGTAGAGGTCCGCGAACAGGAACGGGCGATACAGGGCATCTTGACGGGCAATTCGACGGAAGAGCTGACCAGCAACTTCCAGGAAATGCTGGGCAGCATCATGCCGAAAAAGAAGAAGAAAAAGAAGATGACCGTAGCGAAAGCCCGGGAAATCTTCAAGGATGAAGAGCTGGAAAAATGCCTCGACATGGACGTCATCGTCGACAAGGCCATCGAAGCGACGGAACAGGCCGGCATCGTCTTTATCGACGAATTCGATAAGATTGCCGAAAAGAACCGCGGCGGCGGACCGGACGTATCCCGTGAAGGGGTACAGCGCGATATCCTGCCTATCGTCGAAGGGGCGACGGTCAATACGAAGTATGGCCCGGTAAAGACGGACCACATCTTGTTTATCGCCGCCGGAGCTTTTCACGTATCGAAGCCCAGCGACCTCATCCCGGAACTGCAGGGCCGCTTTCCTATCCGCGTAGAGCTTCAGTCCCTGACGGTCGACGATTTCCGTAAGATCCTGACCGAGCCGAACCAATCCCTCGTCAAGCAGTATACGTCCCTGTTGTCGACAGACGGCGTAGAGCTGGAATTCACTGACGACGGCATCGACGCCATTGCCGAATACGCCCACCGCGTCAACTTGGAAACGGAAAATATCGGCGCCCGCCGCCTCCATACGATGCTGGAAAAAATCCTGGAGGACGTCGCCTTTGAAGCGCCGGATGTGGACGAGCACCACATCGTCGTCAACAGCGATTTCGTTGCCGGCAAGCTGAACGACGTCGTCCAGAACGTCGACCTGAGCCATTATATTTTATAAAGGAGATTCTAGTGAGACCGTACGCTAAACTATATATAACCCGAAAAGGGGAAATGGCTGCCCGCAGCGGCCATCCCTGGGTCTACGGCGAGGAAGTCACCCGCGTAGACGGCGCGTATGCGACGGGCGATATCGTCGATGTTTACAGCCAGAAGGACCGGTATTTGGGGACGGGCTTTGCCAACGACATATCGAAAATCCGCGTCCGCATCGTATCGGACAACGCCAACGACCGCTTCGACGACGCCTTTTGGCAGCGCCGCGTCAAGTATGCTCTCCAGTACCGCTATACCGTCATGGGGCCGACTGACTTTTCCTGCTGCCGCCTGATTTTTGGCGACGCCGACCAAATGCCGGGCCTGACCGTCGACCGGTATAACGACATATTGGTGGCGCAGACCTTATGCTACGGCATGGATCAGGTCAAGCCGGTGATCTTCAAGGCCCTCGTCGACGAGCTGGCTGCTATGGGCGTTTCCGTCCGCGGCATTTATGAGCGCAACGACGTCAAGGTGCGGGAGCTCGACGGCATGGCCCAGTATAAGGGCTGGTATAAAGCCGATTTTCTGCCGCAGCCGGGCAGTCCCGTGACGACGATCAATGAGAACGGCGTTTTGTATGACGTAGACGTGGAAAACGGCCAGAAGACGGGATTTTTCCTCGACCAGAAGTATAATCGCCTGGCCGTGGCTAAAATCGCCGCCGGCCGCCATGTATTAGACTGCTTTACCCATACGGGGGCCTTCGCCCTCAACGCCGCGAAGGGCGGGGCCGCGTCCGTTACGGCTGTCGACGTGTCGGAAGAAGCTGTCGCCATGACCAATGAAAACATCCGCCGCAACGGGCTGGAACAGATTGTGACAGCTAAACAGGCTAACGTATTCGACTTGTTTACGGAATTAGCCGAGCAGAAATGCCGCGATTACGATTTCATCATCCTCGACCCGCCGGCCTTTACGAAATCAGGCCATACGGTGCACAACGCTGTACGGGGATATAAAGAAATCAACCTGAAAGCCATGAAGCTCCTGCCGCGGGGCGGATACCTCGCCACGTGCTCGTGCTCCCACTTCATGCGCGACGACCTGTTCCGCCGTATGCTCCGCGATGCGGCGAAGGATGCCGGCGTCCATCTGCGGCAGATTGAAGGCCGCCAGCAGTCGCCGGACCATCCGATTTTGTGGAACGTGCCGGAGACGGATTATCTTAAATTTTATTTATTCCAGGTTGTATAAGCCTGTTTCATGGTATAATGATCTGATACTAGCTTTGCTTAGATAAAAGGGGGAAGACATACATGAAATTCAGAAGTACACGCTCCAATACCTGCGTAGCTCCGTCCTACGCCCTGCTTCACGGCCTTGCGCCGGACGGCGGCCTGTACGTGCCGGAAACCTTTCCGGAACAGGTGCTGCAGTACAAGGACTTAGCGGGAAAATCGTATCAGGAAATCGCCTCTGTCGTCTTGTCATATTTCTTTACGAATTTTACGGACGAAGAACGCAATACCATGATCGCCTCGGCCTATAACGAAACTACCTTCCGGGACGAACGTATTGTGCCCCTTCATTCCATCGATACGGACGTCAGCATTTCCGAGCTGTTCCACGGCCGCACGCTGGCCTTCAAAGACCTGGCACTGTCCTTGTTCCCGTACTTGCTGACAGCGGCGAAGGCCCAGGAAAAGGAAGACCGGGATATCCTGATTCTGACGGCGACGAGCGGCGATACGGGGAAAGCGGCTCTGGAAGGCTTCAAAGACGTGGCGGGGACGAATATCATGGTCTTCTATCCCAGCGAAGGCGTCAGCCCTATGCAGAAGCAGCAGATGCAGAAGCAGGAAGGGAATAACGTCAACGTGTCGGCGATTTACGGCAACTTCGACGATGCCCAGAGCTTTTTGAAGCGGGTTTTCGTCGACCCCGGCGTCAACGCCTATGCTGACGAAAAGGGCGTGCTGTTTTCCAGCGCCAATTCCATCAACATTGGCCGCCTCTTTCCGCAGGTCGCCTATTACGTCTCGACGTACGTATCCCTCGTCGACAACGGCGCTATTTCCGAAGGGGAAATCTTTGACGTCGTCGTGCCGACAGGCAACTTTGGCAATATCCTGGCCGGATATTTTGCCAAAAAGATGGGCGTTCCCATCGGCAAGCTGATTTGCGCTTCCAATAAGAATAAGGTCCTGGCCGATTTCTTTGAAACGGGCGTGTACGATATGAACCGCCAGTTCTTTACGACAGAGAGCCCGTCCATGGATATTCTCCTGTCCAGCAACTTTGAACGGTTCCTGTTTTATGTCGCCGGGCAGGATGCGGAAAAGGTTGCGCAGTGGGAAAAGGACTTGTCTGAAACGGGAAAAATGGCCGTATCGGCAGAAGAATTGGCTCAGCTCCGCCGGGAATTTGAAGGCGGCTGGATCGACGACGGCGAAACGGAAGCCGTCATCAACCACGTGTACAACGATTACGGATATCTTTTGGACCCCCATACGGCTGTAGCCTACGGCGTATACATGAACCGCCGCAGACAGGGGCTGTGCGAAGGCCGCCATACCGTCGTCATGGCGACGGCACATCCCTATAAGTTCCCGCCGGTCATCTGCCAGGCTCTGGCCTTGCCTAAGCATGACGATGCCTTCGACGAGCTTCTTGAAATCGCCGACGTAACGGGCATGGCACTGCCTAAGCCGCTGGCAGAACTGCGGAATAAGCCCGTCCGCTTCGGCAGCTCCATTGAGAAAGAAGATATGAAACAGGCCGTCCTCGCCTTCGTCGACGCGATTCACGGCCGGGCGTGAGCCTTGATAGGGAAGAGGTAAGGGAAGTCGTATGAGTAAAGGCGTCATTTACATGATATTGTCGTCGCTGGCGTTTAGCTTGCAAAATGTCATCGTTAAAGAATTGTCGTATACGATGAGTACAGGAGAAATATCGTTTTTCCGCGGCTTTTTGAGCGCCTTGCTCATTTTGGCGCTCATGAAGGCCCAGCATGTTCATTTTTCCAAGTACGACCGTCCGACGCTGTGGTTTCGCGGCGTCGTCGGCGGCGCGGGCATGATTTGTATTTTCTATGCCCTGCGGGGCATGCCTCTGGCTGACGTGTCGATTTTATCCCAGCTGTCGGCGTTTTTCGTCATGATATTTGCGGCTGTCTTTTTAAAGGAAGTCATGCCCAGGGGAGCGGCTCTGCCCTTGGTAGTCATTGTCGTCGGGGCTTGTCTGGTCGTACGGCCGTGGAATTTTTCGTCGTTCAACGTATATTCCCTATTCGTGCTGGCTCAGGCTTTGTTTGCCGCTATGGCTTATACGACGATCAGCAAGCTGACCGGGTCAGGGCGGCATCATCAGTACGAAATCGTCTTTTATTTTCTCTTTTGTGCGGCCGTAGCCGGCGCGGTTCTCATGGGCTTTGATTTTCAGATGCCGAACGGCAGAGAATGGCTTTTGTATATTGCATTAGGCATTATTACCGTCGTCGCCCAGATTTGGATGACTGACGCCTACGCTTACGGAAACCCTGTCGTCGTCAGCTTCGTAGCATATATTGCCGTTGTTTTCAATGCGTTGTGGGGATTTGTGTTCTTTGATGAAGTGCTGACAGTCATGACGATTATGGGCGGTATTTGTATTGTCGGAGGTTCCATGTATTTGACGAAATTAAAGCACGACCGGATTCGGAATCGTACCATTGTGACCGTACGGGAACGTAAAGGATAAGCCATGAAACACGCTGCCACTTTGTCGGAAACACATATAAAAATTATATTCTTTGCCCTGCTGATCGGCGTATTAGGCGGCATCCACCTGCTGATACCTGATTTTTACCGCACTGTATGGGAATTGTCCGTCAGCGGCAATTTAGACGGGACGATTGAATACCTGCGCTCCTTCGGCGTGTGGGCCGTCGTCGTCAGCATGATCATCGACATCGTCATCAATATCGTCGGATTTCTGCCGTCTATCTTCATTTCGGCGGCTAACGGCGTCTTATTCGGCATCGCCGCCGGGACGGTCATTTCCTGGCTGGCCGAGACGATCGGCGTCGTCATCAGCTTCTTTTTCATGCGGACGCTGTTTCGCCATAAGGCCAAGGAGCTCATTGAAAAGAGCCGTATGCTCAGCAAGCTGGACGAATACAGCACGCTGAAATCCATGGCCGTCGCCAGAGCTCTGCCGTACTCGCCGAACGGGCTGATTACGGCCCTGGGGGCGCTGAGCAGCATCAGCTACCGCGATTATATACTGGGCACGCTGATCGGCAAGCTGCCTTCCGTTGCCGTGGAAGTCGTCGTCGGGCACGACGTCGTAATGCTGGAAGACAACGCCGGCCGCCTGACGGTCCTGATCGTCATCGTTGTCATCGTATACGGCGGCCTGTGGTATTGGAACCGCCGTCAAAAGGCCAAGAAAGTATTAGAACAATTGAAGAGAAATATGGAGAAGAAATAGTCCATTCCCAGTGAACCGCTTCCTGTCTGTCAGCAGGGGGCGGTTTGTTACGTTAGGAACAAAGCGTATGCCTGTCGCATTGCATATTTGTCGTATAAAATAATATGCAGCACAAAAATAATTTATAAAACGAAATATTCCCGTATAGTCAAAAAATCCTTACCTTTCCACAGCATGCCATCTCCGTAGTCAAGGAGCATGCAGGGCACCATATAGAGAGATATTTTTTTTGCAGTAAGGCGCAGTACACAGTGCTGTTCCGGCAGATAGGAGGGAAAATATATCAGTTTTATGATATAACGAGAAAATGGTTAGCAAATATTTAAGAGTATTCAATATGATTCGTTAAAATTTAAATATGAATCAAGTGAATTCAATTTTTCGTTTATTTGGTCAATATAGTCTATTAATTCTAACTGTTATTCAATATAAAACAAGGTATAATAACAGTGTAGCATATTAGGAGAAAAGGCAGTCTTCTGAAGGAAAGGCGGAAGACCGCCGTATTAGGTGAAAGGTGTCACAATAAAACAAAGAAAGGAGAAATGAGTATGTCTACTCAAAAGAAGCAATTTACTGATTATTTTACCGACTTTGCCCAAAAATGGGTACCTGATTCGTATGTCATCGCTTTAATTCTTACTATTGTCGCATTTATTTTAGCACTTATCTTCACGCCGGCCAGCCCCTTCGAAACGGTTATCGCCTGGGGCAAAGGTTTCTGGACCTTGCTGGCATTCTCCATGCAGATGTCCTTAATCGTTATTACGGGCTATGCATTGGCAACGACGCCTATCTGCACGCGCCTCATTTCCTCGGCCTGCAGCAAACCTAATTCTCCTACTGGCGTATATGTATACTGCGTCATCCTTTCCACGATTGGCTACTATTTGAACTGGGGCTTCGGCTTAGTATTCGCCGCCCTGATTTGTAAGAACCTGGCTGTCCAGGCTGAACGCAAAGGCATTGCCATCGACTACCGCTATCTGTGCGGTGCCGGCTGGACGCCGTTCTTCATCTGGCACATGGGTCTTTCCGGTTCGGCTCCGCTGCTCGTCGCTACGGCTGACCACTTCATGGTCAAAGAAATGGGCGTTATTCCTATTTCCATGACTATCTTCCATCCGTACAACCTGATTCTGACAGCAGCTTCCATCATCGCTATCCTCGTCCTCTTCGGCTTCGTACTTCAGCCTAAGAACAAGGAAAAAATGGTATCCATTTCTCAGTGGAATCCGGCTCTGGCTCAAATCGATCCGCCTGCTGCAGATACGAAAGTGGAAATCAAGACGCCGAGCGAATGGGTTACGTACAAACCGTGGTGCTCCTACATCATCGGCCTCATGTTCCTGGCGTACCTGTTCTATCATTTCTTCATCCTCGGTCAATCCTTGGACATCAACGTCTTGAACTTCCTGTTCCTGACCTTGATCATCTGGCTGTACGGTTCTCCGGCAGCTATGCTGAAAGCTGTTAAGGCTTCCACGCCGGCAGCCTGGGGCGTTATCCTCCAGTTCCCGTTCTATGCTGGTATCTTTGGTATTATGAAATTTACGGGCCTCGTCGATACGATCGCCGCTTGGGTTATTTCCTTCAGCACGACGACGACCTTCCCGGCTATCGCTGCTATCCTGAGCAGTATCATCAGCTACTTCATTCCGTCCGGCGGCAGCAAGTGGGTTATCGAAGCTCCGTTCCTTATTCCTGCCGGCAAGGCCTTGGGCGTTCCCGACGCGCAGACCGTTATCGCTTACATGTTCGGCGGCGACTTGACTGCATTGGTTCAGCCGTTCTTCGCCGTACCGTTCATGGCAGTCTGCGGCTTGGAATTCAAGGACTTCGTCGGTTACAGCTTCGTAGCCTTCATCGTTTTGGCTCTTATCATGATCTTCGGCTTGACATTCATTCCGTTTGCAGTCTAAGATTATAGTAGAGAGCAGAGTGTAGTTTAGTAAGAGTTAGTAAAAATTAAAAATACACAAGAGAAGGAAGGTAAAAACACATGAAAAAATTCGAAGACATTAAGACGATTTGCAACCTCGGCTGCGGAACGATGGGTTTCGGCACGGCGATTGCTTTTGCAAAGAGCGGTTACGAAGTCAACATGTTCGGTCGTAAGGATGCCAGTATCGAACGGGCTATGAAAAATATCCACTTCACGCTGGACGTTATGAAAGCGAACGACCTCTTGACGGAAGAAGAAGAAAAAGGCCTCCTCAGCCGCATCCACGGCGTAACGACGCTGAAAGACGCTGCTGCCAACGCTGATTTCGTCATCGAATCGGTTGCAGAAGATCTGGATATCAAAAAAGCCGTTTACAAAGAAATGGAATCCTACTTAGGACCCGACGTTATCTTTGCTACGGACTCTTCCGGATTGTCCCCGACAGAAGTCGCTTCGGCTTTGGATCATCCCGAACGCTTCGTCGTCGCTCACTTCTGGAATCCTCCTCATCTGATTCCGTTGGTTGAAATCGTTCCGGGCGCTAAGACGAACCAGGAAACGGTCGACATCACGTGGAAGCTCATGGAAAAAATCGGCAAAAAACCGGTTGCTCTGCTGAAAGAAGCTCCGGGCTTCGTCGGCAACCGCCTCCAGTTCGCTCTGCTTCGTGAAGCCCTGCACTGCGTAAAAGAAGGCATCGCTACGGCAGAAGCTGTCGACGCCATCTGCAAATACAGCATCGGCCGCCGCTTAGGCGTAACGGGCCCGATCGAAACGGCTGACTTTGGCGGTCTCGATATCTTCTACAACATCTCCGCTTACTTGAACGCCGACCTGGCTGACGATAAGGAAGCTTCCGACGTCATGAAGAAATGCGTCGACGAAGGCAACTTGGGTGCTAAGACCGGCACGGGCTTGTACAACTGGACTCCGGAAGATATTGACAGAATCAAACGGACGAGAGAAGAAGTCCTCATCGAATGGCTGAAAAAAGACGCATCTGGTCAAAAATTCTAAGGTTCAATCTGGACCGTTGAATGTGCTGACGCGATGATGTAGCTGTCATCCCGAAACAGGGGAACTAGGTCCTGCTGTTTCGGGATGACTTTTTTTGGCGAAATGTTGTATACTATACGTGTTGTATACTATTAAAACGCAAAGGATGAGAAACTATGGTAGAGTATAAAGACGTCTTGGGATTTGAACAGGAACCGTTGGAAAGCGCCGATTTTGCCAGCTTGAAGAAAGCCGTCGAAGAAGCGCGCCGCTGCCTGAACTGCGCTGTTCCGCAGTGCCGCAAGGGTTGTCCCATCAACAATGAAATTCCCCAGTTTATTCATGCGCTGGCTCAGGGCAATATCGGCGAAGCTGCCGAACACATCGCGCACAACAGCTGCCTGCCCGGCATTTGCGGCCGCGTCTGCCCTTGGGAAAAGCAGTGCGAAGGCGCCTGCGTATTGGGCAAGAAAGGAAAACACGTCGAAATCGGCAAGCTGGAACGCTTTGTAGCCGACAAGTGCTTCGAAGGCGAATTGCTGCCCGTTCCTAAAAAGGGCGACGCCGTTGCTAAGGTCGCCGTAATCGGCAGCGGCCCTGCCGGATTGGCTGCCGCCCACGAGCTGCTTAGCCGGCAGTACGACGTAACGATTTTTGAAAGCGCTTCCGAGCCGGGCGGTATGCTCATGTTCGGCATTCCTTCGTTCCGTTTGCATAAAAAGCACGTATACCGGGAAATGGAATACCTGCAGCAGCTGGGCGCCGTCTTCCAATTCAATACGAAAATCGGCGCGGACAAACAAATCAGCGACTTGTTTGCCGAAGGATATGAAGCCGTCTTCATCGCTACCGGCGCGCCTGTAGGCTGGAATTTGGGCGTTGAAAACGATACGGTCGACGGCGTCGTCGACGCGCAGCATTTCCTGACCCAGGTTCAGCAGGTACAGCTCGGCCAGGCGAAGCAGGAAGACTTGCCGATTCAGCCCGGAGACGACGTCATCGTCGTAGGCGCCGGCAACGTGGCTATCGACGCGGCCCGCACGGCCCTGCGCCTGAAAGCCAACGTCACTATCGTATACCGCCGCGCAGAAAAGAACATGAAGTGCCTGCCCTCGGAATATGAAGCTGCAAAGGCCGACGGCGTCGCCTTTAAATTCTACTCGGCTCCGAAGGCCGTCGTAGGTCAGGACCATGTAGAAGGCCTGCAGTACGAAAAACAGCAGATTTTGGAAGACGCCACGATGGTGCCGACAGGAGAATTCGGCGTCGTGCCGGCTAATAAAATCATCGCCGCTATCGGCAACCGGCCGGAATTGGACTGCATGCGCCAGTTCAGCGTCGACATGAACGGTGACGGTTACATCTTCACGAAGGACGAACCGTACGGCATGACCAGCCAGACCGGTGTATTCGCCGCCGGCGACATCGTCCATAAACCGGCAACCGTCGTATTGGCTATGCGCGAAGGGAAGAAAGTGGCTGTCGGCATCGACCAGTATATAAAGGCCAAACACCTGATGGCTAAGTGTCAGTAAGAATCCGTATGAAAAAAATTCATTTCTTATAAAGATTCTTCATAATAAATAAATATGGAACGATAAAATTGCCCGATATACGCTGTAATTTGCTGCGTATATCGGGCAATTTTTATTTTCAGTAATATTGCATAACTATTCCTCATGACATGCCTTTCATTCTTGTCATGCCATGAAAAACATGGTAGCATAGCAATATGCCATAACGAGGGGGTATTTGCTTGGTATCTGAAGAATATGCAGTGATATTGAAAAAACTGATTACGATAACGGAAACGAAGAATTTAGTCTTGGCGAACATAACGGGATACGACGTGTCCTATATCAGCAAGTGGGTGAACGGCGTAAAATTGCCGGCGACGAAATATATCGAGCAGATCAATGAAAAACTGGCTAAGTGCTTCGCCGAAGCGGTTATCACCAACGGGCAGATTGACGAACTGAGTACATTGTTTGCTGTCCCTGTGACGCGAGAAACGGCGGAGTTTGAAATATTGCAGCAGTTAAGCGCCTCCTATCGGTTTTCCATGAAGCATCACGGCCGCCACCGGCAGGAAGCTGCCGTGCCGGCGAAGGTCATTACGGGGAATCACGATGTCTTTCTATTTATGAATACAGTATTTAAGGAAAAGGTGCAGAACGCCAAAGAGGGAAGCAACCTGCTGATTTTAGGCGATTTCTGCACGCTGCTGGACATTGATTTCTGGAAATTTCTGGAATTTCCCAATGAGACGGCGCCGCACATTACGATTCACGTCGGCATCGATTTGGAAAAATTGTCCCGCGATACGAAATATACGGAGCAGCTGTACATTATTCTGGGAAAATACCTGAATTACGAGTTTAAGCTGTATCATTCCGACGTCTTAAAGCAGGGCAATACGATCATCATGGAAAATGAGTTCGTTATTCAATATTCCCTGCAGGGAGAGCGCAGTATCGGCATTTGTACCTATATTTCCGACGCGGCCCTGGTGCAGGATATTTATAACCGATTTTACGTCGGCTTTGCCAACCAGCAGGCAGCGCTGGCCCCGGTGAAAACCTTGGGAATCGAGGATATCGGGTTTCGGACGGCCTTTTATTCGTCTGACAAATATTTCTTTTTCCTGACAAACGGCGTCGATTTCCTGCTGCCGCCGCAGGCCGTTTCTGAATTTTTGACGGAAATCAAGGCGTCGAAGCAGGTGACGAGGCAGATCGGACAGCTGCAGATCATGTGGGATGAAATGATGGCCTCAGGCGAAGTGGAATTTATGCTGCCGATGACGTCGATTATCCGTTATATCGAAACGGGATATATGTTTTTTACCGATAAGGAATTCAAGATGAAGGCTCCGTATCGCAAGATGCACCTGCAGCATGCGCTGGATATTATGGAAAAAAATCCGAAAATTACCGTAGGCGTCATTCAGGCCTCCATGGAAATGTCGGAATATCAGGTGACGAATTTATCCTTTTATTCCAATTATACGGCCGCTTTTTTTAAGAAAAATCCTCAGTATATTCGCGAATCGGTATGCCCGTTTTACGTCGTAGCGAATAAAAAATTGGTTGAATGCTTCCATACCTTTTTCAGGCAAGTGAAGCAGATGCCTATGTACCATCATTATGCGTATACGGACATCCGGCAGAAGTACGAGCAGTATAAGGGATTTGTAGAGCGGACGATTGATTTGTACGAAGACGCGTAATTCCGTCAGGAGGAACGACTATGAACAAGACGATGCACGCAGGCTTTTTAGTGCTGTATTTTATTGCCCTCGTCCTGTCCGGCACGTCGCCGCTGTTTGCGGCAGGCGCCGCCCTGGTGTTCTTTTTAGTCACGTCCTTTCAGGTGCTGAAAATGATCGTCGTCCTGGCCGTGATAATCGGCGGGCTGTGCGTCCTCTTTCCCTTTTTGGCTCCCGTGGCCTTTATACTGGCCGTCGTATTTTTTGTGCTGCGCATACGGTTTATCATCCGAAATATATACGCCATTTTGGCCGGGGCTTACATGTACGGCCTTCTCGCCGCCTTTGGCGCGTCCCATATAGGTCTTCTCGGCTATGCGGCGTATGCCTTGGCTGCGGCGGCAGTCCTCGTGCTGCATGTCATATTAAAATGGCTGTATCGAATGGGCTATACGACGAAGCAGGCCTTCGGCATTATGGGCTTGGTGCCGCTGCTGGTCGTCGCTTTTGTCTTGCCCTTCTTAAAAATCCCTGTTGTTCACGGCGACGTAGTCGTAAGTCCCGACGTATATCCTGACGCTGCGCCGCCCCCCGACGTCGTCCACAGCGGCGTTGCAGTCCGTCCTGCTGCATATCCGGGAACTGCGGCTTCTCCTGACGTCGTTCACGATGGTATTATCGTACGGCCTCCTATATATCCTGATACCGTTCACAGCGGCATTACCGTGCATCCCGGCGTATATCCCAGCGCCGGAGTGTCCTATGACGCCGTTCATGGGGCTCACGTCAACCATTCCTCTTATATAAATCCCTATGCCGACGAGCCTACGGTGACGGTCCGGCCGTATATTAAAGGTGACGGAACGGTTGTAAAAGGCCATGTCAGGACGGCTCCCGACGAAGTGGAATCGAATAATCTTTCCTACAGAGGCTAAGAACATACCGAAAACTTCCGATATGCTCTTTTATGCTCCCTTGCGTGGACGGTGCGATTGCCCGCTGCAAGAGAGCATTTTTTTGTATTGGAATATGAAAAATCCCCTCGGTACCGAGATAGGTAACGAGGGGATATGTGCTGATACAGGGGCAGCGTGAGCCGTTATTCTGCCCAGTCGCCGTGCAGAAAGACGGGTACTTTGCTGCCGTCGGCTTTGATGCCCGTAATGGACAGATCCGGCGAGCCGACCATGAAATCGACGTGAATCATGGAATCATTCAGTCCGGCCTGTTCCGTTTCTTCCTTTGTCATTTCCGCTCCGCCGGCCAGGCAGGTCGGATAGGACGCGCCGAGAGCTAGGTGGCACGATGCATTTTCGTCGAATAGGGTTTCGTAGAAGAGGATATTCGACAGGGAAATGGGCGAATGGTAGGGAATGAGGGCAACTTCTCCGAGACGGCTTGCTCCTTCATCAATGGCGACGAGCTTCTGCAGGACGTCGTCGCCTGTTTCGGCATGGGCTTCGACGACCTTTCCGTCTTTGAATACGAGGTGGAACGTGTCGATGACGTTGCCGTTATAGACCAGGGGCTTCGTGCTGTATACGATGCCGTCTACGCCGTCGGCGCAGGGAGCCGTGTAGATTTCTTCCGTCGGGATATTGGCGTTGAAGGAAATGCCGCTGGCAGATGTTTCTGCGCCGCCCTGCCAGATATGCTTCTCCGGAAGGCGGATCGTCAGGTCTGTGCCAAGGGAGTTCGTATAGTGCAGGGCGGCGAAATGCTGCTCCGTCATCCACTGACGGCGGGCTGCCAGGTTGGCGAGATGAGCGTCCCAGTCCGCCAGGGGATCGGCTCCGTCGGCGCGGGACGACTGGAGAATCTGGTTCCACAATGCGTCATAAGCTGCGTTGTCCTCCAATTGGGGATACAAAATGGACGCCCAGACCTTGCTGGGAACGGCGGCGACGAGCCACGTCGTCTTGGAAGCCATCATGCCGTCGATATATTCTTTTAAGGCTTCATTCTGCGCTTTCTGCCAGGCAAAGATCTTCTTTGTGTCGATGCCGCTCATGAGGTAGGGATTAGCTGAAATGAGGCTTAAAAAAGCGGCGTTTTGGCGGTAGTAGGACAGGCTGAATTCGCGCCGCCATTCGGGAAAGGATTCAAACTGTTCCTGGCCTTCGTATTCATAGCGCAGGCGGGCCGTATCGTCGCAGCGCCAGTTGCATACGACTTGCGACGCGCCGCAGATATAGGCTTCCTTGGTCAAAATCGTTACGAAAGCGCTCGATTCGACGGGGGCGTTGACGACCAGGATTTGGCCCTTTTGCAGGTTCAGGCCTTTGGTCAGCAGGATATTGGCATAGACGGCCAGTTGTTCAGTAGATGGCAAGATAATCACTCCTTAATGTTGAAATGCTGTGTGACGCCATAAGCGGTAATTCAGGGCGCTGGAATTGATGATCAGGCTGATGACGAAACACAGCCAGTATCCGTACGGCCCGTACGGCGTCAAATGGGCGCAGGCGTAGCCCAGGGGAATGCTGATGAGCCAGTAGGTGACGAAGGCGATGTACGTAATGACCTTGACGTCTTTATAGCCGCGCAGGATGCCCTGGACGGGCGTGCCGGCCGCGTCGAGAAAGACGAAGGCCATGGCGTATACGAGAAATTTGCGGATAGCCGCGAAGGTCTCCGCATCGTGCGTAAACAAGCTGCTGATTGGGTCCAGGAACAGGTACGTCGCCGTAACGGTCACCGTCGCCACGGCAAAGGCCGTCATCTGGCAGAGGAGGGCGTACTGGCGGGCCGGCGAAATTCTTAGCGCCTACTTCGTAGCCGATGACGATAGTCGCCGTCAGGCTGACGCTCCAGGGAATCGTATAGGTCAGCGTGGCGTAGCTGATAGCCGCCTGATTGGCCGCCAGGTACAGCGTCCCAAACTCGGCCATGAGGAGGCCGACGATGCTGAACAGGCTCGTTTCGCAGAATACGGCGATAAAGATGGGGATGCCCAGCTGCAGCTGGTGATAGCAGTGGGCCCAACTGACGGGGCGGGGCTTCGTCCAGATGGCATAGGAGCGAAAGGGCTCCTTCCATTGGAATACGGCGGCAAAGATGAAGAAGGCGATCCACGAGGCGATTGTCAAGGCGTAGCCCGTGCCGATGCCGCCCATGGGAGCGATGCCCAGTCCGCCGAAGATGAGGAGGCGGAACAGGAGTACCGTGACGACCATATGAAATACGATGATGGCCATAGAAATATGAGTCATGCCGTGGGCGTCGACGACGTAGCGCATCGTCGCCATGAGAAACATAGGCAGAATGCCCAAGGCCAGAGCAAACAGGTACTCGCCGGCAATGTAGCGGACAGCCGGTTCCAGTCCCATAAAGTCGAGAAAGGGCGGCAGGACGAGGCTGCCCAGGGCGATGGCGACGACGGTAAAGAAGACGGCGATATACAAGCTCTGGGCGATATACATGGGAATGCGGCTGTCCTTGCGGGCTCCCCGCAGCTGGGAAATAATCGGCGACACGCCGAAAAAGAGGCCGCAGACGCCGGCGAAGATGGGCACCCAGATGTTGACGGCGACGGCGACGCCGGCCAAATCGACTGTGCCGGCCTGGCCGCTGAAGATGCTGCTGAATACGCTTGTGCCTATTTGCGCTACCTGCGTGAATAGGAGGGGGAAAAATAAAATAAGAAAATGTCTAAACTGTGAAAACTGGGGGAACTGCATAGGGCCTCCTTGAGAATAGAAAAACAAGGCCCGTCGTATTCGGCGGGCCTTGTCAGCATTTACATTATTTTCCCATTGCGTTGACTTTAGCAGCCAGGCGGGACTTTTTGCGAGCTGCGTTGTTTTTATGGAGAACGCCTTTCTGAGCGGCGCTATCGATTACACTGCTTGCTTTATCAAAGGCTTTCTTTACAGCGTCGGCATCACCAGCGGCAATTGCTTCAGTCGTGCGGCGGATAGCCGTATGAACGGAAGATTTTACTCTGGAGTTAGCTGCGTGACGAGCTGCGTCCTTTTCCATGGATTTGATGTTGGATTTAATTTGCGGCAATTGATTCACCTCCCTAAATTACAAGAACACTAGAAAGTATTCTATCATATAGAGCGCTAAAAATCAATATATTTTTGTAATTTAGTTAGATTTTACCTTCCGAGCCGAGAACGCATTTGATCTTATGCGCTACGATGTCATGGACGAACTGGCGGCCGTCCGTGAGGTACTGGCGCGGGTCGAAATGATCGGGATGCTGCGCCATGTGCTGGCGGATGCCGGCGGTCAGGCCCAGGCGGAGGTCGGAGTCGATGTTGATCTTGCAGACTGCCATGGAAGCGGCTTTGCGGAGCTGATCTTCAGGAATGCCGATGGCGTCGGCCAAGTTGCCGCCGTTGGAGTTGATGATCTTAACGTATTCCGGAACGACGGACGAAGCGCCGTGCAGTACGATGGGGAAGCCGGGCAGGCGTTTGGAAACTTCTTCGAGGATGTCGAAGCGCAGCGTCGGCGGAACGAGGACGCCCTGTTCGTTGCGCGTGCACTGTTCCGGTTTGAATTTATACGCGCCGTGGCTGGTGCCGATAGCGATAGCCAGGGAATCGACGCCGGTGCGGGTTACGAATTCTTCTACTTCTTCCGGACGGGTATACGAAGCTTCATGAGCGGCGACTTTTACGTCGTCTTCAATGCCGGCGAGCTGGCCTAATTCGCCTTCTACGACGACGCCGTGAGCGTGAGCGTATTCGACGACTTTTTTCGTCAAGGCGATGTTGTCTTCAAACGAATGCTTGGAGCCGTCAATCATAACCGACGTAAAGCCGCCGTCGATGCAGTCCTTGCACGTTTCAAAGTCTGCGCCGTGGTCGAGGTGAAGGGCGATGGGCAGGTCGTTCGTTTCCAGAGCCGCTTCTACGAGGTGTTTCAAATATGCCGGTTTAGCATATTTTCTGGCGCCGGCCGAGGCCTGAAGAATAATAGGGGATTTCAGTTCGGCAGCTGCTTCCGTAACGCCCTGAACGATTTCCATGTTGTTGATGTTGAACGCTCCGATGGCGTAGTGTCCTTCATAGGCTTTCTTAAACATTTCTGTGGTTCCGACTAATGGCATTTGGCATACCTCCTAAAAATAAATGAAATTAATGAAGCCTTGCGTATATGTAATTCCAGCCGGCCTGGCTGACAAGGCGCGCCATATCAGCAGGGAGGGGGGAATTGACCGAAATAAGCTGTCCCGTCATGGGATGGACGAACTGCATGGCGTAGGCGTGCAGCGCCTGCCGCGTCATGAGGGCCCGTGAACCGCCGTACAAGTCGTCGCCGACCAAGGGATACCCGAGGTAGGCACTGTGTACGCGGATTTGATGGGTCCGGCCCGTGTACAGGCAGACGCTGACCAGGCTGTAGGCGTCGCCGGCGGCCAGACAGGTGAAATCCGTATGGGCCGGTTTTCCGCCGGCCATGACCTGACGGGTAATGATACTGTCCGGGCAGCGGCCGATAGGGCTGCGGACGGTGACGAAGGGGCTGGGAAAACGGCCTTCCGTCAACGCTATGTACAGCCGTTTATAGGCTGTCTCTTTTTTATCGAATTGGGACTGTACCTGCGGTTCTTTGGCAATCATGCACAAGCCCGACGTATTCTTGTCCAGGCGGTGCATCGGGTGGTATGAGCAGCGCTGACGGCTTTTTTCGTAGTAGTACGCTACGGCGTTGGCCAGCGTGCCCTGCCGCACGGCTGCCGTCGGGTGCATGAGCAGGCCTGCGGGCTTGTCGACGACGAGGAGGTAGTCGTCCTCGTAGGCGATAGACAAAGGGATGGGCTCAGGCGAAAACGAATTGACCTGAGGCAGGTCGACGCAGACGACATCGCCCTCATAGACAAACTGCGTTGTCGAAGCGGGACTGCCATTGACCGTGCAGACGCCGTTGCGTTTGATGCGGCGGCGCAGCGTCGACGATACGCCGAAATGGCGGAGCGCTCCGAGAAGGCTCGTGGGCCTGGAGAGCGGGCCTACTGTAAAATGAATCATTATACCATCCTTTATTGCAAATCTAAGATTATTCATCTATATTATACAAAATGGTAAAAAATAAATCTATACATTTCTAGGCTCCTCTGTCAATTTGCGAATAAAATTAAATGGAAAAGAACGTTGACCGATGGGCAGGGAATGTATTATGATAGGAGCGTTGCGGATTTTTTGCAGGTCTCCTGTTTTTTTCGCGGTTTGGAAATAAAAGAAGGATTTTGGCCGGGTTATAGAGAATATATTATCGTCGGAATAATTAAAGGTACAGGTGATTGGCGTGAGGAGATTTTCCAGTGAATTCATTGAACAGGTGCGGCAAGCCAACGACATCGTCGGCGTCATATCAGGGTATGTGTCTCTGAAGCGCCAGGGACGGAATTTCTGGGCCTGCTGTCCTTTTCACAGTGAAAAAACAGCGTCTTTCAGCGTCGCCGCTGACAAAGGTTTTTTTTATTGTTTCGGCTGTCATGCCTCGGGCGACGTATTTAAATTCATTATGATGCAAGAGCACGTTTCCTTTTCCGACGCCGTGACGATGCTGGCCGAGCGGGCTCATATCCCCCTGCCGGAAGTCCAGAAGTCGGCTGAGGAAATCGAACGGGAACGGCTGGCAGGCTGCTTGTATCAAATCAATGAAATGGCCGGGAATTTTTTTCATAATTGTCTGACGAAAACTCATTACGGAGAACCAGGACTGGCCTACTTTCACAAGCGCCGCGTATCCGACGGGACGATCCGGGAATTTAAGCTCGGTTTCGCGCCGGACAGCTGGAATAAGCTGACCGACGCCTTTATGAAAAAAGGCGTGTCGGGAAAGGATTTGGTGCTGTTGGGACTGGCAAAGGAAAAGAACGGCCGTTTTTACGATGCCTTCCGCAATCGGGTTATTTTTCCCATACGGGACGGCCGCAGCCGCATTGTCGGGTTCGGCGGCCGCGTGCTGGACGACAGCCGGCCGAAATACCTGAATTCTCCCGAAACGCCTATATTTAATAAACGCCGCTTATTATTTGCCATGGATTTGGCTCACAAAGCCATTTATGAAGAGGGAAAGGCGGTCCTCGTCGAAGGCTACATGGACGTCGTAGCAGCTCACGACAAGGGCATACGCAATGTCGTAGCCTCTCTGGGTACGTCGTTTACGCTGGAGCAGGCCCGCCTGCTGCAGCGGCAGGCCGACGAGCTGGTACTGTCCTACGACATGGACGGCGCCGGCCGGCAGGCGACGCTGCGGGCGATGGAGATCGTCCGCGGCATGGGCCTGCGGATACGCGTTGTGTCGCTGCCCCAGGGAAAGGATCCGGACGAATATATTAATTCAGCCGGGCCGGAAAAATTTAAAGAAGCCGTTGCCAACGCGCCCAACGCTCTGGACTATATGCTCCAGACGGCGCTGCGCCAATACGACGGCACGACGCTGGAAGGAAAATCCTCCATTACGGCCATGGTTCTTCCCGTCGTGGCGACCGTAGACAACCGGGTCGTTTTAGACGGCTTTTTAAAGAAAATGGCCAGGCAAATACAAATTGATGAAACAGCTGTCCGCAGCGAATTTAATAAATACGTGGCCAAGCATCCGGAATTAGGCCAGCAGCAAGTCGTCATATCGCCGACAGTGTTTCATGAAAACGCGGCGGCCCGTGGACAAGGCTCCATGGCTGTGGCGGAAGAAAATATTCTGCGCTTCTTATTGGAAAAACCGTCGGCATGCGAACGCATCCGGCAGAAAATCGATATCGCCTTTTTTATGGATGAACGCCGGCGCCGCATATATCAAACTATTTTAGACGTCTACGCCTCGCAGGGGGCCTATGCCAAAGCGGATATTCAGCAGCGCCTGACGCCGGAAGAGGCGGAAGAAGTAGCGCGGATTATGATTTTGCAGGACGTCCCTATGGACGAAGCCGTGCTGATGGATTATGTCAGGCGGTTCCGCTTAGCCGAGCTGCAGAAGCAGTATATCGAGCACAGCCAAAAAGCGACTGCGTACAGCCGCAATAACGACCAGCGGGTTATAGAAGAATTAGCAGCATGCAAGCGAATAAACGAAGAAATCAAGAAGTGGTCTTAGGAGAAAGGAGCTTGTACGTCATGGTAAAAACGACAGATGCAGTTGAAAATACAATAGAAAAGAAAGCCGGCGCGAAGAAAAGTACAGCGAAGAAAGCGCCGAAACGCAAAACAAGTAAGAAAAAAGAACCGGCAAAGCAGATGAGCGAACAAGAACGCCGTGAAATCGTCCTGCAGCACATTAAGCAGCTTCTCCAAACGGGCCAGAAAAAAGGCTGTCTCACGTATACGGAAATCATGAACGTCATGGAAGAGGACGACCTGTCGCCGGAACAAATCGACAAGATGTACGAGCTGTTTGCTGATAAGGGCATCGACATCATCGGCGAAGACGATTCCCTGAACGACAACGACGACCTTAACGTCGACGACGACGGCGAACCCGTTCCCGATCTGCACAACGTCGATTTAAGCGTTCCCGAGGGCATTAATATCGACGACCCTGTCCGCATGTATCTGAAGGAAATCGGCCGGGTACCCCTCCTGTCGGCGACGGAAGAAATCGCGTTGGCCCAGGCTATCGAGCGAGGCAATTCGCCCGATGCGACGGAAGAAGAATTAAAGGCCGGAGCTATGGCCAAGAAAAAACTGACCGATGCGAACCTGCGCCTCGTCGTCAGCATTGCCAAGCGGTACGTAGGACGAGGCATGCTGTTCCTCGATCTCATTCAGGAAGGCAATCTGGGCCTCTTGAAAGCCGTCGACAAATTCGATTACAGCAAGGGCTATAAATTCAGTACCTATGCAACATGGTGGATTCGCCAGGCCATTACCCGGGCTATTGCCGATCAAGCCCGGACGATACGCATTCCCGTCCACATGGTCGAAACGATTAATAAGCTCATCCGCATTTCCCGTCAGCTCCTGCAGGATAAAGGCAGAGAGCCCCTGCCGGAAGAAATTGCCGAAAAGATGGATATTCCCGTAGAACGCGTCCGGGAAATCATGAAGATTGCCCAGGAACCGGTATCGCTGGAAACGCCTATTGGCGAAGAAGAAGACTCCCATTTGGGAGACTTTATCGAAGACTCCGAAGCGATTGCTCCGGACGACGCAGCGTCCTTTATTTTGCTGAAAGAGCAGATCGAAGACGTGTTCTCCTGCCTGACGGACAGGGAACGCAAGGTCCTGTACCTGCGCTTCGGCTTGAAGGACGGCCGTCCCAGAACGCTGGAAGAAGTAGGCCAGCATTTTAACGTCACGCGCGAACGAATCCGCCAGATTGAAGGCAAGGCTCTCAGCAAGCTGCGCAATTGGGGCAAGCGGGAAAAGATTAAAGATTTTCTTTAATCCTTAACTTGACGAGTCTATTTTCTTATCGTATAATTATTTGGTAAGGGTTTTACCTTACCTTTAGGGCCTATAGCTCAGCGGTAGAGCCCCCGGCTCATAACCGGTTGGTCCCTGGTTCAAATCCAGGTGGGCCCACCAGATTATGCATACTCGAACACGGTAATACCGCGTGGTTGTCGAGTATTGGAATATCTTTGTTGTAATTGTATTGAATTTCAATATGATCATCAAAGACTATGATACGGCGAATGAAAGTTTCGAACATATCGAGCTTGCATTCGTCGTATTTTTTTATTTTCTTCAAAAATGATGTGAGATAGTATTCGACGAATTCTTCCGTTATAGTAAACGCTTTTGCGATTAGCTTTTCTTTAGAAATGGCTTCTTGTAATTCTAACACTTCATGTTCGTATCGTTCGATATTATTTTTTATTGTTTCGGAAAAAATGCCTTGCTCAATGGCTTTGATGGAATTTGTTAGCTTTTTCTGCACTTCTTCCCTCTCTTTTTCTAATCGCTCTACTATGCCGCTATCTTTGTTCTTTTCTTGGAAAGCTGCGACCTGTTTTGCAATTGATTTTATAGAGTTGGGTGCGGAGAGAATTTGAATGGTCGTGTCTAATATAGCTTTTTCCAATTCGTCCCGGCGTAAGTTTTTCGAACTGCATTTTTTGTCCAAACGCTTGCTTTTCTCGGAACCGTTGTTTTTGGATGAGCATGTGTAGTAATAATACTTGTTGCCATTGCGAGAAGTGCCGCTGACGCCCGTATAAGCGCATCCGCAGAGACCGCAATATATTTTACCTACCAACGCATAGTTAGCGCTTTTAGGGGAAACTAGGCCGGTTCTCTTACGTTTATTAAACATACGTTGTACAGCGTCGAAATCAGCGAGGGAAACCATTGGGGGAACGTAATTTTTAAAGACTTGCCCCTGATAGTTAAATGTCCCGATATAAATAGGATTCCTGGCTATATGGGACAAACTATTTCGTGTCCATGGTTTATTAAATGATGTGCGATAGCCTTTTTCATTCAAGGTCTTTACGATTGATGAGTATTTTTGCCCGGAGGCTAGTAGAGAAAAAATGAGGCGAACGCCAGAGACTTGTTCATGGTTAAAGTGCAGATGCTTATCAGGGCCGAGGTAAAAGCCATAAGGGATATTACCGCCGGGCCATTTGCCGTTTATTACATTTTCCAGCATGCCTCGTTTTACTTTTTGTGCGAGATCTGCTAAAAAATATTCGGAGCAGCCTTCAATGACCGACTCTAATATGATGCCCGACGGATCGTCTGCGATTTTTTCCTTGGCAGATAAAACTCGAACTCCGTTTTTTTTGAGTTTGTACTTGTAGACAGCAGAATCGTACCTGTTGCGCGAAAACCGGTCTAACGTATAAACTATTACATAATCAAAAGCATGTTTGCTGCTATCTTCAATCATTTTTAAAAAATCGGGCCGGTTAATCGTTTTTGCAGAAAAGGCCCTGTCTATATATTCATGGATAATTGTCAAATTATTTTGGGCAGCAAATGCTTTGCACTCTCTGATTTGCCCTTCAATGGATTCTCCTCTCTGCCTATTTGACGAATATCTGGCGTAAATGACGGCTGTTTTTGTCATTGATTTTCACCTCTCTTTTTTGATGCAACATGATGATATTGGCTAAAAAGCTAATTGACGAGGCCCATATAAAACCGTATAATAGATATAGAAAAGGTGTTGCCGGTAACGGTCAGCCCCAATGATTAAGAGATTTGAAAAACCGCCTAACGTTGGAAGCCGAAGGCGGTTTTTCTTATGCTTTGATACAGAGGATTAACGTTATTAGTAAGACTAAGAACGCGAAAAAATCGAACTGTGTCATACGCATCGCCCCTTTCCGGGGCTGGGATTGACCGCCTACCATTCTGGCAACACCTAGGATTTCATTATATAGGAGAGCCTAGGTGTTGTCAAAATGGGGAAATCAAGGCGATTCACGCATGTAGTGTAACTGCATGCGATTTTTTTATTGATCTGCAGAAATTAGAATGAAAAGTATTTTATGATCTTTTACTCCAAAGACCAAGTGGGCGAGGCAATGATACCCGTCATACTGGATATACTTTATGCCTTTTTTCTTAAATGTTGTGAAATTTTTTCCATAAGTCTCCTGTATAACGGATTCATTCATGCCAACTTTAATTCCAGCAGGCGTTTTCCAGCCGTTATCAGCGGTAGCCATAATGCTTTTTACCCGGAGATTTCCAGATTTTCCATATGTCGATATGTATATGCTGTAATCGCCATATAATAATGAACCATCAGATAATACCTTTGCTGGGACTCCGTAAATTTGCTGAACATAAGAAGTTGGTTGCCAAAGGTGAATACCGCCTAACGCAATCTGGTCAAAGGTTAGCTTTACCTGTGCAAATGAAACGGAGCTAATCGTAAGGAGAATTAAGAATAACAACATTGAAAATATACGTTTCATTTTATCACCTTATTTTACGAAATTAAGCCGCAGGATAATAGTTCACAACAGCGATTTCTATCATAATAAAAAAGTCCTTGGATTCGGCGCACTCCCTATAATTGGACGGCTTACTACCAAGGACACTATTAACACTTATATAATTGTATAAGTAGTGTAAGTCGTCACCATATATTTGTCAAGCTATTGT
>ERZ838577.764-NODE-764-length-48145-cov-7.510085_pt1 | contig 48145 bp, 44 predicted proteins | sample MGYA00519682_ERZ838577 | MGnify/ENA primary metagenome ERZ838577 (study PRJEB31850, sample SAMEA3708838) | human gut metagenome | biome: human gut; feature: human-associated habitat; material: faeces | place: China | collected 2014 ...
AAATTACTTTTCAGGAGCGGGCTTCGGGCCTATCCGAACGCGGCCACGGCTCGCGGACAAGCAGAACTTAAAAAAGTAAAAAATAAAAACTAACGGATTATGGCAAACCATAAGTCATCGAAAAAGCGTATTCGCCAGACCGCCACGAAGCGTGCCCACAACCGGCTGTTCCACAAGACGGCCCGCAACGCTGTGAAGGCTCTGCGCGCAACCACCGAGAAGAGCGCCGCCGAGGCCCTGCTTCCGAAGGTAACCGCCATGCTGGACAAGCTGGCCAAGCACAACATCGTGCACAAGAACAAGGCCGGAAACCTGAAAAGCGCCATGCAGCTGCACGTGAACGCGCTTTAATCAGCCGCCGCACAACAATAAACGAGGCCGGACTCTGAGAGTCCGGCCTCGTTTTGTTACGGAGAGAGGGAGGGCTATCGTTCCAGCTCCTCCAACAATTGTTTGATGGCAGCCTCCGGGGTCGGGGTCTCACCCTGCAAGGTGACGAACCGGCTGCCGATGATAGCGCCCAAGGCATTATCCGCTGCGGCGCGGAAAGTCGCCCGGTTGCTGATCCCGAATCCCACCATGCGCGGATTGCGCAGTCCGAGAGCGTCTATGCGGCGGAAATAGGCCTGCTTCCGCTCGTCGAAGGCGCTCTGCGCCCCGGTCGTCGAAGCCGACGAAACCATGTAGATGAATCCGTCGGTGTGGGCGTCGATCTGGCGGATGCGCTCCTCGGAGGTTTCGGGCGTGATGAGCATGACGACTTTCACGCCGTAACGGTCGGCGACGGGTTTGAAGTCGGCGAGGTAGTCGTCGAACGGCAGGTCGGGGATGACGCATCCGTCGATGCCGCAGTCACGGCAGGAGCGGCAGAAATTCTCAAACCCGTACTGCATAACCGGATTGAGATACCCCATCAGCAACAGCGGAATCCGCACGCCGGGACGAATGCCGTCCAGCTGGGCGAAGAGCTTCCGGAGCGACATCCCGCCCCGCAGGGCTTGCTGAGCCGCATTTTGGATGACCGGACCGTCGGCCATCGGGTCGCTGAACGGGATGCCGATCTCGATCATCTGCACGCCGTTGTTCTCGAGCGCGCGGATCACCTCGGCCGTGTTGTCCGGACCGGGATACCCGGCACAGAAGTAGATGGAAAGCAGGTCGCGCTTTCCGGAGGCGAATAACTGGTTGATTCTGTTCATGGTTACTGGATTTTTGCGATAAATTCTTCGAGTTTTCCGGCGTCTTTCACCGCCGGGGCCGTTTCGAACCCGCTGTTGAGGTCCACTCCCGCGAAACGGGGATGGGCGAATCCCCGGACCGCATCGGCACATCCGGCGTCGATCCCGCCGCTCAGCAGGAACGGAACGCGGCCCGTATAGGCGTCGAGCACCCGCCAGTCGAACCGCCGCCCCGAACCGCCGTAACCGTCGCAGCGGGTGTCGAACAGCAGGTAGTCGGCGCAGTCTTCGTAGGCCCGGGCTGCTACGAGGTCACCGGCCGCCGCGACGCGGATCGCTTTGATGATCCGGCACCCCTGCCGCCGCAGCTCCCCGCACACACCGGGAGATTCGTCGCCGTGGAGCTGGAGCCACCCGAGGCCGAAGCGTTCGGCCGTGCGGAGCATCTCGGCGGGCGAGGCGTCTACAAAGACCCCTGCCGCGGGTTTGCGACAGCTGCGTACAGCCTCGGCATGAAGCTCGTCGTCGGGCACACAGCGCGGGGAACGGGGGTAGAAGATGAAGCCGCAGAGGTCCACCGCCAGCCGGTCGACAGCGCGGATGTTTTCGGGATCGCGCAGCCCGCATACCTTGACGATCATGGCCGCGCCTCTTTAAGCCGGACGATGAACTCCGCCAGCGCACGCCCCGGATCACCGGTCTTCATAAAGGCTTCGCCCATCAGGAATCCCCGAAAACCCGCATCGCGCAGGCGCACGACGGTCTCCGGATCGGAGATGCCGCTTTCGGAGACCAGCAGCGGCCCCTCCCCGCCGCCGACCTCACGCCGGAGCCGATCGGCCATCCGGAACGAATTTTCGACGTCGGTACGGAACGTCCCGAGATCGCGGTTGTTGACCCCGAGCATGTCGACATATCCGTTCAGATGGGAAAGCTCTGCGGGCGTATGCACTTCGAGCAGCACCTCGAGTTCCAGTTCACGGGCCGTGCGGGCAAGGCGGCGGCACTCGCCGGGCGACAGCACCGCGGCGATCAGCAGCACGGCCGCAGCCCCCGCCGTGCGGGCCTGATAGAGCTGGTACTCATCGACGATGAAGTCCTTGCGCAGCAGGGGCAGGCGGACCAGCCGCCGGGCCTGCTTCAAATCCTCCAGCGTCCCGCCGAAGAACCCGCCGTCGGTCAGCACCGAGCAGGCCGAAGCTCCCCCGGCTTCATAGGCGGGAACGACCGCGCCGATCGCCGCATCGCGGCACAGCCACCCTTTCGACGGGGAACGGCGTTTGAACTCGGCGATGACGCCCGTTTCCGACTCCGCCAGCGCGCGGCGCATCGAGCACGGCGCTTCGGCAAGCCACGGCGAACCGAGCCGGAGCAGCGCATCGACCGGAAGCGCCTGTTTCTGCCAAGCGACCTCCCGGCGCGTATTGGCTGTGATGGTTTCCAGAATATCCATATCCCTTAACTGTTGATTTCCACAAATTTCCGGAACGCCGCGGCGGCTTTTCCGCCGAGAAGCGATTCGCGCGCTTCGGCGAGACACTCCGCGACCTCCTTTTCGGGACAGATCACCCGGATGGCAAAGGCGGCGTTGGCCACGACGCAGTCGCGCCGGGCGGCCGTCGCGGTGTTGTTCAGCACGGAGTCGAAGATGCGCGCGGCCTCCTCGGGGGTGTCGCCTCCCGAAAGCTCCTCGGGGCGGCAGCGGCCGAGCCCGATCTGCTCGGGGGTGAAGACCTGCTCCTTCTCGGGCGTGGCGACCTTGAATTCCGAGGTGAGCGATATCTCGTCGTAGCCGTCCATGCTGTAAACCACGCCGAAGCGCGTGCCGCCCGACTGGTAGGCGTAGTTGTAAAGGCGGAAAAGCGAGAGGTTGTAGACTCCGAGCAACTGGTATTTCGGCAGCGCGGGGTTGACCAGCGGCCCCAGCAGGTTGAAGAACGTGCGCACGGCGAGGTTCCGGCGAATCGGGGCCACGGCCTTCATCGCGGGGTTGAACAGCGGGGCGTGCAGGTAGGCGATGCGGCAGGCGTCGAGCGAGGCCCGCAGGCGGTCGGGATCGTCGGTGAACCGCACGCCGTGACGCTCGATGACGTTGCTCGCGCCGCTGACCGAAGTGGCGCCGTAATTGCCGTGTTTGACGACGTTGTAACCCGCCCCCGCCACCACGAACGAGGCTGCGGTGCTGATATTGAACGTGTTCTTGCCGTCGCCGCCCGTGCCGACGATGTCGATGGGCTCATACGCCGAGAGGTCCGCCGGACGGCGCATCTCGAGCAGCGCGTCGCGGAACCCGGCCAGCTCCTCGACCGAGATGCTGCGCATGAGGAAGACGGTAATCAGCGCCGAGACCTGCTCGGAGTTGTATTTCCCGGCGGCGATGCCCGCCAGGACCTTTTGTGCCTCCGAACGGTCCATGTACTGATGTTCGAAAAGGCGGTATAGCAAATCTTTCATAATTCGTGCGCGTTTATCGGTTGCATTTCGTGATCCAGTTTTCGAGAATCGTCTTACCCTGCGGCGTGAGGACCGATTCGGGGTGGAACTGAATGCCCCGCAGGTTGTAGGTCTTGTGCCGCAGCCCCATGATGAGGCCGCTGCGGTCGGTCGCCGTGACCTCCAGACAATCGGGAAGCCCCTCCGCAGAAACCACCCACGAATGATAGCGCCCGGCGCGGAATCCCGTGCCCAGTCCGTCGAAGAGCGGGTCGCCGGCCACGACGCGGATGTCCGAGCAGACGCCGTGATGGACTTCGGCGAGATTTTCCAATCTGGCGCCGAACGCCTCGCCGATGGCCTGTTCGCCGAGGCAGATGCCCAGGATGGGTTTCGCGGCGGCGTAACGCCGAATCAGCGGCAGCAGCAGCCCCGCCTCGGAGGGGATGCCCGGACCGGGCGAGAGGACGATGCGGTCGTAAGCGTCGACTTCGTCCAGCGTGATGCGGTCGTTGCGGCGCACGTCGACTTCGAGCCCCAGCTCCAGCAGCATGTGCCGGAGGTTGTAGGTGAACGAGTCGTAATTATCGAAAAGCAGACATTTCATGGCTTCGTCATTTGCGGTTAATTAATCAGTTTCCCGGCCTCGCGGATGGCCTTGTCCAGCGCGCCGAGCTTGTTCGACACCTCCTGCAACTCGCGCTCGGGATCGCTCTTCGCGACGATGCCCGCCCCGGCCTGATAGTAAAGGGTGTTGTTGCGGCTGACAAAGGTGCGGATGGCGATAGCCTGGTTGAGATCGCCGTTGAGACCGATGAAGCCGATGCACCCGCCGTAGACGCCGCGGTTGTCGGGCTCGATCTCCGAAATGAGCTGCATGGCGCGCACCTTGGGGGCGCCGCTCAGCGTGCCGGCCGGGAAGGTGTCGATGAAGGTACGGACCGAATCGCTGTCGGCGTCGATCTCTCCGCTGACTCGCGAGACGAGGTGGATGACGTGGCTGTAATACTGCACGTCGCGGTAAAAGTCCACTTTCACATCGTGGGCATTACGGCTCAGGTCGTTGCGCGCCAGATCGACCAGCATGACATGCTCGGCGTTCTCCTTGGGGTCGGCCAGAAGCCGCTCGGTCCGCTCGCGGTCCAGCGCCGCATTCCCGGACCGGAACGCCGTGCCCGCAATGGGGTCGATCGTGGCGCGGCCGTTCCCGACCTTGCAATGCGTCTCGGGCGAGGAGCCGAAGATGCGGAAGCCCCCGAAATCGAAATAGAAGAGATAGGGTGAGGGGTTGATGCTCCGCAGCGAACGGTAGACCTTAAAGTCGTCGCCCTGGAACGGCTGTTCGAAGCGGCGGCTCAGCACGATCTGGAACACGTCGCCGCGCAGGCAGTGCCGCACGCCCTGGCGGACCATCTCCCGGTAGGTCTCATCGGTGAGGTTCGAACGGCGCCCGCCAACCGTGCGAAAATTGTACGATGCGAAATTGCGGTCCCCGATCAGCGTCTCGACCTCGCGGAGATGGTCCTCCTCCCCGTCGGCGCACAGCTCGACGATCGAAAGTTCATTTTTGAAATGGTCGAACACCAGCAGGAACTTGTAGAGGATGTAGCAGATATCGGGGGCGTCGGAATCCTGATGATGGTACTCTTTGACGGGAATGTTCTCGAAATAGCGCACCGCGTCGAAAGCCGTGTAGCCGAACACGCCGCAGAGCTCGCTCCCGTCGCCGTCGACGCGGAATCCGGCGAGGAACTCTTTCAGCGCATCCGCCGGGGCGTACGCTTCGCCGAGACGTTTGGCGCAGCTCCGGCCGTCGGGGTATTCCAGGAGCGCCTCGCCGTTGTTCACCCCGATACGGGCGATGGGACGGAAAGCGATGAACGAAAGGCTGTTCTCGTCGCCGTGGTAGTCGGAGCTTTCGAGCAGCGCCGACTGCGGATAGACGTCGCGGAGTTTGAGGTAGAGGCTGACCGGGGTATGGAGGTCTCCGAGCAGTTTTTTGGTTGCCGTTCTGAATCGGTACATGATATGGGCTGTTTTTCGGATTTTACAAATTGCCGGCGATTTCCGGACGATCCATGCACGCAAGGTAGGTGTCCATGTCCTTGTCACCACGGCCCGAGACGGTCAGCACCACCACGTCCGAGGGACGGAACTCCATCCGGGGCAGCGCACCGAGAACGTGGGCGCTTTCGAGAGCGGGGATAATCCCTTCGAGGCGCGTGAGTTCGAAAGCCCCGCGCAGCGCTTCGTCGTCGTTGACGGCGAGGACCTTCGCACGTCCCGTCTGCGCGAGATTGGCGTGCAGCGGGCCGATGCCGGGATAATCGAGACCCGCCGAGATCGAATAAGGCTCCTCGATCTGTCCGTCCTCGGTCTGCATGACCAGCGTGCGGGCGCCGTGGATGATGCCTTCGCGTCCCAACTGGATCGTCGCCGCACTGCGTCCCGAAAGAAGCCCCTCGCCCCCGGCCTCGGCCAGCACGATCTTCACGCGCTCGTCGTCCAGGTAGTGATAGACGGTTCCCGCAGCGTTGCTGCCGCCGCCGACGCAGGCCATCAGATAGTCGGGATAGTCGCGGCCCTCCTTTTCCTGCAATTGCACGCGGATCTCCTCGCTGATGACCGACTGCAGGCGCGCCACCATGTCGGGATAAGGGTGCGGCCCCACCGTCGAACCGATGATGTAGAACGTGTCGGCCGGATGGCAGCACCAGTCGCGGATGGCCTCGTTGGTGGCGTCCTTCAGGGTCATGTTGCCCGAGATCACGGGTACGACCCTCGCGCCCAGCATCTCCATCTTCCGGACGTTGGCCTGCTGGCGCTCGACATCGGTCTGCCCCATGTAGACCACGCACGGCATGTTCATCAGCGCGCAGACCGTCGCCGTGGCCACACCATGCTGCCCGGCCCCCGTCTCGGCGATGATGCGCGTCTTGCCCATCCGCCGGGCGATCAGGATTTGCCCGATGGTGTTGTTGATCTTGTGGGCGCCGGTATGGTTGAGGTCCTCGCGTTTGAGGTAGATGCGGCAGCCGTAGCGCTCGCTCAGCCGGCGTGCGAAATAGAGCGGCGAAGGCCGGCCCGCATAGTCGCGCAGCAGGGTGCGGTACTCCTCGCGGAACGATTCGCTTTCGAGCACCCTCAGGTAGCTGCGCTGCAAATCCTCGACGCATTTGTGCAGGATTTCGGGGATGTATGCGCCCCCGAAGCGCCCGTAATAACCTTTCTCATCAACCTGGTAGTTCATATTCTCAATGTTTTTGGATTTTTGCACACGAAAAAAGGGCCTGTTGTGAGTACAACAGGCCCTTTTCTGAATTATCGTTGATCTATCGTTCAACAACTGCATACGGCGAGTCACTCACAACGGAAAATTGTAAGCGCCACCACCATGCGTTATTGATCGAAAAACTTTTCATAATCTTGTTCCTTGGCTGCAAATATAGGGACTTTGCCGGAAAAACCAAATAAAATCGCCGTTTTTTCTGCTTTTCGTCCGTAAATCCTGCGATACCCTATATATAAAGCGATTCGGGAACGACTGCATCGGCGCGGTCGTTCCCGAACAAGGTCTTCCCCGGAGTGACGCGCCGGTTATTTCAGCCCCGCAATCACGTCGGCGATGCGGCCGAACACCTCCTCCATCGTTCCGGTACCGTTCACCGAAGCATACTTGCCCTGTGCGGCGTAGTAGTCCGCCACGACGGCCGTCTGCATGCGGTAAACGTCCAGCCGACCGCGAATCACCTCCTCCGAAGTGTCGTCGGCACGGCCCGAATCCTTGCCGCGCAGCAGAATGCGGCGCACCAGTTCCTCCTCCGGGACGTGAATGTCCACCATGATGTCCACCTGCAAGCCGTGTTTGGCCAGGATTTTGTCGAACTCCTCGGCCTGGACCGTCGTGCGGGGGAACCCGTCGAAGATACACCCGCGGGCGTTCATGTGCTCGGTGACATAATGCTCGATCATGCCGATGACGATCTCGTCGGGAGCCAGTTTACCTTCGCGGATGTACTCCTCCATGCTGCGACCGAGCTCCGTGCCGCGGCGGATCTCATCGCGGATTACCTCGCCGGTCGAAACATGATCGATCCCGTAGCGCTCTTTCAGGCGTTGGGCCTGCGTGCCCTTGCCGCATCCCGGAGCGCCGAATAAGACGATATTTATCATAACCAACCCTTTTTGTGATGTTTGAACCGGGCAAAATTACATTATTTTTTGGGGAAATAACAGGATTTCCCTAATTTTGTAAAAAATTTCAGTAATTATGGACCAGAAAAAGCGCACCGAGATCGCTTCGCTCGGACAATTCGGCCTCATCGACCTGCTGACCAGGGATTTCTCCGCCAAAAACGCCTCGACGGTGAAAGGGGTCGGAGACGATGCCGCCGTGATCGCCCCGGCACGCGGCGAAGCGGTGCTTTGCACGACCGACTCATTCTATGAGGGCGTCGATTTCGACCTCACCTACTTCCCGCTCAAACACCTGGGTTACAAGGTCGTGACAGCCGGCATCAGCGACATTCTGGCCATGAACGCCCTCCCGGCGCAGATCACCGTCTCGCTCGGCGTCTCGGCGAAACTGCCCGTCGAAGCGTTGCAGGACCTCTACGAAGGGATCGCTTTCGCCTGCAACGAACAGGGTGTCGATCTCGTGGGCGGCGACACGCGGGCCTCGATGACCGGACTGGTCGTCACCGTCACCACGCTGGGCCATGCCAAAAAGGACAAAGTGGTCTACCGCACCGGCGCCGGGCAGAACGACCTGATCTGCATCACCGGCAACCTCGGAGCCGCCTACATGGGCCTGCAACTGCTGGAACGGGAGAAGCGGGTGCTTGCCGACGTGGAAAACCCCGAACCGCAGTTCAAAGGATATGAGTACCTGCTCGGCAAATACCTCAAACCGCGCCCCCGCACCGACATCGTCGAGGCGCTGGCGGCGGAGAAAATCGTCCCGACGGCGATGATCGACCTTTCGGACGGATTGGCGAGCGACCTGATGCAGATTTGCAAATCGTCCGCCTGCGGGGCGCGCATCTACCTCGAACGCATCCCGATCGCGCGTCAGACCACGGCCCTCGCCGAGGAGATGCACGCCGACCCGGTCGTGGCGGCGCTGAACGGCGGCGAGGACTACGAACTGCTCTTCACGGTTCCCCTGTCGATGCAGGAGCAGATCATGAAGTCGGGGCTGGTGGACGTCATCGGCCACATTACGCCCGCGTCCACGGGCTGTTACCTCGTGACGCCCGACGGACAGGACATAAAGCTGAAAGCGCAGGGGTTCCCCGACCCCGCCTGAGAAGCGGATTTCATGCGTCCGACCGCTATCCCATAGCGGACGGCCCGTTGCGACACACCGACCGACATACGAAAACACCGCCCCAAAGGAGCGGTGTTTTCACAAGCAGAGATACCGGATACGGCTCAGTCCTCCCGGACACGACCGCCACCCACGTCACGGAAGGTACGGCCGCTTCCGCTCACATCCCGATAAACGCCATCCGACTCCTCTTCCACCTCGGTACCATCATTAAGCGAATAGCGTTTCTTTTTCGAGTTTCCACCTCCCGAACCGGAAAGCAACGCTCCGGCCAACATCAGCACGACCCATGCCGTCACAAGGAAAATCACGACCACCGAGGCTATAAATCCGAACGCAAAAGCCAGAATCAGCACCGGCAATAACAGCAACGACCGCCCTAAAGCCACCTTCCAATCCTCGGCGGCAACAATCGACTCAGCCACATTATATCCCCATATCCAAACGATGAGGGCCGCCATGGCTACATTGTTCATCGCCATATCCCATCCGAACCACTCGTAAAACAAACGCCCGCCGCCCGAAACGGCTCCGGCCAGCAAGACGGAGATAATCGACAACGTAGCGAAATAAGGATTGGCATTTATCTTGTCGCCCCAGATGTTTCGTTCGATCGCTCCGAAAAAGGTCATTTTATTTTTCATCATCTCAATTTTTAAGGTTGGACATCACAACGTGCGCAGCCACGGCGCAGCAAAGCGGTACACGGCCCACAGGGCAGCCAACGTCACCCCCGAAGCGACGACGATTCCTGCCATGTATTTATTCAGCGGCGAATAAACTCCCTGCGGAGCATCTGTACCGGCACCCGAAAAAGCCGTACAACGGGCAAATCGAACATACGCAATGATCAAAAGTACCGTCCATACGACCGAGAATACCGCTCCGGGAAATGACACGAAAGGATGTTCCTCCGGCTCTACTGTGCCGACAACATTGAATAGACTCCAGACTGGCATAATCATTGCCTCTAAGAGGAGCAACCCGATCCACGAAGCCGTATCTGGTTCTATTGCGTTACCGCGGAGAATCAGCGAAAAGGCGAAAAGCGATACGACCTCACAAGCCCAAGAAACCCATCCGCAATATGCATACATCTGTCCGATTTGCATATGCGTTACTTCTCCGGACGCAGCGGACAACGACAACGCACACCCGGCGTAACACAGCATGGTACATCCATATCCGACCGATAACAGCACCGTTGCCGTTTTCGTAGCCCTATTCGCAGCTCCCGGAATCAGCAAGGCGAATCCAGCCATCGGTAACAGCAGCTCGATAGCCGACATCACAAATCCGGTAACAGGAGAAGTCAGCATTGCATCCTGCAACATCAGATACAGCAACCCCGTCATCCTCAGAACATTCCAAATCAGGTACAGGGCAAACAGCACGGCCGCGACAGTTTGCCGGGTCCCTGCTTTGCGCGCAACGGAGTCCCCGAATAAAGATTGGTCCATAAAATTTAAGTTTAGGTTGACCGCCCGCACCCCGGCGGCGAAATAAAAAAGAAAGCGTGGTGCTGAAAACTTATTTCAGTTAAGCTGGTCGTAGGATTACCATTTGGCATAAAATAAGCGACAGCTCCCACGCCCATACCCATAGAAAAATGGATACGACGCAGTAAGATGTCTGCCTATTCCTCGCCAAAGAGAATTTCCTACGTTCGCTTAACAGGAATAAACTTACACTTTCCGTGTTTGTCAGTATGTTCCACAAAGATAGGGAAAGGAACCGAAATTCCAAAAACAAGGAAATTTTTAATCTTTAATTTTTCATTTTTAATTTTAATACGTATCTTTGCGGTCCCGAAAAGGGATTAATTAACCAATTAAACGATTATGAACAATTACGAAACCGTTTTCATTGTCACGCCGGTTCTGTCCGATGCACAGGTGCAGGAGGTCGCTGACAAATTCCAGGGTGTCATCACCGAAAACGGCGGTCAGATCGTGAACAAGGAGTCGTGGGGCCTTCGCAAGCTCGCCTATCCTATTCAGAAAAAGACCACCGGTTTCTACTTCCTGGTAGAGTTCACGGGCGAGGGCTCGATCATCAACACGCTCGAAACGCAGTACCGCCGCGACGAGCGCGTGATCCGTTTCTTAACTTTCAAGCAGGACAAATACGCCGTAGAATATTCGGAGAAGCGTCGTGCGAAACTTTCTAACAAGCAGGAGGAGTAAACCATGGCACAGGACAACAAGGCACAGTCGGAAATCCGCTACCTGAACCCGGTATCGGTAGACGTCAAAAAGAAGAAATACTGCCGCTTCAAGAAGCTCGGCATCAAATACGTGGACTATAAGGACGGAGAGTTCCTCAAAAAGTTCCTCAACGAGCAGGGCAAGATCCTTCCCCGCCGTCTGACGGGTACTTCGCAGAAGTTCCAGAAGAAGGTCGCACAGGCCGTGAAGCGTGCGCGCCACCTCGCCATCCTGCCCTTCGTAACCGATTGCATGAAATAATTAAAAGGAGGACAAGACATGGAAGTTATTCTGATCAAAGATATGGAGAACCTGGGCTACGCCAACGACATCGTGACCGTTAAGCCCGGTTATGCGAACAACTACCTGATTCCCCAGGGCTACGCCAAAGCCGCAACGGCTTCCGCGAAGAAAGTTCTCGCCGAGAACCTCCGCCAGCGCGCTCACAAGGACGCCAAAATCCTTGCCGACGCACAAGCTCTGGCCGAGACCATCTCGAACCTGCCGCTGTCGATGGCCGTGAAGGCCGAGGAGGGCAAGCTCTTCGGTACGGTTACCGCAACGGACCTGGCCGAGGCACTCGCCGCCAAGGGCATCACCGTAGACCGCAAGCAAATCAGCGTCGACGCCATCAAAACCGTCGGCGAGTTCGAAGCCACGGTCCGTCTGCACAAGGAGGTCAAGGCTACGATCAAATTCACGGTCAACGCTGCCGAGTAACGCATACGAATCGCATACGAAAAGAGCTTTCCGGTCTCGGAAAGCTCTTTTTTTTGATTGCGCAGCGGGAGGGGGGGGGCAGCAGGAATTATGCCCCGAGGTGCAAACTGCTGCCGCAGCCTTTAAGACGGGCTTTTTAAGCCCGCGGGATGCTTCGGCTTCACGCCATAGGAACGGAGCACCAGCCCCACGCCCGCAAAAATCACCAGCGCGAAGATCACCGTGTCCGCATGGAGCTTGTCGAGCCCCATCCCGATCGAAACGGCGATCGCCAGCACGGGCTGAAGATAGGTATAGATGCTCGACACGGTTGCCGGCACGGTTTTGAGGGCATAGTTGAGCATCAGGTTGGGCAGATAGGTCGGGACGACCAGCACGAACAGCGCCGGAAAGAGGACATGGCTGGCGATCGCCGCGAAATCGGTGTGGACAATAGGTCCGATGCCGATAGGCAGCGCCATGACCGCCGCGGCGCAGTAGGCCCAGCGCAGCACGGTCGTGATGCGGTATTTGGCAATCAGACGTTTGAACCACACCATATAGAACGAAGTGACGCAGGCGCAGAGGAAGATCATCACGTTGCCCCACAGATGCGAATGCGCATGGGCCGACGAGGCCCCCGCCAACACCACCGCCACAGCCCCCGACATTCCGAGCACCAGCCCCGCGACTTTGAGCTTCGTGAAGCGGTCCATCCCCAGCGCCACCGAGAGCATCAACACCAGCAGCGGTACGATGGTGTCGATGATCGAACCGTCGATCGGCGAGGTCATCGACAGGCCGTACATGATGAAAACCTTGCGCAGCACGCCGATCAGCAGTCCGGCACCGATCAGCTTGCGGCCGTCGGCCCGGCTGACCTTTTCGGCCTTCTGCCACAGCAGCGGCACGAGCGACAGCAGAGCCGTGGCGACGAGCGATGCCGAAACCAGCGCCATCGGGTGAATGTAGCGCGGCAGCACATAGTTGTAAAACGGGTAATCCATGGCCCAGACGACGTTGCACAGCAACAGGGCCAGGTGGGGTTTCAGTCTGTTCATCCGTCCGATATTTCTTGCGGGAAAAACAAAAACAGTGCCCGAAAAAAAGGGCTTTCCCCGACGGAAAAGCCCTGTACGAAAACAGCCGGACGATTTTTACCGCCCCCGCGGCACTTCGAACGATCCCGGCGAGGCATCCGGAATCACCGCACCCCGGTAATATACCTTCCACGCATCCTTAGCATAGCCTTTGCCGAGAATCTCGAACGACGAAGCCGCAGCTCCTTTCACTTCGCGGCCCTCGAAAACCACCTTCCAGGGGTCTTTGCCGTAGCCGCCGCCCAGACTGACGAACGACGAAGCCGACACTCCCTCGACCTTGCGGCCCCGATACCAGACCGACCACGGGTCCTTGCTGTACCCGCCGCCGATATTCTCCGCCTGCGCGGATTTCTCCTGCCGCACCCCGCGCAGGTAGATGTGCCAACTGTCCTTGCCGTATCCCCGGCCGAGGTTCTCGAACGACGAGGCCGCAGCGCCCTCCACCTTCCGACCGCAGTAGAAAACCGCCCAGTTGTCTCTGGCATAACCGTCGCCGAGGTTGACGAACGACGAAGCCGCGGCCCCTTTCACCTCGCGGCCGGCATAGAACACTTTCCAGTTATCCCTGCCGTACTCCCCGCCCAGGTCCGAAAACGACGAGGCAACGGCCCCCTCGACCTTGCGGCCTCCGTACCAGACCGACCAGTCGTCCTTCACATATCCCCGGTGACGCCGCTCGGGTCCCCGCTGCACCTCGCAGGCGCTCTCCGTGCGGGCGAAACACCGCGCCGCGCCCGGAAAGGCGACAAGAACGGCCAATATCAGTACAATCGACTTTTTCATAGCTTCAGGCTTTTACATGAACAACCCCCAAATATACCTATTTATTGCCTGAGGACCAAAAAAACACCCGCACTATGACAGTGCGGGTGTCCGGTTATCGGGATACGGGAAGTTGCACCCTCCCCGCCCCGGATACGGGGATTACTCCTCGTCCTCTTTCTTGTCAGCGGCTTTCTTGGCCGACTTGGCCTCGGCAGCCTCCATGGCACTCTTCAGAGCGGCCAGACCGGCGATGTCGCCCAGCGTCGTCTTCTCGACCGAAGCGTTGATCTTCTTCACGGTCGACTTCGTAGCGTCGGCGGCAGCGCGCTTCTCGGCCTTCTCGGCAGCGAACGCCTCCTTACGAGCTTCGTCGTAGGTGCGCAGGTGCGAGAGGGTGATGCGCTTGGTGGCCTTCGAGAACTCGATCACCTTGAAGTCGAGCTTGTCGCCCACCTTCGGGGTCGTGCCGTCCTCTTTCACCAGCTGGCGTGCGGGGCAGAAGCCCTCGATGTTCTCGCCCAGAGCGACTACGGCGCCCTTGTCGGTCAGCTCGGTGATCGTACCCTCGTGAACGCTGTCCACGGAATACTGGTTCTCGAACTCGTTCCAGGGGTTCTCCTCGAGCTGCTTGTGGCCCAGCGACAGACGGCGGTTCTCCTTGTCGATCTCCAGCACCACGACCTCGATATCGGCGCCTACCGACGTGAATTCGCCGGGATGCTTCACCTTCTTGGTCCAGCTGAGGTCCGAAATGTGGATCAGGCCGTCGATGCCCTCCTCGATCTCGACGAACACGCCGAAGTTCGTGAAGTTGCGCACCTTGGCATTGCACTTCGTGCCGACGGGATACTTAACCTCGATATTCTCCCACGGATCGGGCGTCAGCTGCTTGATGCCCAGCGACATTTTGCGCTCCGAACGGTCGAGCGTCAGGATGACGGCCTCGACCTCGTCGCCGACCTTCATGAACTCCTGAGCCGAACGCAAGTGCTGGCTCCACGACATTTCCGATACGTGGATCAGACCCTCTACGCCGGCAGCGATCTCCACGAACGCACCGTAATCGGCCATGACGACCACGCGGCCCTTGACCTTGTCGCCGACCTTGAGGTTCTGGTCGAGCGCCTCCCACGGATGCGGGGTGAGCTGCTTCAGACCCAGTGCGATGCGCTTCTTGGCCTCGTCGAAGTCGAGGATCACGACGTTGATCTTCTGATCGAGCGCCACGATCTCCTCCGGATGGTTCACGCGGCCCCACGAGAGGTCGGTGATGTGGATCAGACCGTCCACGCCGCCCAGGTCGACGAACACGCCGTAGGAGGTGATGTTCTTGACGGTACCCTCGAGGATCTGGCCCTTCTCCAGCTTGGACATGATGACCTGCTTCTGAGCTTCGAGCTCGGCCTCGATGAGCGCCTTGTGCGAAACGACCACGTTGCGGAACTCCTGGTTGATCTTCACCACTTTGAACTCCATGGTCTTGTCTACATATACGTCGTAGTCGCGAATGGGCTTCACGTCGATCTGCGAACCGGGCAGGAACGCCTCGATGCCGAACACGTCGACGATCATACCGCCCTTCGTGCGGCATTTGATGTAACCTTTGATGATCTCGTCCTTCTCCAGCGCCTCGTTGACACGATCCCAGCTCTTGAGCTGACGGGCTTTCTTGTGCGAAAGGGCCAGCTGTCCGTTCTTGTCCTCGGCCGAATCGACATAGACTTCGATCTTGTCGCCTACCTTCAGGTCGGGGTTGTAGCGGAACTCCGAAATGGAGATGACACCCTCGCTCTTGTAGCCGATGTTTACCAGAACTTCACGCTTGGTGACGGCGGTTACGGTACCTTCGACCACTTCGCCGACGTTGACGTTCGACAGCGTCTTGTCGTAAGCCTCGGTGATCTGGGTCTTGTCCTGGTCGTAAACGCCCAGGTCGTTCTCAAACGCATTCCAGTCGAAATTCTCGTTTGCGACTACGTTTTTTACTTCTTCCATGTGTGGAAACTTGTGCGATACAATCGCTCGTTAATTGGTTAATATTGAAAATTATAGCCCCCGCTTACGCATCATGTACGCACGCGCGGGGGCTACAAAGGTAGTGCTTTTCAGCGAATCTGCAAAAAATCAACCGTTTATTTCCGGCGGACCGCCTGCCGGGGCTTGTTGTCGCGCGTCAGCGGACTGTCGTCCTCCAGTTCCTCCAGCAGCACGTCGGCTACCCGGATGCCGGTGATCCCGCCGTCGGTATAGTTCAGGTCTTTGTAATTCCTGTAAACGTAGTCGCTGACGGCCACCTTGTAGGAACTGCCCTCGCGCAGCTTCGGGAAACGCACGTCGAGCGCGTTGTCCTGCGCGTCGGTCACGATGACATAAGGCGTCGTCGAGATCAGGTCGATGCGGCGGGCCTCCTTGCGGTTCTCCTCGTCGTTGTATTTCGAAACGATCATGCGCCGCATGTCGGCGGGCGTCATCCGCATCACGGCGATCTCGGTGCCGAACGGCTCCAGGTCGTAGATTTTCGCCAGGCCCACGCCCCCCGCCGGGATCGAGTCGAGACGCACGCCGCCGATGTGGTAGAATCCGATGTCGGCATCCGTCTCGTCGGCCACCGCCCCGGCCATCCAGTTGGCCAAGCCCCATTTATCGGCCGTCCCGGCGAACTCGCCCACGGGTTTGTTCAGTTGCGGATCGGCATAGTAGCGGTCCACCTCGGCCTGATAAGCGGCGTCGGGCGCATAACCGGCCAGCGGCACGATCCGGCAATCGATGCCCACAACCTTCTTTCCGCGGAGCTTTATCACCGTAACGCCCACATTGGCCAGGTTCTTCCCGGTCTGGGTCAACAGCGTGCCGTTGACCACCGTGTCGCGCAGTACGTGGGTGTGTCCGCCGATCACCGCGTCGAACAGCGTCTCCTTTCCGAGCAGCTCCTCGTCGCGGTCGTCGCCCATGTGCGACACCAACACCAGCACGTCCACCTTCGGCCGCAGCTCGGCGGCATACTTCATCGCCATCCGCTGCGGGTCGGGAAACTCCAGCCCTTCGAAGCTCGCGGCGTTGCCCGCAGGATGCCCGGGCCCCTCGTAGTTGGTCACCACGCCGACGAACCCGATGCGAACGCCGTCCTCCTCGATCACGACATAGGGCGGCAGCTGCGGAAAGGTGCAGGTGTCGCTCACGACGTTGGCGCAAACGACCTCGAAATCCATGCTGTCGATCATGCGTCCCAGAAACGCCTGCCCGTGGTCGAACTCGTGGTTGCCGAGCGTCGCCACGTCGTAGCCCAGCCGGTTCATCAGGGCGATCATCGGCATTCCGGGCGTGGCGGCCATGTCCACATAGGCGTTGCCGGTCCAGCGGTCGCCGGCATCGACCAACACCACCAGCCGCGCCGTATCGCGGCACGCCCCGACAGCCGCAGCCAACTGCGGAAAGCGCTGAATCTTGGCGTGCATGTCGTTCGTCGACAGCACGACGAGGGTCCGCTCACGGGGAGCGCAGGCCGCAGCGACCGCCGCAACGACGATCAGCAGCGTTCGAAACATTCTTTTCATATAGTCGACACTGTTTTTCATTTGGACGAAGATTTGTCAAAAGTACAAATTTTTCCTATCTTTACCTACCATTATTTGTGAAAATCCATTATGCCAGACATCATCAAAGTCATCTGTGAAAACCTCGGCACCAAGGTCGACGTCCCGATGGGAACCCCGCTGTCGGAGGTCGCCAAACGCCTGACGCCCGGGCGCTATCCGTTCCTCGCCGCGTTCGTCAACAACCGCCTCAAAGAGCTCAGCTACAAGATATACGCCCCCGTCACGATCCGTTTCGTCGACATCACCTCGTTCGCCGGCATCCGGGTCTACCAGCGCACCGCGTGGTTCCTGCTGCAAAAAGCGGTCCGGGACCTCTACCCCGGGCAGACGCTCCACATCCGCCACTCGCTGGGGCACAGCGGCTTCTACTGCGAGATCGAGGGCATCGACGAATTCACCGCCGACGATGCCGCGCGGCTGCAGGGACGCATGCGCGAACTGGCCATGCGCAACCTGCCCATCACCCGCGAGCGGATGCTCACGAGCGAGGTGCGCGCCCGCTATGCCGAGGAGGGTTTCACCGACAAGGTGGCGCTGCTGGACACCCGACCGCGGCTTTACAGCCAGCTCTACACGCTCGACGACACGGTGGGTTACTTCTACGGTTCGCTGGCCCCCTCGACGGGCTACGTCACGCTCTTCGACATCCAGCCCTACTACGACGGCTTCTACCTCGCCCTGCCGCTGCGCACGGCTCCCGACACGCTCCACAGGAACGTCCAGCAGGAGAAGATGTTCGGCATCTTCCAGGAGTACCAGTCGTGGGTCACGCTGATGGGCGTTCCGACGATCGGGGAGGTCAACGCCCGCACCCTCGCGGGCGACGCCGGAGGCATGATCAAACTGGCCGAGGCGTTCCACGAACGCAAGTTCGCCTGGGTCGCCGACACCATCCACGACGCCGTCGTCAGCCGCGGTATCCGCATGGTGCTCATCTCGGGCCCGTCGTCGAGCGGCAAGACCACCTCGGCCAAGCGGCTGGGCATCGAACTCGGCGTGCTGGGACTGCGCCCGGTGATGATCTCGCTCGACGACTACTTCGTCGACCGCGAGAAGACTCCGCTCGACGAGAACGGCGACTACGACTACGAGGCGCTCGAAGCCATCGACCTCGAACTGTTCAACGACCACCTGCGCCGGCTGATCCGCGGCGAGAGCGTCGACATCCCGCGCTACGACTTCATCACGGGCCGCCGCATGCAGCACGACAACCCGCTGACGCTCGACGAGCGTTCGATCCTCATCATCGAGGGCATCCACGGCCTGAACCCGCGGCTGACGCCCTCGATCCCCGACTCGCAGAAATTCCGCATCTACATCTCGTGCTTCACGTCGGTGGCGATGGACAACCTCTCGCGCATCGCCACCACGGACAACCGCCTGCTGCGCCGCCTGACGCGCGACTACCGCCAGCGGGGCGCCGACGCGCTCTCGACGCTCTCGCGCTGGGCCTCGGTGCGCCGCGGGGAGGAGAAACACATCTTCCCCTACCAAGAGAACGCCGACGTGATGCTCAATTCGTCGCTGTTCTACGAGATTTCGGTGCTGCGGCCCTTTGCCGAGAAGATCCTGCGCGAAGTCCCCGACACGGTTCCCGAGTACGACGAGGCGCGGCGGATGCTCAAATTCCTCGACAACTTCATCCCCATCCCGCCCGACGAAATCCCGCCCACGTCGATCCTGCGCGAGTTCATCGGCGGCAGCAGCTTTAAGTACTGACCCCGCACGGAACGGGCCCCGGCACGATTGTTCGCCGGGGCCCGATTTTTTTATCCGGATCGCTGCACGAATTCTGATTGATTTTCCTATCTTTGCGACGTGCGGTCTGTGAGGGCCGCCGGCATACGAACGATAAAAAAGCGCATCGGCTTTTTTCTTACTCACGAAAATTAGGCACTTTCGTAACCAAGTAAGAGATTAAGGTTGGTGCTCTCGCTGTTTTTCAGCGTGAGCATTTATCTGTAATTCTACTTGGTGGGTCGCCTAATACCTCGTGAGTGGATTCGGAAAATCTGCTCACGCCTTTTTTTCGTATGCCCGTGAAAGACTAACCCTTAAATCAAATGAATATGAACGGTTGTTTGAACATTCTCTGGCATTTTCCATTCTTCGGATTCCTGTTCGCGTTTTTTTACGCGTTGTTCGGTGCGATTCTGTGCTGCACGGTGGTGCTCTATCCCGTGGGGCTCGGATTTTTCCAGATCGCACGGTTTCTGCTCACGCCCTTTTCGTCGGCGCTGGTCACCCGCAAGGAACTCGACCTGGTGCGGCCCGAAGAGCGCAGCACGGCCGCCGCGGCCTTTTCGACCGTCATCACGATTCTCTATTTCCCTTTCGGACTGATCGCCGCCGCAGGAGCGCTGTTCGCCATGATCGGGGAGTTTCTGAGCATCATCGGCATTCCGTGCGGCATCGTCTGGTTCAAGGCTCTGCCCGCGATCTTCATGCCCGTCGACAAGATTTGCGTTCCGAAGGCCGTGGCCGACGAAATCGCGCGCATCAAGGCCGGCGACACCGTCCAGCGCTACAAAGGCGAAACCGGAGAGCCGGAGCCGCATTCGGCAGAGCGTCATTTCACGGAGGACCCCGGCGAAACGCTTCCCCCGATGCCCGAGGTGCGGCAGTACGACGACGAAAAACTGCACGAAATCGTCTCCGACGCCGCGATGTACCGGGCCTCGCTGGTCGAAGAGTGCCGCCGGGAGCTGGAGATCCGCAGCCGGAGCGCGGAGTTCACGGCGCAGGTCCGGGCGATGGACAACGACAAATTACACGAGGTGCTCGCCAGCCCGCAGCTCTACGCCGAGGAGCTGATCTACGCCTGCACGCTGGAACAGAACGAACGGCGTCGCGTATGGCGTGAAGAGCAGGCGAAAGAGGAGGAGAAGCTCCGTCTTCGGCGCGAGCAGGAGGAGAAGGCGGCGGCGGAACGGCGGACCGCCCTGTGGAAGAAAAACCGGCCGTATCTCTTTGCAGCCTTGGCCGTTCTGATTCTGGTCGGCGCCAGCATCAAGTATCATAATTACCGCAAAGAGCAGGTGCGATTGGAACAAGAGCGCATCGCAGCCGAAGAACGGCGCATTGCCGAGGAACGGCGCGCCGAGGAGCAGCGCATCGCCGAACAGAAACAGGCCGAAGCGGAACGAATTGCGGCGGAGAAACGGCGCAAAGAAGCAGAGCGTCTGGCTGCCGAACGGCAACAGCAGGCAGAAGCGCAGCGCAAAGCGGACCGGGAACGCAGGGAAGCGGGATACTACAAACCCGGCGAACTTTATGAAAAAGACGGCGTAAAAGGCGTCGTTTTCACCGCGAACGGTACGCACGGCCAGTATATCCGGTTAAAACAAGGCCGCTTCATGTCGTGGTCTTCCGCGAACATAGAAGGGAAACTTCCCTCAATGGACGAAATGAAAGAGATATATCGTCTGCGCAAGACCCTGAATCTTACGCTGAAACAAGCACACGGCGATTGCATCGAAGGAAGCTACTGGCTCAGCGGACGCAGAAACGGCATCGTGTGGTTTTGCAATATGGAGGCAACTTCCTGGGAAACCCATAACTGTACGGAATACGACGTGCGTTCAAAACCGTACGTAAAAAATGCGCTATGGATCAAGTCGTATTGATTCCCGGACAGCTCCGGTGCAATAGTTTTCAGCACTGACCTTCCGACGCGAAGCCACGCATCTTTTTCCGCCGAAAAAAGTTTCGGCGGATTTTTTTGCACGTCCGCTCCGTTTGTCTTACATTTGTACGAATAAAGCCCCCGAAAGCTAAAACATCGTAACTTAATCCCTCCATATTCGTATGTTCGACAAGTTTTCCGAACGCCATATCGGCGTCAGCAACGAAAAAGACCTCAAAGCCATGCTCGACGTGATCGGCGTGAAATCGACCGACGAGCTCATCGCGCAGGTCATTCCGCAGTCCATCCGTCTCAAAAAACCGCTGGCCCTGCCCGCCGAGGGGATGAGCGAATATGAATTCGCCGCCCACATCCGCGAGCTGGCCGACCGCAACCACCCCCTGCGTTCGTTCATCGGCATGGGCTATTACCCCTCGGCCGTTCCGGCCGCCGTGGCGCGCAACGTTTTCGAAAATCCTGCGTGGTACACCTCCTACACGCCCTATCAGGCCGAAATCTCGCAGGGCCGCCTCGAGGCGCTGCTCAATTTCCAGACCGCCGTGATCTCGCTCACGGGCATGGAGATCGGCAACTGCTCGCTGCTCGACGAGGGCACCGCCGCCGCCGAAGCCATGAGCATGATGTTTTCGCTGCGGTCGCGCGAGGCCGTCAAGGAGGGCCGCAACCAGCTCTTCGTCGACCGCAACATTTTCCCGCAGACGCTCGACGTGCTGCTGACGCGCAGCGAACCGTTCGGGATCGAACTGATCGTCGACAACTACGACGAATACGAATTTACGGGCCGGGAGTTCGGCGCCATCGTACAATATCCGACCGCCGACGGCTCGGTGCGCGACTATGCCGACTTCACCGCCGCGGCGCACGCCCGGGGCGTGCTCGTCACGGCCGCTGCCGACCTGCTGTCGCTGGCCCTGCTGAAAGCCCCCGGGGAGTGGGGCGCCGACATCGCCGTGGGTTCGGCGCAGCGCCTCGGTACGCCGATGGGCTTCGGCGGTCCCGCCGCGGGTTACATGACCACGCGCGAAGCCTACAAGCGCAACATGCCGGGACGCATCATCGGCGTCTCGGTGGACCGGCTGGGCAACCGCGCGCTGCGCATGGCGCTCCAGATGCGCGAGCAGCACATCAAGCGCGAACGCGCCACGTCGAACATCTGCACCGCCTCGGCGCTGATGGCCTCGATGACGGGCTTCTACTGCGTCTACAACGGCCCCGAGGGGCTGCGCCGCGCCGCCGAGACGGCCCATTTCGCCGCCGCGACGGTAGCCCGCGCGCTGGAGGCGATGGATTACCGCCTCACGTCGAAGGAGTTCTTCGACACACTCGAAGTCGAGGCCGAAGCCGCCGTCGTGCAATCGCTGGCCCTCGAGCAGGGCATCAACTTCTACTACCCCTCCGAGGGTTCGGTGCGCATGTCGTTCGACGAGGTGACCACCCCGGCGGAGATCGAGACCGTCGCGGGCATCTTCGCCGCGGCCAAAGGCAAGAAAGCCAAGGCGGTAAAGGCCGTCACCGAAAGCTGCATCCCGGCCGACCTGCGGCGGAAGTCGGGCTACCTCCAGGAGCCGGTCTTCAACGCCTACCGTTCGGAAAGCGCCCTGATGCGTTACATCAAAAAGCTGGAACTGAGGGACATCTCGCTGGCCAATTCGATGATCTCTTTAGGGTCCTGCACCATGAAGCTCAACGCCGCGGCGCTCATGCAGCCGTTGTCGCTGGCGGGCTTCCAGAACATGCACCCCTTCGCCCCGGCGGACCAGGCCGAGGGCTACCTGCAGCTCATCACGGAGCTGGAAAAGGACCTGGCGACGATCACCGGCTTCGCGGCCTGCTCGCTGCAACCCAACTCGGGCGCCGCAGGCGAGTACTCGGGACTGATGGTGATCCGCGCCTACCACCAGAGCCGCGGCCAGGGCTACCGCAACGTGGTGCTGATCCCGGCCTCGGCTCACGGCACCAACCCGGCGTCGGCCGCGATGGCGGGCATGAAGATCGTGACGGTGGCATGCGACACCAACGGCAACATCGACGTGGCCGATCTCGAGGCCAAGGCCAAGGAGTACTCCTCGGAGCTGTGCGGCCTGATGGTGACTTATCCCTCGACGCACGGCGTCTTCGAAAGCCGCATCCGCGAGATCGTGGACGCCGTTCACGATGCGGGCGGACAGGTCTACATGGACGGCGCCAACATGAACGCGCAGGTGGGACTGACGAATCCCGGCTACATCGGGGCCGACGTCTGCCACCTCAACCTGCACAAGACGTTCGCCATGCCCCACGGCGGCGGCGGTCCGGGCGTCGGCCCGATCTGCGTCGCGGAGCATCTCAGGGCGTTCCTGCCCTCGCATCCCATCGTAGCCACGGGCGGCGACGAGGGCATCACGGCGGTCTCTTCGGCCCCGTGGGGTTCGGCGCTGCTCCTGCCGATCACCTACGGATACATCAAAATGCTGGGGGCCGACGGACTGCGCAAAGCCACCGAAATGGCCATCGTCAACGCCAACTACATGTCGGCGGCGCTGGCTTCGGAATACCGCACCTATTATTCGGGCGAGACGGGCCGCGTGGGCCACGAGATGATCCTCGACCTGACGCATTTCAAAAAGGACTACAACATCGACTGCGGCGACATCGCCCACCGCCTGATGGATTACGGTTTCCACGCCCCGACGCTCTCGTTCCCCGTGCACGAAACGCTGATGGTCGAGCCGACCGAATCGGAGCCCAAGGAGGAGATGGACCGCTTCATCGAGGCGCTGGTGCAGATCAAACGCGAATGCGAGGCTGCCGCCGGCGAAGCGGACAACGTGGTAGCGAACGCACCCCACACGGCCCGCGAGCTGGCCGGGGAGTGGACGCACCCCTACTCGCGCGAGCAGGCGGCGTTCCCGCTCCGGTGGATCGGCGAGTCGAAATTCTTCCCCTACGTGTCGAAGATCGACAACGGCTACGGCGACCGCAACCTCTGCTGCCGCAACTGCGAGTGACGGCAATATCCGGCATGAAAAACGGCGGCGACATCGACATCGCCGCCGTTTTTATTCGCTGCGGCACAATTATTTCATGCGATTATTTGGCAACTCGTCGTGAAGAACGTATCTTTGCATACTTATCCCGTCGTCGTTTCAACGAAACGAAGCATGCTTTGCATCGTAAGCCCCTCCCGAGGGAGGGGTTTGGGGTGGGGTCAGATTTGCAAACGACGCCGCAGGCGGCGAGAACGGCGGCCAAGAGCAAGATAAGATACAACAATTTAATACACATTTAGTTAGCATGAAAGTAGAACAGAACAAAATGGTCGGCGTAGACTACAAGCTCACCGTCGACGGACAGATCGCAGACCAGTCGCGTCCGGGCCAGCCGCTCGAATTCATCGTCGGGACGGGCATGCTGCTCCCCAAATTCGAGGAGGCTCTCCTGGGCAAGGAGATCGGCGAATCGGTCGCGTTCACCCTCGAGCCCAAGGACGGCTACGGTGAGATCATCGCCGAGGCAGTCGTCGACCTGCCGAAAGATATATTCATGGTGGACGGCAAACTGGCCGAGGATATCCTCTTCGTCGGCAGCCAGGTCCCGATGAGCGACGCCCAGGGCAACCGCATGATGGGTATCGTCCGGGAGGTCGGCGACACGACCGTGAAGATGGACTTCAACCACCCGATGGCGGGCAAGACGCTCAACTTCGAGGTAGACGTGGTTTCGGTGCGCGACGTGACGCCCGAGGACCTGCAGGGCGGCTGCTCGTGCGGCGAATGCGGGGACGGGTGCGGCGAAGGCTGCGGCGACCACGACGGACACTGCAACTGCCAGGCGTAAGACGCAGGCGTAACGCCTGTTTTAGGGCGCAACCGAAAGCCGGAATGCTTTCCTGCTCCCGACCGAACAAGCACCACCGATAACGAAGCCGGACCCGAGGGGCCCGGCTTCGTTATCGGATTTTTTCGTAACTTGCGCCGTCTCCGACAGGCCGGACGACGCTAAAATCCGATCCGCGCGACGTGTTTACCCTTCGTCAATACCTGCTCACCCTCTCCGACTCCCGCGGCCTGACACGCACGCTGGGCGAGGCGGAGTTATGCCTGGACGAACGGGGCCGGCCCCGTTACAGCGTCGGCAATTCGGCCGTCGTCTTCCGCATCCGCCGCAACGGGTGCATCCGTTCGCTGCGCTGCTACCTGCGCAAAATGCGCCACCTGCGGGAGATTTACGGCGACAAACTGCTGGAAAAAGAACTTTTCCTCTACACCTCGTCGGAAACGGGCGTCTGGGTCGACGCGGTTCTGGGCGACTGGATCGAGGGCGTGACCCTGCACGAAGCGGCCGCCGAAGCGGCTCTCGCACGCGACACGGCAAAGCTCCGGAGCCTTGCGGAGTCGTTCGACGCTTTGGCCGCCGGCATGATCGCCGACGACTGCGCCCACGGCGACCTGAAACCCGCGAACATCATCGTCGGCCGGGACCGGAAACTGCATCCGATCGACTTCGACGCCACATTTCTGCCCGCCTTCGCCGGAGAGACGAGCCCCGAACTGGGCACGGCGGCCTATCAGCATCCGGCGCGCACGGCGGCGGATTTCAACGAACGGCTCGACGACTACCCCGCAGCCCTGATCTCCACGGGCCTGCACGCACTGGCCGAGGACCCGACGTTCTGGGACCGCTACGGCACCACCGACGGCCTGCTGTTCTCACCCCGGGAGATTCCCGGCGACCCGGCCTACCGCGAAGCCCTCGCCCTGTTCGAACGCCGCGGCAGGGCCGTGCAATACCGCGTGGCGCAACTGCTCTGCGCCCCGTCGCTGCAACTTTTCGGACTTGCGGAACTGCTGCGCGAAGCGGTCCGGCAGGCCGGCGAACAGCAACCTGCGACCGACGAAAGCACGCCGGAACTGTTCGTCGAAAACGGCCGCTGGGGCTACCGCACGCCGCAGCGGATCGTCATTCCACCGCTCTACGACAGCGGCTTCGACTTCACCGAGGGGCTGGCCGCCGTCCTGCTCGGCGGCACGTGGCACTACATCGACACCACGGGCCGGACCTGCCTGAGTTTCCCGGAGTGCGAAGCCGTGAAACCCTTCCGCAACGGCCGGGCGCAAGTCGTGCGCAACGGCTGCCGAATCGGAATCGACCGCGCAGGAAACGAGCGCCCCGTTGCGGAAAACGAGTTTGCTATTTAGACGCAAATCGCTATATTTGCATTCAAAACTCCTCAGGCTAATGACATCATTCCGGAAATTGACCCCCGCGGAGGTCGCCGCACTCGAATCCCTCGGCAATTCGGCCGAAGATTGGACAAAAGTGCTGGTCGCTCCCGATTTCGAACCGTTCCAACTGCACCAGAGCCACCTGGAAGGGTGCGTCGAAATCGCCCGGGGCGCCCGCATCATCCGTTCGCGGGTGGCCAACTACCGCATCGGCGAAGCGTCGCTCGTCGAGGGCGTCACGGCGCTCGAATGCCGCCGCCGCTCGGCCTTCGGCAACGGCACGGGCGTCGCCACGATGAACGAATGCGGCGGCCGCACGGTAAAAATATTCGACGCGATGTCGGCGCAGGTCGCCTACATAATGGCCGTCTACCGCCACCGGCGGAAGACCGTTGCGGCGCTCGAAAAGATGGTCGACGAATATGCCGGGGAACGTTCGTCGGAGATGGGCGAAGTGGGCCGCGGGTGCCGCATCGTCGGCGCGCGCTTCATCCGCGAGGTCCGCATCGGCAACGACGTGGAGATCGACGGCGCGTCGATCCTCGAAAACGCCACCCTCTGCGACGGAGTCCGCATCGGCGTCGATGTCAAAGCCTACGACACCATCGCCGCCGAATGCGCCGTCATCGGCAACGGCTCGATCGTCGAACGCTGCTTCGTCGGCGAGAGCTGCCGGCTGGACAAAGGCTTCACGGCGGCCGAATCGCTCTTCTTCGCCAATTCGCACTGCGAGAACGGCGAGGCCGCCTCGATCTTTGCAGGCCCCTACACCGTCTCGCACCACAAATCGTCGCTGCTCATCGCCGGCATGTTCTCGTTCTTCAACGCCGGGAGCGGCTCGAACCAGAGCAATCACCTTTTCAAAAGCGGCGCCGTGCACCAGGCGGTGCACCTGAGGGGCTGCAAGTTCGCCTCGAGCGCCTACATCATGTCGCCGGCCCTCGAAGGGGCCTTCACGATGGTCATGGGGCACCACTCCTACCACCACGACACCTCGGCGTTCCCCTACTCGTACCTGATCGAGAAAGAGGGGCACTCCCACCTGATGCCGGGCGCCAACCTCACCAGCTTCGGCGCCGTGCGCGACATCGAGAAATGGCCCTCCCGCGACCGCCGCACGGTCTGCCGCGACATCATCAACTTCGAAGAGTACAACCCCTATGTCGCAGGCGCCATGCTCGAGGCCGTGAACATCCTCCACGAACTCGAAGAGCGCGACCCCGACGCCCAGGTATACACATACAACAAGGCCATCATCCGCGCCACGGCACTGCGCCGCGGACTGAAGCTCTACAACAAGGCCATCGTGGCGGCGTTGGGGGCGATGCTCGGCAAAGGCGGCTTCGACCCGCACTACGACGGCAGCGGCCGCTGGCTCGACCTGGCCGGACAGTACATCACCCGCCGCGAGGTCGCGGCGATCCTCGACGCCGTGGACCGCGGCGAGCTCACGACGCCTGCGGCCGTGGACAACCGCTTCCGGGTCTTCGCCGTCCACTACGACGACTACGCCCACAGCTGGGCCGTGCAGGTCTACGCCTCGATGCTGGGCCACACGCCGACGGCCGGGGAGCTGGACGACGCCGTCGCCGCAGGCCGCAACGCCCACGAAGCGATGCGCCGCACCACCGACGCCGACCGCGACCGCGACTGCTCGCTCGACATGGCCGTCAGCTACGGCCTCGACTGCGACAACGACGACGACCGGCGCGAGGACTATTACACGGTCCGCGGACTGAAATAATTCGAACTATGTACATACAGAGCATCACACGCACCCACCGCACGGCTTTCATCTTCGTCATCGACGGCTCGGGGTCGATGGCCGAGAAAATCCGCTTCCGCGGACGGCTGATGACCAAGGCCGACGCCGTGGCCACGATCACCAACGGCATGCTGTTCGAGCTGATCGAGCGGGCGCGCCGCAGCGACGGCGTCCGCGATTACTACGACATCGCCGTACTGGGCTATTCGGGCGACGACGAAGTCTACTCCCTGCTTCCGGGCGGACGGGAGGTGATCTCCGTGGCGGAACTGGCCGCCGGAGAGCCGCCGCTGAAGACCGAAATCGTGGAGTACCGGCTTCCCGACGGCAGCAACGCCCTGCGCGAAATCTCGACCCCGGCGTGGGTGGAGCCCGAGGCCGCCGGGCAGACCCCGATGTGCGAAGCGCTGCGCCGCGTGCGCGACATCGCCGCGGCGTGGTGCGCCGACCCGGCCCATGCGGAGAGTTTCCCGCCCATCGTCTTCAACATCACCGACGGCGAGGCCACCGACTGCGACAACAGCGAACTCTGCGCCGTGGCCGAGCAGATCAAAGCGCTGCGCACGGCCGACGGCAACGTGCTGCTCGTGAACATCCACATCGCCGCGGGCGACACCCCGCGGACGGTCTTCTTCCCCTCGGAGGAGGAGGCCGGCTACCCCAACCGTTACGCCGCGGTGCTCTACGACTGTTCGAGCCCCATGCCCGAGGTGTTCAACGAAGCGATCCGCGAAGCCAAGGGCCCCGGAGCCCTGCCGCCGTTCCGGGGCATGAGCTACAACGCCTCGGCCGAACAGCTTATCACGATGCTCAACATCGGTTCCATCAGCGTAAAAACCGAATGACTATGACACCCTCCCTCCACACCTTCATACAGGCGCTCCAGACGCCCGAAATCGCCTTCGCAACGCTCACCGACGCCCGTCCCGTGACGGAAGCGGGCGGCATTCCGCAACTGATGCGCACGACGCGCTTCGCCGAAGCCGAAATCGCCTGGCGCGGCCGGCGGTGGCTGCTTTCGCTGCCGCTCTCTCCCGCGGCGCTGGCCTCCGTCGAGCGGACGGCATCGCAGGCCGGACGCCTCAACACGGAGTGGCTCGCCGAATACCGCCTCCTGCGGGGCGAGCTCCTCTGGGTGGACGCCGAGGAACATCCGCAGACCTGCGACCTGGTGCTCCAACACCTGCCCGCGGGCCGCAGTTTCGCCGAAGCGCTGCTGACGGAACCCGCCGGACGGCTGCTCGAAGGGCTCGACGCACTCCAGTCCGCCCTGCGGGAGCTGGGTTTCTCGCACAACAACCTCCGGGCGGACAACCTGCGCTGGATCGGCAGCCGGTTCATCCCCCTGCGCTACCACGACGCCAATTTCGGCACGCCCGACAGCGACGCCGGGGCATTCGAAACCCTGCGGCGGCAGGTCCGCGAGGCGGGCGGCCCGATGCAGGTCTCGGACGTCGCGGCCGACTACATCCCGCAGCGCCGCCTGACCGGGCACCGCTGGACCAGCCACGTATTCGAAGGGCTCGTCTGCGTCGAAGACGAAGGCGGGTTCGGATTCGTGGACACGGACAACAACCCCGTCATCGCGTCGCGCTTCACCTGGGCGGGCGACTTCCGCGAAGGACGCGCCGAGGTCGAGACGCCCGGCGGCATGGGGCTGATCGACCGGAACGGGAACTACGTCATCCCGCCCGAATACGAGATCGTGGATTACAGTCCGACCGAAAGCATCGTCCGGGTGCGGCAAAACGGCCGCTGGGCCGAATTCGACTACCTGGGGCAACGGCTGACGGAATTCGGTACGAATAATGAAGAAACCAGCATAACCGAACCCGTCCCGGTCGCCGTGCGATAAGGCGGACGGCTGTTCAGAGACCATGCAAAAACAACAAGCGATATGGAAGAAACAGTAAAAGTACTGATCATCGGCAGCGGCCCCGCAGGGTACACCGCAGCCATTTATACCTCGCGCGCCAACCTCGCCCCGGTGCTGTACGAAGGCATCGAGCCGGGCGGGCAGCTCACGACGACGACCGACGTCGAGAATTTCCCGGGACATCCCGACGGCGTCACGGGCCCCGACCTGATGGCCCAGATGCGCAGGCAGGCCGAGCGCTTCGGCGCCGACATCCGCACGGGAACCATCACGCGCGTGGACCTCGCGTCGCGTCCGTTCCACGTGGTCGTGGACGGCACCCGGGAGATCAAAGCCGAGACGCTCATCATTGCCACGGGAGCCTCGGCCAAATACCTCGGACTCCCCTCCGAAACCAAGTTCCGCGGCCAGGGCGTCAGCGCTTGCGCCACCTGCGACGGGTTCTTCTACCGCAAGAAGGAGGTGGCGGTTGTCGGCGGCGGCGACACGGCGTGCGAGGAGGCGTCGTACCTGGCGTCGTTATGCAAGCGCGTCTACATGATTGTCAGAAAGCCCCACCTGCGCGCTTCGAAAGCGATGCAGCAGCGGGTGTTCAACACCCCCAACATCGAGGTACTGTTCGAGCACAACACCGCCGAGGTGCTGGGCGACGAATCGGGCGTCACAGGGGCCCTGCTGCGCCGGAACGACGGCACGGAGGTAAAGATCGATATCGCGGGATTCTTCCTGGCGATCGGCCACCACCCTAACACGGAGCTTTTCAGCGACCAGCTGGCGCTCGATGCCGAAGGATATATCAAAGTCGAACCGGGCAGGTCGAAAACCAGCGTCGAGGGAGTCTTCGCCGCCGGCGACGTCCGCGATCCCCACTACCGCCAGGCCATCACGGCGGCAGCGTCGGGATGTATCGCAGCCCTGGATTGCGAACGGTTTCTGCTGAGGTGAGCTTCAGGGTCACCATATTAGGCTCTTCCTCCGCGAAGCCCACCGTGAGCCGGCATCCGTCGGCACAGGCGGTCGACATCCACGAACAATATTATCTCGTGGATGCGGGCGAGGGCGTGCAGCAACAACTGGTCCGCTACGGCGTCAATCCGCTGAAAATCCGCGCCGTGTTCATTTCGCACCTCCACGGCGACCACGTCTTCGGATTGTTCCCGCTCATCTCGACGCTGGCGCTCTACGGCCGCAAGACCCCGCTGCGGATCTTCGCCCCGGCGCCGTTCGGAGAGATACTGGCCTGCCACCTCCGCTATTTCGACAGCGAACTGCCCTACACCGTGGCGTGGACCGAGGTAGACACCACCAAACACGCATTGCTGATGGAGAACCGCACGCTCGAGGTGTGGAGCATCCCGCTGCGCCACCGCGTGCCGTGCGCCGGGTTCCTGTTCCGGGAGAAAGAGCCGCCGCTGAACGTCGAGAAGTTCAAAATCGCCAAATACGGACTCTCGATCGCGCAGATCACCGCCGCCAAGCGGGGCGAGGCGGTCACGCTCGAATCGGGCGAGGTGATTCCCAACGCCGAACTGACCTACCGTCCCTATGCGCCGCGTTCGTATGCCTACCTTTCGGACACAAACTACTCGGCCAAAGCCGCAGGGCTCTGCAAAGGGGTTGACCTGATGTACCACGAGGCGACCTACGCCGCCGCGGAGCAGCGGGCCGCCAAAGACCGGGGACATTCGACGACGGCCGACGCCGCGAAAGCGGCCCTGAAAGCGGGCGCCCGGCGGCTCGTGATCGGCCACTATTCGTCGCGTTACAAGGACGAGGCACAACTGGTCGACGAGGCGCGCACGATCTTCCCCGAAAGCTATCCCGCCACCGAAGGAACCACTTACAGCATCGAAAAAGAACGATGACCAAAGCCGAAATACAACTCGTCCGCGCGCTGGCCGACAAACGCGGCCGCACCGAACACGGACTGTTCGTCGCCGAGGGCGAAAAGCTCATCGGCGAACTGCGCGCCTCGCACCTGCGGGTGCGCAAACTGTTTGCCCTGGAAGGGGTTTTCGAAGGCCCGGAGGTCGAGACCGTCGCTCCGCGCGACATGGAGCGCCTCTCGCTGCTGAAAACCGCCGGCAACTCGCTGGCGCTGGTCGAAACACCCCGTTACGAACTGGATACGGAGTCGCTGAAAGGGCGGCTGACGCTGGCGCTGGACGACGTGCAGAACCCCGGCAACCTGGGGACGATCATCCGGCTGGCCGACTGGTTCGGCATCACGGACATCGTCTGCTCGCCGGGCTCGGCCGACTGTTTCAACCCCAAGGTCGTGCAGGCCACGATGGGGGCCATCCTCCGCGTGAGGGTCCACTACACGGAACTCGCCGCATGCCTTGCAACGGCCGCCGCGCAGGGAATCCCCGTTTACGGAACCTTTCTGGAAGGGGAGAATATTTACCGGACGGAACTCACGCCGGAGGGTATCGTCGTGATGGGCAACGAGGGCCGCGGCGTCACGGAAGCGGTGGCGCGCACGGTCACCCGCAAACTTTTCATTCCGCCCTGGCCGGCCGGCCGCCGGGGGTCGGAATCGCTGAACGTCGCCATGGCGACGGGAATCATCTGCTCGGAATTCCGGCGGCAGACGAGCGCAAAGGCCGGGTATTAGGCCGAAGGCCAAAACCGAACGGGTAAGGCGGCCGGTAATCTATTGCCGGAGCTTTGCCCGTTCGGTTTTTATCGTCAGCGATATCCCGGCCCTTGCGCGCCGCGGTTATTTTGCCGCAACTCCGCGGCGCTCCGCCAACACGCCCCGAATCCTGCGGACCCGTTCCAGTGCTTCGGTACAATCCGCCCGCGGGAACAATCCGCTTCCGCCTATCCATTGCACGGACTCCTCCAGGTCGGCGACCGCCTTTCTCAATTCATACAACTGCGCCTCGGTGGCCGAGGCTAATTTGGTCTTGCCCAGCAACGCCGATGCGTAGCGCGCCCGCCGTTCGAAGCAGGCCATCACCGGATCGCTCCTGCGCGGGTCATAAGGAGCCATCCAGAACGTCTCGAACATCAGCCCGAAGATTGTTTCAACGAATTCAGCATTGCATTTCGACATTTTCCGCTCGCTTTTTCTCATTTTCGCAACTCGTTACCGGAAAAAAAGCGCGGGCAGAGATGCAGCTCCACCGTCGAGGTATTGGACGACCCGTAACGTAGAATGCGGCAAATGCCCACGCCGAAAAACAGCGAGAGCATCAACCTTTACTCCTTACGTTACGCGAAAGTGTCCAATTTCCGACGGTAAGAAAAAAGCCGATGCGCTTTTATCCGAAAAATAGCAGCGGTCCTCACAGGCCGCTACAACAAAGATAATAAAAAATCGCACCTGCGGACGTAATGCGACGCAAAAAACATTTTAATCGGGTTACAGGCATTGTGTATTCTGAATATTTTATAACTTTGTAAGTTGAAACAAAATTGATTATGCCGGAACACAAACTAAGAATAGGCATCACGCAGGGCGACACGAACGGCATCGGCTGGGAGGTCATCCTCAAAGCGCTCGCCGACCCGCGCATGACGGAGCTCTTCACCCCCGTCGTCTACGGTTCGCCCAAAGCCGCCGCCTATTACCGAAATACCATCGCGGAGATCGAACCCATCTCCTTCAACCCCGTGGCTTCGGCCGCCGAGGCCCGCCGCGGAAAGGTCAACCTCACGGCCTGCGGCGAGGGGGCCGAGATCGTGCCGGGCAAAGCGTCCGCCGATGCGGGCCGCGCCGCCGTGGAGGCGCTGTCGGCCGCCATGCGCGACCTGAAGGAGGGGCATCTCGACGCCGTCGTCACGGCCCCCTTCGACAAGGAGACCGTGCAGGCCGACGATTTCCGCCACACGGGACACACCGAATACCTGGCCGCCGAACTCGGGGGCGAAGCGATGATGATTATGTGCAGCGACGTGCTGCGCGTGGGTCTGGTCACCAAGCACATCCCCGTTTCGGAGATCGCCCGCAGCATCACCAAAGAGCGGATCGTCAAAGACCTGCACACGCTGCGCCGCTCGCTCATCGAGGACTTCGGGATCGTCGAGCCGCGGATCGCCGTGATGGCCCTCAATCCCCACGCCGGCGACGGCGGACTGCTGGGCCGCGAGGAGCAGGAGATCATCAAACCGGCCATCGTCGAGGCGTTCGGCAAGGGCGTACTGGCCTTCGGACCCTTTGCGGCCGACGGGCTTTTCGCCGGCGGCGGATATGCCAAATACGACGGCATCCTCGCGATGTACCACGACCAGGGGCTCGCGCCGTTCAAAACGCTCTCGCCCGACGGGGTGAACTTCACGGCAGGACTTTCGGCCGTGCGCACCTCGCCCGACCACGGCACGGCGTTCGACATCGCCGGGAAGGACAAAGCCGACCCGCAGTCGATGCGCAACGCGATCTACACGGCCATCGACATCGTGGAGCACCGCCGCGCATGGGCCGAGTGGACGCGCAACCCGCTGCAGCATGCCGAGCGCGAGCGCGGCGGCCGCGACGTGTCGGTCCGCGACCTGCCGCAAACCGAAAAAGAGGATTAAACGAAACACCGGGCACCCCGGAAGCGTATTCCGTCTCGTAATTGTGGAAGCGCCGAAGGCCCCGAAAACTTAATTTATACAAACAAATGATCAAAATCACTTTTCCCGACGGCTCCGTCAGAGAATATGCCGAAGGGACTACTGCTTACCAGATCGCAGAGAGCATCAGCCCTCGTTTAGCTGCTGACTCGCTCGCGGCCTCGGTAAACGGCGCGACGGTGGACATGACGCGCCCGATCGAGGCAGACGCTTCGGTCAAATTCTACAAATGGGACGACGAAGAGGGCAAGCACGCTTTCTGGCACACCTCGTCGCACCTGCTGGCCGAAGCCCTCGAGGCGCTCTACCCGGGCATCAAGTTCGGCATCGGCCCGGCCATCGAAAACGGTTTCTACTACGACGTCGACTCGCCGGTGCCCATCACCGAAGCCGACCTGCCGACCATCGAGAACAAGATGGTGGAACTCTCCCGCAACAAGGAGACGCTGATCCGCCGCGAGGTCCCCAAGGCCGAGGCGCTCGAGACCTTCACCGGAAAAGGCGACCAATACAAGGTCGAACTGATCTCGGACCTCGAGGACGGCACCATCTCGTTCTATACCAACGGTGCGTTCACCGACCTCTGCCGCGGACCGCACATTCCCAACACGGGCTATATCAAAGCCCTGAAGCTGACCTCCGTGGCCGGAGCCTACTGGCGCGGCAACGAGAAGAACAAGATGCTGACCCGTATTTACGGCATCTCGTTCCCCAAAAAATCGATGCTCGACGAGTATCTCGTGATGATGGAGGAGGCCAAGAAGCGCGACCACCGCAAGCTGGGCAAGGACCTCGAACTGTTCACCTTCTCGCAGCGCGTGGGCCAAGGCCTGCCGTTGTGGCTCCCCAAAGGCGCCGCCCTGCGCGACCGCCTGGAGCAGTTCTTGCGCAACGTACAGAAAGAATACGGTTACCAGCAGGTAATCACCCCGCATATCGGCAACAAGGAACTCTACGTCACCTCGGGCCACTACGCCAAGTACGGCAAGGACTCGTTCCAGCCGATCCACACCCCGATCGAGGGCGAGGAGTACCTGCTCAAACCGATGAACTGCCCGCACCACTGCGAAATCTACCGTTCGAAACCCCGTTCGTACAAGGAACTGCCTGTGCGTCTGGCCGAATTCGGAACGGTCTACCGCTACGAGCAGTCGGGCGAGCTGCACGGACTGACGCGCGTGCGCGGGTTCACGCAGGACGACGCCCATTTGTTCGTGCGGCCGGATCAGCTTCTCGAAGAGTTCGAACGCGTGATCGACATCGTGCTCTATATCTTCAAAACGCTGAAGTTCGACAACTACACGGCACAGATTTCGCTGCGTGATCCGAACAACAAGGAGAAATACATCGGCTCGGACGAGAACTGGGAGAAGGCCGAATCGGCCATCATGCAGGCCGCCAAGGAGAAGGGTCTCAACACGGTGGTCGAACTGGGCGAAGCCGCGTTCTACGGCCCGAAGCTCGACTTCATGGTCAAAGACGCCATCGGCCGCAAGTGGCAGCTGGGCACGATCCAGGTGGACTATAACCTGCCGGAGCGTTTCGACCTCACGTACAAGGGCGCCGACGACCGGCTCCACCGCCCGATCATGATCCACCGTGCGCCGTTCGGCTCGATGGAGCGGTTCGTGGCCGTGCTGCTGGAGCACACGGGCGGCAAATTCCCGCTGTGGCTTTCGCCCCAGCAGGTCGTGGTGCTTCCCATCTCGGAGAAGTTCAACGATTACGCCCAGAAAGTCTCGGAGTTCCTCAACCGCAGCGATGTCCGCGCCGAGGTCGACGACCGCAACGAGAAGATCGGCCGCAAGATCCGCGACAACGAACTCAAACGCATCCCCTACCTGCTGATCGTCGGCGAGAAGGAGGAGGCCGAAGGGCTCGTGTCGGTCCGCGCACAGGGCGAGGGCGACAAGGGTCAAATGCCGATGGAGGCATTCCGCGACCTCATTGCCGGACTGGTCAAAGAGGAGGTCGAGACCAACAAACTGGAGAAGAAATAAGACAACACTATTATTCACTTAACTAATACGTACAACTATCGCAGCACCGAAACCATTCCCGCCGAGGCCATTTACCCCCGGGAATAACAGACCGAAACCGGCAGGCAATGCCAACAACCGCTTCGGGCGCCGTCCGCCCGTCAAGGAGAATCCCCACCGGATCAACAACGAGATCACGGCTCCCGAAGTGCGCGTGGTCGGCGACAACGTCGGTGAGCCGCGGGTCCTGCCGACCCGCGATGCGCTCAAGCTTGCCGATGAGTTGGAACTCGACCTGATCGAGATCTCCCCAAAGGCAGAGCCGCCCGTATGTCGCATCGACGATTACCAGAAGTTCCTCTACCAGCAGAAAAAGAAGGCCAAGGAACTGAAGGCCAACCAGACGAAAATCGTCGTGAAAGAGATCCGCTTCGGCCCCCAGACCGACGACCACGACTACAACTTCAAGCTCAAGCACGCGCAGAACTTCCTCAAGGAAGGGTCCAAGGTCAAGGCCTATGTCTTCTTCCGCGGTCGTTCGATCGTCTTCAAGGAGCAGGGCGAAATCCTGCTGCTGCGCTTTGCAACGGACCTCGAAGAGTTCGCCAAAGTGGAGATGATGCCCAAGCTCGACGGCAAGAAGATGAACATGATGCTCGCCCCCAAGGTGAAAAAATAACACCGAGGCAAGAGCAGAACAGGCCGAAGGCCGCAAATACGAAACAACGACCGCAGGGCCAAATGAATTTGTCCCGGTGGTCGTTGTTTTTGATTTGACAACGCAGTTGCCGGTTTTGCCGAACGGTGCGCAATCCGGTTTTGAACCCATCCGACTTTTTCCTACCTTTGTACCCGATGAGCACTCCCGACGACATATTCCGCATTGCCGACGATGCGGCTTTCGCCCGGACGACGCTGGAGGTATTCCGCCGCCAGGCCGCCGCATGCGCCCCCTACCGGGAGTACCTGGCACGGATCGGCGTGGAGCCGCAGCAGGTACGCTTACCGGAGGAGATTCCGTTCCTGCCCATCGAACTGTTCAAAACCCACGACATCTACTGCGGTGAAACGCCCCCCGAGGCGGTCTTCACCTCGTCGGCGACGACGGGCATGACGCCCTCGCGTCACCCGATGCAATCGCTGGCGCTCTACGAACAGGCATTCCGCGCTGCGTTCCGCACTTTTTACGGCGCCCCCGAACATTGGAGCCTCTACGCCCTATTGCCCAACTACCTGCGGCGCAAGGGTTCGTCGCTGGTCTACATGGCCGACCGGCTTTTGTCCGACTGCGGCTCGGGCGGCTTCTACCTCGACGACCACGAGGCGCTGCTGGAGGCGATGGCGCGGGATGAAAAGCCGAAAATCCTGCTGGGCGTGAGCTACGCGCTGTGGGACCTTGCGGAGCGCTATGCCCCGAAACTCCGGGATACGGTGGTGATGGAGACCGGCGGCATGAAGGGTTACCGCGAGGAGATTCCGAAAGAGGAGTTCCACAAGATACTCTGCGACGCCTTCGGGGTGCAGGAAATCCATTCGGAATACGGCATGGCCGAGCTCACGTCGCAGGCCTATTCGCAGGGCGGCAACCGGTTCCGCTGCCCGGCGTGGATGCGCGTCACGGCCCGCGACGTCAACGACCCGTTCGAACGGCTTCCGGCAGGGACGCGCGGCGGGCTGAACATCACCGACCTCGGGAACTGGTGGTCCTGCGCCTTTATCCAGACACAGGATGTGGGACATGTCGGAGCCGACGGATCGTTTCTGGTCGAAGGCCGCATCGACCACTCCGACATCCGCGGCTGCAACCTTCTGGTACAATAAAAAATCCCATACGATGAAAACCGTCGCATTCGTTCCCATCCGGCTGAACAGCCAGCGCGTCGCAGGCAAGAATCTCCGCTCACTGAGCGGCTCACCGCTGATGTGCCATATCCTGAAAACCCTGACCACGGTGGAGGGCGTCGACGAAGTCTATGTCTTCTGCAGCGACGAAAGCATCCGCCCGCTGCTGCCCGAGGGGGTGCGGTTCCTGCGCCGCGACCCGTCGCTCGACAGCGATACGACGCTCGGCAAGGAGATTTACGACAGTTTCACGGCGTCGGTCGATGCCGACCTCTACATCCTCGCACACGCCACGTCGCCTTTCATCCGCGCCGCGACCGTCGCCGGAGCACTCGCAAAGGTCCGTTCGGGCGAATACGACTCGGCATTCAGCGCCGAGAAGGTCCAGACTTTCGCGTGGTTCGAGGGCAAACCGCTCAATTACAGCCTCGACAACATCCCCCGCACACAGACCATCGAGCCGGTCTACGTCGAAACCAGCGCTTTTTTCATCTTCTCACGGGAGTTGTGGCGCAACCGCGGCCGGCGCATCGGAGAGCGGCCCTACATGGCGGTCGTCGACCATATCGAGGGGCTGGACATCGACTACCCCGAGGACTTCACGATGGCCGAAATCATCGCGGCCAGCCGCAACCTGCAGCCATAGAAGCTATTCCGCACCCCGTTCGTAGGCGTCAATCATCGAACCGCGCGTACGGTTTATAATACGCGCCCCGAGCGAGCGGGCATAGTCGCGCAGCACCTCGTGGCCGCGGAACAGTTCGGCGACTTCGGCCAGATAGACCGACATGGTATAGGGACGGTGGGGAACTTTCTGGAAAATCGGCTTCGGGACGGCCGGCGCATCGTCGTAATAGTGCCCGTCGGCACGGCAGAGGCGGTTCTCATCATCCACACACAGCCCGTCCAACAGCGTGTGGTCCACTCCGTACAGTTCCAGCGTTTTATATCCCAGGAGCAGGGCGACGTATTCGCACACCTGCACCACGGTCCCGAAGTTGGCGCTTCCGAGGCCGCGGCGGAACAACCAGAACTCCACGCCGCGAAACCCGCGGTAGAGCTGCGTATGGAACCGGACGATGCGGATATTGGGGTTGGGCAGCGCGGCGCGGTAGTCGAACCGTTCGGGATTGTAGTACTGCACGTAGAGATTCATCGGCCACGTCACCTTTTCGTCGAGCGCCCGGTAGAGCTCCGCCACCCGGTCGCGGTAGGCGCTGTCGCGGAAGAACATCGGGTCGGAAAGCACGTAATAGGCGGGCCGCACCACCTCGAAACGCTCGTCCAGCGCAAAAAAGTTCACCGCCATCACGTCCTTCGTCAGGTGCTCCCGCCGTTCGATCAGCCGCGGCAGGTCTTCGGCCAGCGAAGGGCCGTTGCCGAGGATCACGGCCGAAGGCTTCGGCTCACCGACCGTCCCGGCGCGGCCGACGTAGTTGCGGAAATTCTCCTTCACGGCCATCACGGCGAAATAGAGCGCCGTGTCGAACGAGTTGCGGATGAATGCGAGGATTTTCTCGGATGCGGTCATCGGAAAGGTTTTATTTGCAAAAGTAGCAAAAGATCGATATCTTCGCAACAAAACCTGCCGACACACATGTCAAAACCAACGATTTCGGTCGTCATACCCCTCTACAACAAGCAGCGCGAAGTCGCCGCCGCCGTGCGTTCGGCGCTGGCGCAGAGTTACCCGCCCTTGGAGATCGTCGTCGTGGACGACGGATCGACCGACGGAAGCGCGGAGGTCGTGCGGCAGATCTCCTCGCCGCTCGTGCGGCTCGTCGCACAACCCAATGCCGGGGTCTGCGTGGCCCGCAACCACGGCATCGCCGAGACCTCGGGCGAATACGTCGCCCTGCTGGACGCCGACGATGCGTGGGAACCGGGGTTCCTGGCCGAAATCGCCGCGATGATCGAAGAGTTCCCGGGCTGCGGCATCTACTGCACGGGGTTCTCCATCGTCAGTCACGACGGCATGTTCCCGGCCGAAAGCCCCACGAAACGCGGGATCGTCGAAAATTTCTTCCGCGACTCGGCCCACCGCTACATCGCCATTCCCTCGGCCTCGTGCATCCCCCGGCGGGTTTTCGACACCGTGGGCGGCTTCCCCGAGGGCATGAAGATCGCCGAGGACCTCCACCTCTGGATACGCATTGCCCGCCGCTATCCGGTCTGCTTCTCGCCCGAACGGCTGGTGCGCTACTCGCGGGTGGCCTCGAACCGCTCGGCGGCGGTCTACACCCCCGAACAGACCGTCTATTCGTTCGAGGAGCTCTACAATCCCGAAGCCCCCGAGGAAGACCGGGAGTTCGTGGCCCGCGCGGCGCTGGGCAAAGCCCTCATTCAGAGCGTCAAAGGCGGCACGAAGGAGGCCCGGCGCGCGGCACGCTTTTTCGGCTGGACCCGCACCTACCGCCGCACACTGCGCAAGGTCCGCGTCCTGAACTCGCTGCCCGTAAGCTGGCGCGGCCCGCTCATCGGGTTCTATAACACGCTGGCGTGGCGTATCGCCAAAAAAGGCCTATAATCGAACCGTAGCCATGAAATACATCCTGCACATCGCATTGCTTTTCGCAACCGCCGCGTGTCACGCTCAGCAAACGCCCCGCTACACGCTCCGTTCAGGCGGCATCGAACGCACCTACCGCCTCCACCTGCCCGAAGGGCTTGCGGAAAACGCTCCGCTGGTCATCGTCCTCCACGGTTACGGCGGAGAGGCTCTTCCCGAACGATTCGGCATGAACGAAACCGCCGACCGCCACGGATTCGCCGTCTGCTATCCGCAGGGCGAGCGCGACGGCCGGGGCAAAACGTACTGGAACGTCGGTTATCCCTTTCAGGCCGACATGGCCGTAGACGATGTCAGGTTCCTCGACGACCTGATCCGGCACCTGCGGAAAAAGCACCGTCTGAGCCGCCGCAACGTCTTCTGCACGGGGATGTCCAACGGCGGGGACATGTGTTACCTGCTGGCCTCGCGGCGTCCGGAGACCTATGCGGCGCTGGGTCCCGTCGCCGGATTCATGTCCGTCGAAATCCTCCGGTCAGACCGCAGTCCGCACCCGATCCCCCTGTTCGAAATCCACGGAACCGAGGACCGGACGACCCTTTGGGAAGGCGATTTGCAAAACGAAGGGGGTTGGGGCGCCTACGTCTCCATCCCCACCGCAGTCAACTACTGGGCCGCGAAGAACAAATGCCCCGAACACCGGATCGACACGCTGCCGTCCCGTCCCGGCGACCTGCAGGTCATCGCCCATCGCTACACGGGCGGCACGGACGGCTGCGAGGTGTGGCTCTACGAGACCGTCGGCGGCAAACACTCCTGGACGAAAACGGGTGTCGACACGTGCGAGGAGCTGTGGCGCTTTTTCAGCCGATACGTACGATAAAAAAGGGTTCCTCGTGTGAGGAACCCTTTTTCAGTTCGAGAACGTAAGGCCGTCCTTGCCGGCGTCGATCGAAATCGGCTTCGAGCGGTCGACATCCCCGGCGAGAATCCGTTTCGAGAGGTCGTTCACGACGTAACGCTGGATGACACGCTTCACGGGACGCGCTCCGTACAGCGGATCGTAACCCGCGGAAGCGATCCATTCGCGCGCCTTTTCGGTATACTCCAGCCGGATGCCGTTCTCGGCGAGCATCTTGCTGACGATACCCAGCTGGATATCCACGATGCGCTCGATGTCCTTGTGCGTCAGCGGCTCGAACATCACGATCTCGTCGATCCGGTTCAGGAACTCCGGTTTGAGCTGCTGTTTCAGCAGGTCGATCACCGCCAGACGGGTCTGCTCGACCACCTCCCCGGGCAGTTTTTTGCCGTTGAAGGCCTCGGCGAAATTCTCCTGAATCACCTGCGACCCCATGTTCGAGGTCATGATGATAATGGTGTTGCGGAAATCCACCGTACGGCCCTTGTTGTCGGTCAGACGGCCGTCGTCGAGAACTTGCAGCAGGATGTTGAAAACATCGGGGTGCGCCTTTTCGATCTCATCCAGCAGCACCACCGAATAGGGTTTTCGGCGCACGGCCTCGGTGAGCTGGCCGCCCTCGTCGTATCCGACGTATCCCGGAGGCGCCCCGACCAGCCGCGACACGGCGTGCCGCTCCTGGTATTCGCTCATGTCGATACGCGTCATCATCTGATCGTCGTTGAACAGGAACTCCGCGAGGGCCTTCGCCAGTTCGGTCTTGCCGACGCCCGTGGTGCCGAGGAAGATGAACGAACCGATCGGTTTGCGGGGATCGTTCAGCCCGGCGCGCGAACGGCGCACGGCGTCGGAAATGGCCGCGATGGCCTGCTCCTGCCCGATGACGCGCTTGTGAAGCTCGTCCTCCATGTGCAGCAGCTTCTCGCGCTCCGAAGCCAGCATCCGCGTCACGGGAATCCCCGTCCAGCGCGACACCACCTCGGCGACATCCTGCGCATCGACCTCCTCCTTGATCATCGAGCCATTGGCCGAGGCGAGTTTATACTCCTCCTGGAAAGCGGCGATCTCCTTCTCGGCCTCCTGAATCTTGCCGTAGCGGATTTCGGCCACTTTGCCGTAGTTGCCCTGCCGCTCGGCCTGCTGGGCCTCGATCTTCAACGACTCGATCCGGTCCTTGTTGGCCTGTATCTTCTTCAGCAGATCGCGCTGGCCCTGCCACTTGGCGCGCATCCCGGCCTCTTTGGCTTTCAATTCTTCGATCTCTTTGGTGAGATGCGCCACGCGCTCCTTGTCCTTCTCGCGGCGGATGGCCTCGCGCTCGATCTCCAGCTGGCGGACCTTCCGATCGAGGGTGTCGATCTCCTCGGGCACGGAGTTCATCTCCAGCCGCAGCCGCGAGGCGGCCTCGTCCACCAGGTCGATGGCCTTGTCGGGCAGGAACCGCGAAGTGATGTAGCGCGTCGAGAGCTCGACGGCGGCCACGATGGCCTCGTCCTTGATCCGCACCTGGTGGTGGTTCTCGTAACGCTCCTTCAGGCCGCGGAGGATCGAAATGGCGTCCTCCTGCGTAGGTTCGTCGACCATCACCTTCTGGAAACGCCGTTCGAGGGCCTTGTCCTGCTCGAAATATTTCTGGAACTCGTCGAGCGTCGTGGCGCCGATGGTCCGCAGTTCGCCCCGAGCAAGGGCAGGTTTGAGGATGTTCGCGGCATCCATCGCCCCCGACGACTTGCCGGCGCCGACCAGCGTGTGAATCTCGTCGATGAAGAGCAGTATCTCGCCCTCGCTGGCGGTGACCTCCTGCACGACGGCTTTCAGACGCTCCTCGAACTCGCCCTGATACTTGGCGCCTGCGATCAGGGCCCCCATGTCGAGCGAATAGATCGACTTCGATTTCAGGTTCTCGGGAACGTCGCCGTCGATGATCCGGCGGGCGATACCCTCGGCGATGGCCGTTTTACCGACACCGGCTTCGCCGACGAGGATCGGGTTGTTCTTCGTGCGCCGCGACAGGATTTGCAGCACGCGGCGAATCTCCTCGTCACGACCGATCACCGGGTCGAGCTTGCCCGAACGCGCCTGCTCGTTCAGGTTGATGGCGTATTTGCCCAGCGCGTCGAACTGCTGCTCGGAGGTCTGCGAATCGACCGTCGCCCCCTTGCGGAAGGTGCGGATCGCCTCGATCAACTCCTTCTCCGTCGCGCCGTTGCGTTTCAAAATGTCGGCAGCCGGCCCGCGCTCGGCCACGAGGGCCAGCAGCAGGTGCTCGACCGAAGCGTACTTGTCGCCGAAATTCTTCGTGAAGTCCACGGCGCGCTGGATCGTTTTCGACGAATCCTGCGCAAAGAACTGGTCACCGCCGCCCTCGACCCGCGGCAGCGCACCCACGGCACGCTCCGTCTCGTCGCGCAGCGAACGCACGTTCACACCGACGCGCCCCAACAGGAACGTCGCCAGCGAATCGTCCTCACGGATGAGGACGCTCAGCAGGTGGAGCGGCTCGACAGCCTGCTGTCCCCGCTCCCGCGCAAGGGTGAGCGCCGCTTGCAGCGCCTCCTGCGCTTTGATGGTAAGAGTGTTGATATTCATAGTGTTTAAGTTTTGTTTTTCAATCCGTTTCGCTCCTTCTATCCGCAAAACCCCTGCCAATTCTGAATCCAGGACATAGTGTCATTATTTGTCACATAACAACTGCCAATAACCGCCAATTTGTCGCACCGGAGCACGGCACATAATTACATAATTTTTAATTCTTAATTTTTAATTCTTAATTCATATTTCGTATCTTTGGCTCCGCCTTAGATACTCCGCCTCGGAAAAAATGCAAGCAAGCTTGCTTTTTTCTCTCGGCTTATTCGTATCTTTGCAACACTATGAGTGATTTCATCGTCAGCGCACGCAAATACCGTCCCGCGACCTTCCAGTCGGTCGTCGGGCAGAAACATATCACCTCGACGCTCCAAAACGCCATCGAGCGCGGCCAGTTGGCCCACGCCTACCTCTTCTGCGGTCCCCGCGGCGTAGGCAAGACCACCTGCGCCCGCATCTTCGCCAAGGCCATCAACTGCCTGTCGCCCAACGGCGCCGAGGCGTGCAACGAGTGCGAGTCGTGCCGTTCGTTCAACGAGGGTCGCTCGCTCAACATCCACGAGCTCGACGCGGCGTCGAACAACTCCGTGGAGGACATCCGCACGCTGATCGAACAGGTGCGCATCATCCCGCAGGTGGGCCGTTACTCGGTGTTCATCATCGACGAGGTCCACATGCTCTCGGCCGCGGCCTTTAACGCCTTCCTCAAAACCCTCGAGGAGCCGCCCGCACATGCCATCTTCATCCTGGCGACCACCGAGAAACACAAGATCATCCCCACGATCCTCTCGCGGTGTCAGATCTACGATTTCAACCGCATCCGCGTCGAAGACTCGGTCGAATACCTCCGGTACATCGCCGCGCAGGAGGGCGTCACGGCCGACGAAGAGTCGCTGAACCTCATCGCCCAGAAAGCCGACGGCGGCATGCGCGACGCGCTGTCGATGTTCGACAAGGCCGTGTCGTTCTGCGGCACGGCGCTCGATTACCGCAATGTGGCCCAGACGTTGAACGTGCTGGATTACGATACCTATTTCGGGGTGACGGAGATGCTGTTGGCCGGCAACTACGTCGATGCGCTGGTGACCTTCGACACGGTGCTGTCGAAAGGATTCTCGGGCCAGACCTTCATGGCGGGCCTGAACCGCCACATGCGCGACCTGCTGATGGCCCGGCAGCCCGACACCCTGCGGCTGATCGAGATGACCGGCACCCTGCTCGAACGATACCGGACGCAGGCGGGCGCCTGCAGTGTCGAGTTCCTGTTCGGAGCCATCTCCATACTGACGGAGCTCGACGGGAAAATACGGCAATCGTCTAACCAGCGGTTGCTCGTGGAGCTGGGCCTGATGAAAACCGCAGGGCTCGGCCAAAAAAAAAATGACACCCTGACATCCTCCGGGGAGTATCCGCTCCCTGAACTGACAACTCCCGCGCGGGTCGCGGCATCTGCCCCGATCCCGGCCAATCCGGCGGCGCCCGCTCCGGCAACTCCCGCGGCAGCGGCGGTTCCGGCACAGCCCCAACCGGCCCCGGCAGTCCGGCAGCAGCCGGAAATGCCGTCCGAACCACGGCCCGCGGCACAGCCCCGGCCGGAGACCGCCCCGGCAGCACAGCCGGCTCAGGCGGTTTCGCAGCAACCCGCGGCACAACCGGAACCCGCGGCCCCGCAAGTTGTAAAACCGGTCCGGCGGCCGATGATCTCGGGCACGTCGCTCTCGGAACTGCTCGCCTCGGGAGGCAACATTTCGGATGCGGAGAGCCCCGACGGCGAGGCGGAAGCCGAACCCGAAACGGTGGAGATCGATCCCGCCTGCGAACAGAAGTTGGAACAGGCCCGGGAAGGCATCCTGAACCTGCTCCGGACGAAACGCCCGCGGTTCGTCCCCGCTTTCGAGCTGATGAGCGTCCGGGGCAACACCATTTCCGTAAGCGTCCCGACGACGGAACTGCGCGAAGAGATGCTCCGCAGCAAGACCGGAATGCTGATGCGTATTGCCGAACTGGCGGGCATCTCGGGAGCCATCGAACTGGAGGTGATCGTCAACGAGGAGATCAGGGCCGCGCGTCCGATCAAACTGGAAGACCGGGTGAAATACATGACAGAAAAAAACCCGCTCATCGTGGAGCTCCGCAGGGCATTGGACCTCGAGGTTGAGTAAAAAAGCGGGATTTACGGGCAGCGAAGCGTTTCCGGGAAAAGTCCCGGCTCCGCGCCCCGAAAGTGAACATAAAATTTAAGTAACGCAATAATGGCAACAAAGAATTTCATCGAAGAACTCGAATGGCGCGGCATGGTCCACACGATCATGCCCGGCGCAAAGGAACAACTCGAAAAAGAGATGACGACGGCCTACCTGGGCATCGACCCCACGGCCGACTCGCTGCATATCGGACACCTCGTGGGTGTGATGATCCTCAAACATTTCCAGATGTGCGGCCACCGTCCGCTGGCGCTCATCGGCGGGGCCACGGGCATGATCGGCGACCCCTCGGGCAAATCGCAGGAGCGCAACCTGCTCGACGAGAAGACCCTCCGCCACAATCAGGAGGCCATCAAACGCCAGCTGGCCAAGCTGCTCGATTTCGAATCGGACGCCCCGAACGCCGCACAGATGGTCAACAACTACGACTGGATGAAGGAATTCACGTTCCTCGATTTCATCCGCGACATCGGCAAGTGCATCACCGTCAACTACATGATGGCCAAGGATTCGGTCAAAAAGCGTTTCAACGGCGAGGGCGACGGCATGTCGTTCACCGAATTCACCTACCAACTGGTCCAGGGCTACGACTTCCTGCACCTCTACCAGACGAAAAACTGCAAGATCCAGCTGGGTGGCGCCGACCAGTGGGGCAACATCACCACCGGCACGGAGCTGATCCGCCGCAAGCTGGGTCCCGAAGCCGAGGCTTTCGGCATCACCTGCACGCTCATCACCAAGGCCGACGGCACGAAATTCGGCAAGACCGAAAGCGGCAACGTATGGCTCGACCCGCGCTACACCTCGCCCTACAAGTTCTACCAGTTCTGGCTCAACGTCAGCGACGAGGACGCCAAGCGCTACATCAAAATCTTCACGCTGCTCGACCGCGAAACCATCGAGGGGCTCGTCGCCGAGCACGACGCCGCACCCCACCTGCGGGTGCTCCAGAAGCGGCTGGCCGAGGAGATTACCTGCATGATCCATTCGCGCGAGGAGTACGAGAAAGCCGTGGAGGCTTCGGCGATCCTCTTCGGGGGCGCCACGTCGGAGGCCCTGCGCAAGCTGGACGAAACGACCCTGCTGCAGGTCTTCGAAGGGGTTCCGCAATACCGCGTGGCCCGCACGGAGCTCGCGGCCGGCATCCCGTTCGTGGACCTCTGCGCCGAGAAGAGCGACATCTTCCCCTCGAAGGGCGAATGCCGCAAGCTGGTGCAGGGCGGCGGCGTGTCGCTCAACAAGGAGAAGGTCGCCGACGCGATGCGCCCGGTGGCCGACGCCGATCTGATCGCGGGCAAATACCTGCTCGTGCAGCGCGGCAAGAAGAATTACTACCTCGTGATCGCCGAATAGGATGGAATACCGTATCATCCTGCAGCGCATGGAGTTCCGGGCATTGCACGGCTGCTACGAACTGGAACGCAAGGTCGGCAACCGCTTTACGGTCGACCTGGAGATCACGGCCGAACTGGGTGACGTGGCCGCGGAGGACAATGTCGAAAAAGCGGTCAACTACCTCACGGTCTACGAAGTCGTGAGCCTGCAGATGCGCATCACGCAGCGCACGATCGAACGTGTGGCGATGAACATCATCGAGGCGGTTTACGCCTCCTTCCGGCAGGTCCGGCACGTAAAATGCACGGTCTCGAAGCTGGCGCCCCCGTTGGGCGGCAAACTCGAACGGGTCAGCGTCGTATTGGAGAAATAACGGGTATGCGCGCACGCCTCCGCGTGCG
>ERZ838577.769-NODE-769-length-47889-cov-6.078041_pt1 | contig 47889 bp, 43 predicted proteins | sample MGYA00519682_ERZ838577 | MGnify/ENA primary metagenome ERZ838577 (study PRJEB31850, sample SAMEA3708838) | human gut metagenome | biome: human gut; feature: human-associated habitat; material: faeces | place: China | collected 2014 ...
CTATTGAACCGGGCCTCCGCTTCGCTATCCGCGAAGGCGGCCGTACGGTAGGCGCAGGCGTCGTATCTGAAATCGAAGCGTAATTCGCCGTAAGATTACGAGCAGATTAAGACATAGAAAGAGCTGCAAGCATTGGCTTGCGGCTCTTTTTTTAAATATCTCGCAAAAATTTATGCAATATACTTGCATATTATTTCAAATGGGTGTATACTAACACCCGTAGACAAGAATACCAGTTACAGCATGTATGTTGCATAGAGGAGGAAGTTATCATGAGTGAAATCAAAAAAATTGTCTTAGCCTATTCCGGTGGTTTGGATACATCCGTTATTATTCCCTGGCTGAAAGAAAATTATGCCGGCGCGGAAGTCATCGCGGCCTGCGCTGACGTAGGTCAGCCCGACGACTTTGAAGCCATCGAAAAGAAAGCCTACGCTTCCGGCGCTTCCAAAGTATACATCATGGATATTAAAAAGGAATTCCTGGAAGAATATGTTTGGCCGACGGTAAAAGCCGGCGCCGTATACGAAGGCAAATATCTCTTAGGCACGTCCTTCGCCCGGCCCCTCATTTCCAAGAAACTCGTCGAAATCGCCAAGCAGGAAGGCGCCGACGCCATCGCTCACGGCGCGACCGGCAAAGGCAACGACCAGGTTCGGTTCGAATTGACCGTAAAGGCCCTGGCTCCGGAAATCAAGCTCATCGCTCCCTGGAGAATGTGGGATATGAAATCCCGTGAAGACGAATTGGTTTACGCTGAAAAACACGGCGTGCCCATCGATTATAAATCGGAAGAAAATCCCTATCCCTACAGCATGGACTGGAACATCTGGCATCTGAGCCACGAAGGCGACGATTTGGAAAATCCGGCCAATGCGCCGAAGGATATGGTATACATGGTCACGACGCCGCCGGAAAAAGCTCCCGACGTTCCCGAATACGTTACGATTGATTTCGAACAGGGCATTCCTGTCGCCGTCAACGGCCAGAAGATGGGCGCCGTCGAACTCTTGACGGAACTCAACGCAATCGGCGCGAAAAACGGCGTCGGCATCGTCGATATCGTAGAAAACAGACTGGTCGGCATGAAGAGCCGCGGCATTTATGAAAACCCCGGCGGAGCGATTATCATGTACGCGCACAGAGAATTGGAATACCTCTGCCTCGACCGCGATACGTTCCATTATAAAGAACTCGTGGCCAACAAATATGCCGAACTCGTATACGACGGCAAATGGTTCTCGCCGCTGCGGGAAGCGCTGGACGCCTTCGTCAACGAAACGCAGGAAACCGTTACAGGCACGGTTAAATTGAAACTTTATAAGGGCAATATCATGAGCGCCGGCTCTACGTCGCCGTATTCCCTGTACAGCGAAGAATACGTCACCTTCGGCGAAGACGACGTATACGACCAGACCGATGCGGAAGGCTTCATCAACCTCTTCGGCCTGCCGCTCAAGATGCGGGCCCTCATGAAGCAGCACGCAGAAAAAGCAGGAAAATAAGGAGAGACTAGTACTATGAAATTATGGGGCGGCCGGTTTACGAAGGCCACGGATAAAAGCGTAGAAGAATTTAACGCCTCCATCCAGTTTGACTGCCGCATGTATGCAGAAGATATTTGCGGCAGCATCGCCCACGCGACGATGCTGGAACGGCAGGGCATTATTTCTGCGGCAGATAAGGATGCGATTGTAGCCGGGCTGAAAGCCATCTACGGGCAAATTGAACAAGGTGAATTTGAATTTTCCGTCGAGCTGGAAGATATTCACATGAATATCGAAAAGCGCCTGACCGACGCTATCGGCGAAGCGGGCAAACGGCTTCATACGGGCCGGAGCCGCAACGACCAGGTAGCGCTGGACACGCATATGTACGTGCGCCGGGAAATCGCCGCAATTGCGAAGTTGATCATCCAGCTGCAGGAATCCATCGTCAAAGCGGCGGAGAAGTACGGCGATGTCATCATGCCGGGCTATACCCATCTGCAGCGGGCCCAGCCCATCTTGTTCAGTCATCACCTGATGGCCTATTTCTCCATGCTGTCCCGTGATTTTGCTCATTTGAAATACGCCTGGGATATGGCCGATATGATGCCTCTCGGCGCAGGCGCGCTGGCCGGCACGACGTATCCCCTGGATCAGCCCTTTGTGGCCCGTACGCTCCATTTTGGCAAGATTTACGACAACAGCCTCGATGCCGTCAGCGACCGCGACTACATCATCGCCTTTCTGGAATTTGCGGCCCAGCTCATGATGCATCTGAGCCGGTTGTCGGAGGAATTTATCCTCTGGTCGTCGTCGGAATTCAAGTTTATTGAGTTGGATGATTCTCACTGCACAGGATCCTCCATTATGCCGCAGAAGAAGAATCCCGATATCTGCGAACTCGTCCGCGGCAAGACGGGCCGGTTCTACGGCCATCTCATGGGCGTGCTGACGATGATGAAGGGAATTCCCATGGCCTACGACAAAGACATGCAGGAAGATAAGGAAGGTCTGTTTGACGCCGTCGACAACCTGAAATTTGCCCTTACGATTTACGCCGCCATGATCGACAAGATGACGGTTAACGGGCAGCATATGCGCGACGTATTGGAAAGCGATTTTTCCAATGCGACGGACATGGCCGACTATTTGGCCAAGAAGGGACTGCCCTTTCGCGAAGCCCATGCCGTCGTCGGCAAGGCCGTCCACTACTGCATCGAGCAGGGAAAGGTGCTGCAGCAGCTCACGCTGGACGAACTGCAGTCCATGAGCCCCCTCTTTGCCGAAGATATTCACCATTTCTTGGACATCGAAACGTGCGTAAACCAGCGCAACACGTATAACGGCACGTCGCCGGCCTCGGTAAAGCGCCAGTGCGAAGCCGGCCGCGGAGCTATCGCTGCCGAGGGAGAAACAGCCGCGCTGTGGAACGATACGGTAGCCTCGGTGTACGAATTGTTAAAATAGTAAAACAGGATATGACAAAAGGCCATCGCTTGGTGCGGTGGCCTTTTTGCTGTGCGGCGAATGTCAATTGTCTTTTTGTTCCGCTTTTTGTACGTATACGACGCGCTGCGGGTAGGGGATTTCGATGCCGTTGGCGTCGAAGGCGTCTTTTACGGCCGACATGATGTCGTACGTCGTGGGGATGACGTCCTGGCGCCGCACCTTGGGATAGGCGGCGATGCGGACGGAGTTGTCGGCGAATTCTTTAATGCCGATTTCCATCGTATCGTTGTTGAGGATGCGCGGGTCTTTGGCGAATATATCCTTCAGGACAGAGATTGCCTTGTGATGGTCGTTATTGTAGCTGATATCGAAGAGGAAGGGAATAAACCGTTCGTCCAGGTAGGAGCTGTTCGTGACCTGGGAAGAGGTGATGAGCGAGTTGGGGATGAATACGGTTTTGTTGTCCTTGGTGATGATGGCCGTGTTCAGCACCTGAATGGCCTTGATGCTGCCTTCAACGCCGCCGATATTGACCCAGTCCCCGGCCTTAAAGGGCTTAAAAATGAGGATGAGCAGGCCTGAGGCGAAGTTTGACAGGTTGTTCTGCAGGGCCAGGCCTACGGCTAAGCCGAAGGCGCCGAAGACGGCGATAAAGGACGTCGTCGGCACGCCGAGCTTGTTGACGGCAGACAGAACGACGAGAGCCATGACGGCGTAGTAAATGATCTGGCTGACGAAGGTGATGACGGTGTGGTCGTAGTTGGCGTGGGTCATCATGCGCACGGCGATGTTTTTCAGCAGCTTGGCGATATACCGGCCAATAATGAAGATGACGATGGCAAATAGAATGTCCGGCCCGCGGTCAATCAGCAGATTTGTAATGCGGTCCAGCATGGTCACGCCCTGGGCGACCTGTTCCTTTACGTCTTGGGCGACGGCAGCCGTCGCGGTAGCAGTAGATGTATTCATACTCTGATCCTTTCTTAAAACAAAAGTCCTTTGACGGCGCCGCAGTACGCCGTTACGGTTCATTATACAGGATTCGCCTGATTTTTGTAATCCCATGGGGGTATATATCATACAAAAATAGGCAAGTACGAGTGAGATGCCTGTCTATGTCAAGATATCATTTGCGTATGACCACTAGTATCTGGTATACTGTATATGTGTAAAACTAATATTATATCTGATAATGGCGATAATGTAAATGTCTTTTTTGATTTTTTTGGAGGTATAGCCATGGACGGAGCGGAACGGTTTGTAGGATGCATGTTGGGCGGCGCGGCAGGCGATGCGTTAGGGTATCTCATCGAATATGTCGATTTGAAGACGATTCATAAGAAATACGGCCCCTATGGGCTGCGGACCGTATTGAAATTGGAAGCGAACGGCAAGCGGGGCATCATTTCCGACGACACGCAGCTGGCCTTGTTTACGGCCGACGGACTGCTCTGGGCCAAGCACGACGGCCTTGCGCCGGAGGAAGGGCTGTACCGGTCTTACATGCGCTGGTATTATACCCAGACCGAGCGGATTATCCGGCCCGAGCATGCGCGGTGGATGAAAAAGCAGGCCCATGAAGAATCGTTGGGATACGACCTCATGAGCGAACCGCTGCTGTTTGCCCGCCGGGCCCCCGGCAAGGCCTGCCTGATTGCCCTGGCGTCGGGGCTGCGCTTTACGAAGGAGAAAAAAGCCAATGCCTGCAAGAGCAGCGCCGCCCTGCGGACCGGGCCCGTCGGATTGTTTTATGCCGGCGATGCCGACGCGGCCTTTGCCGTGGGCTGCCGGGCGGCGTTGCTGACGCACGGCGGCGCGACGGCTTATTTAGCGGCGGGAACGTTCAGCGCCATCATTTCGCTGCTGGCCGCCGGAAAGACGCTGGGGCAGGCCGTTGTTGGCGCTTTCGAGCGTCTGCAGCAGGAAGAAGGCGGCGTCGAACTATGGAAGACCTTGCAGGCAGCCGTCGACGAAGCTATGAGCGACAGAAACCCCGTGCGGTCCATGAAGAAGCTCGGCCTGGGCTGGAATGCCGACGAAGCCCTGGCCTTGTCCTTATACTGCGTCATGAAGACGACCTCTCTGAAGGACGCCGTCATCATGGCCTGCAATCAGGACGGTGACAGCGATACGTGCGGCGCCGTCAGCGGCAGCATCGCCGGCGCGTTGTACGGCGCGAAAGACGTGCCTAAGAACTGGCTGACCCACATGGAATGCCTGGATCTCCTGCAGGGGCTGGCGAAGGGATTATACGAACAGGGCGTCGGCTCTGCGGCGGCAGAAGCTAAGGAAACGGACGAGTAAACGTACATATTGACATCCTTCCCAATGTACGTATAATGAAACGTAAGACTGCGCCGACGCAACAACCATTGCGTTGGCGGGAACTGCACGCTGTTGGCAGGAAGGAGCGGAACGTATGATAGAATCAATTGACCGGGCGCTGGCAATCCTTCAACTCTTTTTACAGGAAGAAGCGCCTTTGAGCCTTACGCAGATCAGCAAGAAGATGGGAATGCACAAGAGCACTGTGAGCCGGACCCTGGATACGCTGGAGGGGCGGGACTTCGTGCGCCGCGACGGCGAAACGGGTCTGTATTGGCTGGGCCTGCAGGTGTACTCCCTGGGCATGCTGTTCCGCGAAAAGGAATCCTTTCAAAAGGTCGCCTACCCCTATGCGAAGGCCCTGGCGCTTCAATGCAAGGAAAGCGTCCACATGACGACCTTCGTCCAGTCCGACGCGCCGTATCCGCAGCACGTCATCCTGGAAAAGATCAAATCGCCGCAGACCGTCGACATGGCTCCGCCTATCGGCGCGATCCGGCCCAGTTACTGCGCGGCGTCGGGAAAATGCCTGCTGGCCTTTTCCGAATCATACTGCCGCCGGTACGCAGGATGCAAGTTGAAGAAGTTTACGGAGTATACGATTACCGACTGGGACGAGCTGCTGAAGGAGCTGGAAGCCATTCGGCGCAACGGCTACGCCATCGAGCGGGAAGAAGTCGAACTGGGCATGACCTGCATTGCCGCGCCTATTTTTTCAAATCACGAAATCATAGCCGCCATCAGCGTGTCCGGCCCGGTATCCCGCGTGACGGAAGACATGCAGGAGCAGATTATTCAGGCCGTCAAGAAGACGGCCGCTGAGATTACCCAGGCCCTGCACTAATATGTGTTATGTGAATTATTTGCTATACGATGTATGCTATAAAAGAATACGCAATATGTATTGGACGAAATGAAATTTTATGGTAGAATGGAGTGTGGATAAGGGGGCAGCCGCGCCAGTGTGTCTGTTTTGAGCCGTATGAAAATCCTTTTATTCTTACGGCGGCAAAGCGGTGTGGGAGCATATTGACGGCGACTGCTCAAGAGTTGAGGCGAAAGAGACATGAACAGCATGATACATGAAGCAGCGGAGCCGGCAGTTCGCGTCAGGAATCCGTATAAGACAAGAGAAGGCGGGGCGACGGTGACGGTATTTGTGCCGTATAACTGCCGCAATCACTGCCCGTTCTGCATTAATAAAGAAGAATATTCCGATATGACGGGGTTTTCGGCGGAAAAAATCTGCGAAAGCATTGCCCGCATGGACGCCATCACGCCGTACTGCGATTTTGTGTTTACCGGGGGCGAGCCCTTCGCAGACCTGGATTCGCTGCAGCATATGCTCGACTGCATTCCCCGTACGCACAAGGTGTATATCAATACGACGCTGCCCGTGTCGGAGTTTCAGACCGAAGACGATATCATCGCCTTTACGCAGCGCAATAAGGACAAGATTACCTGCATCAACGTGTCGCGCCACATGCAGCATTATGTCGTAGAATCGAACGACGAATTGCTGGGGCGCCTGGCCGTGCCGTTCCGAATCAACTGCGTGCTGTATAAAAACTATCCGGCCCGCGATTTGATCCCGTATTTGGAACGGTTTCATGCCATTCCCGGCGCGTCGATCCAATTCCGTTTCGACTATACGGAAACGACGCCGGAAAACCTGTACGATGAAAAGAACGACAAAATTCTTCACGATTTGAAGTACATCGCCCGCTATACGGGGCTGGACGGCTGCCGTATGCGCTGTGGCTTCCATTTCGATTACAAGGGGATGGAGCTGACCTATCATAAGACCCTTCCGTACAGCACTATTGTGGAACGGGATGAAAGGGACGGCGTGACCTACGATATCCTGTACGATATCCTGATCAAGCAGAATGGCGACATCCACTCCGATTGGGACGGAACGATGATGGACGTAGACGCATACCGCCGTGTCGTGTTTGAACCGTACGATTTGAAGTGGCTGTATCGGGAAGAACGGCGGCGCGCGCCGTTTCTGAAATCGGCCTGCGCAGCTATATAATTGCATAACAAACTGGAAGATCCGGCAGAGGCGAATCGCTTTGCCGGACTTTTTTTGCATGGGCATTTCGGTTTTATGCGTGCAGAAAATATGATACAATAATTGAAAATGTAATTTCAGAGTGCACAGTGGAAGGGAGGAGTTGCCGTGGCGCTGACTGTTTTGTTTGGCAAGGGCCGAAGCGGAAAAACGGAATATTGCTTTTCGCAGATGAAGGCCGAAGCGGCCCAGGGCCGCCGCACGCTGCTCATCGTGCCCGATCAGGCGTCGTATAACGCGGAGCGGCGGTTTGCTGAGTCGCTGCCGGAAAAGGGCTTTATGGGGACGCAGATCGTCGGGTTTTCGCGGCTGGCCTACCGCGTATTTCAGGAAAAGGGCAAGGACTGCGCCTTCGTATCGGAATTGGCGCAGAAGCTCATCTTGCAGCGGCTGCTGCGGCGGCACGCCGACGAGTTTACGGTGCTGCAGACGGCGGCGCGGCAGGATAATTTCGTAGAAACGGCCGGCCGGTTTATCGGCGAGTGCCGTTCCTTCTGCATTGGCCCTGACATGCTGCGCCATGCCGCGTCCCTGCTGGGCAGCCAGACCTTGAGCCGCAAGCTCATGGATATCGCGCTGCTGTATCAGGGGTATACGGCCTATTTAGAGGAACGGTTCGGCAGCGCCGACGATACGATGACCGTACTGGCAAGGGAAATTCCTTCGTATTCCTTTTTGCAGGGCGCTCACGTATGGGTTGACGGGTTCCAGTGGTTTACGCCGCGGCAGCTGGAAGTGCTGCAGGCCATCGAACAGACGGCGGCGCAGGTGACGATTACCCTGACGATGGACCCGGACCGCGTCGAGGCGCAGCGTCGGGAAACAGCCCTGTTCCACCGGCCCTATGCCGTGTACCAGGAGCTGCGCCGCATATTCCCGCACCTGGAGGTACGGCGCGTCGCCGGGACTGACGAAGGGGGCCTGGCCGTATTTTTGAATGAATTTTTCCGTCCCGTGCCGCCGGTACAGGCTGAGGCCGTAAAGGGCTTGATACTGACGGAATGCGGAAACAGGATACTGGAGCTCGACGCGGCGGCCCGCCGCATTCAGGCCTTGTGCCGCCGGGGATACCGCTACCGCGATTTTCTTATTTTAGCGCGGACCGGCGAGGCGTATTACCATATTGCCGAGGAGATATTCGCCAAATACGGCATTCCTTTTTTCAGCGATTACCGGCGCCCTATGACGTCCCATCCTGCGGCGGAGGCTATTTCCTCCCTGCTGGACGTGTTTACGTCCCGATGGGCTCACGAGCCGTTGTTTCAGCTGCTGAAGACGGATTTGTTCCCTATCAGCCGGTGTGATGCCGACGATTTGGAAAACTATTGCCTGGCTTACGGCATCCGGGGCTATCACTGGCTGGCCGGCGAAGACTGGCAGTACGGAAGAAGCCGCTATATCGAGGAAGGCCATGGCGTAGACGAAGGCGAAGAAGAAACGATACGGCATGTCAATGGCATCCGCCGCGCCGTATGGGACGCCCTGCGGCCGTGCTGGGAAGAGGCGCAGGAAGACCATTCCCTGGCAGACTGGTGCACGCTGCTGTACCGATGGCTGTACGACCTGGGCGTTCCCCAGTCGCTGCAGCAGTGGAAACGCGATGACGAAGGGGCCGGACGGGCTGCTGAAGGAAAGGAACACGAGCAGGTCTGGAAGCGCATCGTCGCCTTCCTTCATGAAATCGTCCGCGTGTGCGGCGACGACGTCGTGCCGCTGCAGGAGTTTTCCCAGATCGTAAAGGACGGGCTGGAGCAGCTGAAATTCAGCTTGATTCCGCCGACGCTGGACCACGTTACGTTTACGTCGGTCGAACGGGGTTACAATATGCAGGCCCGCGTCGTCTTCCTCTGCGGCCTGAACGACGGCGTGTTCCCCCAGCGCACGAGCGAAGAGGGGATGCTGAACGACGCCGAGCGGCGGAAGCTGGAGGCTCTGGGCGTCCGGCTCGGTCCGGACAGCCGGTTCCGTTCGTTCCAGGAAAAATTCCTATTTTATCTGGCTGCCGGCCGGGCCGGAGAGCAGCTGCACCTGTCGTATATTCTGGCCGGCGACGACGGCGGGGCGATGGAGCCGTCGTCGTGGATTCGGCAGATAGAAGAAAAGGGCTATGTCGAGGCTGTCGGCCATGAAACGGGGATGATTGAAGGGGGACGCGAGGCCGAGTTCATCACGTCCCTTCCGGCGGCCCTGTCCTGGCTGCCTGTCATGCTGCGGCCTGCGTCAGAGGGCAAAGAAACGGACGACGTTTGGTGGGCCTTGTACGACTGGGCCTGCAGTCACGGCTGGAAAGAGCGGGCGGCGCAGGCCGTGCAGGGCTTGTTTCACCGCAATCAGCCCCTGCGGCTGCCGGCGACGCTCGTCAAGCGGCTGTACGCGCCCGACGGCGTCTTGCGGGGCTCCGTTACGAAATTTGAGCAGTACCGCAGCTGCCCCTTCGCCTATTTTGCCCGCTACGGCCTGCTGCTGGAAGAACGGCAAATGTATCACTTTTCCTCCCCCGATTTGGGCATGCTCGTCCACGGCGCGCTGCGCATTTTAGGCGAGGACCTGCTTCGCGAACACAAGCAGTGGCGCGACCTCCGAGCGGAAGATATTCCGGCTGCATGCCGCCAGGCTACGGAACGGCTCGCCCCGTATATACAGCACGACATCCTCATGTCCAACGCCTATTTCGCGCAGATCAAGGAACGACTCATCCAAACCCTGGCTCGGACAGTGCGGCGTCTTTGCCAGTTCAGCGAGTCGTCCCAGTTTCATATGGAAGGGCTGGAAAAGGCCTTCGGCCGCAAGGGCAGCCCGTGGGAGGCCCTGCGCTTTACCTTGCCCGACGGCTTGGAAGTCATCGTCACCGGGCAGATCGACCGCGTCGATTCCATGCGGGACGGCGACGCCAAGTACGTCGTCGTCATCGACTACAAATCGGGGCGGAAGCAGCTCGATTTGAGCCAGGTATTTGTCGGCCTGGAGCTGCAGCTCCTGACGTACATGTACGTAGCGCTTCTGAACATGGGCGAAGACGCTGTGCCGGCGGCTATTTTGTACTGCTACGTCCGCAACGACAAGACGTCCCTGGACCACGTAGCCGACGAAGAGGAGAAGAAGACCTTATACGATAAAAAAAGCCGCCTCAGCGGATATTATCTCGACGACAGCCAGGTCATGACGGCCTTGGATACGTCGATGGAAGGCTATTCGGAATTTTTAAATTTGCGGTTAAAAAAGGACGGCACCCTGAGCAACGTATCCCATACGATGTACGATGAAGCGGGATGGCAGAAGCTGCTGACGCTGGCCGTTGCGCGGATTCGCGAAATCGCCGGCCGCATAGACAGCGGCGACATCGCCGTGCGGCCTATTTTATTGGGGCAGGCCAGCCCGTGCCGCTATTGCCCCTATCACGCCGTCTGCCGGTTTGACGCGCAGCTGCCCGACAACGGCTACGACGTCGTGACCATACGGAAAGAGGATTTGCTGGAAAAACTGGACGAAGGAGGGAGCGAACATGGCGTGGACACCGGAACAACAGGCGGCCATTGACAGCCGGGGGCAGACGCTGCTGCTGTCTGCCGCGGCCGGATCAGGCAAGACGGCCGTTCTCGTAGAGCGCATTATCCGCCGGCTCCTCGACAAGGACGATCCTGTCGACATTACGGAGCTGCTGGTCGTGACGTTTACGAAGGCGGCGGCGGCGGAAATGCGGGAACGCGTAGGCGCGGCCCTGGCCCAGGTATTGGCCGATACGGGCGACGCGGCCGTAGAGCGCCAGCTGGCGCTGCTGCCGTCGGCCCACATATCGACGCTTCATTCCTTCTGCCAGGACGTCATACGCAAGTATTTCTATACCATCGATATAGACCCGCGCGTGACTATTGCCGGCGAGGAAGAGCTGCGCCTGCTGCGCAAGGGCGTGCTGGAAGCCGTGTTTTTATCTTATTATGAAGACGAAGAGAAAGCGCCCTTTCTCTATCCGCTGGCAGATATGTTCGGCAATGACCGGGGAGACGACGCACTCATGGATACGGTCAGCCGCATGTACGATTATTCGCGCAGCATGCCCTGGCCCCGGAAATGGCTGGACGATGCGGCCGAAGCCTATGACGTGCCTGACGGCGCGTCTATCGACGAAATGGCCTGGTGCGATCCCGTCAAAAAGCTGGTGCGGAGCAGCGTGGAGGAACAGCTCGGACGGTACGAAGGCCTCTTGGGCGAGATGAAGGCTCGTCCGGCCTTTGCCGGCCCGTACGCCGATTTCGCCGCCGAAGCCGATTCACTGCGGCGCGTGCTGGAGCGCACCGCCTGGGACGATATGCGGAAAGCCGTCATGGCCGTAGAATTTCCCCGCTTAAAGGGGCTGCGCAAGCTGTCTGACGAAGATAAGGTTTTCTGGGAACAGTGCAAGGCCGTGCGCAGCGACGTGAAAAAGGAAATTGCCGAAGGCCTTCAGACGCCTTATTTTTCCGTTGCATCCGACGTCTGGCTGGACGGCGTGAGAGCGATGGCGCCGGTCATGAAAGGGCTGGTGCGGCTGACGGCTGATTTCGCCGAGGCCTATGGGGCGGCGAAAAGGGAAAAGGGCTGGATCGATTTCAGCGATTTGGAACATTTCTGCCTGCAGATTCTCCTGTCGCCGCAGTCGGAGCCGGATCATCCCGTGCCTTCGGCGGCAGCGGAAGAACTGCGCCGGACCTATAAGGAAGTGCTCATCGACGAATATCAGGATACGAACGGCGTGCAGGAACTGATTACGGCCTTGATTTCCCGCGGCGACAACCGCTTCATGGTCGGCGATATCAAACAGAGCATCTATCGCTTCCGCCTGGCGGACCCAACGCTGTTTCTGGAAAAATACAGGTCTTTCAGCCGCGATGCCGACGCCGTGCAGCGCTGTATCGACTTGGGAAGGAACTTCCGCAGCGCTCCGAATATCCTCGACGCCGTCAACGAAGTGTTCGCCAGGACGATGACCGAAGAAGCCGCCGGTATGGGCTATGGCGAACGGGAACGGCTCTATGCCGGACGAACCGCCCCGGAAGACGAACGCTGGGTCGGCGGCCCTGTCGAGGTGCATATCGTCGATACGGCGCGGGACGACTCGCCGGCAGATGAAGAGACGCCGGAACGGGACATGACGGCCTTTGAGCAGGAATGCCAGGTCATCGCCGAATCGATTTGCCGGCTGAAGGAACAGGGAAAGATGGCCGCCCGCAAGGACGGCACGCTGGAGCCTCTGGCCTATCGTCATATCGTCGTGCTCCTGCGATCCATGGCCGGGAAGGCGGACGTGCTGCTCCGCGTCCTCCAGGCTTATGGCATTCCGGCCTATGCGGAACAGAACGGCGGCTATTTTGCGGCCATAGAGGTACAGACCGTCTTGTCGCTTCTGCGCTGCATCGACAATCCCGAACAGGATTTGCCCATGGCGGCGGTCCTGCGCTCTCCCATCGCGGCGATGGACGAGCCGTCGCTGGCGGAGCTGCGCCTGGCCGGCGAGCAGTCCCTGTGGCGGAACCTGCCGGCATACGCCGCATCCTTGGAAGAGGGAGAGGAGAAGGAACGATTGCTGGGCTTCTGCGCCAAGCTGCAGGCCTGGCGGACGTACAGCCGCCGGCACGGCGTGGCGGAAACGCTGCAGGAATTGTATCGTGATACAGGCTACTACGACTACGTCGGCGGCATGCCCGGCGGCGCCGTCCGGCAGGCCAATCTGCAGGCCCTGTACGACAGGGCGCGGCAGTATGAGGCTTCGGGCTTCCGCGGGATATTCCGCTACCTGCGCCTCATCGACAAGATGAAGGAAGACGGGCTGGACCTGGCTCCGGCCAAGGTGCTGAGCGAGCGGGAAGACGTAGTGCGCGTCATGAGCATCCACAAGAGCAAGGGACTGGAATTTCCTGTCGTCATCGCCGCCGATATGGGCAAGGCCTTCAACCGTCAGGACATGCATTCTCTCATCTTGTTTCACAACACCTTGGGAATCGGCCTGAAGCAGTACGACGCCCAGTGGCGCATGGCCTATCCGACGCTTTTATGGAACGGCATCTGCGCGCAGATCGGCTGGGAAAGCACGGCTGAAGAAGAACGAGTGCTCTACGTGGCCATGACGAGGGCCCGGGATAAACTAATCCTCACGGGCCATACGTCTCACTTGGAGCGGGACTGGCAGCGCTGGCGCAGCCAGGTCAATCCGGCCCGGGCCCGTTCGTATTTCGACTGGGTCCTTCCCGGCATCGCGGCGCGGCCGGAATGCGATGCCTGGCTCTTGGGCGGCGCGCTGTCGTGGCAGAGCGGACTGTGGCAGGTAACGATTCATAGCCGTGTCGGTGCGGCTGCGGCCGATGCAGGGGAACCGGCGGAAGAACCGCGCCTGGCCCGGCTGAAGGAGGGACTGCCGACGGGAACGGCGGCGCCCCTGTGGATGGAACAAGCCCTGACGTGGACTTACGGCTACCCGGCGGCGACGGAGACGGCGGCTAAATTTTCCGTATCGGAAATCAAGCGGCAGTACAACCTCCGTTACGCCGAAGCGATGGAGGACGAGCAGCCGCCGGCTTCTGCGCTGTCCGGCATCGCCGAGGACGAAGATGCCTTCGGCCCGACGCCGCCCTGGCTTGTGGAACAAGACGGCAGCGCCGGCGGCGCATGGCGAGGAACGGTTATGCATAAGGTCATGCAGTATATTCAGCTGACGCCGGATATGACCGACGGGGATATACGGCGGCAGATGGCGTCGTGGCAGGCTGACGGGCTGTTTTCCGAAGAAGAGCTGCGGCTCGTCTTCGTGCCGTCTGTGCAGCGCTTCTGCAGCTCCCCTCTGGGGCGGCGCATGGCCTTGTCTTCCGACGTGCGGCGCGAATATCCTTTCAGCGTGCTCCTGCCCGGAGGCGGGTATTTGCCGGCCCTGGAAGAGGGGGAACGAATCCTCGTGCAGGGGGTCGTCGACTGCCTGTTTTGGCAGGACGGCCAATGGGTCCTCGTCGACTATAAGACAGACCGCCTGCCCGATGAAGAGGCCTTTCGGCGGCGCTACGCCGTGCAGCTGGCGTTGTACTGCCAGGCTGCTTCGCGGATTCTCGGCGCTCCCGTCGGCAGCGCGTACATATACAGCTTTTATTTAGATAGAGAAATTGCCTTTTCATTTTAAATTTTATCCATATAGGTAAGAGTACAAGGAGGTATAGTATGGGAGTTTTTGATGTAGTCGGCCCGGTCATGATCGGTCCGTCCAGTTCTCACACCGCCGGCGCGGCCCGCATCGGCCTCATGGCCCGGGAAATCCTGAAAGATGAGCCTGTAGAAGCTGTGATTACCTTATACGGCTCTTTTGCCAAGACGTACAAGGGCCATGGCACGGATAAGGCCCTGGTCGCCGGATTACTAGGCTTTTCAGCCGACGACGTCCGCCTGCGCACATCCTTTGACCTGGCAGCCCAGCAGGGGATGGACGTCGTATTTCAGCGCTCGGAAGCGGAGGTAGACCATCCCAACACGGTGCGCATCGCCATGACGGGCAAGACGGGAAAGAAGATGGAAGTGCTGGGCGTGTCTCTCGGCGGCGGCAAAATGGAAATCCGCGAGATCAACGGCGCCGGCGTCCTGCTCAGCGGCGAAGAGCATACGCTGATTACGGTGCATCGCGATAAGCCCGGCGTCATCGCCCAGGCCACGACGATTTTGGCTATCGGTCACATCAACGTATCGAACATGCGCGTATTCCGCAGCGCTAAAAATGCGTCGGCCGTTATGATTGTCTGCACGGACAGCCCGGTTCCGCAGGAAATGGTCAGCATGATTCAGAATATTTCCGGAATTGAAAGCGTCGTCACGCTGCTGCCGTTATAGGAGGATAGGATATGTACCAGTACGAATATAAAACCCTTCACGAACTGATGGATGCGGCGACAACACACAACCTGTCTTTGTCGGAAGTCGTCGTGCGCCACGAAATGGAAACGTCGGAACAGACGGAAGAAGCCGTACGCAGCCGCATGGAAGGCCGGCTGGCCGTATTTAAGGAATCTATCGACGCCGGCTTGAGCGATACGGAAAAATCCGTAAGCGGCCTCGTCGGCGGCGATGCCGACAAGCTCCTGAAAGCGGCGCCGAAGCTGCTGGGGCCGCTGGCGAAGAAAGCAGCCGTCTACGCCCTGGCGGTCAGCGAAGCCAACGCCAAGATGTTTAAAATCGTCGCCTGCCCGACGGCAGGGTCCTGCGGCATCGTGCCGGCCGTCATGACAGCCGTAGCCGAAGAGCTGGACGTCGATACGGAAACGAGCGTCAACGCCCTGTTTACGGCTGCCGGCGTCGGCGCCGTCGTATCGCGCAACGCCTCCGTGGCCGGCGCTGTCGGCGGCTGTCAGGCCGAATGCGGTACGGCTGCCGCTATGGCTGCCGCCGCAGCTGCTGAAATGGCCGGCGGGACGAACGATCAGATACTGCAGGCCTTCGCCCTCTGCATGAAAAATACGCTGGGGCTGGCCTGCGACCCCGTAGCCGGGCTGGTCGAAGTTCCCTGCGTCAAGCGCAACGCCTGCTACGCTATCCTGGCGATTACGGCGGCCGAAATGGCCCTGGCCGGCGTGCGCAGCGTCATTCCGCCTGACGAAGTCATCGAAGCGATGAACGAAATCGGCCGGATGATGCCCGTTGCATTGAAGGAAACGTCCGACGGCGGCCTGGCTAAGACGGCGACAGGCAAGGCCATTGCCGAACGCTTGGAACGGTCCATGGCCGAATAACGGCATAGAGATATAAAAAAAAATCGTCCTCGCGGCGATAGGTTTTTTCCTTACTGGGTATTCCGGCAAGGAGAAAGCCCATCGCGCAGGGACGATTTTTTTTATTCTTGCCCGTTCAGGATGCGGCGCAGCCTGGGACGGAGGACGGGAAAGGGGATGACCGGTTCGGGAACGGCCGGATGGTCGCTGAGAAACTTTTCCATCCAGGCGACGTGGTACCAGCGGCTGAATTTGTAGCCGCAGCTGTGAAAGATCCCGACCATGGCGTATCCCATATGAGCGTGGAACTGGACGCTGTTTCGCGTTACGTATTCGTCGTCGGCGTCGGGACAGGTGATGCAGGCGTTCAAATTGACGATGTGCTGCGCCTTCGAGACGGCTTCGAGCGCTTCATACAGCTTTCGGCCGATTCCTTGGCGGCGACAGTCCCGGCGTATGTACAGCGACGTTTCGGCGGACCAGTCGTAGGCGGCGCGGCCGGAAAAGGGCCCGGTGTAGGCGTAGCCTGCAGGGCATCCCTGATGCTCGGCGACGAGATAGGGATATTTAGTCAGCGTCGCGGCGATTCTGCCCGTAAATTCTTCCAGGCTGGGAACGGCGTATTCGAAGGTAATGGCGGTATGCTGCACATAAGGAGCGTAAATCGCCAGAAGGGCTGCGCCGTCTTCAGGCGAAGCCGCGCGGATGATGATGTCGTCTTGGTTCATGAAGGCCTCCCGTGTTGTTGAAGGGGTATCTAAATATAAGACGAGCTGCCGCAGCAGCCAAAGGCGTACGTGCAGCAGCTCGTCAGAGGGGGAATGAGCGTGGGTATACTTATTTTTGAGCCATTGCGGCGCGAACGGCGCCGCCGCTTTTTTCATATACGTTTACGCGGCTTTGGGCGAAGGCCGGATGGCCTTCCAGGCGGCGGTAAATCGTACGGCACAAGCCTGCTGAAATCGGCGTATCCTTAGGCTGGTTCATAAAAGCGATAAGCAATTCAGATTCGAATTGACTCAGCTCCACACATCGTGTTTTCATAGCGTCATCCCTTTGCGTAAATAATTTTTATTAGCCTGCGGCGTATGTATTCATTGTCATTTTACTATATTTCCTGCCCTTTTACAAGGGATTTATGGGCTGGGCACAGCGTATTGTTATGCCCCTTCCTATTTTATGGAGCAGTAAAACGTGGTACAATAGGGACGTCATACGCTAAACTAAGGAAGTGGTTTTTATGATGCAGCATATACTGGCCGTGGCCGTCGGCGGCGGCATCGGAGCCGCTCTGCGGTATGCCGTCACGCTCCTTGCCAACGCGCACGGCGGCGTCGTCTTCCCGTATGGGACTGTTTTGGTCAATATCATAGGCTCTTTTCTCATCGGCCTGCTCATGATGTATTTTCAGGCCCAGGCCGACTTGCCGCCGTCGGTGAAGCTCTTTGCCGTCACAGGCGTCCTCGGCGGCTTTACGACCTTTTCCACCTTTAATATGGAATTGCTGACCTTTATTCGGGCCGGCGAGATGGGTTTTGCCCTGCTGTACGGCGGCCTGAATGTCGTCGGCGCGTTTTTATTCTGCTGGCTGGGTCTGGCGGCGGGGACGGCGCTGTGGTAAGGGCGCCGGATTTATTTCCCGTTGCGGACGGTAAGCTCTAAAATATCGGGCCGCGCATAGTGGCCGACGCCGTCGAACTCCATGTGGCTCATCGGCACGGCGTCCATGTCGAGGTCGGCATAGATGATGGCTTCCTGATTCCATACGGGCTCGGTGACGCAGTGGCCGTAGGGATCGATAATACAGCTGCCGCCGATGCACGTTTCGTCTTTCAGCCTGGCGATTTCGTCTTTCGCCAACAGCGAGTCAGGATACATGGCCTTCGTAAAGTACTGGTCGGCGTTGATGACGTAGCAGTGGCCTTCGATGGCGATGTGCCGGATCGTGTCCTGCCATTCGGGATTGTCGTTGGTATTAGGGGCAAGATACAGGGAGACTCCCTGCTGATACAAGGCGACGCGAGCCAGGGGCATGTAATTTTCCCAGCAGATAAGGGCGCCCATGGGGCCCCACGGCGTGTCCGTGATGGGAAAATACGTGTCGGGGTCGTGCGAATCGGCCCAAATATACCGTTCCGCTCCCGTCGGCTTTATCTTGCGGTGCTTTGCGGCGAGCTTGCCGTCGGGAGAAAAGACGAGGTTTGTGCAGTACAGGGAATAGTTTGTGCTGTCCCGCTCCGTAATGCCGATGCTGACATAGGCGCCGGCTTCTTTGGCGGCCTTGCCGATGCGGTCGGTGTCGGCGCTGGGGACGACGACGGAATTATCGTAGTATATCTTCCAGTCCTTGCGGCCGTCTTCGGACCGGCTGCCGACGTTGAAGCCGAAGGTCAGCCCGTAGGGATAGCAGGGGACGAGGGATTCGGGAAAGACGATGAGTTCGGCGCCGTGCGTTCCTGCTTCGGCGATTTGGCTTACGACCTTATCGAGGGTCGCGTCCTTGTCAAACATGACCGGCGACGCCTGCACGACGGCGACGCGCAGATTTTTTTTCAGTATTTTCATAGGTGTGGCCTCCTTTGCATGAATATAATCTGATTGTATCAATAAAACGGCGGTTTGCGAAGAGGGGCCTTCGAGTTTGACGCGATTGCCTCGTTCCTATGTGGATATTATACATAGGATATAGCCGCCATTTATGCTATAATATGACTGAACTGGTGAGGAGGGATACAGTGCGCATAGATATACAACAACGACCTTCGCGATTTTTCGCCATGAACGACGCCGGCCCCATGCCGCTTCGTCACGGCGAGTACGGCGAACAGGTGCAGGACTACTTTCATAAGCTGTTTCCCCACCGCGAATGGAAGGTTTTTTCCGACACGACGGCCAGCCCGATTCCCATCAGCGTGGAAATGCTGTACCCGACCGTAGAGGAGCCCTTTTATCTCCTGCATACGATAGGGATGAGCGCCGTTCCCATGCATTACCCCGCCGGCAGGCTGGAAATGGGCCACGAGGTGTACGGCGAGCTATGCATGATTTTGCCGGCAGACTGGCCCTTCGGCAAGGGGAAGGACGTCGCCCTGACCGACGCCGCGGCCTGGCCGATTTGGATGCTCATGGAGCTGGGGCGCTTTCCCCACGTGCATCAAATCTGGATATCCTATGGGTTTATCCTGCCCAATACGGAGACGTGCGAGCCCTTTTCGCCGATGACGGACTTGTCCGGCGTCATCATCGTCCAGTTTGAAGGCGAGCTGGGGGCCCTGACTATGGCCGACGGCACGACGGTCGAGCTGCTCATGCCGATCCTGGCCTATAAGGAAGAGCTGGATCTGTGCGATGAAATCGGCGTCGACGCCGTCATAGATGAAATTCTGGAAAGCAACAGGGGTTCCTTTGCCCTGGATGTCCGCCGCGCCAATGTGGCTGCCGGCGGCACATATGAATAAAAAGACAAGATAAAGCGAATATATATAAACAAGAAAGGAGATGCACCCAGTTTGGTTACAAGTGATACGATTGCAGTACCGCAGAGCCCGGAAGAGGCGTACCAGGTATACCGCGACGCCGCTTCCGCCGTATTTTTGGCTGGAGCCCAGGGCTTAAAATACAAGAAAGACCATTACGGCCTCATCGTCGACTTATCGAAGGCCGGGCTGCGGTATATCCGCGACGCCGGCGACGAAGTGGCCATCGGAGCCATGACGACGCTGGCCGACTTGGAGAAATCGCCGGTCGTGCAGGCCATCGCCGGCGGCGCCATATGCCGGTGTATTCGGGATATCAAGAATTCCGACGAGAAGAAAGCGACGATTGGCGGAGTCGTCGCCGTAAAAGCTCCCTTTTCCGTCGTGCTGCCCGTGCTGATGTCGCTGCGCGTCGACGTCGTCCTGGAAGGAAAGGGGCGCATGAACCTTGCCGACTACATTCCCTGCCCGCCTATGCGGGAGATGGTTTCGCAGGTCGTCATTGCGAAGGAAGAGGTATACACGGCCTTTGCAGCCTATCGCAAGCTGCCGACGGACGAACCGTACCTGACGGGAGCCGTAGCGGCCCTGGACGATGAATGGCGCGTTGTCGTGGGCGGCCGTCCCGGCGTCGCCGCCATTGCCGAAACGGCCAGCGCGGAGCTGACGGAAAAGGGGATAGCTGTACGGGAGAACGTGGCTCATCTGGCCAGCGAGGAATTGGACTTTGCCAATTACGGTACCTGCTCCGAGCAGGAACGGCGGAGCCTGACTGTCGACATGGTCCGCAAGCTGATTAAGGAAGCGTGGAAAGGCCGCAGCGCCCAGCTGCAGAAGGCCGGAAAAAGATAAAGGGCATCATCAAAAGGAGGAGATTCGTCTATGTATCAAGATAATCGGTGGCTGCGCATGCTGAAGCCGGGCATTACGGCAATCGTCGGGGCCGGCGGCAAGACGACGGTATTGGAACGGCTGGGGAAATACGGCCACAACAGCAAGCTGCCCATCATGATCAGCAGCACCGTCCCTATGGACAGCGCTTACATCGATAACGTAGAGCCCTTCGACGTCATCTGCACGTCCGATGTCGAAAAAGGAGAAGCGTTCTGTGCAGCCCGCATTGCCGACGGCCGCGTGCCGGCCTGGTTCTGGGGCCTCGATGGCAACGACTGCTACACAGGCCTGCCGACGAAGGTCATCGAGCAGCTCAAGGTACGGCATCCGGCCTGGTATATCCTCATAGAAGGAGACGGGGCCAAGGGCAAATGGCTGAAAGCGCCTCTCCCCGACGACGTGCCCGTCCCGGTAAACTGCGATACGATTATCGGCGTGCTGAACCTGCAAATGCTGGGAAACTCGCTTCTTCCGGAAAAGGTAGAAGGCATTGAAACGGCGACGATGATCATGGGCCGGTCTCAGGGCGCCGTCATTACGCCGGCCATGCTGGCAAAGCTCATCAAGCATCCCCGCGGCATGTTCCGCGGCATGCCCTGCGCCCGCATTTTATTCTGCACGGGGTATAATGCCGTGCAGCACCGCATGACGGAAGCCTTGCTGGACGAAATGGAAGATTTCGGACTGGTCGCCAGCGTATTGGCCGACGGCTACAGAGAAGCCTGCACTATCCGGCAGTACGTTTCCTATGAACCTAGATAGAAAGAAAGCGTTTACGGTATATGATAGCAAAATTGAAATTAGCCTTGGGCTGCGTGCTCATCGTCGTCCTGGCTTCGGCCGGCCTTACGATGCACGTCATGAGTCATTCCTTCGACCGGGTACGGTCCGTCGTCATGCCCTTTGAACGACAGGCCAAGGAGGTATATGTGGGCGACGAATTTTCCCTGCCGCCGGCGGACAACGACCTGCCCGTATACGACCGGTATACGACGCGGGAGCGCCGGGCCAAAGGGCTGCCGCAGACGTACGGCGCGAAGCGTTCTTACTTTTACGGTGACCACGTTGCCTATCTGACCTTTGACGACGGGCCGAACCAGGCAAATACGGAGAAAATACTGGATATCTTAGAGCGTGAAAACATACGGGCGACGTTCTTCCTGACCGGGCGGAACGTAAGCCGCTATCCCGACGTGGTGCGCCGCATATATCAGTCGGGCCATGGCATAGGCGTCCATTCGTATAGCCATGATTACAAAAAATTATATAGCTCTCCCCAGGTCTATATAGACGAGCTGCTGAAGACGGAAGAGATGATTTACCATATCATCGGCGTCAGACCGGTCATTTCCCGGGCGCCGGGCGGTACGGCCGGTCACTTTACGAAGGAATACTGGCAGGCGATTCAGGATATAGGATACGTCGACATCGGCTGGAACGCCTTGACGGGCGACGCCGACGGCACGGGCAGGACAGCGGAGAAGGCCGTGGAAAACCTGCGGAGCCAGCTGGCGGCCAGACCGTATTTAAATACGCATCTTATCATATTAATGCACGATGCCGCCGGCCATGAGGAGACGGTCAAGGCCCTGCCGTCCATCATCGCCATGCTGAAGCAGCAGGGCTATGCGTTCCGCGTCGTTACGCCGTCGACGCCGCCAGCCTGGTAGGGTGTAAATTAAATTTTTCTTGACAAGAACCTTCGTTTAGGTATACAATGGCACCAACAAATTTTAATTATTACACAAAGGAGACCATCTAAATGAAGGTTTTGTCATCTTTGCCTATGACAATTGCATCTGTCTTTACGTACTTTAGCTGGAGCTTTTTTAGCGCCGGCTATTTCGGCTACGGAGAATACAATAGAGACAATGCAGACATGGGCATAGGGAAGACGGCGGAACCCGTTTTCAGCGGCGTATAGCATCATACAGATGGATTCGAGCAGGCTCATGGCAGCCTGCTTTTTTTGTGGAGAAGTGGAGGACTTATCATGCTGAATCAAATTTCATTGTTTGCCGAAAATAAGAAGGGCGCCCTGCGCCGCATTACGTCGGTCCTGGCTCAGGCCCACATCAATATTTATACGATGCTGGCCAACGACAGCGCCGAATTCGGCATCATCCGTCTCATCGTGACGGACCCGGACAAGGCCCTGAAGGCCCTGCAGGATGCAGGCTACCAGTGCCGCCTGGACAAGGTGCTGGCCATTGACATGTCCGACGCGCCGGGCACGCTGGACGGCATTTTGTCGAACTTGCAGGAAGCAAACGTATCGATCGACTACTTATACATTTCGTATAACCGCCAGACGTCGACGCCTGTAGCCGTATTCAAGACCAGCGAGCCCGAAACGGAAACGTTTCTGCGCGGCAAGGGATATATCCTTCTCGATTCCATTTAACAGGCCAGCAAAAAATCCCCGCAGCTCCTCTGATACGAGGAATTGCGGGGATTTCTCTGTCTGACGTTATACGAGGTCGGCCAGCTCGAGGATGAGATGTTCCGTCTTTTCCCAGCCCAGGCAGGGGTCGGTAATGGATTTTCCGTATGTCCCTTCGCTGATTTTCTGGCTGCCGTCTTCGATGTAGCTTTCGATCATGAGGCCCTTGACGAGGGTGCGGATGTCGGGGCACATATGACGGCTGTGCATGACGTCTTTGGCAATGCGGATTTGTTCCAGATATTTTTTGCCGGAATTGGCGTGGTTGGTGTCGATGACGACGGCCGGGTTCGCCAGCTTCCGTTCGGCGTACGCTTCCAGCAGGTTGTGCAGGTCTTCGTAATGGTAGTTCGGCAGGCTGTTTCCGAAGTTGTCGACGTAGCCGCGCAGGATGGCATGAGCCAGGGGGTTGCCTTTTGTGCGGACTTCCCAGCCGCGGAACAGGAATTCCTGGGAGTGCTGGGCGGCGGCGATGGAGTTGAGCATGACCGAGATATCGCCGGAAGGCGGGTTTTTCATACCGACGGGAATGCCGACGCCGCTGGCGATCATGCGGTGGAGCTGGTCTTCGACGGAGCGGGCTCCGACGGCGGCGTAGGACAGGAGATCCGACAAGTAACGGTAGATTTCCGGGTAGAGGATTTCTTCCGCGCAGGTGAATCCCGTTTCGCGGACGATGCGGGCGTTCATTTCGCGGATGGCGATAATGCCGGCCAGCATGTCTTCCTTGCCTTCCGGGTCGGGCTGATGGAGCATGCCCTTGTAGCCTACGCCGATGGTGCGCGGCTTGTTGGTATAGACGCGGGGAATGATGAAGATGGTGTCGGCGACCTTTTCCTGTACGACGGCCAGGCGATGGGCATAGTCGACGACGGCGTCTTCGTTGTCGGCCGAGCAGGGCCCGATGATGAGCAAGAAGCGGTCGTCTTCGCCGGTCAGGATGCGGCGGATCGTCTCGTCGCGCTGCGCTTTGATGCTGCGGATGCGGTCGTCGATGGGGAACTGTTCCATAAGCTCCTGCGGCGACGGCAGTTTTCTGATGAATTCAATTTGCATTGCCATGATATTCCCTCCTGTAAGCAGTTTCGGCCGGTCGGCCTTTTTGCGATTAATACTCGAATTATAGCATATTATATCATAGACTTAGCTTTTGTAAATATTTTCAGGGCAAAAGGACAATTTTACAGCCTGCTAGGTGAAAAACATTAGGCCTCTCGTCTTGACAAGAGGCTTTTTCGGAGTATATAATAGCATTATTATACAGCATATTGCAAAAGGGAGCGGCATCGCCATGAAGAATCTATCCTTCGTGAACCATGCAATTGAATACGTCTTTACATACTTTAGCTGGGGCTATTTTTATTTTAGCGCTGGCTATTTTTGCTGCGACGAATTGAATAGGCATGACATCCGCATGAGAAGAAACTTCGGCAAATCGTATCGCTTAGCGGCAGGGGGAATATAAGATACCTGCACATACCTTTTGACACTGCATTTGGGACAGGCTCATGTGAGCCTGTTTTTTTTATGATGAAATGGGGGTCTTTTATTTATGATTATCGTATTGAAACAACATGCTCCGCAGGAATTCGTCGATATGCTGATGAGTTCCATCAAGGCCAAAGGCGTTCAAATCGACGTCAGCAAGGGGGCGCGCAAAACGATATTGGGATTAGTCGGCAATACGTCGGTTATCGATAGAGAGCAAATCGCAGGATATGAATTCGTGGACAAGGTCATCCGCGTAGAAGAGCCGTATAAGCGGGCCAGCCGCACCTTCCACCCGGCCGATACGGTCATCGACGTCGGCGGCGTACAGATCGGCGGGAAGAAACTGGCTGTCATCGCCGGCCCCTGCTCCGTAGAAACGCCGGAGCAGATCGAAGGCGTAGCCCAAGCCATCAAGGCCGCCGGCGCGACGATGCTGCGCGGCGGCGCTTTCAAGCCCCGCACGTCGCCCTACTCGTTCCAGGGCCTCCAGGACAAGGGGCTGGACATGCTCTGCCAGGCAGGGAAGAAAGCCCATCTGCCCGTCGTTACGGAAATCATGTCGGCCGATAAAATCGACTTATTCTTGAAAGACGACGTCGACATCATTCAGATCGGCGCCCGCAACATGCAGAACTTCGAGCTGCTCAAGGCCGTCGGCAAGACGCGCAAGCCCGTCCTGCTCAAGCGCGGCCTCAGCGCGACTATCGAAGAATGGCTCATGTCGGCGGAATACATCATGGCCGGCGGCAACCGCAACGTCATCCTCTGCGAACGGGGCATCCGCACCTTTGAAACGTACACCCGCAACACGCTGGACCTCAGCGCCGTGCTGGCCGTCAAGCATAAGAGCCACCTGCCTATCGTCGTAGACCCGAGCCACGCGACGGGCAAGCGGTGGATGGTAGAAGCGCTGTCCAAGGCGGCCATCGCCGCCGGAGCGGACGGCGTCATGATCGAAGTACATAATGATCCGGACAAGGCCTTGTGCGACGGGGCCCAGTCCATTACGCCGGATATGTTTGCCCGGCTCATGGATTCGCTGCGCCAGCTGGCGCCTATCGTAGGCCGGGAATTATAACGGCAGACCGAGGGGGATATGATGGAACAGGGAGACTGCAATTTTGCAACGGAACAGACAATCGGAATTATCGGCTTAGGCCTCATCGGCGGCTCCTACGCTAAAGGGCTGCGCCGTTTGGGCACGGCGAAGCTCATCGCCGTCGACGTTGACGAAGAGGCGCTGCAGGCGGCCCTCGCCGACGGCGTGATCGACGAAGGCCATCAGGCCGGCGGGGAATTCCTGGCCCAGGCCGACATGCTCATCTTCTGCATGGCCGCCGACGCCATGCTGGAGTTTATCCGCAGCAACGCCGCCCATTTCAAGGACGGCGCAATCCTGACGGACGTGACGGGCATCAAGGGCGACATGGCCCGGACCATCGAAGGGATGTTGCCGGCAGGCGTCGATTTCATATCGGGACATCCCATGGCCGGCCGGGAAGGCAAGGGCTACGGCATGGCGCAGGCGGAAATCTTTGACGGCGCGAATTACATCATCGTGCCGAGCCCGGCCAATAAGGCGGAGCACATCGGCAGGGTGCGGGCGATGGCCTACGCCTTAGGCTGCGCCCACGTCGTCACCGTGTCGCCGGAGGAGCACGACAAGCTCATCGCCTACACGAGCAGCCTGCCTCACGTGCTGGCTACGGCCTTGGTCAACAGCGAGGCCATGAGCCCGATGACCAAATTTTTCGTGGCCGGCAGCTTCCGCGACGGCACGCGGGTCGCCGATATCAACGCGCCGCTGTGGACAAAATTGTTTTTATCCAATAAAGAAAATCTCTTGTACGAAATCGACCGCTTCGGCGACGCCCTGCAGACCTTTGCCGACATGCTCCGCCGGGAAGACACGCCGGCCATTACGCAGTATTTGCAGCAAGCCGCCATGCGGAGAAGGGAACTAGTTCATGAAAAGCATACACATTGATTTAGGAAAAGATTCCTACGATATTCATATCGAAAACGGCCTGCTGGACCGGGCCGGGGAGTACGTCCGCAATTTGACGAAATCGCAGACCCTCGCCGTCATCAGCGACACGACGGTCGACGGCTTGTACGGCGACCGGCTGGAACAGGCCCTGCGCAAGGAGCATTACAACGTGCGCCGCATCGTCTTTCCCGCCGGGGAAAAATATAAATGCGCCGAGACCCTCCTGCAGCTGTACCAGGAATTATCCGATGCAGGCATTACGCGCAGCGACTATATTATCGCCTTCGGCGGCGGCGTCGTCGGCGACCTGGGCGGCTTTGCCGCGGCTACATTCCTGCGGGGCGTGCCCTTTATCCAGATTCCGACGACGATTATCGCCCAGGTAGACAGCAGCGTCGGCGGCAAGGTCGGCATCGACCTGCCCAGCGGCAAAAACCAGGCCGGCAGCTTCTACCAGCCCAAAGGCGTCCTCATCGACCCGGAACTGCTCCGGACGCTGCCCCTGCGGTTTATCCACGACGGTATGGGCGAAGTGATCAAATACGGCTGCATTCACGACGAAGAGCTGTTCGCCTTGTTGGAATCCTTAGATGACGAGACGATATCCGGTTATTGGGAAGATATCATTGGCCGCTGCTGTGAAGCGAAAGGGCGCATCGTTGAACGAGATGTGCTGGATTTGGGCGAACGGATGCTTTTGAATTTCGGTCATACGATCGGTCACGCTATCGAGCGGTGCTATGGCTACGGCTATTATACACATGGCGAAGGCGTTGCCGCCGGCATGGCTATGCTGACCGGCGTGACGGAACACATGGGCTTGACGGAAGCGGGAACGACTGAACGGCTCTGCAAGGTGCTGCGCCGCTATGGCCTGCCGACAGACGTGCAGGCTTCGGCAGATGATTTGCTCCGTTATATCGGCAACGACAAAAAGAAACGGGGCAACCGCATGACGCTGATTATCCTTAAAGCTATCGGCCAAAGTGAGCTTCTTCCGGTAATGGCCGACGAACTGCCGAAATATATACGCAAGGGAGAGTAGCCTCATGAATATACGTATTACGCCGACGCGTCTTCACGGTTCTGTCGTCGTCCCGTCGTCGAAAAGTATTGGACATCGCGAGCTCATATGTGCCGCCTTGGCTCAGGGAGAGAGCGTCGTAGAAAATATTTCCGTCTCGCAGGATATTGAGGCGACGTGCCGGCTGCTGCAGGCCTTCGGCGCTTCGATTGAAGAAATCCCGTCGGCCTACGAAGGGCGGACGGCGTATCGCGTCAAAGGCGGGCTGACGAAACAAGGGGAGGCGCTGACTGTTGATTGCGGCGAATCTGGCTCCACCCTGCGCTTTTTGATTCCCATCGGCTTATACAGCGGCAATACTGTTGTCTATACGGGACGGGGCCAGCTTGTCAAACGGCCCTTGGAGCCGTACTACCGCATATTCGACGAACACGGTGTGTCTTACAAGCCGACGGAAGGCGGTCTTCCCCTGACGGTGGAAGGCTGTCTTCAACCAGGACGATACGCCCTGGCCGGCGACGTAAGCTCCCAGTTTTTTACAGGCCTGCTGGTTATGCTTCCCCTTTTGGACGGAGACTCGGTGCTGGAGAGTACGACGCCCTTGGAATCGCTGAGTTATGTTACCATGACATTGGACTGCATGGCCCGTCACGGCGTTGACGTTCAATGGGATGGAGGCCGCCTGTTTCATATTCCTGGAAATCAGCAGTATATGGCCGGGACCTACGCCGTCGAAGGCGATTATTCGCAGGCGGCGTTTTGGCTTGCAGCCGGGACGCTGGGACACCCTGTGGAATGCTTGGGCCTGCGCCATTCGTCGTCTCAGGGCGACGAAGTCATCGTCTCCATTTTGCAGCGCATGGGCGCTGTCATAGGGCAGACGGATTCTATCGCGGCGCATCCGTCGCAGTTGACGGGTCAGGTCATCGACGTGGAAGATTGTCCCGATTTAGTGCCGATTTTGGCTGTGGCTGCCTCCTGCGGGCAGGGGACGACGCACATTACCCATGGAGCCCGCGTGCGGCTGAAAGAGTGTGACCGCCTTCACGCCATTGCGACGGAGCTCAATAAAATTGGCGGCTACGTAGAAGAAGAGCCGGACGGCCTCATCATTTGCGGTGTAGGAGCCCTTACCGGCGGCCGGGTCAGCGGCTGGAACGACCACCGCATCGCCATGGCCCTGGCCATTGCGTCGCAGCGCTGCAGCGGCGAGCTGGTTATCGAAGGCGCCGAATGCGTGCGCAAATCCTATCCTGATTTCTGGCAGGATTTTGCCAAGCTCGGCGGGATATACAGAGTGGAGGAATAAGGCATGAACAATACATTCGGGCGGTCCGCCGCCCTGACCATATTCGGCGAATCCCACGGCGTATCTATCGGGGCCGTCCTCGACGGCCTGCCGGCAGGAGAAGCCATCGACTGGGACGCCGTGCGGACGGAAATGGCCCGCCGCGCGCCGGGACGCAACGCCATGTCGACGGCCCGCTCCGAAGCCGACGCCTTCGAAGTGCAGAGCGGCTTTTTCAACGGCTATACGACGGGAACCCCCCTGTGCGCCGTCATCCGCAACGGCGACCACCGCTCCAAGGACTACGACCAGCTGCGCCATATCATGCGGCCCGGTCATGCCGATTACAGCGGCAAAATCCGTTACGGCGGATATAACGATTTCCGCGGCGGCGGCCATTTTTCCGGCCGCCTGACGGCGCCTCTGGTCTTTGCCGGCGCAGTGGCCTCGCAGATATTGAAGCGGCGCGGCGTCGCCGTCGGCGCGCATATCCTGCAAATCGGCTCGGTCTGCGACGCGTCCTTTCATCCCCTGGGCGAAGACGAAGCGCTGTTTGAATCGCTGAAACAAGAAACTTTGCCCGTATTGGACAAGACGAAGCAATCTGAAATGGAAGGGGAAATCATGGCAGCCAAGGGCGACCTCGACTCGGTAGGCGGCGTCATCGAATGCATGATTACGGGCTTGCCTGCCGGATTGGGGAATCCTTTCTTCGATTCCGTCGAAAGCGCCCTGAGCCATATGATGTTTTCCGTGCCGGCCGTCAAGGGCGTCGAATTCGGCGACGGCTTTGCCTTGGCTTCCATGCGCGGCTCCGGGGCCAACGACGCCTTCTATTACGACGGGGCTGCCGTCAAGACGAAGACCAACCGCAACGGCGGCATCAACGGCGGCATTACCAACGGCATGCCTGTCCTGTTCCGCGCGGCCATCAAGCCTACGCCGTCCATCAGCCGCCTGCAGGAGACGATAGATACGGATACGCAGGAAAACTGCACATTGGAAATCAAAGGGCGGCACGACCCCTGCATCGTCCAGCGCGCCGTGCCCGTCGTCGAGGCGGCGGCAAGCTGGGCGATATTGGACGTATGGCTTTCTACAGAAAAAAGGATGTGAAAATATATGGCGACAGACGAGTATTCCATTCCTGTCGGATGCTTCGGAACTCCCGGTTCATACAGCTATCGGGCGATGATGGGACATTTTGACGGGAAGCCTATAACGCCGACATACTACGGGCAATTCGCTGACTTAGTGCAGGCCGTGGCCGACGGCACGGTGCGCTACGGCGTCCTGCCTATTGAAAACTCATCTACAGGAGGTATCACAGAAGTATACGATTTGATACACAAGTATGACTGCCGTATTGTAGGCGAACGATATTTGAAGGTAGAGCATCATCTCCTGGCGTATAGAGACACGAATTTAGAAGATATACGGACGGTATATTCCCATCCGCAGGGATTGGCCCAGTGCCGGAAGTATTTGACAAAGCATGCTGACTGGACGGTGTGTCCTTACTACAGCACGTCGCAGAGCGCCCAATTTGTACAGAAGGAACGGCGTCATGATATTGCCGCCATTGCCAACAGTACGGCTGCCGATATGTACGGCCTGACTATTTTAGAGCGCGATGTCAACGACAATCCGACGAATTTTACCCGATTTTTTGTGATAGCCCCCCATTCGGAAGAGTCGGGGCTGGCGGATAAGATTACCCTTGTCCTGACTGTTCATCATGCGCCGGGTACGTTGTATCACGTGTTGGGGCATTTCTTCTACAACGATATGAATATGACCCATCTGGAATCACGGCCTATTGAAGGGCGGCCCTTCGAGTATTTCTTTCATATCGACGTCATGGGCAGCATGAAGGATCCCGGCGTCGTCCGTACGCTGCAGGCCTTGGAACGGACGTGCAAGTATTTTAAAATTTTGGGCAATTATCCGTCCGATAAGGAGGGCATCAGTCATGAAACTCGGGCTCATTGGTGAACGGCTGGGGCACAGCCAGTCGCCGGCGATTCACAAGCGCATATTTGAGCTGCTTGGCATAGATGGGCAGTACGACTTGATTGAAGTAGAGAGCGGCGGCGTGGAACAGGCTTTGGAAGAATTGAAGCGGCAGGGCTATACAGGAGTCAACGTGACCATTCCCTATAAGCGAGACGTCATGCCGTGTCTGGATGATATTGCCAGGGAAGCCTATGTCATTGGCGCTGTCAATACAATATATATGACCAGTCAGGGTGATTTTGGCTATAATACGGATTATCATGGTTTTGGCCGCTCGCTGGATCATGCTGGCATCGATGTACAGGGAAAAAAATGCGTCATTCTCGGTACAGGCGGCGCGGCCCGAGCCATTTTGAAGTGCTTAGCTGATAAAAAGGCGGCGTCTCTGACTATCGTATCGCGGAGGATACAAGACGATACGGAATTTGAAAAATTTGCGGCAGGGCTGCGTGCTGAACTTATTAGTTATAATGAATTGGATGAGCACCGTGGCGATATATTGGTAAACTGTACGCCTGTCGGGATGTATCCGAATGTAGAGGAGTCGCCGGTTTTGGAATCGGTTGTCGTCGGATACCAAGCCGTCGTCGATTTGATTTACAATCCGAAGACAACGAAGCTCCTGGCCTGGGGAGCAAAGCATGGCGCAGTGACGCTGAATGGCATGTATATGCTTGTCGCTCAGGCTGTAGGCGCTGAAGAAATATGGCAGGAACGGCGTATTGATTCAGCTGTCATTGAAGCGATATCAAAGGAGATGGAAAAGCAATATGAAAAATGATAAAAACATCGTTATCATCGGCATGCCCGGCAGCGGCAAGACAACCTTCGGAAAAGCCTTGGCAAACCGACTGGGATGGGAATTCATCGACGCCGACGATTTTGTCGTTGCGCTGGAAGGAAAGACTATTCCGGATATGTTTGCTATCAGCGAGGACTACTTCCGCGACGCTGAGACGAGAGCCGCTGAGGCCTTGGCTGCAAAGCGCGGTCTGGTTATTGCTTGCGGCGGCGGCGTCATTAAGCGTCCTGTAAATATACAGATCTTCAAGCAGTCGGGCGTTGTAGTTTTTATCGACCGCTCGCCAGACGACATCGTTACCGACGTCGATGTAGCCAGCCGTCCGCTTCTCAAAGAGGGGAAGCAGAAGATTTATGATTTGTATGATGAACGTATTGCTTTATACCGCAATGCGGCTGACTATACTATTGCAAATGATAGAGAAATTTCTTTTGTATTGAATGAGTTAGAAGAGCTGATAAAGGCAATATAAATAGAAGAAGATGCAGTGTTTTATAGGAGTGGATTCAGATACTGTTGTTTTTTATATTGACAGATATAAATTTGTTTTCGCAGTATCGGAAATCTAGATAGGGGAGCCATAAACGGACCAGGCAGCGTCGTTTACAGACGGCGCTGCCTGGTTTTTGTTTCATATAATGCTGTGTTGGAATAAAGGGGGGATGATTACGGCGTTTTTTTCACAATGCATAGGTACATTGTCTGGTCGATTCTATTTAAAATATCTATACTGACATAGATATTTTTTAATAATTCGGCAAAAGAAATATTTGTTTTTAGTCAATTTTGCTGTGCGCTATGACAAAATCGCAAAAGTGCTGAACGACAGGAGGCAGGTAAATTTGCTTATTTGTTATCATGTAGAATTTGCGCTCATACTGCGGATGGGAAATAGGCAGGATTTTTACGTCGAGCTGCAGGAGCAGATTCATAAAGGGAACGACGGCAATTCCAAAGTTTTTAGCGACCATGCCGCCAATGACTTCATCTTCCGATATTTCATAGGCAATGCGGGGCGTGACGCCGGCTTTTTCCAGCATCGTATCGACGATGAGGCGCAGCCCTGATTTTTTATTGAAGACAATGTACGGATAGTCAGCCGTGTCTTTCAGGTCGATGGTAGAATGGCCGGCTAAAGGATGGTTTTTAGGGACGATGAGGACGAGGTCCTGCTTTTCGATAGCCGTGCAGTGAAATGCTGTGTCGGCTGCCGGCTTGGAGGCGAAGACGACATCGAGTTTATGGGCCAGCAGATCCTGCAGCAGCTGCGGAGATAAGTCGACTTCAAAGGTGAATTCGACATTATCTGACGGGTGGGCCGCACGATAGTGGGAAATGATATCGGGAATGTATTCAATGCCGAGCGTTCTCAGAAAGCCGACGCGAATCAGCCCCTCTCCTTTGGCGACACGGGACAGCATTTGGATGCCGTTATCCAGTACGTTAAGCGTATTCTCGGCAACGGTCAAAAATTGCCGGCCGCAGCAGGTCAGCTCGGTGTTGCGGCTTTTCTTTTCAAATAGCTGTACTCCCAATTCTTTTTCCAGCGTTGAAATAGCATGGCTCAGGCTGGGTTGAGTAATGCAGAGCTGCTCGGCTGCTTTTGTATAATGCTTTTCGTGGGCCAATTTTACGAAGTATCTAAGTTGCGATAAATTCATAGCGTATTCCTCCTTAGCTGTAGTATATCATAGTACATAGATGTAATCTATGGAAAAATAAAAATGATTGATTTGTTAATAGGGAACTGACATGTTACTATGTTCACAGAGTTAGTGATGCATGTGATGCATATAGCATCTGTGCAGTATATATAGTTCTAATTTTCACGAAAATCATATAAGGAGATGTATATACGATGTCAAAAAAATTCCCTATTACGATTAGTTCCTGGTCATTAGGAGACCAATGCACCTTTGAAGAACGCGTGCGCGCTGCCAAAGAAGCCGGCTTTGAAGGAATCGGCCTTCGTGCTGAAACGTATGTCGACGCGTTAGCTGAAGGGCTTCACGATGAAGATATTTTGGCAATTTTGAAAAAATATGATATGAAAGTCACGGAAGTAGAATATATCGTGCAATGGGCCGAAAATCATCGTTCGTATGAGCAGAAGTATAAAGAACAAATTTGCTTCCACATGTGCGAATTGTTCGGCGTACAGCATATCAACTGCGGTCTTATGGAGAATTATTCTGTGGAGCATACAGCGCAGAAATTGAAAGAATTATGCCAGCGTGCCGGCAAATGGATCATCGGTGTAGAACCTATGCCGTACAGCGGTCTTCCCGATGTCAAAAAAGCTTGGGATGTAGTAAAACTGTCTGGTTGTGATAATGCCAAGCTTATCCTTGATACATGGCACTGGGTACGGGCTAACCAGTCGTATGATCCGTCTATCCTTGCCGATGTACCTGCTGATAAGGTCGTGTCCATTCAGATTAATGATGTCCTGGCCCGTCCATATGCAGCGGCTATTCTTCGCGATGAGTCCATGCATGACCGCGTAGCGCCCGGCACGGGATATGGCGACACGGCAGGTTTTGTCAAGATGATCAAGGATAAGGGCATTAAACCGGCCGTCATCGGCGTTGAAGTCATCAGCGATGATATTTTAGCAAAAGGCGTTGCCGAAACGGCTGTTCATGATTATGACCATACAAAAACCGTATTGGAATCGGTTTGGCCTGAAGCTCTCCAATAATGAATAAAACAATATATTCTAAAATGAAAGGTGATATAACATGGAAACAAGAATTTCTGGACATACTCGTTTATTTGCATTGATCGGTTCTCCTGTAGGGCATTCCGGCTCGCCGGCTATGTACAATTATTCCTTCGCACGTCTGGGTATTGATGCGGCATACCTGGCCTTTGATATTCCCGTCGATAAGGTCGGCGAAGGCGTTGCTGCTCTCAAAATGCTGAACGTCGGCGGTTTTAACGTCACCATGCCCTGCAAGCGGGAAGTGCTGAATTATGTTGACGAAATCACGCCGGCTGCGAAATTGATTGGAGCCAGCAATACTGTCGTCATTACAGAAGAAGGCAAGCTCGTTGCTTATAATACGGACGGTATCGGATTTGTCAAAAATCTGCAGGAACACGGCGTCGGCGTACAGGGGAAAAAAATTGTCTTATTGGGTGCCGGCGGTGCTGCGACGGCTATTGCCGTACAGACAGCATTGGATGGAGCTGCTGATTTGAAGATTTTTAATATTAAAGATGAATTTTATGCCAATGCCGAAGATATTGCCGCTAAGTTGAGTGAAGCCGTACCGGCCTGCCATGTCGAAGTCGATGATTTGGCCAATGCTGAAGCTTTGAAGACTGCCATTGCAGATGCGGATATTCTCGTCAATGCGACGAAAATGGGCATGAAGCCCCTCGATGATGACAGCTTGATTCATCCTGAGTATCTCCGTCCCGATTTGGTTGTAGCCGATACGGTATACAATCCTCGAGAAACTATCTTAATCAAAGAAGCACAGAAGGCAGGATGTAAAGCTGCTATCGGCGGTATCGGCATGCTGCTGTGGCAGGGCGTGGCGGCGTTTAAATTGTATACGGGCCAGGATATGCCTTACAAAGAAGTAGAAGAAAAATTTTTTGCTGAATAAATGGTAAGGAGAGGGTACAACTATGAAGTATAAAGCCATGTTTTCGCCGCTTACAATCGGCAGCGTGACGATTCCCAACCGCTTCGCTGTTCCGCCCATGGGCAATAATTTTGCCAATACGGACGGCTCCTTGAGCAGTAAATCCGTTGCATATTACGGTGCCCGTGCCAAAGGCGGCTACGGCCTTATTACGATAGAATCGACGGTTGTATACAAAGAAGCTAAGGGCGGACCCCGCAAGCCCTGCCTGTATTCCGACGATACCATAGATAGTTTCCGCGCTGTCGCTGACGAATGTCATAAATACGGCGCAAAAGTTTCGATCCAGCTGCAGCATGCTGGTCCGGAAGGCAATTCTAAGCTGACAGGGTATCCGCTGAAGGCTGCCAGTGCTATTGCGCCGTCGAGCGGCCGGGAAATCCCCCAGGCTATTTCCCGAGAAGAAATTTACAAACTCATCGAATGCTACGGCGATGCGGCAGCCCGCGCTCAGCGCGCCGGCATCGATATGGTCGAGGTGCATTGTGCTCACGGCTATTTAGTCAGCACTTTTATTTCCTCGCGGACGAACAATCGCCTTGACGAATTCGGCGGCTGCTTTGAAAATCGCATGCGGCTCATTTCTCTGATCATTGAAAATATTCGCAAGAAGACAAACGGCACATTGCCTATTTTGTGTCGGATTAACGGCAGCGATGATGTCGAAGGCGGCCAGACCGTGCAGGACGCAGCTGCAGTGGCAGTGTATTTAGCAGAGGAATGCGGTGTCGATGCGCTCCACGTCAGCCGCGCCGTCCATCTCCACGATGAATTTATGTGGGCTCCCGGTGCGGTACATGGCGGCTTTAGTGCCGAATTGGTTACGGAAATCAAACGGGCTGTCGAAGTACCTGTTATTACAGTGGGCAGATATACGGAGCCGCAGTATGCAGAACTCCTGGTACGGGAAGGCCGCGCGGATATCGTAGCCTTTGGCCGTCAGAGCATTGCTGATCCGGATATGCCGAATAAAGTGAAACACGGTGCTTCCGATTTTATTACTCCGTGTATTGGCTGTCTGTTGGGCTGCGTGCCGAAAATGTTTAAGGGCGAACCGATTACGTGTGCTGTCAATCCGATTGTGGGCCGGGAAGGTGAGCTGACGAAAGCTGCAGTGCCGAAGAAGGTCGTCGTTGTTGGAGGCGGTCCCGGCGGTTTATATGCCGCTAAGGTTTGCGCTCTTCGCGGTCATGACGTTACCTTGCTGGAAAAGAACGGCACGTTGGGCGGTAATTTCTACATTGCGGCATTCCCGGCCGATAAGGGCGACTTGACGAGCGCTATCCGCAGCTTTATTGTCAGCTGTGAAGACGCTGGCGTAAAAATCCGGATGAATACGGAAGCGACGGCAGAGCTTATCAAGGAGATGGCTCCCGATGCCGTCATCTTGGCTACTGGGTCTAAGCCGCTTATCCTGCCGATTTCCGGACTTGCCGACTGCGGCTATGTAACGGCTCAGGATATGCTGGAAGGCAAGGTTCATGTCGGTAAAAAAGCTCTTGTCGTAGGCGGGGGCATGGTTGGATGTGAGGCTGCTGAATTCCTTGCGGAACGCAATCATGACGTTACTGTAATTGAGATGAAGGATACCATCGCCGGTGATGTAAGCGCTGAAAACCGTTTATTTATTTTCCAGGATTTCGAACGGCATGATGTGCAGCTCCTTCCTGGTGCGAAAGTTGAACAGTTCTTTGCTGACGGCGTTTCTTATACGACTGCTGATGGTACGGAAGGTGAAATCCGCAGATTTGACACGATTGTTCTGGCCATGGGTTCACGAAGCTACAATCCCTTGGAAGAAGAACTTTCCGCTGTTATCCCGCAGGTCTTCGTCATCGGCGAAGCTGTCAAGGCCCCGGGCAATGCTATGCTGGCTACAGGCGAAGCGTTCGATGCCGCATTAGCTATTTAACGTATTTTGCTGTATATATACGCAGGTCTCAGAGGCAGCTTTTCGGTAAAAGAAAAGCTGCCCGGATAGACCGGAGGTACCTTATGGAAATTATACAAAATCATAAACGACTATATCCGACGGCTATCGTCTTATACCTTAACTATCTGGTTCTTGGTGTTGCCGCATCTATTTTGGGACAGTACAAACAGGAATTTGCCGCGCAGTGGGGCGCGGCGACTTTGGCGAATGGCGCCTTTGATGCCAGCGGCGTCGTCTGGGTGTCGGCTTCATTGGGGTTAGGATGCCTGATTGGCAGTTTCGTATCGGGACCCTTATCAGATAAGATAGGGCGGCGCATCGTGTCGGCTGTCGGCAGTATTTGTTATGCAGTTTTCTTTTTGGGCATGGTATTTTCGACTAATTTGCAGGCTGCATACGTATTCGGTCTCATTGGCGGGATTGCTAATGCTTTTTCTAACGGCGGCGTAATGCCGGCAGTTATGGAAATCTTCGTCGGCAAGACGGCTGTCGCCAGCATTTTGACGAAGCTTTTCGTTGCCATCGGTCAGTTTATTTTACCGCTGCTGATTTTGTTCGTCGCCTCGAATCACATGCCGTATACGACGTTGTTTTATGTATTCCCTGTCTTATGTGCTGTGTTGACGATATTGACCTTTGTCATGCCTTTTCCAGCAATGACTGCAGCGGACAAAAGTTCGAAAGACCAGCCCTCATTCTGGCAGGAAATAAAGGCGATTCATTTCACGCCATCCAGCATTGCCCTCATCATCATGGGCTTTACGACGACAGCGACATTTCAGATATGGGTTAACTGCAATCAGGAATTTGGACGATGGGTAGGCATGGAGAATCCGGCGATTATCCAGTCTTATTATTCTGTTGGCATTGTCGCTGCTGTATTACTCACGGCTGCTGTCGTTGATAAGTATATCAAGTCTATTCGCCTATTGCTGCTGTATCCGGCTATTGCCTTGACGATGCTCATTGTTTTGCTTTTTGTCCATCATCCGCTTATTGCTATTATCGGCGGATTTGTACTTGGATATTCGGCAGCCGGCGGCGTACTGCAGCTGGTAACGGCTGTTGTCAGCGACTTATTTCCCCATTTGAAAGGAACGATTATCAGTGTCGTCATGGTCATGTCCAGCATAGGGACATGGGTCGGCGTATCTGCTGCCGGCTCTATTGCCTCTATGGGCGGAAATAACGGGCCGGAATACGTGATCCTCTTTAATAGTGCTGTCACGTTGATGAGTGTACTATTGGCCTTGTTTGTCAATATTTCCAGCAAACGGCACGCATAATATAATAGTAGGAGCTGCCTTCAGCTCCTACTATTATTCTTGTTTTAATTTTCTGGCAATATGGTTGTATATGTGCAAGGATGTACAGCGTAACTTTCTTTTTGCTTAAGAATGTGAAAAATATAACAAATAAAGACGGCCCCGAGATAGAGAAAGGAGCAGTATAATGAATAGATGGGAACATGTGGAAAAATCTATTCCCCGAAAGACGAATAAACGCTGGTTTATGTTGTCGCTTATTTTTGTTCTTACGGCTATTAATTATTTGGACCGGACTAATATGGCTGTTGCCGCTTCCAGTATGAGTGCTGAGCTTGGTTTCAATGCTGTAACAATGGGCATGCTGTTGTCGGCGTTTGCTTGGGCGTATGCGTTTATGCAGGTTCCTGGCGGATATATACTGGAAAGACTTGGACCGCGTATTACATATGCATTGTCCTTGTTTTTCTGGTCCTTGTTTACGATGATTATGGGCTTGGGCAGCAGTTTTACCGCGCTGTTTATCATACGGATGCTCATTGGCGCTGCGGAAGCACCGGCGTTTCCGACGAATAATCGCGTCGTATCTGCATGGTTTCCTGATAGAGAACGGGCTACGGCGACATCGATCTATACTGCTGCCGAGTTTATTGGATTGGCATTTTTGACGCCAGTGCTGTTTTGGATTCTGCAGGCTTTCGGCTGGCGGGAAATTTTTTATGTGACAGGCTGTGTCGGCATTATTATCAGTTTATTTTGGTATCTTTTATATCGTGACCCTAAAGATTGCAAGGGCGTCAATGAAGCCGAACTAGCTTATATCCGTGAAGGCGGAGGGCAGGCTGAAAAGGCTGGCACGGCACAGAAGGTTACAGCAGCGCAGATCCTTGAGCTATTTAAACATCGCCAGTTATTGGGCATTTATTTAGGGCAATTTGCTAATACGAGTACAATGTATTTCTTCCTGACCTGGTTTCCTATGTATTTGGTTATGGCTAAGCAGCTTCCTATGATTCAGGCCGGGTTTTATGCCGTTATTCCTTATGCCGGAGCGCTGTGCGGCGTATTGTTGGGCGGGCGTTGGTCTGATTATATGCTGCGCAGCGGTTCTTCCTTGTCGAAAGCACGCAAAACGCCTATTGTCTGCGGCCTTATCTGTTCCATGTCGATCATGGCTGCAAATTACGCCGATTCCCTTGCAGTGATTATCGCTATTATGGCCGTTTCTTTTTTTGGACAAGGCATGGCGGCTATTCTTTGGAGTACTGTCGGTGATATAGCTCCTGCCGAGTCCATGGGTATTGCCGGCGGCGTTTTCAGCTTTGTCGGCAATTTGGCAGGTATTATTACGCCTATTGTCATTGGCTTTATCGTACATGTGACAGACTCATTCATCGGGGCTATGGTATTTATCAGCGCCGTGGCGGCTGTCGGCGTCTTTTCTCTCCTTTGCATTGTCGGTGATATTCACCGGATTGATACATCAGAGCCTTCATGATTTACTGCCATGCAGGGTATGCAATATGGAGTGCAGAGCTGTGATATCTAATTGTCCTGGTGCAGAGGCTTTTTTCGCAGACCCGAATGTCATGGCTGAGCCAAAGGTTTCGCCGCTGATACGGCTGATGACGCCTAATTTGCCCATGGACATGGTGATGATCGGTTCGTCCGGATATTGGGCTTTGACGGCTTCCGTAGCCGATAAGAGGGTGAGCACATCTTTAGCCGAATTCGGCATGCAGGCCAATTTGGCTACGTCGGCGCCTAATTGCTTCATGCCGATGAGGCGGCCCGTGATTTCGTCGAAAGACGGCGTTTTTTCGAAGTCGTGGTTGCTCATGACGACGGTGACGCCATGTTCCTTGGCGACGGCTAGGGTCTGGCAGATGCTGTCCCGATTGCGGAAGTATTCTACATCGACGGCGTCGACCTTGCCGCTGGCGACGGCGTACTGGATTAATTCAAAATAATAGGCTTCCGGGACGGCCGTTTCGCCGCCTTCTTCCTTCGTGCGGAAGGTAAACAAGAGGGCGCTGTCTGGGAGCTCTTTGCGGACGGCTGCCAGGGCTTCGCCGACGGCGGGAAGGGTGGTGTCTGCTAAGAAGTCGATGCGGAGTTCGACGACGTCGTACGGTTTATCTTGCAGGTAACGGCATTCCTGTATCAATTCTTCGACAGTGCGTCCGACGATGGGGACGCAGATTTTGGGCATGCCGTTGTCGAGGGCTGCGTTGCCAATAGTGATCATTATATCCTCCTTCGCGTATATCGCGTGAATGGGTTTGATGTTATTGTAGCGCATTGGCGGCGTATGGGCAATGAAAAAAGCATCTCTCGGCGGAAACTGCCGGGAGATGCTTTGGGGAACAGAAATGGCAAGCTCTGTATGTGTGGAGAGTACGATTACCGCAGGATAGAGCCGGAAATAATCATCTGCTGTACCTGGTTCGTGCCTTCGTAGATCTGGGTGATCTTGGCGTCGCGCATGTACCGTTCTACAGGGTATTCGCGGGTGAAGCCGTAGCCGCCGAAGACCTGTACGGCGTCCGTCGTGACCTGCATGGCGATGTCGGAAGCGTATTTCTTAGCAATAGCTGCGTCCATGGAATAGGACTTCACGTCGGGCTGGCCCATCTTCCAGGCTGCTTTGTATACGGCGAGGCGAGCCGTTTCGATCTTGAGCTTCATGTCAGCGAGCATGAAGGCGATAGCCTGCTTCGTAGCGATCGGCTTGCCGAACTGAACGCGTTCTTTTGCGTATTTCACAGCTTCGTTGTACGCGCCTTCTGCAATGCCCAGAGCCTGTGCGCCGACGCCTACGCGGCCGCCGTCAAGGGTCATCATAGCGATCTTGAAGCCTTCGCCTTCCTTGCCGAGGAGGTTGGCTGCCGGAACTTTGACGTTCTGGAACACGAGCTCACGCTGTACGGAAGCGCGGATACCCATTTTCACTTCTTCTTTGCCGTAGGTGAAGCCTTCCATGCCTTTTTCGACGATGAACGCGCTCATGCCCTTCGCGCCTTTGGATTTATCCGTAGCTGCGAATACGATGGTTACGTCGGCTTCGCCGCCGTTGGTGTTGAATACCTTGGAGCCATTGAGGATGTAGTAGTCGCCTTCCTTAACAGCTGTGGAGGAGCCGTTGAGGGCGTCCGTGCCGGCGTTGGGTTCCGTCAAGCCGAAAGCGCCGAGCTTCGTGCCTTCTGCCAGGGGTTTCAAATATTTTTCTTTCTGTTCTGCCGTGCCGAACTTCCAGATAGGCCAGGAGCAGAGCATGGTGTGAACTTCGAAGCTCAGGGCGATGGAGGGGTCGACTTTCGCGACTTCTTCGCAGGCAACGGCCAGGCTGAGGAAGTCGGCGCCAACGCCGCCATTTTCTTCTTCCCAGGGAATGCCGAGGAGGCCGAGGGTGCCCATTTCATCGAGGATAGCGCGGTCGAAGACTTCTTTTTCGTCGCGTTCCTTGACCGTCGGGGCCAATTTCTTTTCAGCGAAATCTTTCGCGAGGTTTGCAATGTCTTGCTGCATTTCTGTGAGCTTAAAATCCATGAGTTGTAATTCCTCCTAAATATAAAATAAGTAAATATATGTAAACGCCAAGGCCGGCTCCTTGAAGGCGCGTAAGCCTTGGCGTTATACAACGATGTGAAAGAATTAGAGCATTTCAGAGAATGCCTGAATACGGGTACGCATCTGTTCCAAAGACGGCGATTCCAAATCGACGTCGAGAACAGTATAGCGAAGTCCTGCTTCTTCAAATTCGACTTTGTAGATAGGATAATCGAATTCTTCGGGGTCGCAGAAGCGCATCAAGCAGACGACAACAGCGTCGGCGTCGTATTTTTTCGCCATGTCGATGAGCATTTGTCCACGCGGTTTGTCCGGGTTCATGGCCAGGGGGCAGCCGTCAAAGTCCTGCCACCATTTGGCGAGCTGTTCCAACGGGTCGATGCCAGCCGGGACATCGTTGCGGTACTGGCGCGATTCCTGGGCCAAATCGTCGGCGACGACGGCCATGTTGAATTCGCTGAAAATATCGAGGAATTCATCCGGTTCGGCCATAATGCCCGACAGGATGATCTTCTTGCCCTTCCAGGGCTGTACCGGTTCGGCTTTGACGGCGTCGATGAGCTGACGGACTAAGGCCGTGTGTTCGGCTTTATCCATAAACCAGCGGGCTTTGATGACGTCATGGCGTTTTACCGGCGTAAAGATTTGCGGATACTGAGCGGCGACGTCGCAGAATTCGCGCATGACGCGGCGGTTTTCGTTGTAGACTTTGATTGCTTCCTGCAAAGCCATGTCGGTAATGGTTACGCCCAAAATGCGTTCTAATTCGCTGCGGACGTGTTCGTATTCGCCTTTGAGGAAATCGACGGCAGCATCGATTTTACGGTTTTGCGGATGCGTAAATACGATGACCGGAGCTTTGCCGTGCCATTTCTGGCTCATGCAGCGGAGCGTGTCGCAGGGAACGGAGAAGATAACGGCGTCGAGACAGTCGTAGGTGCCGTTGAGCTGCAATTCCATGTCGGCCTGCATGAGGGAGCAGGCGAAAGGCGGCAAATAGGTGCGGGCTGCGGAAATCTGCGGTTTCTGTGCGCCGAAGAGTCCGACAGGGAGATAGCCTGCGGCGTATACGATTTCTTCCGGTGCATAGTAGGGCATGATGCCGACGAGGCCTTTGCCGGTGTTCTTTTTATATTCTAATACCGTTTTTTTCGGATGGTTTGCTACGTCTTGAAATTTGCTGATCAGTTCATCAATATGGCTCATTAGTGATTGCCTCCTTCGTTGGCTTTCTTTTCGTTCATCATTTCGCATAATGCTTCTACACGTGTGTCAAACTGCGCTTCCGAGAAATTGCGGGGGTCCGTCTGGTCGCCGTCGAAAATGACGTAGGGGACGCCGAGGTTCTTCTGGATGCGTTTGCCGCCTTCGTCGTTTAAGAGGCTCATGTTCTTGCAGGAGCGGTTCTGGTGCATGATGAGGCCGTCGCATTTGCCGTCGCGTACTACGCTTTCCAAGACTTCGCCGCGGCGTTCGAGACAGCAGTTGATGTACGTACGCGTATAGGCTTCGGCCATAGATTCGAGGTTGCCCGGTTCATACGAAACGTCCCACATGCCGGGATATGCCGAGCCGGTCATCAACGCGCCCTGATTCTTCAAGGCTTTGAACGTATGACCCAACGCGATCCATACGGCGATGCCTTCCCAGGTTACGCGGGTCTTTTCGTTTTCGCCAAAAGCGTATTTTTTAGCGGCTAATTTAGCGTCTAATTCTTTGATGAGCTTGTTGAAGGTGATTTCAGAGTAATTTAAGGAACGAGCCGCCACGGCCAGGCCCATGTAGTTGAACAGGTCGAAGCCGTTTAAGGGAGACGGTTTATACGTCAAATACGTGGCAATTTTGTTCCAGGCTGCGATAGAACGCTGTGTCTGTTTCTGTACTTCGAAGAATTTGTCATAGTCGAAGGGACGGCCGCATAATTCTTCGAGCTGTTTGATGGCGTGCTTGAATTCGCCGACGATATACTGTTTGGCATGTTTGGTAACGGGATATTCGTGGTTAAACGGAACGTCGATGGTAATTAAGGGAATGTTCAGTTCCTTGGCCATGTTTTCATACCATTTGAGCAGGGTGTTGCAGATGTTGTTGCAGGTCAGGATGACGTCCGGCAAGGGGATCGGCGAAGCGGGGGAGTTTTTCAGGGCTTCCGGCGTTTCACCTGTCAGGGCCTGCTGCTTGAGGAGCTCCATGTAGCCCATGTTGACGCGGCAGTACGAACAGATATCCTGGTTGTAGCCTTTGTTTTCAGCGACTTCCAGCATAGCCGGCGCGCCGTGACGGGCGCCGATGCCGGCAGCATGGGTTTCAGGATATACGATAGCAATGTCCATAGCGGTGCAGAATTCGGGAGGTGCTACGGAAGCGGACCAGCAGACGAGGCGGCCTTCTTTTTTTGCGATGCGGGCGTCTTCGTCTACTTTCGGCAGAAAATAGCCGAGAGCGTCTTTAGCGCTCATGCTTTCAATATCAATCGTTTTTTCTTCACTCATTGAGATCTCTCCTTTGTTATTTGGTGACTTTATCATAGGCAATCAATGCGGCGCCCAGTGCTCCGACTACCTGGGGGTGCAGGGCTACATTGACGGGAATGCCTAATTCTTTGGATATGGCGTCTACGACGCCGGCGTCGCGGGAACCGCCGCCGGTCATGGTAAGGTCGGGACCGACGCCGACGCGGCGGACCAAGGCGCTGGCCTTGCTGGCGATAGAGCGGTGCACGCCGGCGACGATGTCTTCCTTCGGGACGTTTTTAGACAACAGGGAAATGACTTCCGATTCGGCGAAGACCGTGCAGGTGCTGCTGACAGGGGCCGGGTTTTGTGATTTAAAATACCAGTCGCCCATATCGGACATAGGGATTTCCAATACCTTGGACATGACATCGAGGAAGCGGCCCGTGCCGGCGGCGCATTTGTCGTTCATGGCGAACTGCATGACCAGGCCCTGTGTATTTAGTTTTATTGCTTTTACGTCCTGGCCGCCAATATCAAGAATCGTCGTCGTGCCGGGGCATTCGAAGAGGGCTCCCTTGGCGTGGCAGGTGATTTCGCTGACTTCGCCTTTGGCGCAGTCGACGTTGAAGCGCCCATAGCCCGTCGCAATGATATGGGCCATGTCGTCCATCGTAAGGCCCGTGCCGGAGAAGACGTCTTCCAGAACGCGTTCCGGCCCTGTCGACCCCGTGCCGATTTCCACGACAGCGTGGGATATGATATGTTTTCCATTTTCTAAAATGACGGCTTTGGACGACGACGAGCCGACGTCGATTCCAAGAGTATACATGGGTTTCATCCTTTCTGGCTTGCGTTGTTATTTTTCAAAGGGATTAGGGTTGCTGCGGTTGATCGGGGCGATGGTCTGAACGTATTCGACGAGGATGCCCTGATTGGTGCTGGGACGGCGGAAGTTGACGATGATGTCGTCAGTACCTAATACGGCTTTCTTTTCCAGCATGCAGCCGGGGCATTCTTTTTCCATATGCTGACGGACGGCTTCTACGTCGTCGACTTCAAAGGCGATATGAGCGATGCCGCCTTTACCGTTATTGAATTTCGTCAGGACGCCTTCGCGGGGGATAATCATTTCCAGCGGCGTGCTGAACTCGCCCTTCTTCGTAAAGATGAGGTCGGCGTGATAGGCGTCGACGAAGCCGGCGTAATCGACTTCGAGGCCGTTGGCTTTGATAAAGGCTTCGGCTTTTTCCATCGTCGGGAGGACGATGCCGACGTGGTGGAGTCGCATAGGATGCCACGACGTATTGATCTTGCCATCTTCTCCCATGGATTCGAAGGGATTGACGCCGCGGCCCGTAATAGGAGCCGTTGTCTGAACATATTCGACGAGAATACCCTGATTGGTGCTGGGGCGGCGGAAATTGACGATAATATCGTCGGTGCCTAAGACGGCTTTCTTTTCCAACATGCAGCCGGGACATTCAGCTTCCATTTCCTGGCGGACAGCTTCTACGTCGTCGACTTCAAAAGCGATATGAGCGATGCCGCCTTTGCCGTTATTGAACTTCGTCAGCACGCCTTCGCGAGGGATGATCATTTCCAAGGGGCTGCTGAACGGGCCCTTTTTGGTGAAAATCAAGTCGGCGTGATAGGCGTTGACGAATCCGGCATAGTCGATTTCCAAACCGTTGGCTTCGATGAAGTCATGCGCTTTCTGCAGCGTCGGCAATACGATGCCGACATGGTGTAATCTCATTGGTTTCATACGTATTATCTCCTTACTATCTTTAAATAATTAATTCTTTAATCCCATCGGACCCTCCTGGAAAATTCGGGCATCCATGATCTTGTAATCTTCGATAATGGGTTTAAAGTCCATGTGGGCGAGGATGTCTTTTTCTACGTCAATGCCGGGAGCGACTTCGATAAGTTTTAACCCTTTTTCGGTCAATTCAAAGACGCATCGTTCTGTAATGTAAAAGACATGCTGACCGCGGCGGGCGGCGTATGCTCCATTTAACGTAATCTGATCTACGGCATCGACAAACTTCTTTGATTTACCTTCTTGTACAATGTGTACCTTGCCATCTTCTACGGCGATTTTTAAGCCGCCGGCCGTAAAGGTACCGCAGAAGAATACGTTTGGCGTCTGCTGGGAAATATCGGGAAAACCGCCGCAGCCGGCGATGTTCGTTCCGAATTTGCTGACGTTGATGTTGCCTGTTTTATCGCATTGCGCCAAGCCTAAAAAGGCCATATCCAAACCGCCGCCGTCGTAGAAATCAAATTGGTAGGTGTGATCGATGATGGCTTCGGCGTTTCGCGTTGAGCCGAATTGCGCGCCGCCCTGGGGCACGCCGCCGATGGCTCCGTTTTCCACCGTTAAGGTAATCGTATCGGAGATGCCTTCTTCATCTGCGATGGAAGCGACATATTCCGGTGCGCCTACGCCGAGATTGACGATGGCGTTTTCCTTCAGGAACAAGGCGCCGCGGCGACCGATAATTTTCTTGGCGCTCATAGGAAGCGCTTCGCTGGCTTCGCCTAAGGGGGCGCGACGTTCACCGCACAGCGTCGGATCGTATGCGCAGCCGAAAGCCTGTTCATGGTCGGCTTCGTCGGCGACTACAACGTAATCGACGTAAATCCCGGGGATTTTTACGAGGCGCGGGTCCAAGTTGCCGTGTTCGACAATTTGTTTAACCTGAACGACGACGATACCGCCGCAGTTATGAACTGCCTGGGCTACGGACGTATTTTCCAACGGAGCTACTTCTTCTTCCATCGTAATATTGCCGCATTCGTCGGCATATGTACCGCGCAGGAAGGCGACGTTGATTGGGAATGTCGGGTAGAAAAGCTGTTCCTGTCCTTCGATTTCCAACAGTTTTACAATGTCTTCCTTTGTAACGTCATTGAGCTTGCCGCCGCCTTGACGAGGATCGAGGAAGGTACCGAGACCAATATCGGTAAACACACCGATTTTATGACCAGCCAAGGCTCGGAACCAATGAACTAACGTGCCTTGAGAGCAGTTATACGCTTCGATTTTGTTTTCTACGGCCAACTTGCCGATTGCCGGTACCGTTTGGTAGTGGCCGATAATAATACGCTTCAGCAACCCTTCGTGAGCGAGATGTTCACCGCCGCGGCCATCGCGTTTTCCCTGCGATGCGGCGTACATATACGTCAGATTTTTAGGAGAGCCTGTTTCTAAAAATCGTTTTTCCAAGGCTTTGGTCAAAGCCTCGGGATGAGCGCAGCTGACGAAGCCGATAGACGTTATGGTATCGTTATCTTTGACCAATTCGGCTGCTTGAGATGATGTGATAACTTTCACTTTTTTCATAACATAAAATTCCCCTTCCCCTTTTTGTCTTAAATCGCATAAAATACAGAACTATTGCTATATTAGAATTCTTATAGAGAACTATTTATTGGAAAATATAATTCTTTATAAGAATTATAAAAAACAAAGTTAGAAAACAATTGATAAAAAAATCACATGTTTAATTACTTGAGAGAATTATACT
>ERZ838577.806-NODE-806-length-46802-cov-35.575930_pt1 | contig 46802 bp, 42 predicted proteins | sample MGYA00519682_ERZ838577 | MGnify/ENA primary metagenome ERZ838577 (study PRJEB31850, sample SAMEA3708838) | human gut metagenome | biome: human gut; feature: human-associated habitat; material: faeces | place: China | collected 2014 ...
ATGTCAACGCCGCCATGACGCTCAAAAACCGCGTCGTGTCCATCGCGCGCGCGGATGTCACGCTGCCGGACGGGCAGTATTTTCAGCAGGATCTGATCGGCATCGCCGTCGAGACCGACGCGGGTGAGCCGCTCGGCACGCTGCGCGAGATCCTCGACCTGCCGCGCGGCAGCGTCTACGTCGTGCAGGGCACGCGTGAGGTGCTCATCCCCGACCGGCCGGAGTTCGTGTGCAGCATCGACCCGGCTGCCGGGCGCATGGTCGTGCACCTGATCGAAGGGATGTGAGCGCGTGCGCATCGACATTCTCACCCTCTTTCCCGACACGATGCGTGCCATGCTCGGCGAGAGCATTCTCGGCCGGGCGCAGGCGCGCGGTCTGCTCGACATCCGCTGCCACCAGATCCGCGACTATACCGAAAACCGCCAGAAGCAGGTCGACGACTACCCGTATGGCGGCGGCTGGGGTCAGGTCATGATGGCGCAGCCGCTCAAGAGCTGTCTCGACGCGGCGCTCGCGGATTCCGCCGTGCCTGCTGCGCGCCGCCGCGTGATCTACCTCTCCCCTCAGGGACAGACGTTCACGCAGGCGAAGGCGCGCCAGCTCAAGGCCGACTATGACCAGCTCGTGCTCGTCTGCGGCCATTATGAGGGCGTGGATGAGCGCTTCATCGAGGCGTGCGTGGACGAGGAGCTGTCCATCGGCGACTTTGTGCTCACCGGCGGTGAGCTCGGCGCGATGGTCGTCACGGACTGTGTTTGCCGCATGGTGCCGGGTGTGCTGTCGGACACCGAGTGCTACACCGGCGAGAGCCATTGGGCGGGCCGGCTCGAGTACCCGCAGTATACCCGTCCCGAGACGTGGGAGGGGCGCACCGTGCCCGAGGTGCTGCGCGGCGGCAATCACGCCGAAATTGAAGCGTGGCGCACGCGGCAGAGTCTGGAGCGCACGCTCGTAAAGCGGCCGGAGCTCCTTCGGGAAACGCCGCCCACACCGGACGAGCAGCGCCTGCTCGATAAGATCCGGCGTGACCGCAGCCGCCCGCAGCTCACAGAGCCGCCCGTCTGCCGTGCCGCGACGGAGGACGACCTTCCGGCCATCCTTGCCATCGCGCAGCAGGCGCGCAACTACCTGCGCCGCCACCGTGTCGACCAGTGGCAGGGCGATTATCCGAACGTGGACACGTTCCGCGCCGACATCACGGCCGGCACGTGCCATGTGCTCACGTATCAGGGCGCTGTCGCCGCCGTGTTCACGCTCAGCCGCACGCCCGAGCCCGCCTATGACGCACTCACGGACGGGCGCTGGCGCTCGGACCGTGACCATGCCGCCGTGCTGCACCGCAACGCCGTTGCAGCCGATTGGCGCGGCACGGGCATGGCCGACCACCTCATGCAGGCGGCGGAACAGCTCGCGCGCGAAAGCGGGGCGCACGCCATCCGCGTCGATACGCACCGGCACAACGGCGCGCAGAAAAAGCTCCTCGAGCGCCACGGCTACCGCTTTTGCGGCAACATCCTGTGTGATGAGCCTGGGCACGATCCGCGCCGTCAGGCGTTTGAGAAGCTGCTGAGGTGAGGTGCGTATGGAGCTGACGAATCTTGCGGACATCCGCGCACTGCTCGCGCGGCATGACTTCCGCTTTTCCAAGTCCATGGGGCAGAATTTTCTGACGGCCGCATGGGTCCCGGCCGACATCGCCGAGGCCTCCGGCGCGGACGCGCACACCGGCGTGCTCGAGGTCGGCCCCGGCATCGGCTGCCTGACCGAGCAGCTCGCGCAGCGCGCGGCCAAGGTCGTCTCGGTCGAGCTGGACGAGCGGCTGCGCCCCGTGCTGGCCGAGACGCTCGCCGCCTATCCGAACGTGGAGCTCGTCTTTGGCGACGTGCTCGCGCTCGACCTGCCGCAGCTGGTGGCCGAGCGCTTCCCTGGCCTGCGCCCGGTCGTGTGCGCAAACCTGCCGTATAACGTCACGACGCCGCTGATCACGGCGTTTCTCACCGCCGGATGCTTCGACATCGTCACGGTCATGATCCAGCGCGAGGCCGCTCACCGGCTCTGCGCCCGGCCGGGCACGGCGGATTACGGTCTGCTGACCGTGCTGACCGCGTGGTATGCCGAGCTTGAGCTGCTGTTCGATGTGCCGCCGCACTGCTTCGTCCCCGCGCCGAAGGTCACGAGCACCGTCGTGCGGCTGCGTATGCGCAGCGCACCGCCTGCGGACGTGCAGGATGAAGCACTGCTGTTCGCCGTCGTGCGCGCGGCGTTCAGCCAGCGCCGCAAGACGCTCATCAATGCGCTCGCGGCCGGTGTTCCCGGCTGCGACAAGGCGCGTGCCGCCGCGGCGGTCGCCGCCTGCGGCTTCGATGCGCGCGTGCGCGGCGAGACGCTCGAGCTGGCGCAGTTTGCCGCGCTGAGCAATGCGCTGCGTGTCGAGATGGGTTGACATAACAAAAACAAATCAGGGCGCCCAATCGCGGGACGCCCTGATTTTCTACGGATACAGTTTTAATATGGTTTACATAACGAACATAGTTGGTGACTTTTCCTGCATACCGCCGGATGCGCGCGCATACTGTGGTAGCAAACGCAGCAGGAGGGGAGCGCCATGCCATATGAGGACAAAAAGGCCGTGCCGCAGCGCCGGCCGCACGCAGTCACGCTCGACGAGCGCAGCCATCTGACCGTTACGGGAGTGGACGAGGTCGTGCGCTTTGACGATACGGAGGTGTCCATGCGCACGTCGCGCGGGATGCTCACCGTGCACGGCGAGGGGCTGCGCGTCGGCCGGCTTGCAATCGACACGGGGGAGCTTGCGATCGACGGCGCGTTCGACGCGCTCGATTACACGGAGGAGACGGTGTCAGGCTCCGGCTTCTGGTCGCGCCTGTTCGGCGGATGAAGCTGCCGCTGCTCGGTCAGCTTGCGCAGCTCATGCTCGGGCTTGGGCTCGGCGCGGCGCTCGGGCTGGCGTTCGACGTGCTGCGCGTGCCGCGCCGCCATGCGCGCAGCGCGGTTTTCCGCGCGCTGCTCGACGGTACGTTTTGCCTGCTTGCGCTCGGGAGCGTGTTCCTGCTTGGCATGACGGCCGGCGACGGGCAGGTGCGCCTGTTTCTGTTCGCGGCCATCGCCGGCGGCTGGACGTGCTACTTTCTCTGGCTCAGCGGGCATATTTTCCCGCAGCTGGAGCGATCTGGCCGCCTGTGCGCGCGAAAAATGCGCCAGATCACGGCTCCGGGAAGAAAATTCATAAAAAAAGTTCTGTTTTTTGCAAAAAAACACTTCCAATCTCGCCGCAGATGTTTTAGAATAGGCTGTATTACTGGACGCAGATACGATCCGGGGGGAGGTACTGCCGACCGTGAAATTCAAGAAGGCAAGCATATTTACCAAACTGGTTATCGCGGCGCTGATGGTGTACGCACTCATCAGTCTGGTCGTGGTGCATCAGCGCACGGCACAGCTTCAGGACCGCGCCGCGGCACTGCAGCAGCAGGTGTCCGAGATGACCCAGTCCAATGCCGAGCTGCAATATCAGATCGACCACAGCGACGACGATGACATGCGCGAATCGGTCGCGCGGGAAAAACTCGGTCTGGTCAAGCCCGGTGAGAAGATTTTTTACGATACGAGTGATTGAGCAAGGAGAAACGAACCGTATGCAGGTGGAAGTCGGAGCAGTTGTGGAAGGTACCGTTACCGGTATCACGAAGTTTGGCGCGTTTGTGAGTCTGCCGGACGGCAAGAGCGGTCTGGTGCACATATCCGAGATTGCCAACACCTACGTCAGCGATGTCAACGAATTTTTGAAGCTGGGCGACAAGGTGAAGGTGCGCGTGCTGGCCGTGACGCCGGACGGGAAGATCAACCTGTCCATCAAGAAGGCGGAGGAAGCGCCCGCCCGTCCGAACAACCGCCCGATGAATGGCGGACGTCCCGGCGGCAGCCGCCCCAATAACGGCGGCGCACCGCGTGCTGTACGCCCCAACCGTCCGGCTCAGCCGGCGGGGCAGGTCAGCGGCCCGAGCGGGGACGCCGCGTTCGAGGACCGGCTCAAGCAGTTCATGCAGGAGTCGGACAGCCGCATGGCCGGCAACCGTCTCTATAACGACCGTTCGCGCGGCCGCCGCCGCGGCGGCGGAAACGGACGCGGTTAAATCCCGCGCCGGAGCGGCAGCACACGAAATCAGATAGCTCCTCCGTATGCAGCAGACATACGGAGGAGCTTTTTTGCGCTTTTTGCGCTCTGTTCCCGGAGGCTTCATCTTGCCTCACTGACACCGGTGTAGTATGATCGTGTTCAGATCTGCGGTCACAGAGGCTGACCGTTTCCCATCTGTACCCGGGAGGCATACATTGTGGAAGTTTATCTGAGTGAACACATCGCGCCGTCGGCGTATGCAAGACTGGCGCGCCATTTTGAGATCGTGGACAATTTCGACCATCCCGAGCGGCTCGCCGCCATGGTCATCCGCCGCGCGGTCGTGCCGCGCGCGGTCATCGCGCACGCGCCGAATCTGAAGGTCATCGCCATGCACGGCGTCAGCCGCGACACGATCGACACCGCTGCTGCCGCCGAGTTCGGCGTGCCGGTGCCGAATGTGCCGGGCCTCGGCGCACCGGCCGTCGCGGAGCTGGCCGTGGCGGAGCTGCTGGCGCTCAACCGGCAGCTGAAATTTGTCAACAACGGCCTGTGCGCCGGACGCTTCGACCACTTCGGCGCGGAGGAATTCGTCTGCCACGAGATGACCGGCCGCACGCTTGGCCTTGTCGGCACGGGCAACATCGCCCACCGCGTGGCGGATATTCTGCGCGCGGCGTTCGATGTGCGCGTCATGTGTTGGAATCCGCGCCGCACGGCCGCCGAATGTGCCGCGTGGGGCTACGAACAGGTCGAGACCCTGCCGGAGCTTTTCCGGCGCTCCGACTTCGTGAACGTGAGCATCACGCTCTGCGATGCCACGCGCGATCTCATCAACGCGCCGGTGTTCGCCGCGGCGAATCCGGAGCTGCTGCTCGTCAACACCTCGCGCGGCGGCATCGTCAACGAGCACGATCTCTACGTCGCGCTCACCACGGGGCAGATCCGCGCCGCGGCGAGCGACGTGTTCGCGCACGAGCCGCCGGCGAGCGATGATCCGCTCATCCATCTGGACAATTTCATCGCCACCTTCCACATCGGCGGCAGCACATACGAGTCGCTCGAGCGCGTGAGCAACCGCGCCGTGGACTATGTGTTCCAATACACCGGCGTCGCAGAGCGGTGAGGCTGTCGGCGCTTCCGGGAGCGGGCAAACACTATAAAAAACACCCGAGGCCTCAGCCTCGGGTGTCCAGCTTGTCAAAACCTCGCAGCCTTTCACCAACGGTGCGGCGAAAGAAAATCCAATCATTTTCTCAGGCGACATGTGCGGCTGAGAAAATACCGCTCGGCCTGCAAACGTGCACGCTGGCCGCCCGAGGCGGACAGCGCGTGCGCTGCAGTCAGGCCGCAAACCACTTGTCAAAAAGTAATACTTTTTGACAGTCCCGACACCCGAGGCCTCAGCCTCGGGTGTCGGGATATTCCATCGTCAGATGGGCATGGTCAGCGAGTTTGCAATTTCCTGCACGATGGCCTGCGCCTCATACTCCTCGCAGATGCCAAGGATCTTCGCAGCCAGTTCCAGAGCGCCATACAGCATATTCCTTTACCCCTTTCGTCAGATTTCCGCCGCCGTCCCACACAACAGACGGCACCGGATGGTTGGTATTGCCGGTTACAGGAATATTCTATCGATAAAAATGCGGATTTACAACGGACAAACATCGCTGGATGTAACAAAATGATAGAATTTGTTGTGAATTTCGTCACAAATCGTTACGAATCGGCCGCGCTCCTTGCACAATAACGACAATCTGCAGCTTTCTGCACAGAGTTGCCCGTGCAGCACAAAGCGCCCGAAGCTTTCGCTTCGGGCGCGTCCATTTTCCAAAAACCTCGTAGCCTTTCACCAACGGTGCGGCGAAAGAAAATCCAATCATTTTCTCAGGCGACATGTGCGGCTGAGAAAATACCGCTCGGCCTGCAAACGTGCGAGCTGGCCGCCTCTGGCGGAGGGCGCGTGCGCTGCAGTCAGGCCGCAAAGCCCTTGTCAAAAAGTAATACTTTTTGACAGGCTCAAAGCGCCCGAAGCTTTCGCTTCGGGCGCTCCTTTGGTTTACAGGTTACACGGACATCCAGCCGGGCAGTGCGTTGGCGATCGCGTCCACGATTTCCTTTGCCTTATCTTCGCCGCAGCGCTCAAGGATGTCGGAGGCGAGGTCGAGGCCGATATGGATGGGTCCTCTGAATTCGGTCATGTTACTTTACCCCTTTCGTCAGATTTCCGCCGCCGTCCCACACAACAGACGGCACCGGATGGTTGGTATTGCCGGTTACAGGTAATACTGTAGCGGAAAAAGCGCCAAAACGCAAGTGACAAATTTTATAGAGTGTAACACTTTGAACATTTTCATCCAATTTTCCGAAACCGCTTTGTTTCTGGTTGAAATATCTCAACCAGCACCGCGTAATCCGACAAAATGTTGCATAATTGCGCGCCAGTCGACGGCTTTCACAGGGTGAAACGGCATTATGGAAACCGATTCTCCACATTATCAACAGACTTTTCAACACAAATGGGGTGCAATTAACGATGTTATGTTAACTTTACTTGATTTTCCCATTTTTCAGTGCTGTTCTTCCCTGCGCGCACAAGTGTGCGGCAAAGCGGCATCCTGCTGCGCTTTTGCCCTGTATGCGCCAAGACCCGCTGCCCGCTCTGTGTTCTGCAAGTGCACAAAACCCCGGGAGCAGAACGCTCCCGGGGCAGGTCTATGGCTTTTGCGGGTCGGCGGTGCGTCGGTCACAGGCCGGTGAGGCGGCAGTAGCGCATCATGATGGCTGCGATCTGCGCGCGTGTGGCACCGCCGCTCGGGGCCAGATAGTCGGCACCATTGCTCGCGATGCCGGAGATGAGACCGTTGCCGACGGCCCAGCTCATGGCGGCGTATGCCCAGTTGGAGACGCTGGCGGCATCGGGGAAGCCGTTGAGGGATGCTGCGCCGCCGAGGTAGGCCGGCGCATACTTTTCGGTGTAGCCATAGAGGAGAACGGCCATCTGCTCGCGGGTGATGAGGCCGTCGGGCGCGAAGGTCGTCGTGCTCATACCGGCGACGATGTCTTTGTCGTAGCCCCAGGCGACGGCATTGTAGTACCATGTGCCGGGCCTGACATCCGTGAACGGCACGTAATATTTGCTGTAGTCGGTCGTGTCGCCGGAGAGGTTATAGAGGATCATCACGATCTGTGCGCGCGTGCTGACCGTGTCAGGCGAGAACGTCGTTGCGTCGAAGCCGCTCATCAGACCGTGGCGCACGCAGTAGTCGATGCCCTCGTGCGCCCAGTTGGACGGGGCGGGCACATCGCGGAAACGGAAGCTCGGGCACGCGGCGCCGCCCGGACAGACCGCAGAGCCGGTGGCGGGGATGATCTCGGTTCTGGTCTGGCCGCAGACGGTGCAGGTGTAGGTGCGGACGCCGGGCGTGGTCTCCGTCGGCGCGACGGTCACGGTGCCCTCGTCCCAGACGTGGGTGTGCGGGCCGGTGGCGGGGATGACCTCGGTCTTGGTCGCGCCGCAGACGGTGCAGGTATAGGTCATGGTGCCGGGGTCCTTCTCGGTCGGCTCCGTGGTCACGGTGCCGCTGTCCCACTTATGGCCGAGCGCGGGCTTGCTGTTGCGCTGTTCGGTCGCGCCGCAGTCTCTGCAGGTGTAGAGGTCATAGCCTGCCTCCGTGCAGCTGGGTGCGACGGTCTTGGTGAAAACGAAGGTGTGCGTGCCGGTAGCGGGGATGACCTCGGTCTTGGTCTGGCTGCAAACGGCGCAGGTGAACGTGCGCACGCCGGGGGTGGTCTCGGTCGGCTCGGTGGTCACGGTGCCGTTGTCCCACGTGTGTGCGCCGGTGGCGGGGATGATCTCGGTCGCAATGACATCGCCGCAGTTGGCGCAGACGGTGTCGATGTGTCCGTCGGCCCCGCAGGTGGCGGGCACGGTGTTTTCCGTCGTGCCGTAGCCGGTGTGCAGGCACGCGCCCTTGCTGCTGACCTTGTAGCCCTGCCACTTGCCGTCCGCACCAAACGTCCAGCCGTAGACCGGGTCGGGGTTATAGTGGATGGTGACGATAGCGGGCTCAAAGCTGTGCTCGGCCGCGCCGCCGGGCTGGACTGTCGGAGGTGCGCCGTAGCAGCGCACGTCTTTGAGCGCTTTGCAGCCGGTGAAGGCATTGTGGCCGACGCTCGTCACGGTGCCGGGCAGCTTCATGTCTTTCAGCGCGGTGCAGCCGCGGAAGCAGTCCTCGGGGACGGCGGTCACGCCGCCGGGCAGCGTCACGTCCGTCAGCGCGACGCAGCCGTTGAAGGCGGAGTTGCCGAGCGCCGTCACGGCCGCGGGGATGGGCGCCTTGGTGAGCGACTTGCAGCCCTCAAACGCGCGCTCGCCGATGGCGGTCACCTCGCCCTTATAGTCGACGGTCAGCAGCTTCGTGCAGTCGTTAAAGCATTTGTCGGGCACGGCGGTAATGGCGGCCGGCAGAGTCGTGCCGCTGATACTCGCGCAGGCGTCAAACGCGCCGCGGCCGAGGGTCTGCAGCCCGTCGGGCAGCGTGATGGCGGTCAGCCCGTCGCCCGCGAGACCGAAGTCACCGATCTCGGTCACGCCCTTGGGGATGGACATACCCGTGAGCTTGGAGCACAGGGCGATGCCATAGCGGCCGATGCTCGTCACGCTTTCCGGCAGTGTGACCTGCGTGGCAGCCGGCAGGAAGAACAGCGCATAGTTGCTCACGTTCGTGACGCCGTCCTTGATGACGACCTTCTTCAGCTCGCCCTCGAGCTTGAAGTTGCCGAAGCTCGTGAGCATACCCAGCGCCTCATAGTTCCACCACGGGGCGAGGTTGCCCTCGGGGAAGTTGAAGTCGGGCATGGCTCCGGTGCCGGAGATGGTCAGCGTCTTGCCGCTGAGAACACCGGTGGAGACCTCCCAGTGCAGGCAGTTGTTCACACCGAAGTCGCCCGAGGTGGCCGCGGTGCCAAAGCTGCTGAGGATCGCATCCATGTCCAGATCGGGGATCTCAAACTCCTCCTTGAACTGCTCGATCTTCTCTTTGATGAGTTTTTCGGCAATCTCTTTTTTCAGATCGTCGATTTTGCCGGCCGATGCGTTCACGGTCAGGCCGGAGAACAGTCCCACGACCAGAACCAGACACAGCGCCAGCGAGAGCAGGCGTTTTTTCATAGTTTCTTCCTCCTTGCGATAATGTTCCTGTGTACAACGGGAATATCTCTCTGTTGAAAATATAGCATACTTCCGGCAAAGTGTGCAATGGATAGGACGCAAAAACCGACGGATTTGTTACGAAACCACAAATCTGAGCAAGAATTTTACACGTTTTTTTGCCTGTGAACGCTTTCGGGCTGTTGCAATGGCGGGGCGCGTCCTGTATACTTGCTCTGTAGACATGTTTTTTGAAGTGTCGGATCCAGGAGGGAGGAACCTTATGAAAAAACGAGTGTTGTCGCTGCTGCTGTGCTTTGTGCTCGCGGCGGGACTGCTGAGCGTGTGTGCTCCGCCGGCGCAGGCGGGCACGATCGCGGACGCGTTTGAACTGTTTATCAAGCAGCCCGGTCAGATCAAAAAGCTCTTCGGCCGTGAGGTCGCCCACGGTGACTGCGGCCCCGCCGGGGACGAGGCGAGCGTACATTATAAGATCTACGAAGTCACGAACCCCACCATTGTGCAGGACAACCCCTTCCTGCAGCAGATCTGGCAGATCCATGATTACCGCGAGGACGCGCAGTATTACGGCGTGTACATCTTCGGCGACGGGAAAATGGCGGACTACGCGGCGACCGGCCAGAAAGCGCCGTGGATGGGCAACGTGGAGGTCACGGAGTATAATGACAAGGGACAGGTCCTCGGCACGACCGTCGTGGAAAACCTCGGCGAGGAGTATCTCGCGCTGGCCTACATCGCCGACGGCACCGACGAGGAGTGGAACGGCCGCACCGAGCGCTACTCCGGCGTTACGAATGTCGGCGCGCGCGCGTTCAAGGACTGCCGCTATCTCACGTGCATGTTCCTCAATGACGACATCACCACCATCAGCGATTCCGCATTTTATAAAGACGAGTACCTCTCGGCCATCAATATGCCGCGCAAGCTCGAGCTCATCGACAAGTACGCCTTCTACGGCTGCGACACGCTCACCTTTGTGCGCGCGCGCAACTGCAGCCGCCTGCGCCGCATCGAGGATCACGCGTTTTACAGCTGCACCATGCTCGCCGAGCTGCGCCTGCCGGAAGGCCTGACGTATATCGGCCCGTGGGCCTTCGCGTGGGACCGCATCCTCGGTCAGGAGGACACGACGCTCGGTCTGCCGTCGAGCCTGCAGACGATCAGCACGGGCGCGTTCGCGTTCGTCAACCACCACAAGAACCTCAACATTCCGGCCAACGTCACGAGCATCGGTGACTTTGCGTTCATGTGCGATTACTACATGAACAACCTCACCTTCAGCCCCGGCGACAAGAAACTCACCATCGGTAAGGCGGCCTTCTTCGGCGACAACCACATGAAGTCCGTCGACCTCTCCAACCGCGTCGCGCAGATCGACCGCTGCGCCTTCGCCGGCTGCGAGATGCTCGAGGAGGCCTACTTCGGCGACAAGATCGACACGATCGAGGGCCGCGCCTTCACGAGTCTGGATAACGCCATGAAGATCGCCGTCGAGGGCGTGCTCAACGGCATCCTCCGCCCGGACGATACCGAGCAGAACGCCGATCAGGCCGGTGATATCAGTACGGCCCTGAACATGATCGCCAAGGTCACGAAGCTCAAGCGCGCCGTCTTCAAGAACGACCCTGCCAAGAGCATCTACGCCGCGGCGGACTCTAACCGTTCTTTCCCGGATGACTGCGTGGTCTATTACCCGCAGGGCAGCTACACCTGGGCCGCCGAGCTCAAGGACGACGGCACATGGCAGGGCTATCAGACCGGCTTCTGGCACGGCGACCACATCGCCGCGTTCACGGACACGGTCGTCGCACCCACCTGCACGGAGCAGGGCTACACGCACCACGTCTGCACGGTGAAGGGCTGCACCTATGCCCCCGTGGACGACACTTATGTCGCCGCCACCGACCACACCTGGGTCAAGACGCAGACGCTCCCGCCCGCCTGCACCGAGCAGGGCACGGCGTTTTATAAATGCTCGGCCTGCGGCGCGACCCGCACCGAGAAGATCGCCGCGCTCGGCCATGACCTGAGCCGCTGCGATCTCCGGCCGGCCGCCACCTGCACGCAGCCCGGCCGCGCCGTCGGCACGTGCGCGCGCTGCGGTGTGCAGATCGACGAGGTCATCCCCGCCAAGGGGCATGACTACAGCTACGCCGAGACCAGCGTCGCGCCCACCTGCACCGAGCCCGGCCACTACAAGGGCACCTGCCCGACCTGCGGCAAGGACTATGACGATGTCGTTCCCGCCCTCGGCCACGACTGGGGTGAGTGGGTCACGACGATCGAGCCGACCGTCTCGACCGTCGGCTACCGCTATCATGTCTGCAACCGCGACGGCTGCGGCTACCGCGAGGGGGAGGACATCCCGAAGCTGCACACCCACACGTGGGATGCCGGCGTCGTGACGCAAAAGCCCACTGCGGCCGAGCCCGGCGTCAGGACCTATACCTGCACCGTCTGCGGCCAGACCAGGACGGAGGCCATCCCCGCAACCGGCGTTCCGGAGACCTGCAACGGCGGCCCGGCCTGCCCGGGCTACGCCTTCCGCGATATGCCCGCGCCGAGCATCTGGTCGCACGCGGGGCTGGATTACTGCATCGATCATGGCTATATTGCCGGCACGTCGGCAACGACCGTCACGCCGGACGGCGAATGCACGCGCGCCATGATCGTGAGCATCCTCTACCGCGTGCAGGGCGAGCCCGCGAAGGTCAACGGTTATGAGCTCAAAAAGCTCGCGGCGCCGTTTGACGACGTGGAGCGCGGCCGCTGGTATACCGACGCCATCTGGTGGGCAAAGCTCACGGGCGTCGTCTCCGGCATGAGCCCGAGCACCTTTGCGCCCGACGATCCGATCACGCGCGCGCAGCTTGCGGTCATCCTCTATAACTACACCAAGCAGTTTGCGCCCGAGAGCCTGACGGAGACGGGCTCGCTCACCGGCTTCCCGGATGCGGGCAGCGTCCCGTCGTGGGCGCGCACGGCGATGGCGTGGGCCGTCGGCAACGGCCTGATCTCCGGCGTCGGTGAAAACGGCGTCTCGTACCTCAGGCCGGAGGGCTGCGCTACGCGCGCGCAGGTCGCGACCATTCTCATGAATTACGAGAAGGCGCTGGGCTGAGGTCAAGCCAATAGAAAAAGCTCCGGAAGCGAAAAACGCTTCCGGAGCTTTTTGCTCTCTGCATAGTTTACATAATTGTACGGTGCTTTTCTTGCGCTGCCTGATGATAGCGCTCTTTGTCGAAAAGGTTTACATAAGATTATCCCTTTCTGCCGCGCAGCATCGCCGCGATCGTCACGGCGCTGTATCCGCTCTGCTGCCAGAGGTCGTCGGGCACCGTGCCGCCGTTGCGCAAAATGAGCGCGATCTGGCGCCGCGCATCGCTGCGCGCGGCCGTCTGTGCCTTGTCGCGCGCAGCCTTTTCCTTTTCGGCTGCGGTCTGCGCGGCCTTGGCTTTCTTGTCGGCGGCGGCCTTGGCGTCGGCGAGGGCCTTCGCCTGCTGCTGCAGCTTGCTGTCCGCGCGGTCGTAGGCGGCGTCGTCCATGTCGAGCAGCGCCGCGATCTGCGCCTTCGTCACGCCGTCACGGCTGTCGGCGGCGTCGAGCATCCGGTCAATGGCGCTCAGGCGTGTCTTGTGCTCGCTGCTGTAGCGCTCGTAGGCCAGCTGCGCCAGCTCCGGCAGCTTGCCTGCGAGCATGGCGCGGTAATAGCCGCCCGCCTGCTGCGCCGCCGCCACGGCCGCCGTCGAGGCCTGACCGCCCGTCAGCGCGGCCGCCTTGCCGAGGGCGTTTTCTGCCGCGAGCTCCGCCTGCCGCTCGTATTGCTGCCGGTAGGCGGCGTAGAGCTTGTCCGACGCGGGGTCGTAGTCAAACTGCTCGCCGAGCAGTGCGTCGAGCATCCGGTCGATCTGTTCGCGGCGGTCTGCCGTGCCGCGCCCGGTCAGCAGCGCCTCGGCCTCGCGGCGGTGCGTGTCGTCATAGTCCGGCACGTCTTCGATGGGCAGGTACTGCGCATAGTCACTCGTCTGTTCCTGACCGGCCATGCCCTCGCCGCGGATCTTCGCGTTGCGCTGCTGCTCATAGACGGCGGCAGCCGCGTTGTCACCGCGCCGGGCCGCCTGCTCCATGAGCGCGGCGTAGTCGGTGTCCTTGTCGTATTTGTATTTTGTCGCCATAGGTTCTCCTTTCCTCAGTGCTGCGGTCCGGCGGCGGTCTCCGTGCGCGTGAGCGAACATAGCCGCCATGCCCCCGTGCCCGTCAGCCGAAGGCGAAAGTGGTCGCACCGGCGCGGCAGTACCGGCAGGGTGAACGTACGCTTTGCACCCGCCGTCACGTTTGCAAGCGTGTGCCACTGTCCGTCGGAGTCATACTGCGCCGCCGCCGTGATGCTTGCGCCCGCCTCGGCCTCCAGCCGCAGCTGCACGCGCAGCAGCCGCTTGCAGTCCGGGCTGCCGCTGATAAAGTCGCCCATTTCGAGCAGGCTCTCCATCTGTGCCGTGCTGCCCGCGCCGAAGCGCCACACGCCGCGCGTATCCTGCGCATAGAGCGCGCCGCCGCACTGCGCAAAGCCGCGCGCGTCAAAATCGTCCTCACGGCTCCACAGGCCGCTGCGCGTGTCATATACAAACAGGTGCCGGACGCTCCGCTCGTCGCGCGCCGAGAGATACCAGCGCGTCCCGTCCGTGCCGGCGACGCCGTGCGTGAGCGTGCGCCCGAGCGCATCGCCGATGCGTACCGGCCGTCCGCCCGCCGTGCGCGCCGCGCCGACGGGGGAGAGGTAGTAGAGTGTCTCGGCCGCCGTCACGAGCGAGCGGCCGGAGTCCTGCTCCGCGCCGAGCGCGGCCGAGGCCACGAGCTGGAAGTTTGTAGGCCGCGTGCCGTAGAGCCGCCAGAGCCCGCCGGGCTTGAGAAACACCACGCCGCTGCCCGTCGCCGCGCAGCCGGAAAAATCCCCCGGCGCGCCGACGTCCACGCTCCATGCGGCTGTAGCGACCGCGCCGTTTTCGTCTGCCTCGTACCAGAACCAGCTCAGCGGATCGCCGAGCTTTGTGCACCATACGCTGTCGTGTGCGCACGCCCAGAGGCGGTTGCCGTAGCTGCACGCGTGCTGCGCATCGGGCACGCGCCGCGTGATCGTGACGCCGTTGACTGCGCCCGCGCGCACGAATGTGTCCGGGTCAAAGCGCAGCCGCGCCCCGTCGATGCCGCGCAGAATGTACGTGCCGTTGTTGCGCACGTCGCCGAAGCCGCTGAGCGTCACGGCGTCGCCTGTGCGAAAGTCTGTGCCCGCGCCGTCGGCCACGAGGATGCTCGCGCGCCCGTCGCCATCCGTGTCTGCGCCCGCAAGCGTCACACTGCCGCTCCAGCTTGGCTCTGCGCTGCCGAACGTGCCGTCTGCCGGGCGGAACCAGATCTTGTCCGGCCAGATGAGCACCGTACCGCCGAGCGCTGCGAATACCTTCGGCGTGTCCGTGAGCGTGCAGCCAGGCACGGCCTTTCCGTTATAATACAGAGCCGTGCCGGCGCACCAGAGCAGCCCGTCTCCGGCTGCGAACAGGCCGTTCGGCGTGCCGCTGCACGGGTAGATGCGCGTACGTCCGGGTCGTGTCGAGAACAGGGGGCTGTCCGCTGCCGAGCCGTTGGTCATCTCGTAGATGCCGCCCTCGGGGCAGGACGGGCGGTGGTCGTAGCCGCGAAAGTCCGTCTGCACATGGCGGACGGCAGCCATGCGCCGCGGAAATGTGGGTAGATACATGCCTTGCCTCCTTACAGGTTGAGCGGCTCGCCGTTGTGATACAGTTCGCCGCACAGGTCGATCTTCCCGGCCGAGAGCCGCAGCTCCGGCAGATCGCCGCGCGTCGCGGAGATCACCGCGCCGCTCTTGTGAAAGATGAGATATTTGCGCTCGAGGCTGTTCTGGCTGCCGATGTGCAGCGTGTCGGCCACGGTCGTGATGCCGTTGAGGTCGATCTTGTCGGCCGAGAGCGCGATGCTGCTGTCGCCGTCGTTGATGGCGGCGACGATGGCTGCCGCATTCACGCCGTTGGCATCGGTCACGAGCGCGATGCGCGCGCCCTGATCGCTCACGGTCTGCTCGAGTGCGGCAACATTGCCCTCGGCCGACGTCAGACGCGTCTGCAGGGTGCCGGCGTCGAGGCTCAGCTGTGTGATGCTGCCGTCCGCGCCGTCAATGCGCGCGCGGATCGGCGAGAGCAGCCGCGAGAGCGCCGCAGTGTTGAAGTTCTCCGCGCCGAGGTTCGACAGCGTGTACTGCAGCGCCTCCAGCAGCCGCGGCACGGTCTCCTCCAGCGCCGCGAGCCGCTGCTCGACGGTTTCGTGGCCGGTGCGCTCCGGCAGGGAAAGCTCCAGCGGGGAATAGTCCGTCATGCGTCGTCATCCCCTCCGCCGTGCTGCGATATGTCTGCGCGCAGCACGGCGATCGCCCGCACGAGAAACTGCGGCAGCGGCGCGCCGAGCGCACCGGCGTTTTCGACCACACTGCCGAGCTCCGTCAGCAAATACCACGCCGTCACGAGCGGGCACAGCAGCACGTCATAGTGTGCGCCCAGTCCCGGCACGCTGCCGAGCAGCGCCCGCAGTGCGAAGTCCAGCAGCGCCGCCACCAGCACGCCCGCCACGCTGCCCGCCTTGTGCCACAGTCCCTCGCGGGCGCAGCGGCTGCTCCATGTGCCTGCGCGCAGAGCGGCAGCGCTGCCGGTGGCATAGTCGAGCAGCATGGCCAGAAACCAAGCGGCCGCAAGCCACCCGGTCCAGCCCCAGAATGCCGTCAGCGCTGCGGCGGCCGCTGAGACCGCCGCTTTGATCGTTGTGAGTCTGTCCATTTACGTCTCCTTTTGTTCGTCCAGCATTCGCTGGCACACGATCATCGTGCGGATCATATCCAGCGACAAGTCCAGCTTGCCGTTTCCGACACCGCTGAGTACACCCCGGTCGATGAGCCGCTGCGCGTCGGCGCGAGCCCATTGCGGCATCTCCGCCACGGAATCATAGCGCGGCATATCCGGCACCTCCTCCCGATCTTCCTTTGCCATCGCCTCGGCGACGTCGCGCCGAAAGCCGTCCATCGTGCAGCCGGTGCAATACTGCTGCCACAGCAGCTCGGGGTCTGCGTGGTTGCTTGCCGCGCCGCGCCGGTGTCCCTCGGCGTGCCCGATGAGGACGCCGTCCTGCACCGGATCGAGATCGTACTGCTTACACAGCTCAGCGAACAGCGCAACCGCCGTGCGGTACGTGCCCGCGATCTGCTCCGCCGCCTCGTCCCGAGTCATGTTCGCGCTCGGCTCGGTCATCTCTACCCCGATGTGCGTAGAATTGGCGCTCCCGCCGCAGTGCCAGCCGCGCATCTCCCACGGCAGCGTCTGATATACCGTGCCGTCCGCCTGCGCGAACGCGTGCACGCAGACAGATACGCCGCCCGGCTGATACTGGTTAAAGCTGCGCGCAAACACCGCCGCCGATGGCTGCGGCGTTCCGACACTGTGCAGCATGATGCCGCGCGGCGTCAGCGGTGCGCCCGCCTGATAGCACTTGTTTTGCGTCACAAACGCTGGAATGATCTGCATTCCATCTCCTCCTTATTCGATCGGTTCGTCGAGCGTGATGATCAGGTTCTCGCCCTTGCCCTTTGCGCTCACGCGAAAATACGCCGCAGAGGCGGGCACATTGCTCGCTGCTTCCGTCACCTGAAACGTCATAGCCGTGGTGCTCTCCGGGATGCTGCTCGGGAAATACACACTGACGTCGATCTTGTTTGCGGGCATAACGGCTTTAAGCAGTTGAAATGCACTGTCATACCATCCAACGCGGCAATACACTTCCGCCTTCGAGAACACGATCCCCTCACCGGCGATGCGGTAAACGTGCTTCGTCACATTGCCGGGCAGCGGAATGAAGCCGGTCGTCACAAATCCGCTGCCACTCTGCGCGTTTCCGGACGATGATAGGTTGTATCCATTCTGATACGGCATGGACGCGCCGCTGCTGTCAACAGCCGTGGGTACAAGGTTTGTGTACGTCACAGGCTTTGACGCGCTCGCCGTGATGGTGATGTCCCCAGTCACGCGCGCGATGGACACCACGCCGGTCGCGGCATTGTATGCCGTCGCTGTGATGTCCGTACCGCCCATGCTGACCGTGACGGTGTCGAAGGTGTACCCGTTTTTCGGTGTCAGCGTGGTCGTGTATGCCGCGCCGTCTTCGACGGCGGCCGCGGCGTTGCTGCCGGTGCAGCCTGTGAGCGTCGTCTTGACGGTGCGCATGACCACTGTGAAATCGAACGACAGCGTGCGGTCATAGCCCGCGCCGTAGCAGAATGAATAGATTTTTTTGTCTGCCGGATTGATGACGTTGACGGTGAAGGCCGTGTCGGTCGCGCCCGGCGCTTTGCTGTGGGTCGTCTCCTCGCCGAATTCGATCTGGTTGCTGTCCAGCCGGTTGTTATCGCCCACCTCGTTCGTCCGGTAGTAGTTGGCGGACGGGCAGCAGATGCGCAGCGCTGCCATCTGCTGCGTCGGCGGGTCGGACTGGGAAACGTTGTCCGGCACAACGTAGATCCTGGATGTCTTGAAGTTGTGCAGATGCCCATGGAAATTCCCGTAGCAGACCGCGCCGTTTTTCCCCGCGAAGGAGACCGTCTCACTGCCGATCGTGACGCTGCCGCCGTCCAGATACGCCTTGAGCACCTTGCCGCCCGCCCGCGCGCTGCCCCAGTCCAGCGGGTAGTGTCCGAGGATCACAAAGCCCCACGCCGCGCTGTCCGCCTTGCTGCCGAGGTCGGCAAGCGTCTGCGCGAACCACAGCAGCTGTGCCTCCGAGAGCGCGTTGGCCGCGGTTTCTCCGCCGGTGATCTCGCCCTCGACGGTGTTGAGATTGATGATGCGCAGCTTCTTTCCGGGAAGATCCCGGTAGCAGTATCCGGCCTCCGCGCTGCCGTAGACCGCGCCCGCGTTGTAGTCGGAAAAATACTTCCGGATCAGCGCCGCGCCGTACAGATTCGTGAGGCTTCCGGTCTCGGCTGCGAAGTATTCGCCCGTGTCGTGGTTTCCGGGCGTCCAGAGCTGCGGGATGCCGCGCAGGCCCTCCTCGATCCAGCGGTGAAATTCCTTGCACTGCGCCTCGAACTGCGCTTTTGTGGTCGTCCTGTACCCAAAGGTGAGGTCACCCAAAAACGCCGCGAAATCCAGCGGGATCACGTGCGACAGCGCCTTGATCGCACGGCAGGCGTCCATGTTTCCGGTGTCGATGTTTGCCTTCCAGCCCGTGGATTCGTCAGTTGCGTGGTGTGCATCAGCGGCCGTCACAAAGACGATGCTCGACGCAGTCTTCACGGCCTGCACCTTCTGCGCCAGCGTGAGCACGCCGTCCTTGACGTAGTCCGGGATGTCAGCGTGGGCGATCTGATCGCCGGTCGTGATGCTGCGCACCGCCGCGCCCATCTGCGCGATCCTGTACGTTTCTGCACCGCCTGTTTTCTCGCGGATGGCGTCGGCGATGTCCTGCACGGAGGCTTCTTCGTAGAGCTTTTTCATCAGTAGCTCACCTCCGTGCCGTCGGCGATCGTCACGGTCTGCGCCGTGCTGCCGTCGTACATAACCGTCGTGCCGCCGATGCGGATCGTCAGCGCCTTCGGGTTCGGCAGCGCGGCGGGCGCGATGTTCTGCGTCATCAGCTTGATCCTGACCGGGACATCCCAGACATCGCCGGTCGTTTTCGCCTGAAGCTTGACGGCGCAGAACGTGTGCCGCTCGGAATCGGCCACAAGCGACGAGAATGTGAGGATGCCGTTCGTCGCGCCCTGATAGAGCATCAGAAAGTGCTCGCCTTGAAACGAAAGCTGCGCATAGACGCGGTGCGTCGGGTTTGCGCTGACGTAGGCGTACAGCTCGGCCGGCGTCATGTCGGCCGTCGTGCCGGACAGATCGCCGCCGACGTGGATGATCCGCGTCTGCTGCGCCATGCCGTCGAGCTTTTTCTTGTCCGCTGCCGACATCAGACCGGCTGCCGCCGGCGTTGCCTCCGCTTGTCCGGATTTTTGGTCCCACGCTGCCGCCCGCTCCGCCGTGATGCCGTCGAGCACGGCCTTGTTCGCGTGCCGGTGGCGCATGGCGGAGTTCATGGCGATCTGGTGGCTCTGTCCCGGCGACGGGACGGCAGCGCCGTTCGTGCGCTGGTGCCACTTTGCATATTCGTCGAGTGCGGCGTTAAACAGCGCCATGCTGTCGGCGTAGTGTGCGGTCTCGTGCGCGGCGTAGTCGCACATGGCGATGACGTAGTACACGTACAGCCGGTCAAACGGCGCTGGCACGAGCAGCACGGTGCCGCGTTCGGTGTTCGCGTCATAGGTCACGCACTGCTCGGGCGCTGCGTCGAGGATGCGCATCTGGATCATATGCTCGCACTCGTTGAGCCACTGGATCTTTGCCGCGTCGTCCCACGCATTTGGGCAGATCGCGTCGATGCGCGTGAGCGCCTGCTGAAGCGTCGCCATGCTCAGAGCCCCAGCGCACCGCTCTCGGCGGCAAAGCGGGCGGTCTCGCGCTCGATGAGCGCGCCGGTGCGCGCGTCCTGCGCCTCACCCTGTGCGAGCACGAGGGCAAAACGGCGCGCGATCGTCACGTCCTCGCCGCGCGGGATGCGCACGGTCTCACCGTTGACGGTCACGATCTTATCCTCCTTGTAGCTGCCGTTGTCACGAAACAGGTGCACGGTCACGGGCTCGCTCAGCCAGGCCTCGGCGGCGCGGTCGGTCATTTTTCTGGTTGCCATAGTGTATTCCTCCTTGTGTGAATGCGTGCCTCCCGCCTTGCGGCGGGAGGGTCAGCTTGTAAAGAGCCTCGCAGAGTTTCGCCGCCGGAGCGGCGAAAGAAAGCGAAATCATTTTCTCAGGCGACATGTGCGGCTGAGAAAATACTTCTCGGCCTGCAAACGTGCGTGCTGTCCGCCTTCGGTGGACAGCGAGTGCGATGCAGTCAGGCCGCAATCCCTTTCTGGCAAAAAAGCAAAACTTTTTTGCCAGCCTCTGCCTCCCGCCTTGCGGCGGGAGGCATTTGGTTTCTTACTCGGTGTAGGTGCTGCAGGTCTCGATGCGGCGGATGGCACTGTCATCGAGACGCACGGCGACCTTCGTGGCCTTCCAGCCGACGCTTGCGCGCTGGTTGAGCGGGTCGCCCGTACCGGCAGAGCCGAGCTGCTTGACGATGTGCTCGAGCCCGCCGCCGGTGATCTCGGTCGTGCCGTAGCCGTCCGCGCCGAGCACGAGCGTGGCGTACACGTCGCGTCCCTGCGCACCGGCCTCGCCGGGGTAGAGGATGGCGTTGTCCTCGACCGTGACCGGGGCGTCGACGGTCATGGAGCTCGCGGTGTTTTCCTTGACGGTCACGCAGGCATTGCCGATGAGCACCTGACGGCCGACGAGTGCGCCGGGCTTGACCGTGCCGCCGTCGAACGCGACGGTGGTCTTGCCGCTCACCGCGCCGTTTGCGAGCAGCGTGCGGCTGTCGGCTGCCAGATCCTCGGCGTGGAAGATCTTTGCCTCCGTGCTCTCAACGAAGCGGCATCCCTCGATCTTGCCGATCTCGCCCTCATACATATGCTCCGTGTCCACGTACTGGTGTGGCGCGAGCCACTTCGGGTCGTTCATGAGGTCGTATGCCACGTCGGGGTGGATGATGACCGGGAACGCGCCGTCGATGCGGCGGCAGTTGGCGTTTTTGAGTGCGCGCACGGCGCGGCGGATGCAGTCGACGGTCAGGTAGTTGTTGTCGGCAGCGCCGGCATTGCCGCCGCGCAGCAGGTAGCGTGCGGACACGGACTCGTCGGCGTACTGCACGTTGTCGCCGCCGACGAGCACCTCGCGCGTGATGGTGTCGAGCGTGCGTCCGGCCTGCGCGCCGAGCAGCTTTGTGGCCATTGTGAGGTTGTTGTCGATGGCGGTCAGCAGCAGCAGGTCGCTCATCTGGATGTAGCCGCCGTACTGGCGCACGGCCGCCTCGACGGTGCTCATGCTCAGGCTCTGGCCGTCGGGGGTCACGCCTTCGGTCAGGGCGGTCAGCGCCTTGCCGAGCGGGGCGAAGCGGCGAAACTGGATCGTCTTGCCGCCGTTTGCGGGGATGGGGTGCTTCTGTGCGAACTGATCGTGCACGAGCTCGGGCTCGGCCGCGTCGATGAGGTAGTCGGAATAGAACGTCTTCATCTCCTCGGTCAGGCTCTGCTGGGTGGTCACCTGCGTGTTTGCGTCAAACAGGCGCAGGTCCATGCGGATGTTTTCCATACTCATGTCTCCTTTTTTCTCTGCTGTCCGCTTCCGGGGACAGCGGCGGGGCAGCACCCGGCCGCTGTGCTGCCGTTGGGTTCCTCCTGTGCGGGGGCGCGGCCGGTGTCCTCCGCAACGTGGCCGGGGTAGGCCTCGGCAAGCTGCCGCAGACCTGTCACAGCCACGGTAAACGCCGCGCGCACATCGGCCCGGTCGTCCGCTGCGATGGCTGCGTGTCCGGCGCTGAGCGTCCGCTGCACGCCCTGCGCGCCGAGCGTGTCGAGCGCACCCGCCAGCGCGCACATGAGTGCGGATGCCCCGGCGCACACGATGTCGCTGCCCGGGCAGTACGCCGCGTGTCCGTCCGCGCGCAGCACGCACCGGCCGTTCCGGCAGATGTACGCGAAGCGGGTCACAGGCTCAGCTTCACGCGCTCGCCGCGCTCCGCGCGTGCGGCAAGCTCCGCACGGTCGGCGCGGCTCATGCGCGACACGTCCGGCCGCACCACGATGCCCGCGCCGCCGCTGCCCAGCCCGTTTTCGACCGGGCGCAGACCGCGGGCGCGGATATGCTCGCTCACGCGCTGCTCGGCGCTGCGTCCGGCGCGCAGACAGGCCGTCTCCAGCAGTGCCTGCGCGTGCAGCGCAAACCATGCCGTGCGCACGTCTATGCCCGCGCGCAGCAGCGCGCAAAACCGGTCATCCTTCAGCGCCGCGCCCAGATCAAAGTCCGGGCACTGCGCCGTCAGCTCGTCCGCCTCGCGCGACCAGCGCGCGGCGGTCTGCTCGGCCGCGCGGCGCATGTTCTGCTCCTGCCTGCGCTCGATCGCGCCGCGCAGCGCGCCGACGGTCACGGTCTGTTCAGCGGCTTCCACCGTCGCTTCGGTCTGTGCCGCAGCGGGGGCGGTCTGCTCGGCTGCGGTCATGTTGTTTTCATCCATGCTCTGCTCTCCCTTCTGCCCTCAGCGGGCGCTTTCTGTGATGATGCGGTTTTTCTCCTCCTGCGCTTTTTGCAGCGCATCCGTGCCCGCGTCCGCTTCCGGTGTCTCCGGCTGCGGCGGCGCGATGCTGCCGCGCACGGCCTCAAGCACCTTGTCGCGCCCCGGAAACTGCATCATCTCCAGCATCGGCACGGCCTGCTGCGCGAAGGCGGGGTTAAAGACCCCCAGCTGATACAGCTGCCGTGCCAGCTCGTTTTGCGACGCGGTCGCATACGGGCTCTCCTTCTGTGCGTGCACCGACACGTCGAACGCCGGCGCACGGTACAGCGCCGCGCCGTCCGCGTCCATGCCCACGGTCCGGGCCTGCAGTCCGGCGTTGGAGTACGTGCAGAACGCATAGCCCTGCGCGCCCGGCGCCGCCACGCGAAACGGCCGCGTCTCGGTGTAATAGGCGCGGATGAGTTCGATCACGAGCTCGACCACGCGCTCAAACGCGCGGTAGCTCGCGCGCAGCGTGTCGCGGCTGGATTTGCTGCCGGCCTCCTGCAGCGCCGCGATGGCGCTCGCCGCCGTCACGCCGCCGGACACGCTGCCCTGCGTCACGTCGCGGCTGTTGCTCGTCTCCTTGAGCTCGTTGATCTTGAGCTGCAGCATATTCACCCACTGCCCGTCGAGGTTGTAGAGGCTGATCTGGCGCAGGCGCTCCTCGTCGATGCTGCCCTCGACCTCGACGAGAGGCTTCGACCAGTCGAGAAATTCCTGCGCGTTCACGCCGCAACCCTTCTTGACCCAGAAGCGCGGCGTGGAGGCCTTCATGCTCATCTCAAGCAGGTTGCCGCTCAGCCGGTCAATGTACTGCTGCGGGTCCTTGCTCACGGCGATCATGCCGAAGCCGCACGGCGTGCCCGCCTCGGGGTAGAGTACGTCAAACACGACCGGGTACTGCCCATGCGGGTAGAAGCCATCGGCCATGGCGGGGTCATTCTCGCTCGCGTAGAGCAGGTCGCGCCCGGTGAATTTCACGAGGTGCAGCGCCGTACCGCCGCCGGGCAGCGGCTTTTTGTAGTACCAGTCGACGACGATGCTCTTGCTCGAGGTGTCCACCGCGTCGTCGTAGAGATACTGCGCCAGCTCCACGCCGCAGCTGCCGGGACGCGCCTCCGGCCACGCGGCCGCGATGTCGTCGTTGTCCACGAGCGCGCACACGAAGAGGTTGCGGCTGGCCTGAATGTCGGTGATGCCCGGCTCCCAGAACAGGTTCAGCAGGTCGAGCTGCCGCACGGCCACGTCGCCGAGACCGCCGCTGCCGGCGCTGTCCCAGAACACGCCGTAGGCCGCGCACCCGTGCTTGAGCTTGTACCACCACGCGTCCGACCACACCTGCTCGAAGTGCGTCTTTTCCAGCACCGCCGGCACGATGGCCGACAGCGCCTTCGCGTCCGGTTCGTCGGCCTCGCTGCGCGGCAGGATCACCGCCTCCGGAAAGCTGTCCATCGCGTCGGCGTGCTTCGAGACGATGGCGTTGAACAGCCACGCGCTCGTCGGCTCCACCACGTCGGCGCCCTGCTCGCGCCGCCGGTCGCGCAGGTACTGCCAGTGCCGCAGGCGGTACCACTGCTCGTCGGCGATGATGCGCGCCTCGAGTGCGCGCTTGCCGTCTTTGTAGCGGCGCAGCAGCTCCGTGCCGCGCGCCACATCGTCGGGCGTGATCACGGGCTCATTCGTGTCCGGCAGCCCGGCCTCTGCCGCCGCACGGTAGGGCAGTGGATTCATTTTTTCGTTTGTCATAGACGCTCCTTTGCTGCCGTTTCCGGCAAATAGTTTACATAACATTTTGAGTTTTGCGATAAAAATAGACTGCTGTCGCAGTCTTTTCCTGTTTACATAATTAATCATTGCTCAGAGGGTCGAACACTTTCGGCGTCCGCTGCACCGCCGGGCGCGGCGCAATGGGATCGGACTGGCATAGATACCGGATCTCGTCGGCGATGTGGTCCTCCTGCCGTGTGTCCACGTCCTCGGGCGCGTGCGCGTCGTAGCGCAGCAGCGGCAGCGTGCGCCGCGTGTCCCGGCAGTTGCGGAATACGTACAGCATCGGCAGCCCCGCCGCATCGAATGCCAGCCGGTAGTGCACCTGCATCCAGCCGGGCAGGCGCTGGTGGTCGCCGGGCTCGAAGTACACGCCGTACCGGTCGGCGATGTCGGCGATGCTGTCGCCGCGCGATGCGTCCCAGATCGCGGGGTCTGCCACACCCCGGATGTCCCGTCCGCGCAGATAGGGGTGCGTGGTTTCGGTGGCGCGGATCTGCGTGAAGATCTGCTCCGGCGTCCAGCGCACGCCGGTGTCCGGCTCGCCGGGCACGCAGCCGTACAGCTCGAGGATGCGGTACAGCCGCCCGTCGAAATCCACCGCCCACCAGCCCACGGAAAACGGCTTTGCATACCCGAAGTCGAAGCTGCGGTATACCCGCCATGTGTCCGGGATGTCGAACGGCTCGATCACGTGCGTCCACTTTCCGTCGGCGTAGTGTGCAGGGTCGTCGCGCCATTCGGCGAACACCTGCCCCTCGTATACGTTCCAGTCACCCTCAAGATGCGCGCGCCGTTTTGCCGGCGGCAGCGCCTCGAGCCGCCTAAGATAGCCGGGGTCGCGCTGCATCAGCACCTGATTGTCATAGACCTTTGCCGGTATGAACACATAGTCCTGCGGGGACTCTCCGTCCCGGAACGCCCGGTCGATGAACAGACGCTTGATGTACGCGTGCCCCGGGCCGCCGGGGTTGCAGGTGTAGTAAATGCGCGGCGTGAAATCCGTGCGCGTCGTGCGCAGGCAGGTCGCAATGAAGGTCAGCCAGTCGGGCTCAAAGTTTGTCGCCTCCTCGAAGCCGATCACCTCGTATTCCTGCCCCTGATACTGCGCGCAGTCGCTGTCGTTGTCGCAGTAGCCCATCACGAGCCGCGACCCGTTCGGAAAGCGAAACGCGCGCTCGGTGCTGCTCCACGCGGCGTATCCCTCAAGCTCCCGCTGCAGCGGCAGGATGTGGTTTGCGCGCAGCTCCGGCAGCGTCCGGCGCAGAAGCAGGAGCTTCAGTCCCGGGTAGCGCATGGCGAGCATGACGAGCTTGCGCCGCATGGCCCAGCTCTTGCCGCCTCCGCGCGCCCCGCCGTAGGCGACGTTTGCCGCCTCTGCGCGGAAAAATTCCTGCTGGCGCGGACTTGGCGTCTCGCGCCGCAGCACCTTATAAATATAGGGCTCGTTTTTGCGTGCCATTGCCTCACCTCACCGGCTCCACTGCTCGAGCGCGCCCTCAAAGCGCAGCACCTGCGGCTCTGCCTCGCCGGTGTCCTTGTCGCTCGCCTGACCGAGCACCATCCCCGCCGCCTTGAGCCGCAGCTCCGGCTTCACGGTCGTGTCGGCTGCCATCTCGGCCAGCTGCTCGAGGATGCGCGCCTTTTCGCCCTCCAGGTCCATCATGTCCTGCGCTCCCGGTACGAGAGCACGTAATCCTCGCCCTCGGCCGCCGCCGCGAATTCATAGCGCGTGAGCGCGTCGTGCACATCCTGCTTCGGCAGCCGCAGCGTGCCGCCGTCGCCCCGGCGCACGCACAGCGCCGCCATGATCGCGCCCGCGAGCCCCAACAGCTCCTCGTAGGCCGCGCGCTGCGTGCGCAGCTTGCGCCGCAGCGCCGCGTTCGTCTCCTGTCCCATGTACCATCCTCCTTTTGTATTTTCCGCCAGCCCGACCGCGAGCACCCGCCCAGCCGCCGAGCACCCGCCCAGCCGCCGAGCACCCGCTGACCGCGCCGCCGGCTGTACCCACCAACCATCTGCTGACGTCGTGCCTCCTCCGGCAAAACGGTTTACATAATGATTCGCACGGATGCCTTTTGCGGCTGTCGTGCGGTTTTTTGGCGGTCGTATTTGCACCATGCGGTGTGCACCCCTTCTATTTCCATTTTATTATGCATTTGCATATATGTCAAGCGGAACGTTATCTTATTATCGCTTTTTCGCGGATGCAGATTTCACCGGCTCGTGTCATAAGTCCGGAAATGCCCGGAGTTTTGGTTGACATAACGGTAAATTCTGCTTTCGCTTGTTTTCTTTTCGTCCCCACTTTGTGCGTCAAACCCGGTCAGAATTCACTGCTGCGCTCCACAAATGCTGGAAAGGAAAGCAAAAAAGGTTGCAATCTCGTAACACTTGGTGTAAAATATGCATCTGTGTGTGCGTGTTATGTCAACACTCAGCAAAATCCGGAACAGAGGGTATTATCTATGAAGAAACGAATTGTCAGTCTGGCGCTGACGCTGTGCCTGCTCGCGGGGCTGCTGCCCTGTTTGACGCTGGGTGCCGCGGCGGCCAGCCGGGTCGATGCCGCGCCGTATGCGAGCGTGGAATATGCGAAAAACTCCGGCGTGAAAGCGGGCACCGTGCGCTACATCTCGCAGGTGCCGTCCTATACGGATCAGTTCTGCGCTGACTACTGGGGCAGCTATGTCGGCTATGCCAACCATGAGTGCTTCACGGCGTGCATCTCCATGGCCCTGTCCTACCTCGGCATCGATGCCACGCCCGGCGCGCTCGGCGACTATTGGCGCAGCCGCGGCCACTACGGCGCGCCCTTTGCCACGACGCCGGAGGATGTTGCTTTCAGTGGCGCGACGTACAGCAAGACCTCGCTCGCCGAGGCCATCGCGCGCTACGTCGGCGGCGAGGGCAACTACAGTCCGCCGATCATCCACCTTGACAGCTATTCGGCCAACGGCCACTATGTCATGATCGTCGGTCAGGTCTCGGCCACGGAGTACCGTGTGCTTGACCCGGCTTACCAGACGATCTACGCCATGACGCTCACGAACGGCAGCACCGTGAACTACTTCAAGGGCAGCGAGCGCGTCACGGAGGCGGTGCAGTATTATTATCCCGTCCACCACTGGAGCGCCTGGACGGCCATCGAGACCGACGACGGTGCCGTGAACATGGAGCGCACCTGCTCCATCTGCGGCAAGACCGAGACGGCCAGGATCCCCGACCCCTGCATCGGCGATAAGTATTGCGCCGGGAGCGCCTTTGACGATATGGTCTCCGCCGACAGCTGGGCGCACAAGGGCATCGACTACTGTGTGCTCTTCGGCCTCATGAGCGGCGTCGGAAACGACCTGTTCGACCCCGACGGCATGACGACGCGCGCAATGCTTGTCTCTATCCTCTATCGTATGGCCGGGGAGCCGGACGTGTCCGAGCTGCCCGAGACGCCGTTTGAGGACGTCGGGCCGGATGCGTGGTACGCCGACGCGGTGCGCTGGGCATATGCAAACGAGGTCGCCGCCGGTATAGACGACACGCATTTTGCACCCGATGACCGCCTCACGCGCGCGCAGCTCGTCACGATGCTCTACCGTGCCTACGGGCCGGAAAAGGGCGTCCGCCCGCGCCCGATCGGCGGCTATACGGACTGGAACACGGTTCCCGAGTGGGCATACCCTGCTGCGACCTGGGCCGTCTCCATGGGCTTGCTCTACGGCACGAGCAGCTCGCAGCTGAGCCCGAATGCCGGCGCCAACCGTGCGCAGCTGGCCGCCTTCATGATGCGCACCTGTGAGCTGCAGAGCGAGCTGGACTCTTGAAAAATCGGACAAACGAGTAGATTAGTTTCGCAAAGTGTGCAAAAATGTTACAAACAGAACATAATGGCCAATGAATTATGGTGACAGGTGGGTTACTATAAGAACATTCAAAACAACGGGCCGGCCTCTGCCGGCAGCGAAACGGAGGCACACTTCATGAAGCAGAATCGGACGCGCATGGCGCTTGCAGACGCCTATCTGCGTCTGCTCAACGACTATACGATCGACCGCATCACGGTCAAGATGATCACGGATGCCGTTGGCTGCAGCCGCAAGACGTTCTACTATTATTTCACGGATGTATACGTGCTCACGCAGTATGTATTTGAACTGCGCGTGCAGCACTTCCTGAACACGAACGGCAATTTCGAGACCATGCGCGAGGGCTTTCTGACGCTCGCATCGAACCTCTCGAACGATCGTCAGGCCATCCTGAATATCTACCATGGCTACGGCAAGGAAGAGCTGGAGCGCTTCACGTGGGAGACGAGCGATTACTATGCCCGTCAGGTCATCACGCGCTACGCGCAGAACATGGACATCGCCCCCGAGGATCTCGAGGCGATCATCCGCATGTATACGGACATGATGTTCGGTATGCTCATCGACTGGATCAACAACGGCATGGAAGGGGACTATTCCCGCAAGCTGGACATCGCGCTCACGGCGCTTATGCCGGTGCTGCGCGCCAACTGCCGCGGCGCGAAAGCCGCCGCCGTGCAGCCGTGATCCGATAAAAACGTGATAAAACCGTGCAAAAAGCGCTCGGGCATTTTGCCCGAGCGCTTTTTGATTTGTCCGGTTTACTGTTCGCAAAATCCCATCACCACGGTCGCGACCTCTGCGCGCGTGCCGATCTTCTGCGGCGAGAGCGTGGTGGGGGATGTGCCGCAGATGATGCCTGCGCTCACGGCCCAGACCATTGCCTCACGCGCCCAGGCCGACACGTTCGCCTGATCCCGATAGGGGGACAGCGCGCCCGCGTCGCCGGTGAGCTGCTCGCTGCGGCTTGCGTAGCCGTAGAGCATCGTCACCATCTGCTCGCGCGTGAGCGGCTCGTTCGGCGCAAACTCCGTTGCCGACACGCCTGCTGCCACGCCCGCATTGTATGCCCAGATGACGGCGTCGGTGTACCAGCTGCCGCCGGCATCCGTCAGTGGGCAGCTCAGACCGCTGACGGACGGCGAGCCCTCCAGCGCGTAGAGCACCTGCACGAACATGGCGCGGGTCATCTGCGCGTCGGGCTGGAACAGGTTATTCCCGGTGCCGTACATCAGCCGGCCGTACTTGACGTAGTCCACGCCCGGCGCGTACCACGCGCTTGCGGCCACGTCGTCAAACAGTCCCGCGTAGCTGACGCGCTGTTTGTTGGTCATATATGTGTCCGACAGGCAGCGCATCCACGCCAGACAGCTCTCGCCGAAATGTGCGCTCATGATCACGAGCAGGTTCGCCAGCAGCGTCATCGTCGTGCCGGGGTACTTGAGCGCCATCTTGGACAGGCGCGGAACGAGCGTTGCAAACGCGTCGCGGATGCCGTCAAGGTCATAGGTCACGATGCCGTTTTCCTTGAGCGCCTCGACCAGATACCCGGTGAGGAGCTTGACGGCGGTGCCGTTTTTGAGCATACCGGGGATGGTCAGCGAGTAGAAGAGCTTCTTGGCGTTGTCCTGCACCTTCTTGGCAAAGCTCTCCGCCACGCCGGAGGTGTCGCGGTCGGCAGCGCCGAAGATGTCGCCGAGCAGCGCGATGAGGTAATCCTGCAGATTGTCGGCATAGTCCTGCCGCGAGGAGACGAGGCACGTCGTGATCGCCTCACACAGGTCGGCGTAGAATTCCTCCTGCGTCATGTTGACCTTGAAGATCTTGCCGAGGTCGCCGCTCGTGATGTCCTTCGGATCGATGCCCCACGCCTGGAAGTGGTCGGGCCAGTAGATGTTGCCGCCGTTGTTCGGGATGCGGTAGAACTCGCTGAGCATCTTCGCCTTGTAGTTGAGGTAGTTTGCGTCACCCTTGGTCGGCACGACGCGGTCGACACCGTAGCGGGCAAAGTCCCAGCTGTCGAACGCGACATAGGTCACAAGGTCGTTGGTGTTGACGATGTTGTGGATGTTTTCATATACGCGCCCCTGCACTTCGTCCTTGGTTGCGCCCATGGGCGGCTCGTAGCAGTAGCAGTACAGGTCGTGCGGGCTGAGACTGACGCGCGCGCCGAGACTGCAGCCGTCGTCGAGCATACCGCCGACCATGTTGGCCACGGACGCGCTGCGGCTGTAGCCGCTGATCCAGAGCTTCACGCGGCCGGTGATGCCGGTCTCGGCGATGTATGCGCGCAGGTAGTCAAGCACCTGATCGCGGCCCATGGCGAAGCCTGCGTGCTCACCGGAGGCGCCGAGGCGTGCGTTGCCGCCCCACTCGGCGTGGTAGTTGTTGCCGCGCACGCCGACGGCGATGAGGGTGTATTGGCCGCCGTTGTCGCGGATGGTCTTGCTGGCGCAGTTGATACCGATCGAGTCGGTCTCGGCCGGCTGGGTCATCCACTTGTTGGAGCGGATGTTTTCAAAGCCGCACTGCTCGGCAAACGAGATGAAGTTGCGGTTGCTCGTTGCCAGCTGATCCTCATATTCGGAATCCTTGCTGGAAAATGCCGCGAAGGCGAGGCCCAGCGACATCTCCGCGAGATCCTGCCGGTACGTGTAGCCGCTCTTGGTGAACAGCTCGTCGCTGTAGGTAAAGGCCGCCGCGTAGTCATGGGTATTCACTCCGTGACCGGAGGCGTAGCGCACCGTGACGGTCTTGCTGTCGCTCGTGCTCGCCGCGGCCGCAACCGGCATGAGCGATACGATCAAAACCAGACACAGCAGCAGGCTGATGATGCGTTTTTTCATGTTTTTTCCTCCCAATTTTGTAGTTTTGTATTCCAAATCCACCAAATCCAATTATACGGAACAAAGCCGCACTTGGCAAGCGGCACTTTCCGCTGCGCCGCTCAAAAATAGAAGACAGATACAAAAACACCCCGCAGCGTGAGATGCTGCGGGGATGTGGATATCGGTCATGGTCACTGCCGGAACATGGTGTAGGCGCGTCCGTCGCCGACGGCGTCGGCAATCATCATGCGGCTGTTGAGCACAGAGAAGCGGTAGAACGCTGCGGCGCCCTCGTCCGCGCCGTCATAGATGGCGTTGCCGCGGATGGTGCAGTCTTTTTCGCCGAGACCGGGCAGAGAGCAGGTCACGCCCGCGTCGGATACGGTCAGCTCGCCCGCGTCGCTGCTCCAGCTTCCGGTCAGGAATACCTGCGCATAGCTGCCGTTGCTCATGAGGAGCTGGTTCGTGTCGGAAAAGCCGATGAGATCCAGAAGCTTCTGCGCCGCCTGTGCGTTGGTCATGTCGGATGCAAGCGCGAGCTGCTGCAAGCTTTCGCACAGGTGGGCATTTGTGAGAAACAGGCGCTTTGCGCTGTCGGAATAGTTGCGCTCGGCGAGCACGGTGTACTCGGCCAGCGCGGTCTGATAATCCTGCGCGCTGTAGTCGTTTGCGGCCGCGGCGTAGATCTGCGGCAGGCTCTTGGCCTCCATGGCATCGAGTACGCCGCTGTAGACCACCAGCTCGCTGTCGGCGTAGTTTTCGTGCAGGTCGTCGATGTACATCAGCGTCTGTGTGTACTGTCCGGCCTGATAGAGCCGTCCGGTGCGGATGATCTCCGTGCGCAGGTCGTTGTCGCCTGCGGGAAAGAGCTTCACGTCGCGCCGCCGGGTCTCGGCGGTGTCGAACTGGAAGTTGCAGATGGCGTCCTTGACGCTGCGGTTGACGGCAGCGTCCTGTGAGGCGACGACGGCGAACCCCGCGCCGACGGCGACAAGCACAATGATGATCCCGATGAACAGTGCGCGCAGACGCTTGTTGTTCCAGATTTTTTCGTGCAGAATCGGTCGCCCGCAGTGCCGGCATCGGTGTGCGCCATGCGGCAGCTCCGCGTTGCACTCGCGGCATTTCATGTGCTTCCCCCCTCTTTATGCGATTGGCTGCGTCCGTTCGTTCCGGAACGAACGTGATGTTTATTATAGCCGATTTATGCCCGGCGCGCAAGTCGGCAAACAGGAAAAGCATAGGAATCCTGTCAGGACTCCGCTAAGAAACCGGCAGGAAACACGTTTTTCGCCATCGTGCATGCTTTTGGGCGGCTGCGGAAGCTTGACATTGCGTATCATGCGCGTAAAATGTAAATAAACCGGTATTGCCGCCAACCATCCGCCGCCAATGTGTGTGTCGCGACGGAACGTAAAGAAAGGGGTAAAAAACCATGAATGCAAATGCTTTTGTCCACTGGGGGCTTGACCTTGCGTCCGAGATCCTCGACATCTGTCAGGAGGGAAAGGCCAAAGCGATCGTGGATGCGATCAACGACTGGTATCCCGAGCTCTTGTAAGCTGAAGCAAACGCAGGAATCCCGTCCCCGGAGCTCGTCTCCGGGGACTTTCTGTTTTCAGAAGCAAAGCACCTTCGGGAAAGAAACGTGTGCCGCAGGGGAGCTCGAGGGGGCAAGGCCCGCCTCGAATCCGATCGACAGCCGCTGGGCGGCGGCGACGCGCAGTCCAAAAGTCCGTCCCGGATTTTTGGACAAGCAGTCGTCCCCGGAGCTCATCTCCGGGGACTTTTTCGTGTCGAACCGTGCCGATTGGGTGAATAACCACGCACGCAAAGGTTGAAATCCGGCGCGCGGCGCGCTATACTATCGCCAGACCAGACTCCGGCTGGTCACTGTTTTTCATAAGGAGATTGACCCATGCAAAGGTTTGAAAAGCACAGCCCGGTCGTCGTGACTGAGGTCACGACCAGGCACGAGCTGCGCCAGTTTATGCAGTATCCCAACCGACTCTATGCCGACAACCCGAACTATATCCCCTCGTTTTACGGTGACGACCTCGATGACTGGACCCCGGGCAAGAACCCCGCATTTGACTATTGCGAGGCGCGCTGCTGGCTGGCCCGGCGCGATGGGGAGATCGTCGGCCGCATCGGCGCGATCCTCAGCCGCAAGGCCAACGAAAAGTTTGGCACGCACTGCATGCGCTTCAGTCAGGTGGACTTCGTGGATGACTCCGAGGTCTCGGCGGCGCTCTTCGGCACGGTCGAGCGCTGGGCGCGCGAGAAGGGGTGCGATCAGGTGCACGGCCCGCTCGGCTTCACGGACTGTGACCGCGAGGGCATGCTCGTCGACGGCTTTGACCGCCGCAGCCTGTTTTTCACGAACTACAACGCGCCCTATTATCCCGAGCACCTGACCCGCCTCGGCTACCGCAAGGACGTCGACTGGATCGAGTACCGTATCGCCGTGCCCGAACCGGGCGGAACGGAGGCCGAGCGTCTGCACAAGCTCTCGCAGTACATTCTCAAGCGCAAGAACCTGCACGTGGCCACGCTGCATCACAAGAGCGAGTACGGCCCCTATGTCCGTCAGGTCTTTGAACTCATCAATGCGGCCTATGCGCCGCTCTACGGCGTCGTGGAGCTCTCGGACGCGCAGATCGAGCGCTATGCCAAGAAATTCATTCCGCTCGTCGACCCGGAGTTTGTGTGCTTCGTGCTCGATGAGCAGGAAAACCTCGTCGCCTTCGGCGTCACGACGCTCGACCCCTCGGTCGCGCTCAAGCACTCCGACGGCCGCCTGTTCCCGTTCGGCTGGGCGGGCGTGCTCAATGACCTGCACCACGGCGACACGCTCATCATGCTGCTCACGGCCGTGCGGCCGGACCTGCAGACCGAGGGCATCAATGCCGTCATGATGGATCATGTCTGCCAGAGCTGCAATCGCCACGGCGTGCAGTTTGCCGAGACCGGTCCCATGCTCGAGAAAAACGACCACATCCTCGCGCAGTGGAAGCGCCTCGATAAGGAGCAGCACAAGCGCCGCCGCTGCTTCATCAAGGATCTGGATCACGATGTGAACGCGGCCAATGCCGCCGCTGCTGCCGCAGAAGAAGCGGAGTGCGCGCAATAAGAACGGACAGCAATGCACAGCGCGCCGGCTCGTAAGAGCCGGCGCGCTGGTTCTTTTCAAGTCTCCCCTCAAGGGGGGAGAACTTTCAATGACGGCGCTCCCGTTCATGCACTGCATGTCCGTCCCCCACCCGCAAATAAAAAAAGACGCTGCCGGAGGCAGCGTCTTTTTTATGCATGCTTTTCTCAGCCCTTCGCGCGCTCGAGGTACTCACCCACGCGGGTGTCGACGCGGATACGGTCGCCGGGGTTGATGAACAGCGGCACCTTGATCTCGGCGCCGGTCTCCAGCGTGGCGGGCTTGGTGGCGTTGGTGGCGGTGTTGCCGGCAAAGCCCGGATCGGTCTCGGCCACTTCGAGCTCGACGAACGTGGGCGGCTCGACCTGGAACACCTTGCCCTTGTAGGAGCTGATGGTGCACTCCATGTTCTCCTTCACGAAGCGGAAGTTGCTGCCGAGGGCGCTCTCGTCGATGGGGATGAGCTCATAGGTCTCGGGATCCATGAAGTAATAGAGGTTGCCGTCGTTGTAGCTGTATTCCATCGTCTTGCGGTCGATGGTGGCGCTCTCGAACTTGGCGGTGGGGTTGAAGGACGTTTCGGTCACGGCGCCGGTGATGACGTTTTTCATCTTCGTGCGCACAAAGGCCGCGCCCTTGCCGGGCTTGACGTGCTGGAACTCGACGACCTGCATGACCTGGCCGTCCATCTCGAACGTAACACCGTTGCGGAAATCACCTGCTGTAATCATATAGGAATCCTCCTCAAGAATGATCAGAATCAAAAATCTTATATAGTTTACACGATTTTGTATGGTTTGACAAGCGGATATTTACAGAATGATCAGATTTTTCGGGCTTCGTGTGAGAATTTCCGCCCCATCGGCCGTCAGATGCAGCACATCCTCGATACGCACGCCGAATTTGCCGGGCAGATAGATGCCGGGCTCTGCGGAGATGACGGTGTGCTCCGGCAGCTTTGCGTGCGCGCCGGGCGCGGCGATGGGGTGCTCGTGGATGTCGAGCCCGAGGCTGTGTCCGAAGCTGTGACCGAAGCAGTCCCCGTAGCCCGCATCGGTGATGACCTTGCGCGCGGCGGCGTCCACACGCTCGCCGGTCACGCCGGCCTTTGCCGCGGCAATGCCGGCCAGCTGCGCGTCGAGCACAGTCTGGTACACGGTGCGCATCTCGTCGCTCGGCATGCCGACGGCGACGGTGCGCGTCATGTCCGAGCAGTAGCCGTTTTTGCGGCAGCCGAAGTCCATCGTCACAAAGTCGCCCTCGGCCACACGCCGGTCGCCGGGCACGCCGTGCGGCATGCTCGTGTCCGGTCCGGTGAGCACGATGGGGTCAAAGCTCGTGCCCTCCGCGCCGAGGCGCAGCATGCGGTAAATGAGCTCGGCCGCGATCTCCCGCTCGGTCATGCCGGGGCGGATGACGGTGCAGATCTGCGCAAACGTCTCGTCCGTGATCTGCTGTGCCTGATACATCATCGCCAGCTCCTCCGGCTGCTTGGATGCGCGCAGGGTGCGCAGGATGTTCTGCGCCGGTTGGAGCTTGAGCCCGAGCAGCTGCTCATAGGCCGTGAATTCGGCGTAACTCGTCGTCTGCTCCTCACCGCCGAGCAGCTGCACGTTTGCCTCGCGCAAAATCCCCTGCACGAGCGTGCGCATCGGTGCCTCGTGCGAACACAGCAGCACCTGTGCAATACCGGCCAGCGCGGCACGTGCGGCCTCGATGTAGCGGGAGTCGGTGATGAAAAATGCCTGATGCACCGTCACGATCACCGTGCCGTCCGAGGACGGGAAGCCGGTGGCGAACCGGCGGTCGTTTTCGTTGGTGAGCAGGATGGCGTCCAGATGCGCCTGCCTCAGCGCGCGCTGGATGCGGGCAATGTTGTTGAGCATGGGATATCCACCTCCATGGAATGTCGGTTATGGTGTGTCTGTGGCGGGGTCTGTCAGGGCAAGCTCGTCGGCGGTCGTCGGCGCGTGCAGCACGTCGCCGTCCGCTTCGGCAAGGCCGACGGCCGTCACGCCGTCGAGCGCCGTGCACGTCAGCACCAGACAGGCCAGTGCCTGTGTGCGCGTGATGCCGCTCGCCGCCTCCGTTGCCGTCACCGTCAGCCAGAGCGCGCCGTCATCGTCTACGCGGCTGCCGTCGATCGTCAGCCAGTCGCGTACGGGGTTCGTGCACGTGCTGTCGCCCGGTTTTGCGCCGAGCGCATCGAGCGCGACCTGCACCGGGTCTGTGCCGCCGGGCACGGTGACCGTCTCCGGGTGCAGCAGGGCCGTTCCGCCGGTCTCAATGCGGTATACCGTCACGGTCTGCCGTTTTGTGCAGCCCGCGCAGCCGAGCGCAAGCAGGCCTGCCAGCAGCAGGGGGAGCCATCGCCTCATGTCTCCGGCACCTCCTTTTGCGCCTCGGGCGCGTTGTCCGCCTTCGCGCGCGGAAACGTCACGGTAAAGCGCGTGCCGTGCGGCTCCACGCCGTCCACGGTCACGGTGCCGCCGTAGAGCGCGGCCGCGTCGTGCACGATCGACAGGCCGAGGCCGCTGCCGCCGTGCTCGCGCGAGCGCGCTTTGTCCACGCGGTAAAAGCGGTTGAAGATGTTCGGCCGGTCGGCCTCCGGGATGCCGATGCCGGTGTCGGCCACGGACAGGATGCTCTGCTCGCCGCGCGCCTCGACGCGCACGGTCACACTTCCGCCCGGAAGATTATACTTGATGGCGTTTTCCACGAGGTTAAAGACGATGTGGTAAATGTCATCCTCCGATGCGCACACGGTCACGCCGTCGCTCATGAGACACGTGAGCGTCACGTCGCTCTTGGCCGCCAGCGGGCGCAGCAGATGCAGCGTCCCGTGCACGGCCTGCTGCAGATCGACGACCGTCACGTCCGACTGCACGCCGTCGTCGCGCCGCGACAGGTCGAGCAGCTTCTCGGTCGTGCGCTGCAGGCGCTCGGCCTCACTGCCGATGTCGGTCACGAATTCGCGCATCGTCTCGCTGTCCATGTCCGCGCTCTGTGAGATGCTGTCCGACAGCAGACGGATCGACGCCAGCGGCGTCTTGAGCTCGTGCGATGCGTCGGATACGAACCGGCGGCGCTGCGCCTCGGTCGTCTCGAGGCGCTCGGTGAGGTTATTGAATTCGCGCCCGAGCTCGGTCAGCTCGTCGTCGCCCGCGAGCGTCAGACGAAAACTGTAGTCGCCGCGCTGCACGGTGCGCACGCCGTCGGCAAGCTGCGTGATGCGCCGCGTGAGCATCTTGATCGAAAACCACAGCACCACGAGCGCGGCCGCGCCGATGCCGATCGTGATCGTGGCGAGGCGGCGCTGGATGCTGCCGATGAGCGCCGCGCGCTCGCTGTCGCTCTCGCACACGTACACCGCGCCGACGGTCTTGCCACTGCTCATGACGGGCATGGCCGCGCGGCTGAGAAACGCCTCGTTCGTGTAGTGTGAGTAGAATACGGCCTGTCCGTCGAGCGCGCGCACGAGCTCGGGATAGAGCGTGTACTTGCCGCGGATGTTGTTTTCGGCCGCGGAGTCATACACGGCCAGCCCCGTGCTGTCGGTCACGACGATGCGCGTCAGGTCGCGCAGATCGAGCAGCGCGAGCACCTGCCGGGTGTTGTCCGGCGTGAGGTTGTCGAGCAGCGACAGGGAGGAGGACACGACGGCGGCGCGGTTGGTGAGCGCGCTCTGCTTTTCGGCGAACACGATGTCGCGCGAGGCGCGCGTGGGGTAGGTGTTGATGAGCGTGAGCAGGATCGCCACGAGCACCGTGAACGTCACGGCGAAGCGAAACTGCACGCTCGATACCAGCTTGCGCGGCAGCCGGATGCGAAACGGATGCCCTTTCATCCGTCAGGCCTCGGCGAAGTAGTAGCCCACGCCCCACTTCGTGATGATGTATTCGGGGGCGGCGGGGTTGCGCTCGAGCTTTTCGCGCAGGCGGCGGATGTGCACGTCCACGGTGCGGATATCGCCCTGATAGTCATAGCCCCACACGAGGTCGAGCAGCTGCTCGCGCGAGTAGACCTTACCGGGGTTGCGCATGAGCAGCTCGATGAGGTCGAACTCCTTGAGCGTCAGCTCCACGTTCTGGCCGAAGCGGTGTGCGCTGCGGCGCTCGGGGTCGATCTCGATGTGGCCGCGCACGAGCTTGCCGCTGTCCGGCTCGGCGGGCGCTGCGGGCGCCATGCTCGAGCGGCGGATGAGCGCGCGGATGCGCGCCTTGAGCTCGAGGATGTTGAAGGGCTTGGTGATGTAGTCGTCCGCGCCGGATTCAAAGCCGATGAGCTTGTCCGCGTCCTCGCTGCGGGCGGTGAGCATGATGATCGGCACGGTGGAAAACTGCCGGATCTGCTGGCACGCGCCGAGTCCGTCGAGCTTCGGCATCATGAGATCGAGCAGGATCACGGCGTATTCGCCGTGGCGCGCCATGTCCACGGCGGTCTCGCCGTCGTAGCACACGTCGACCTGATAGCCCTCGTTTTCGAGGTTGAATTTGATGCCCTTGACGATGGTCTTTTCGTCGTCCACAACCAGAATTTTCATCGCAGCTCCTCCGTTTCGAGTCTTTTCGCGGAAATGGTTTGCTTTTCGCCGCCGGAATTATTATAATGAATCCAGATATCGCTTTTGTTCCGGACGTGCGGCTGTGCCGTCTCCGGCCGGATGTTTCATTATATCATAGTTCTATGGAGAAAGATATGAAAAAATATCGCATTTTGCCGCTGCTGCTCATCGTCTGCCTGCTGCTGACGGCGGCCTTTCCGGCGTTTGCCGCCAACAGCTCCGCTTCGACTGCGGAGCAATCCCCCGAACCCACTGCAAACGCCGCGTCCGACGGCGTGCCGCAAAGCATGGTGCAGGCGCAGGAGGGCAGCTATGTTCTCGGCAGCGACGCGGTCAAGTCCGCGCTCGATGAAAAGCTGCAGGCCAACTGTGTCATGCTTGTCGACGAGGACAGCGGCCAGTATTACTATACCCGCAACATTGACGCCAAGGCTTATCCCGCGAGCCTGACGAAGATCATGACGCTGCTGCTCGCGGTCGAGGCGGTGGAGCGCGGCGATGTCAAGCTCTCCGACTCCGTCACGGCCTATGACGACTGCAATGCCGACATGGTCGATGGTGCGAGCAATGCCGACATCAAGGTCGGTGAGACCATGACGTTTGAGGACTTTCTCTACTGCGCCATGATCTCCTCGGCGAACGAGGCGTGCAACGTCGTCGCGGAGTATGTCTGCGGCAGCATCTCGGCGTTCGTGGAGCGTATGAACACGCGCGCGCAGGAGCTCGGCTGCACCGGCACGCACTTTGCCAATCCCCATGGCCTGCCGAAGGACGATCACTATACCACGGCGCACGATCTTTACCGTATCACGAAGGAAGCGCTCAGCCACGAGCTCTTTGCCACGATCTGCAACACGGTCAAGCATACCGTCCCGGCCACGAATATGTCCGAGGAGCGCACGCTCTCGAACACGAACGGCCTCATCAATCCCGATTCACCGATGTACCGCGGCTATTACTATGAATATGCCAAGGGCGTCAAGACCGGCCACACGGATGCCGCGGGCTACTGCCTCATCTCTACGGCGGAGAAGGACGGCGTGCGTCTGCTGTGCATCGTGCTCGGCGGCAAGGGCACGGCCCGCGCCAACGGCACGACGGATTTCGGCAGCTTTTCCGATACGCTCACGGCCTACCGCTGGGTGTTCTCCCACTATGGCTGGCGGGCGATCGTGAGCGCGAGCGATCTGATCTGTGAAGTGCCCGTGCGCTACGGGCGCGACGGCGACAGCGTCACCGTCCGTCCGGCGCAGACCGTCTCGGCCGTGCTGCCCGCCGCCGGCAGTGACGGCGCGCCGCAGTTTGAGCAGCAGGTTACGATCTACTCCGAGCGCGACGGCAAGCCGCTCGAAGCGCCAATCAAGGCGGGGGACGAGGTCGGTGAGCTCACGGTGAGCTATCACGGCACGGTCTACGGCACGGTCAAGCTCGTCGCCGCGGTCGATGTCGCCGTGTCCAAGGGCGCATATATCGCGGGGCATGTGGCCGCGTTTTTCACCAATCCCATCGTGCTCGTCATTCTGCTGGCGATCGTGCTGGCACTGGTCGGCTACGTTCTGTGGCTGGTGCGCCGCCGCAAGCAGATCGAGGCCGAGCGCCGTCGCCGCCGCCGCGCGCAGATGGAGGCGGAGGAGGCGCGCCGCCGTGCGCTGGCGCACGAGACCCTGCGCGAATTTGACCGCGATCCTGCCGGCAGCCGCCGGCGCTGAGCGCATGCCGCAACTGCACAGCCCGCCCGGTACGCCGGACGGGCTGTTTTGCATGTCCGGACTTTGACGCACGATTCTTTATCATTTGTTTACAATTGCGCCCCTCAGGGCGCTCCGGACACATTGACCATTGCGGCACTTGATGCTATAATACACTGTCTAAGTATCACCATTCCGGCGCACACTGGAACTGCGCGTTCCCGCCGCCGGACAAGAGGAGCAGCTATGTGGATTTCGGATTCTTGGCAGGACTTTGAGGTGCTCGACTGTTCGCGCGGCGAAAAGCTCGAGCGCTGGGGCAAGTATACCCTTGTGCGCCCGGACCCCCAGGCCATCTGGGAGACGCCGCGCACCGACCCGCGCTGGCGCACGGCCGACGGGCGCTACAGCCGCAGCCATACCGGCGGCGGCAGCTGGGATAAACGTACCCTCCCGCAGAGCTGGGACATCCGTTATCGGGAGCTGACCTTCCGCGTCAAGCCCATGAACTTCAAGCACACGGGCATCTTCCCCGAGCAGGCCGCCAACTGGGACTACGCCATGGCGAAGATCCGCGCGGCCGGCCGCCCGATCTCGGTGCTCAACCTCTTCGGCTACACGGGCGCGGCCACGGTCGCGTGCGCGGCCGCCGGGGCGAGCGTGTGCCATGTGGATGCGGCGAAGGGCATGGTCGCCTGGGGCAAGGAAAATGCCGCTGCCTCCGGCGTGGCCGACCGGCCGATCCGCTGGATCGTGGACGACTGCGCCAAATTCGTCGAGCGGGAGATCCGCCGCGGCCGCCGCTATGACGCCATCATCATGGACCCGCCGAGCTATGGGCGCGGTCCGGGCGGTGAGGTCTGGAAGCTCGAGACGAACCTCTGGCCGTTTGTGGAGCTGGTGTCCGGCGTGCTGTCGGACGATCCGCTCTTTGTCATCATCAATTCCTACACCACGGGTCTGAGCCCGTCGGTGCTCACGTATCTCTCAGAAAGTATCTTCACCCGGCGCTTCGGCGGCCGCAGCGAATCGCAGGAGCTGGGCCTGCCGGTCACGGCGTCCGGTCTCGCGCTGCCGTGCGGGGCGACCTGCCGCTGGGAGCGCTGAGCGGAAAGGAACACCATGGAACCGATCTTACGAACCGAACATCTGACCTTTACCTATCCCGGCGAGGAGCATCCCTCGCTCGGCGACCTCTCGCTCGAGATCGCGCGCGGCTCGTTCGTGGCCATCCTCGGGCACAACGGCTCGGGCAAGAGCACGCTGGCCAAGCTCTTCAATGCCATCCTGCTGCCGACCGGCGGCAAGGTGTATGTTGACGGCATGGACACGGCGGACGAAAATAACCTTCTGTCCGTGCGCGCCACGGTGGGCATGGTCTTTCAGAACCCCGATAACCAGATCGTCGCAAACGTCGTCGAGGACGATGTGGCCTTCGCGCCGGAGAATCTCGGCGTGCCGCCGCAGGAGATCCGCACGCGCGTGGATGCGGCCCTCAGGCAGGTCGGCATGTATGACTTCCGCCTGCACGCGCCGCACCTGCTCTCCGGCGGCCAAAAGCAGCGCGTCGCCATCGCGGGCGTCATCGCCATGCAGCCCAAGTGCATCGTGCTCGACGAGCCGACGGCCATGCTCGACCCGTCCGGACGGCGCGAGGTGATCGACACGGCGACAAAGCTCTGCCGTGAGCAGGGCATCACGGTCGTGCTCATCACACACCATATGGAGGAGTGCGTCGGCGCCGACCGCGTGATCGTGCTCTCCAACGGCGCCGTCGTTGCCGACGGTGCGCCGAAGCAGGTCTTCCCGCAGGTCGACCTGCTGCAAAAAGAGGGGCTCACCGCGCCGGTCACGGTGCGGCTGCTCGATGCGCTGCGTGCCCACGGCGTGGACGTGCCGATCGACGCGCTCACGGTCTCCGACTGTGCCGACGCCGTCGCCGCCGCCCTGAAAAAGTAACTACCGATCTTCACCGATAAAGGAAACAAAATTATGACGCCAATCATCCGGGTGGATCACCTCCGGCACACCTACAGTGCCGGGACACCTTTTGAAAAAGTCGCCATCGACGATATTGATCTTGACATTCCCGCCGGACAGTTCGTGGGCATCATCGGCCACACGGGCTCCGGCAAAAGCACGTTCATCCAGCACCTCAACGGGCTGCTCGCGCCGACATCCGGCACCGTGTTTTTCGACGGGGAGGACATTCACCGCAGCAAGGAGGCCACGCGCGACGTGCGCTTTCAGGTCGGGCTTGTCTTTCAGTACCCCGAGCACCAGCTCTTTGAGGAGACGGTGTACCGGGACATTGCCTTCGGCCCGAAAAACGCCCGCCTCTCCGCCGAGGAGGTCGATGCGCGCGTGCGTGAAGCGGCGCGCTTTGTGGGCGTGGACGAGTCGCTGTTTGAGCGCTCGCCGCTCGAGCTCTCCGGCGGGCAAAAGCGCCGCATCGCCATCGCGGGCGTGATCGCCATGCGTCCCAAGGTACTCATTCTCGACGAGCCAACCGCCGGTCTCGATCCTGCAGGCTGCCGCGGCGTGCTCGAAAACATCGCGGCCTACCGGCGCGAGACCGGCTCGGCCGTGCTGCTCGTCACGCACAGCATGGACGATGCCGCGCGCATCGCTGACCGCCTCATCGTCTTTCACGACGGGCACGTCGCCTTTGACGGCGCACCGGCGGAGGTCTTCGCCCACACGCAGGCGCTGCTCGACATCGGCCTTGACGTGCCGCAGAGCGCGCGCATCGCGCAGGCGCTGCGCGACCGGGGCGTCGCGCTCCCGCCGTCGATCTACACGCTCGAGCAGCTCACAGATGCGCTGCTCGCCGTCGGGAAGGAGGCGGGCGTATGCTGAAAGACGTCACCCTCGGTCAGTTTTTCCCCGGCACGAGCATCGTGCACCGGCTCGACCCGCGCTGCAAGCTGCTGATGACGGTCGTCTATATCGCGGCGCTGTTCACGGCCGAGAACTATGTGTCCTACGCTGCCATGCTCGTCGTCACGGGCGTGTGCATCGCGCTCTCGCGCATCCCGCTCAAGGTCATCCTCCGCGGTCTCAAGCCGCTGTGGATCATCATCGCGCTCACGGCTGTGCTCAATATGTTCTTCACCCCCGGCCGGGAGCTCGTGTCCTTCTGGAAGATCACGATCACCTATGAGGGTCTCGTGCGCGCCGTGTTCATGGTGCTGCGCATCACGATGCTCATCGCGGGCACGTTCCTGCTGACTTATACCACGTCGCCCATCGCCCTCACGGACGCGATGGAGATCCTTTTCGGACCGCTCAAAAAGCTCAAGGTGCCCGTGCACGAGATGAGCATGATGATGTCCATGGCGCTGCGCTTTATCCCCACGCTCATCGAGGAGACGGACAAGATCATGTCCGCGCAGAAAGCGCGCGGCGCGGATTTTGAGACCGGCAACCTCATCCAGCGCGCCAAAGCGCTGCTGCCGCTGCTCGTGCCGCTGTTCGTGTCGGCGTTCCGCCGCGCGGATGAACTGGCCGTGGCCATGGAGTGCCGCTGCTATCACGGCGATCAGGGGCGCACGCGCATGAAGCAGCTTGAGTGGCGCATGCGCGATACGCTCGCCCTGCTCTGGGGCGCACTTGTACTCGCCGGCATGATCGTGCTCTCGAGGTTCGGGCTGTGAGGCGCAACATCGCCCTGCGCCTGCAGTATGACGGCACGGCCTATCACGGCTGGCAGGTGCAGAAGACGGATGTCACCGTCGCCGAAACGCTTGAGCGCGCGCTCACGAAGGTCTGCGGCGAGCCGATCAAGGTCGTCGGCTGCGGCCGCACGGACGCGGGCGTGCACGCGCGGCGCTACTGTGCCAATTTCCGCACCAATTGTACGATCCCGATCGACCGTGTACCGCTCGCGGTCAATGCCCGCCTCCCGGCGGACATCGCCGTGGTCGACGCTGTCGCCGCGCCGGAGGACTTCAATGCCATCGGCTCGTGCATTCAGAAAGAGTACGTCTATCAGATCTACAATTCCCGCATCCGCGATGCATTTTTGGAGCACCGCGTCTGCTTTTATCCTCAGCCGCTGGACTTTGCGCGGCTCGAGCGCGCCGGCCGCGCCTTTGAGGGCACGCACGACTTTGCCGCCGTGCGCTCCGTCGGCACCGAGACGCGCACGACCGTGCGCACGGTGCACTGGTGCCGTGCCGAGCGCGACGGGGCGATGATTTCCATCGCCGTGTGCGCCGACGGCTTTTTGTACAACATGGTGCGTGCCATCGTCGGCACGATGGTCTATGCGTCCTACGGCAAGATCGAGCCGGAGGATATCCCGGCGCTGCTGGCCACGCGCGACCGGCGGCTCACCGGACCGACCATGCCCCCGCAGGGGCTGTATCTCAACCGCGTGTGGTACGATGGCGTCGTCGGCGATATGATGAATCAGGCCTGATGCTGCGTCCGCCGTGCGCGGACAGGGGAGGAATGTCCATGAACGACCGTGCAAAACCAAATCCCAGACTGCGTCAGGCGCTCATCGTCGCGGTGTGCGTGCTGGCCGTGCTGCTGTTTTTGTATCTGCTGCTGCGCGACCGGCCCGGCTCGGCGAACGACTATCTGGACGACAGCGCACCCTATACCTTTGACTCCAGCGCCAACCGCACCTTCCGCACGGTGGACAGCCGCCTTGCGGTCGTATCCTCCAGCGGCCTGCAGCTGCTCGATGACAGCGGCAAGACCGTCCTGCACGAGATCTTCACGCTCGCGCAGCCGGGCATCTCCGTCGGCGGTGAGCGCGTGTGCGCCTATGACATCGGCGGCACGACGCTGTGCGTGGCGGATTTCAAGGGCAACAAGACCGATATCACCCCGTCCGGGGAGATCATCAGCGCCGATCTGAGTGAGAGCGGCTATCTCGCCGTCTGCACGGAGGCCGCGGGCTATAAGGGCGCCGTCACGGTGTATGACGCCTCCGGCAAGGCCGTCTACGTCTGGTATTCCGGTACGGGCTACCTCGTGCGCGCCGCCGTGAGCCCGGACGGGAAGTATCTCGCCGCGCTCTGCCTGCAGGACACCGGCAGCGCGGTGCACACCTTCACCCTCACGAGCGCCGACGAGCGCGGCAGCACCGTGTGCGCCGATGAGCTCTTTGCCGATCTCTTCTGGCGCGGCGGCAGGATCTGCTGTGTGTCGCAGTCGCGTCTCGCGTTTTTTGACGACAGCGCCAAGCTCGCCGACGAGTATCCGTTCGGTGACCTGTATCTGTATGACTACGCCGCCGAGGGCGACGGGTTTGTCACCCTCGCGCTCAGCCGCTACCGCTCGGGCAGTGCGGCACAGCTTGTCACGGTCAATTCCGGCGGCAATGTCCTCGGCGAGTGCACACCCACCGGCAGCGTCACGAGCCTGTCTGTCAACGGCAAGCAAGTGCTCGTGCAGTACAGTGACCGGCTCACGCTCTATAACCAGCAGCTTGATGAGATCAAGTCCGTCGAGCAGAATCTGCTCGGCGTCCGCCGCTCGGTGCTGCTGCGCCGGGGCGCAGCGCTGCTCGTGAGCGGCTCGAGCGCCGAGGTGCTCGCCTTCTGACCCCCGCAGCTTAGAGAGAAAGAACAGGGATACGCCTATGAAGATCGTCTTGACAGTGGTGCTCGCCGCCATCATTCTGGCCGCCGTCTGGAGCGGCTACCGCCGCGGCCTGATCCTCAGCGCCGCGCAGCTTGCCGCCATCGTCGTCGCGTTTTACGGCGCGGCGCTGCTCGCGGGTCAGGTTTCCGACCGCCTCCTGCCGGTGGCGGAGCCGTTTGCCGGCGGATATTTTGAGGGACAGCTCGACGTCGTCGCAGCCGGTCTGCCGGATAACGACGCCGGCCTCTCGGGGGAGGACTGGGTGGCCGCGCACCCCGACACTGCGCAGGAATATGCTGAGCAGTGCTTTGCCGCCGCCGGCGTTTCCGGCCGGGCGGGGCAGCGCATGGCGCAGCAGGCGCTCGCGCTGCGCGACGCGCAGGAGCTTTCTCTGCGCACGGCCATGACGCAGCTTTACTGTGTGCGCCTGTGCTACGTGCTCGTCACGGCGGTCGGCTTTCTGCTTTTGATGCTGATCCTTTCCGCGATCGGAAATTTACCGAATCTCACCTTCCGCATCCCGAACCGGGAGCGGCTCAACGACTTTGGCGGCGCCGCCATCGGCGCGGTCAACGGCGTGTGCTTTGGCATCCTGCTGTGCTGGGCATTGCAGTTTGCCGGGCCCGTCATCGGCTGCGACACGCTTGCGCACACCGCTCTGGCAAAAGCGCTGCAGGTCATCGACGTGCTCACGCTCGGCGCGAGCGTGTGACCTGCGCGCACGGAATCTATCGAACAGGAGAACCAGTCTATGCAGCCTACACTCTGCTCCCGCT
>ERZ838577.814-NODE-814-length-46569-cov-9.793374_pt1 | contig 46569 bp, 40 predicted proteins | sample MGYA00519682_ERZ838577 | MGnify/ENA primary metagenome ERZ838577 (study PRJEB31850, sample SAMEA3708838) | human gut metagenome | biome: human gut; feature: human-associated habitat; material: faeces | place: China | collected 2014 ...
CCTCGCGGCATTGCCGCGAGGCCTCTTGTTTATTTTAGGGGCTAACTTTTTAGGGGCGCACTAAAGTGCTTTCACGCGACCGCACCGACTCGGATTTGCTCCGGGAAGGGGAATCAGTGGGTGCGGAGGAATTGGAAGATGGTGTCGTAGGCTGCGCGGCGGGCGGGGAGGGGGGAGAGGATGAGGTCGTGGATGCCGCTGTCGATTGTGCAGACCTCCCGGATGCGTCCGAGTTTCATTCCCTGTTTCTGAATCATAAAGGGGTCAAGAACGCAGTCGCCTGTCTTGAATGCGGGGGTATAGGCGCAGCCGTCGATTTTCCGGCTGCTGTGCATCACGAGAATGGGAACCGTGATGTGTGAGCCGTTCTTAAAAAGTTTTGACTGAGCGCTGTTGATTGCTCCTACCCAGCTGAAAGTTACGGGCGGGGAATAGATCATCTTCCAGTCGGTGTTATATTCCCATTCTCCATAGTATTGTTTGAGGAGCGAATAGGCGTAGCCGTCGCAATGCGATTGCTTTATTTTGCTGTCGGGAGAGAATTTCGACAAGAATCCGATGAGCGGGGCTCCGACATTTCGCATAAGTGGCGAGAAGTTCCATTCGAGGAACGGGCTGTCGGTGACAACGCGGTTCACGCCGATGCGAGCCCCTTTCATGGCCGCCATGTAGGCCACGGTCAATCCGCCTGTGCTGTGTCCGGAGAGTGTGATGTCGGTGTTGCCGTCGCGGCGGATCTGGGCGAGAGCGGAGTCGATGTCGTTGAAATATTCCTTCTGGTCTCTGACATTGAATGGATATTGCCAGGGCTGCCAGCTGCGTCCGTATCGGCGGAGGTCGACGGCGTAGAAATTATATCCAGAATCCACGAATATATCACCCATCTCTTTCTGAAAGAAATAGTCATTGAAACCATGGACATAGAGATATGCCTTTTTCGAGGAGCGATTGCATTTCCGGCGGATGATGGTGGAGCAACAGGGGCCATCGAATGCTGTTCCCTGATCAACATAGCGGGCCTCATAGCCATCGAGAATGTCGGGATGCCATGAAAAATCGGTGGTTGGCTCTACGGGGCCGGTATATTTCTCGGGGAAATGCCATTCACCCCAGGCGAAAGCTACCCCGAGAAAGAGCATCATCGGCAAAAGCAGGTTTTTCATATAGACTCCGAAAATTTTGGGAATTAGTTATTGCGCGGCTGAATCCTCTGCGTTCTCCTTATCGCGATGAGCGCGAAGAAGATTGATTTTTTCGCGAAGGAGCATCACTTTTCTTTCTAAAGAACCGAGTTCGCGGCGCGAGGAATAAAGCATCCAAGTGGCGGCAATCATCTTCTTGCAGCCGTTGTCGATTTCCATTGATTTGACCGGTTTGGAATTATCAAGAAAAACGATTTTCACCGGGTTGAGTTCATTGTCGGCGATAAGGGCTGCAACGGAGTCGGCCTGAGCGCCGGAGAACATGACAGTGTTGAGCCCTTCGCGGCGATAATTCAGAGCTTGGTCGTGGGGCACGGTGGATGTCGTTGCCGATACATCCGGAGCCTGGGCCTCGAGAGTGTTGAAAACACCTCCCTGCAGAGCCGCGATGAGTTCAAGTTGCTCATTATGGGAGATGCGGGCAATTACGCCTGTGGAAGAGAGCGGATATTTCGATTCCCAGCCTTTGAAGATATAATAGCCTTCGACCTCGCGGGGGTTTGTGACATCGGTGAAGTCGGCGAGGCGTTCGGATATTTCATTGTTGAGGACAGCGATCCGGTTTTCGCAGGAATCTATCTGCCGCTCGGCCGCGGATATTGAATCGGTAAGGGCCTGACGATAATCATTGCGGGCCTTTTCCTTGTCGGTCTTACCCCCGCATGAAGCAAGAAGCAAGACCGAAAGGATAAGTATCAAATTTTTCATATCAGATCATTCATTATATCAGATGGGCTGATGGGCGTCGCGGAGCAGGTCGTTGACGGTTTTTACGGGGTTGAATGTATCAGCGGGCACTTCGACGAGGATCGTGTTCCAGTCGCTCATCGCGCCGTTCCAAAGACCGGGAAGCTCAAGAGCCTTGATTTCCACGCCCTCGCGGCTTTTGAGCGAGATAAAGCCTGTGGCTTTATCCACATATTGCGGGAGGTCGAAGCGGTTGCCTTTATAGTCGCGGATCGAGACTACGAGATCCACCGGATTGAAATGGGTGGATTCCTTCATCATCTTCACGGATGCCTTGTCATCGGGATTGATCTGAGAAGCTTCAAGAATCTGGGGGCTGACAGTTCCGTCGGGGTTGAAAGCGAGGTAAGGGCCGCCACCGGGCTCACCCTCGTTCTTCACCATTCCGCAGACGCGCATCGGTCGGTTGAGTTTCGAGAGAAGATATTCTTTCTTGGCGGCATCGTCCATGGTGTCGCATGAATCATGGGTGATGCAGAGCACGCGGCGAGTGAAATCGAGCATTTCGGCGAGTTCATCGGACGTAGACTTGCCGCTTTCGAGGCGACGGCAATATTCATCGATGCGCTGTTTTGTGGCAACGAGAATACCACCAATTATCTTTTTGTATTTAACGGTTGATTCGCGGCGCTCGTCGGGTACGACATTATCGATGTTCTTGATGAAAATGATGTCGGAATCAAGGTCGTTGAGATTCTCGATAAGGGCGCCGTGTCCTCCGGGGCGGAAGAAGAGATTGCCGTTCTCGCGATAGGGAGTGCCGTCGAGATTAGCGGCGACAGTATCGGTTGAGGGTTTCTGGACACTGAAAGAGATATCGAAAGTCACACCGAATTTATGTCCTATGGCTGCCGAAGCCTCCTCGACCTTCGCCTGTACAAGAGGGAGATGTTCCTCGGAGACCGTGAAATGGACCTTAACCTTATCATCTTTTCCAGAGGCATACATTGCGCCTTCAGCGAGATGCTCCTCGAGGGCTGTGCGCGATGTTCCTATCACCTTATGGAATTGGAGAAGGGCTTTCGGAAGGTGTCCGTAGTTAAGGCCGATGTTTTCGATAAGCGCTTTGGCAATATCCTTATATCTTTTCTCGCGTATAAGGGAATCGACGCTGAGTCCATAAATGGAGAGACAAACATAATTCAGGCGGGGGAAGAAAGCGAAATCCTCGATGCGTTCGAAGAATTTTTTCATGAAATCATTGTCGGGCTTCTCTTTTTTGCCGTTTAAAAAAGAGAAGATATCCTTGAACATTCTGGATGCGGCACCGCTGGCGGGCACCATTTTCATCACGCTGCCCCCGGCGGCAAGATACTCGTCCCAGCATTTGATGGCACCGGCTTCGAGTTCCGGGGTGAGAGCCGATATTCCATGTCCGGGAGTTGCCGGGGCTTCTATTTTGAGATAGGGGAAACCCTCTTTGAGCATGCGGAGTTCCGCTTCAAGTTTCTCTTCGGATATCCCTTTGGATTCAAGGATGCGAATGTCTTTTTCTTCTAATTTCATGATATATGTTTTTGAATAATTATTTCGGATGAGCGGGGATTTGCGTTTGTTGCCCGCATATGCAAAATTAACATTTATTTTTTGCAATTTGTTGCAAAACGCCATTCAGGATAAATAAATTTCAATGTTGTGTAAACTTTTTTAGGAAAATGCTGTCGAAGAAATGTAGTTGTTTTGAAGTTTCTACAGTTGATATATGTTATGAAGAATTTGTTATGAAAAAATTGTTGCTTCTATCGTTGTCTGTACTGCTCGTCGGCCTAGGGGCAGCGGCAGCCGTGATACGGGGAAAGGTAGCCGACGAATCGGCAGCCCCGTTGCCCGGCGTGACGGCTCAGCTTATCCAATATCCCGATTCGGTGAGAAAAGGATTCATCGTGACGGGCGCTAAAGGCGATTTCTCGTTCAAGGGGATAAAGCCGGGTAATTATTCGTTGCGGCTGACAATGGTGGGGATGGATGATCTGGAGCGAACGATTGCCGTGAGCGATACGACGAGAATCCTCGATGTCGGCACTTTGAAGATGCAGGAGACCGCCACCGTGCTCAAAGAGGCTGTTGTGACGGGAGTGAAGGCCGCGGTAGTGGCAAAACAGGACACGATGGAATTTAATGCCGGGTCCTACAAGACGAAAGTAAACGCTTCTGTGGAGGATCTTCTTAAGAAACTTCCCGGCGTAGAAGTGGGCAGCGACGGCAGCATCACCTCCGGAGGTAAGACCGTGACCAAGGTGCTTGTCGACGGCAAAGAGTTTTTCGGTGAGGATACCAAGATGGCCACGAAGAATCTCCCTTCCGACATGGTTGATAAGGTGCAGGTGGTGGATCGCAAGAGCGACCTTGCCCGTATCACCGGTGTGGACGACGGCGAAGAGGAAACGGTGATCAATCTCACGGTGAAGAAGAATATGAAAAACGGATGGTTCGGCACCGTTCAGGGAGGCTATGGAACCGACAAGCGTTATGAAGGAAGCTTCAATATTTCCACATTCAACGACAACAACCAGATCTCATTTGTCGGAGGAGCCAACAACACCAACGACCTCGGATTCTCCGACGGCGGCCGCGGCCGCTTCATGAGTTTCGGCCCCGGAGGAGGCATTACGACCTCGCAGCGCTTCGGCATCAATTTCAATCTCGGGAAGTCCGACAAGTTCCGGGTGGGCGGAAACATATTCTATACGCATTCCGACCAGAAGACCACAAGTTTCAAAGACACGCAATATCTCTTCCCCGATTCCACAAGCTATCAGACTCAGGGAAGCGCCTCGCGCGACAGGGGACACAACGTGAATGCGGATTTCCGGATGGAATGGAAAATCGACGATAACAACACCCTCGATTTCCGTCCACATTTCTCGTTCAACAGCCGCCACTCGGAACTTAACGACACTTCATTCCTGCGGGCCGGAGATGCCCTTCGGACCCTTGTGAACTCCAACGAGACAGAGCGATTCAACCATGGCACGAGCTATAATGTCGGAGGCAGGCTGATTTTCAATCATAAATTTGCCTCCCATCCGGGAAGATCGTTCAGCGTGCAGGCCAACTATGAGTTTACCGACACTAAACAGCATACCACCACATGGAGCGATATCGAGTATTATCTGCGTCAGGACGATAGCGAGACACTCTATCGCTTCATGGACAATCATCAGTGGAATAACAGCGTCGGGGCGCGCCTGACGTGGACCGAGCCTCTGGGCGACGTGAAACGCGGCAATTTCCTGCAGGTGGCCTACAGGTTGAATTTCCGGTTCAATAATGCCAACAAGGATACCTATAACATCCCAATTCCCGAGGGCGTCGAGGCATTCCGCCCGGAAGACCTGACGGGCATCCCCGCCGATGCGGAATTCAGCGGAGATCTCTCCAACCGATTCCGCAACAAATTCATGACCCACGAGCTGCAGGTAGGCTATAAGAAGGTGAATAAGAAATATACGCTTGAAGCAGGAATGGTTTTTCAACCATCGAGCAGCAGCAGTAAGGATCTTATAAACGATGCCCGCAACATACCGACTCGCAGCGTATGGAATGTGGCTCCTTTCGCGCGGTTCCGCTATCGTTTCTCGAAAACAAAGGCAATCCGGGTTGATTATCGGGCGCGTACATCGCAACCGTCGCTTACTCAACTGCAGCCGGTGGCCGATGTTTCCGATCCCCTCAACATCGTGAAGGGAAATCCGGAACTGAAACCGACGTTTACGCAATCGCTCAATATACACTTCAACAACTACAACACAGCCACCCAGCAGTCGATGTTTGCGGCGGCACGTCTCCAGTATTCGAGCAATGTTGTTGTAAACAGGACAGTGACCGACAGGGAAACGGGCGTCAGGACCACTGAATACACCAATGCAAGCGGAAATTTCTCCGGTTTCGGTATGTTCATGCTCAACCAGCCATTCCGCAACCGCAACTGGCGATTCTCCGTGAGGGCGAGGGCAAGATATTCATCATCGGCAGGATATATCAACGGCGAATTCAACCGTTCGGGGAATCTGAACCTGGCTCCTAATGCGGGAATCACGTTTACCTCCGACATATTCCAGATGTCGGTGAATCCGAATTATTCCTTCAATATGGCCACCAACTCGCTGCCGCAACAGCGGAACCAGTATACGCATTCCTACGGATTCAATACCGATGCCTCTCTCTATCTTCCTTTCGGACTGGAATTGAATACCGATCTTACATTCGACAAGTCCGCCGGTTATTCGGCCGGCTTCAATACCTCGAGCTGGCTCTGGAATGCGCAGATATCCTATAGTTTCCTTCGCGACAAAAGTCTGACGCTGAGTGTCAGGGCTTATGATATCCTTGCCCAGAACCGCAATATCTCACGTTCCGTCAGCGCTAACCAGATCACCGACGGTCGCTATAACGACCTGACGCGTTATGTGATGTTCGGGATTTCCTATACGTTCAACACGTTGAAGAACAAGAAGCGGCCCGACACTGACCGTTTCGGGGATCATCCGGGTCCCCCTCCCGGTGAAAGAAGAGGACACGGTGGCATGCGCCCGATGGGACCGCCTCCCGGAGGGCCGAGATGAAATATAACGGGCTGAAGCACTAAGCTTCAGCCCGTCTGGTTCATAAATACTGTTGCTAAAAAGCTGATTTTTAGATGCGGACTACGTCTTTGACGCCTTTGACGGTTTTGATTTTCTTGATGAGGGAGGTGAGCTGGCGGTTGTCGGAAACGCCTACAACCAGATAGCCCTGAAAAATGCCGTCGTGGGAGTCGATGGAGATGTTGCGGAGCATCGTGTTCGGTTCCTTGGATATGATGGAGGTGATGTTGGCCACGATTCCGATGTCGTCGTTGCCGATTACGCGGAGCGAAGCGGGAAGCATCTCGCCCGATTTGCCGCTCCAGTCGGCGCGAATAATCCTGTAGGGATAGCGCTCGCGGATATGCCGGGCGTTGGGGCAGCCTGCTTTATGGATTTTTACAGAGCCATCGGAGGATATGAATCCGAAGACCTCGTCGCCATAGATAGGATTGCAGCAACGGGCGAACTTGTAGTTGAGTCCGTTGATGCTTTTCTCGCCGATCACGAGCACATCGTCCTTCTTATCCTGGTCTTTCGGCTGGATGATCTGGAATTCCTCGGCAGAGACATGTTCTGTCTCCGTCTCCCTTTTTGTGAATTCGATATATGAATTGAGGAAACGTCCGGCATCAATTCTGTCGGCACCCATCTCGGCGAAGAACTCGGTGGCGAATTTATAGCCGTTCTTCTTGATGAGTTTCATCAGCTCGGCCTCGTCGATCTCGATTTTTCTATTCTTTGCCCTGCGGGCCAAGGCCTCCTTGCCGAGGTCGGCAAGGCGTTGTTTCTCCTCGTTGAGGCTCTGCTTGATTTTATTGCGCGCCTTGGAGGTGGTGACGATATTGAGCCATTCCTGCCGCGGCATCTGAGTGGAGGAGGTGAGGATCTCCACGGTGTCGCCGTTCTGAATCTTATAATTCAGGCGTTTGTGCGCTCCGTTGACAACAGCTCCCGTGCAGTGCGCTCCGACGCCGGTATGGATATGGAATGCGAAATCGAGCACTGTAGCGCCTGCGGTGAGACGGAACAGATCTCCCTTAGGGGTGAAAGCGAAAACCTCTTCACCGAAAGAGTCGGCCTTGATATTCTTCATCAGTTGCATAGGACCGGCTTCGGCGGTTTCGAGAATGTCGCGGATATTGTTCATCCATTTATCCGAGCTGTCGCCTTTGCCCCCTTTATAGCGCCAATGCGCGGCAAGCCCCTTCTCGGCCACGAGGTCCATCCTTTCTGTGCGGAACTGGACTTCTACCCATTTCTGCCCCGGTCCCATCACCGTGGCATGGAGGCTCTCGTAGCCATTGCTCTTCGGGATGGTAATCCAGTCCTTCATTCGCGCAGGATTCGCCGTATACATGTCGGCGAGAATGGAATACGCGAGCCAGCAGTCCTGTTTTTCTTTTTCGCGCGGAGTGTCGATGATCACGCGGATTGCAAAAAGGTCGTAGATGCCCGGGAGGTCAACCTTCTGTTTCTTCATCTTGTTCCAGATAGAGGAGATTGACTTGGTGCGCCCCTTGATTTCGAATTTGAGGCCGGCTTCCTCGAGACGTTGCTTCACAGGAGCGATGAATTCGCTGATGTATTGGTCGCGCGAGCGTTTGGTCTCGTTAAGCTTATGGGCTATCTGAGTGTAAATTTCGCGGTTGGTATATTTGAGGGAGAGGTCCTCGAGCTCACCCTTGATTTTGTACAGACCGAGACGATGGGCGAGCTGGGCGTAGAGGCAGTTGGCCTCGAAAGCCACATTGCGGACCCATTGTTCGTCGGGGTGATGGTTGATGGAACGCATCAGCACGAGATTCTCCACTATCATGATGATAATTACGCGGATATCGTGGGCAAGCGCAAGCATGAGCCCTCGGAAGTTATCCTGGTTGGTTGCAGAGTTGCGGTTGCTGAACTTGGACACATTTGCAATTCCCTGGAGAAGGCCGGTAACATCATCGCCCCACGCGGCGGTGACATCATCGGGAGAGATTAGTTTTTCCTGATAGAGGGGATAGAGGAGTATCGCCAGCAGGATGTTATGGTCCGGATCGACCATACCGGCGAACGCCATGGCTGTTTTCATCGACAGAGTTGCATAGACCACGCCTCTCGAGGAGCGGGGCCGCTCGCTGTGTCTCATGCCGTCGAGCAAGATGCGACGGAGATGCGCCAGCTCATCGGGCGAGAGATGGGATGAAAGCAGGGTATGTATTTCCTTTGCAAGAGTGGCCACCTCGCGAAGTTCGGGGAGGCTTAATTTTTCTACCTGTAATTTTTCCATTTTCCAACATATTCAGAATGGGAAGCCGGTTTCCAGCACTATTCTCTGGGACTTTCCAATGAATAAAATGCAAAGATAAGAATTTTGGCATAAATCGGGAAATTAATTATCTTTGCAGAAAAACAGAGATATAAATAAGAGATATAAATAATGGAGATTATCAAGACCGAGATTGAGGGACTTCTATTGCTGAAACCGAAAGTTTTCACCGATTCCAGAGGATATTTCTATGAGAGTTATAGCAAAAGGGAATTTGATGAAGCTGTAGGATATCCGGTTGAGTTCGTTCAGGACAATCAATCAAAGTCGAGTTATGGAGTGGTTCGCGGGCTTCATTTTCAGTTGCCTCCTTTCACGCAGTCGAAGCTTGTGAGATGCATAAAAGGCACTGTGCTCGATGTGGCTGTAGACTTGCGCAAAGGCTCTCCGACATTCGGCCGTCATCTGGCCGTAGAGCTCAGCGAAGAGAACAAAATGCAGTTCTTCATACCGAAAGGATTCGCCCACGGTTTTTCGGTGTTGAGTCCCGAGGCCGTGTTCCAGTATAAATGCGACAATTATTATGCTCCTCAGGCCGACGGCGGTATCTCCCTATTTGATGATTCGCTCGGCATCGACTGGCACATTGCCCCCGCCGACAGGATACTCTCGGATAAGGACCGCAAGCATCCGCTTCTTTCCGAAATCGAATCGCCGTTTTAAGGAACAGATTCTAAGAACCTGTTTCTGAAATAGATAAAAAATGACCAAAATTATGAAGAATATATTAATAACCGGCGGAGCCGGATTTATAGGCAGTCATGTTGTGAGATTGTTCGTAAACAAATATCCCGATTATAGGATTGTAAATCTCGACAAGCTCACGTATGCCGGGAATCTCGCAAATCTCAAGGATATAGAGGATAAGCCGAATTATACATTCGTAAAGGCTGATATCGCCGACATCGAAGCGATGAGGCGGGTAATCAGAGAAAACAAGATTGACGGTATTATCCATCTTGCGGCCGAAAGCCACGTGGACCGCTCGATAAAAGACCCCTTCACCTTCGCCCGCACGAACGTGATGGGCACGCTTTCTCTGCTCGAAGCCGCCCGCGAATACTGGGAAGAGCAGGCGGAAGGCTATAAAGGGAAGCTTTTCTATCATATCTCGACCGATGAGGTCTACGGAGCTCTCGAGCTTACAAATCCCGAAGGGATAGAATCGCCCTTCACGACCAAAGCATCCTCCGACCATCATCATGCCTATGGAAGCGAGTTCTTCCTCGAAACCACCAAATACAATCCCCATTCACCATATTCAGCTTCGAAAGCATCGAGCGATCATTTCGTAAGGGCTTACCATGACACCTACGGAATGCCGACTCTCGTTACCAACTGCTCCAACAACTACGGGCCATATCAGTTCCCCGAGAAGCTGATACCTCTATTCATCAACAACATACGTCACCGCAAGCCACTGCCTGTCTACGGCAAGGGGGAGAACGTGCGCGACTGGCTGTTTGTGGAAGACCACGCGCGGGCTATCGATCTGATTTTCCACAGGGGGAAAGTGGCCGAGACCTATAATATAGGCGGCTTCAACGAATGGAAGAATATAGATATCATCAAGGTGATAATCAAGACTGTGGACCGCCTGCTCGGCAATCCCGAGGGCTATAGCGATGAGCTTATAACCTACGTGACCGACCGCAAGGGTCACGACATGCGGTATGCCATCGATTCGCGCAAACTTCAGCGCGAGCTCGGCTGGGAGCCGTCGCTTCAGTTCGAAGAGGGGATAGAGAAGACCGTTAGATGGTATCTCGACAATCAGGAATGGATGGATAACGTGACATCCGGCGACTACGAGAAATATTATGAGCAAATGTATAAGGGTCGCTGAAGCGGCCCCTATCTTTCTTTATAAATCAGCGAGGCCGCTAATTAGCGGCCTCGCTGATTTATGTGATAGGTCAGTTTTTCAGTCGAGGTTTGAATAGCCGGTGCGTTCCACTTCATCGGCTACTTTGAGGAGATACTGGCCATATTCATTCTTGGCCATTGGCGCGGCTGTTTCCTTAAGCTGCTCTTTCGAGATCCAGCCCTGACGGTAGGCAATGCCTTCGAGGCAGCCGATTTTCAGACCCTGACGCTTTTCGAGCACTTCCACATAAATGGAGGCTTCGGCCAGAGAATCGTGCGTGCCGGTGTCGAGCCATGCGAAACCGCGCGGCAGGGTTTTCACTTTGAGCTTGCCGCCGTTGAGGAATTCCTGATTTACGGTGGTGATTTCAAGTTCGCCGCGGGCCGACGGCTTTATGTTTGCGGCAATGTCCACAACTTTGTTGGGATAGAAATAGAGGCCTACAACGGCATAGTTGCTTTTAGGATTCTTTGGCTTCTCCTCGATGGAGAGACAGTTCCCCTCCTTGTCGAATTCAGCCACTCCATATCGCTCGGGGTCGTCTACCCAATAGCCGAAAACGGTAGCCTGACCATCCTTCTCGGCAGTCTTGACGGCGTCTTTGAGAATAGAAGAGAATCCCGCTCCATGGAATATATTGTCGCCGAGCACAAGGCATGCGCAATCATCTCCGATAAACTCCCTGCCGATGATGAAAGCTTGCGCCAGACCGTCGGGCGATGGTTGCTCGGCATACTCGAGGCGCACTCCGAACTCCGAACCGTCGCCGAGCAGACGCTTGAAGCCGGGGAGATCCTGAGGGGTGGAAATAATCAGGATTTCTCGAATTCCGGCGAGCATGAGCGTGGAGATGGGATAATACACCATCGGTTTGTCATAGATGGGAATAAGCTGTTTGCTGACTCCTTTTGTAATAGGATACAATCTTGTGCCTGATCCTCCGGCAAGTACTATTCCTTTCATATTAAGTGCGGTTTTTGCAAATTTAATCAAAAAGGGAAATATTTCAAACGATTCCCGGGCTAATTCGGGCATCGGGGCGGTTATTTGCGGATTCCCGCCATGTATATCGGCTTATAGGTGATCGAAGTCATCCCTTTCAATGCAGAGGGAGTTATGCCGGGAGACGGGGCAGAGCCGCCGACACCGGTGAGCTTGAGATGCATAAGCAGTTCGCGGGGAGTCTTAAACTCAAGAGTTATGGAATCTTCAATCACCCGGACAGCGCTGAATGATTCCTGCATCCAGCGACGGTATTGCTCCGGAGTGTGATAACAGATGGGAGAGGGTCTCAGAGCGTCGAGTTCCTTAAGATTTCCCTTGGTAAAGCTTGAGAACAGAACGAACCCTCCCGGCTTGAGCGAACGCCGGCAGTTTCTCATGAATTCTCCGATATTTACAAACCATTGGATTGTGGAGGCGGAGAGTATGCCGTCGTAGCGGGAGTTGCAGGAAGCGATCCAGTCTTCGGCATCTGCACGGTGATAGTTTTCCTCGGGAGCAATTCCGATGCGAGGAATTTCCGCAATATCCACGAAATCAATTTTGCCCGGGGCAATTTTTTCTGCATATATTCCGGAAAAGAGCCCTGTTCCCGGTCCGATTTCGAGAATAGACTTAGCGGTATCTGCCGCGGATTCCGGCATAAGCCCGGCGAGAGCGGTTGCTATATGCTTTTGGGCTACAGCATGCTCGTCGTATGAAGTAACGGCCTTCCCGAACCGCTCCGCGATGAGGTCGCGGTCGGGGACAACGGCTTTTACAATACTTTCCATAGGGAGATAATGCGCCCCCTCGAGAGGCACAGTATCCACTTTCTCTTTCTGCCATGCGGCCATCATATTGTCGGGAGGGAATATCCGGTCGTTAACGGATATGAATGCCCGTTGCCATGGAAGCTTGTTGGCGGAGAGGGCAAGATCGCGGATAAGATATAACTGAGAGCGCAAATCCTCTATTTCGGATTGAGAGAATTCCCGGTCGAAGAGTCTGCGGAAGGTATCCGCGTCGGGCGACATACGGCGCCGGAATTTGGCGAGATTGCGGCCGTCGAGAGCCGAGGCAGTCCCGTTATAGATGGCTTCAGGAATTCCCAAAGAGTTATCTACCGGGTTGAGAGTGCCGTTGATTGCGAATGCGGCCGTGATTTTTTGTGGAGGCAAAGATACGGAAGCCATTCTGACGCCAAGCGACCAGGCGAAGAGCCACACTGTAGGATAGGAGTCGAGGAAAGAAACGTCGAGAGAGGTGTCGGAATAGTCGTAGACCACTGCCACATCCCAGCCATTCATGCCGGCGTCCTGATAAAGCTCCGGGCCGGTGCTCCATCCTGCGAAAATGAGAATCAGCGAGCGGTTTCCGGGATTATGTGTCAGAAAGCGTATCTTCATTATTCAAACGAATTTTTTACGGCATCGATTACATAGTCCACTTGGCTGTCGGACATATCTGCCGAAAGGGAGAATCGTAGCCGTTCGCCCCCTTCGGGCACCGTCGGTCTTCGTATCGGCAGCGCCTCGACCCCTTTCAACGATAGGCGTGCGGCGAGCCTGACGGCCTTTTCGGCATCACCGACAATGAGCGGTACGATATGTGAGCGGGAATTATTGGGGATGCCAGTAATTTCTTCCACAGCCTTGCGGAATCTTTCTGAAATCTCTGCGAGATGCTTGCGCTCTTCGGCCATGCCGGTTATTTCGATTGTCATCAATTCCGACCACGCGGCATTTACCGGAGGTATGGCCGTGGAAAAGATGAGGCTTCTGGAAGCGTTTATGAAAAACTGCTTTAACAAAAGGCTTGTGGCAACGAAAGCGCCTGAAGAAGCCGCCGCCTTGCCGAGAGTGCCTATCAATATGTCGACATCATCGATTAGCCCGAGTTCCTCGGCCACTCCGAGCCCGCGCTCCCCACGAGTACCGAATGCATGCGCTTCATCCAGATACAGAAGCATCTGCGGGAATTGCTTTTTTAATTCCACAATATCGGCCAGAGGGGCAAGGTCGCCGTCCATGCTATAGATGGATTCCACCACCACGATGCATCGCGGGGCATCGGCATATTTCTCGAGTAGTTTCCGGAGGGAAGCCGTATCGTTGTGACGCCATCGGCGGTATTCGGCATTTGCCAAAGCGAGACCGTCGATCATCGAAGCGTGTATGAGTTTATCGCAAAGAAATACCGTGCCGGGAATGGCAAGAGCCTGGATTATACCGACGTTGGCATGATATCCTGAATTGAAAAGGAGGACGTCTTTATTGTAGAGCCCCGAAAGCAGCGATTCGAGATGGAGGTGGTGTTTCTGCCTTTCGGAAAGTAATCTGGAAGCGGAAGAGGAGAAAGATGCATCCTGACAGCGGGAAAGAAATTCCGGCATAAAAGATTTCCATCTCTTTCCGAGACCGAGGTAATCGTTGGAGGTCATGTCGATATGCGGCCTGTCGCAACGGTCGCCGGGGATGGATCTGAGCCGGTTCTCCCGGTCGAAATCCTCAAGAATACGGCTATATGCTGTTAACGGATTTTCAGTTTCCATACATTTCTGCGATGATTTTGAGAAGGGCGTCGCAAAGTTTCCCGAGTTGCGAATCGGATATCGCCATAAAGGGAGGCATGATGTATGCATTCTTTCCGAAAGGTCTTATCCATACGCCCTCTCTGATGCAAAGTTGCTGGAAGCGGGCGAGGTCGACATCCGTTTTGAGTTGAATAACGCCGATGCCACCAAGAACGCGGACATCGTCGACGCAATTCCAGTTGCGGGCCCGGTAAAGCTTTTCGCGCATGATGCTCTCGATATGCTTTATCTTCTCCTGCCATGGGGAATCGAGCAGCAGGCGCGTGGAGGCTATGGCGACAGCGCAGGCGAGCGGATTGCCCATGAATGTAGGACCGTGCATCATACAACCAGACTGCGATGAAGATATGCGTTCAGCCACTTCGGCAGTGGTGGCCACGGCGGCGAAAGTCATGAAACCGCCGGTAATCGATTTGCCGATAAGCATGATGTCGGGCTCGACGCCGGCATGTTCCCAGGCGAAAAGACGTCCGGTGCGTCCGAAGCCGGTGGCGATCTCATCGAAAATGAGCAGAATGCCGAGTTCATCGCATTTGCGGCGGAGTTCCTTAAGATAGCCCGGATTATAGAATCTCATTCCACCGGCTCCCTGTACGATGGGTTCGAGAATCACCGCGGCGAGAGAATCCGCATGTTTCTCGAGCAGTTCGGCCATCTGGCGGAAATCTTCCGGGTTCCACGGCTCGTCAAAGCGGCATCCGGGGGAGGGAGCGAAATATCGTATCGGGAGGGCGGGACCGAATGCGCCATGCATTCCCGTGACGGGATCGCAGACAGACATCGCGTTCCATGTGTCGCCGTGGTATCCGGAGCGGATTGTTGCGAAATTGGTTTTCTTAGGGTCGTCGCAAGCCTGTATGGCCATCTTCATGGCAACTTCGGTGGCTACAGAGCCGGAGTCGGCATAGAAAATATGGTTCATCGACGGCGGGAGAATGGAGAGGAGCAGTTTGCCGAGGTCGATTGCCGGCTGATGAGTGAGGCCCCCGAACATAACGTGCGACATGCGGTCGATCTGACGGCGCGCCGCTTCGTTCAGGACGGGATGGTTGTAGCCATGGATCACGCACCACCACGAAGACATGCCGTCGATGAGCACGGTGCCGTCGGCGAGGAAAATCTCGGCTCCGTCGGCATGATCAACTTTATAGGTTGGAAGCGGACAATGAGTGGATGTATAAGGGTGCCAGAGGTGATCTCTGTCGAAAATATCGTGTATGCTTTCCGAATGGTTCATAATATAAGGTCATTTTCATCAATACGCGGCTTTTCGCATTGCGACTGCAAAAATAGCAAAAAAATCAGACGGGGTCAACATCGTAATAAATCACGGAGGATTTAATTTCGGGAATATGTGCGAGTCGTGCGTTGACGGCCCTGAGCAGGTCCTTTACTTTTTTGAGGGAGGCTCCGGCTTCGACTTTGAGCATGATCGACTGTATGAACCATAGCGCCACGCGGCTGACGAACGGCTTTTCCGGACCGAGCACGCGGTCGCCGAAAACATCCCTGAGAGCCATTGTCAGAACCACGGCCGCCCTGTCGGCACAAGCGGCATCCTTGTTTTTCAGATATATGTTGATGATTTTTGTGAAAGGAGGGTAGGCGTATTTCTGCCGTTCGGCGATTTCTCGTTCGTAATAACCGGCGAAGTCATGCTTTTTCACATATCGCAGGATGGGGTCGTCGGGTTTTGTGGTCTGGACAATCACTTTTCCCGGTTCTTTTCGACGACCGGCTCTTCCCGCAACCTGCTCGAGCATGTTGAAAGCCCTTTCGTTGCTTCTGAAATCGGGAAAGTTGAGCAGCGTATCGGCGTTCACTACGCCGACAACGCGCACTTTCTCGAAATCGAGCCCTTTAGTAACCATCTGCGTGCCGACGAGAATATCTGTCTGATGGGATGCAAACTCATCGATAATTTCCTGAAACGCCTCCTTGTTGCGGGTGGTGTCAAGGTCCATGCGGGCCACGCGATAGTCGGCATATTCGCGGTGCAGTTCCTCGGCGATGCGTTCGGTGCCATAGCCGAAAGTCTCGATGCTGTTCTGTCCGCAGGCCGGACATAACTTAGGAAGAGGCTGACTATAGCCGCAATAATGGCAACGGAGCATCTGAGTATTTTTATGGTAGACAAGCGAGACGTCGCAGTTAAGGCATTTCGGAGTCCAGCCGCATTGGTTGCAGACCACTACCGGCGCGAAACCGCGGCGGTTCTGGAAAACGATTGCCTGAGCCCCGTCGGCGAGAGTGTCGGCCAGGGCCCTGCGCAACGGGGCGGAGAGTATGCCTTTGTTGAGCTTGCGCTTACGCTGGTCGCGCATGTCGATAATTTCGACATCGGGGAGGACGGATCCTTCGAATCTTTCTGAGAGGGATACAAGGCCATATTTGCCGTTGGTGGCTTTGAAATATGTCTCCACCGAGGGAGTGGCTGAGCCGAGCAGTGTTTTGGCTCCGTGCATGGAGGCAAGCATTATTGCCGCATCGCGGGCGTTGTATCTCGGAGCCGGGTCGTATTGTTTGAAAGAGGCTTCATGCTCCTCATCTACAATCACCAGACCGAGTTGCGCGAACGGGAGGAATATCGAAGACCTGACACCGAGGATGATTCTCGGCTCATTGGAGGTGAGCAGCTTGTTCCAGACGTCGACGCGCTCGTTGTCGGAAAACTTGGAGTGGTAAACGAGCATCGTGTCGCCAAATACTTTGCGGAGGCGGTCGGTGAGCTGGGTGGTGAGTGAAATTTCCGGTACGAGATAGAGAACCTGACGTCCGCTTGCAAGCGTTTCGGAAATGAGGTGCGAATAGATTTCGGTTTTTCCGCTACCGGTGACGCCATGAAGGAGCGCTACGTTATGCTCGCGGAATGATTCGCGAATTTCTCCGAGAGCCTTTTTCTGCGCAGGGGAAAGCATGGAAAGCTGAGGCGCGGCGGCGCTTCCGACCGCATTGAAACGGTTGACGGCCCTTTTATTCTGCCGGAGTATTCCCTTATCTACAAGCGCTTTCAGGATGGCCGGCGAAACGCCCGAGGCCGAGAGAAGCTCCTCGCGGGTAACGTCGCGCAGAGATTCGTTCCGGCGCATCCATCCGGAGAGGTCGAGATAGGCAATAAGCGCTTTTTCCTGTTGGCGGGATTTGCCGACGAGTCCGAAGAAGTCGTGAAGACGGTCGTTGTCATCGCGCCCGGCAAGAAGTTCGATAAATGTCTGCTTACGGGCTTTGTATTTTTCCACCACTTTCTCGTTGATCTCGACTATTCCCTCCTCCATGAGTGAGCTGACCACCCGCGTAGCGTTCTTGATGCCTGTGAGATTCTCAAGTTCCGAGATCCGCAGCTTTTTTTTCGATTGAAGTGCCTGAATCACGATGGCCTGGTTTTCCGAGAGCTGAACGCCGTCGGGAGATTCGAAATCGGAGTTCAACGACACAAAAGTCTCGCTCTCCGGTTTGAGGCCTGTGGGCACCGCGGCCTTGAATACCTCGCCGGGCGAGCAGAGATAGTATTCAGCAATCCAATGCCACAGCTTGAGCTGGGGATGTCTAACCACGGGCTGCGGATCGAGGAGAGCCATGAGCGGTTTGACGCCATAGCCTGCCGGGGGGGTGGAATGCAGATGCTCCACGATGCCGGTATAATATTTCTTTCGTCCGAACTGAACGAGAACCCGTGAGCCTTTCTTCAACACATCCTGCAATTCCTCCGGAACGGAATATGTGAAAGTGGAATAAAGGGGTAGGGGAAGAATAATCTCAGCGAACATACTGCAAATTTAGGCAAAAAATCGCCAAAATTCCTTAGATTGATATTATTTTACTAAATTTGTAATTCAAAGCGATAAACGGATTCCTCCGCCCGTATAAGGGATTATTGGAAGTCGGAACGCTTAAGAAGTTGAATATCAATAAATAATATATAGAATAAAGATTATGAAAAAAGCTAAGTATCTCATTCTTGTAGCCCTGATGGCAATATTCGTCAGTGTTCCGGCCAGTGCAGAATTCCGTTTCGGTGTAAAGGCCGGCCTCAATATCAACAAGCTCCATCTGAGCAATTTCGGCGATAACGTTTCTTCCGACAACCGCTGCGGTTTCACTGCCGGTGTGATGACGGAATTCACCGTGCCTATCATAGGTATCGGTGCGGATCTTTCGCTGATGTATACCCACATGAACGAGCGAATCAATGATGCCGGCGATAAGGGAAGCATCAACAAGAATTTCCTTGAGATCCCTTTGAATCTGAAATATAAATTCAATATTCCCGTTGTGGCGTCGATCATCAAGCCGATGGTCTATACCGGTCCGACACTTGCATTAAAACTCGACAAGAGCGCGATAGATGATCTCAAGACAAAGACCGCTCAGTGGGGCTGGAATTTGGGTATCGGTGTAGAACTTATCAAACATCTTCAGATCAGCGGCGGCTATACTTTCGGTATCAACAACATCGTGAAGAAGACCGGTCTGGTCGATGAAGTCATTAAAGATGTAAAACTCAAGAACAACTACTGGACGGTTACGGCAGCATGGCTTTTCTAAGCGTATGCGCTCTTAACTGACAAATCAGGATATGAGAAAAATTATATTAGCATTCCTGCTTGCCGCTGTGACCTTCGGCGCTTCGGCCGAATTCCGGTGGGGTCCGACTGTAGGCGTGAATATCTCCGAGCTTTATTGGAAACAGAATCTTGTAAAGACAACGTTGCTCGCCGGTCCGAATGCGGGAGTGATGGGAGAGGTGATGATTCCTGGAATCGGTTTTGGAATCGACTTTGCGCTTAAATACAGCATGCACGGGGCGACAGTTAATTTCGGGGATCAGTACATATGGTCGTCGGATGGCTACGGCAAAGAGAAGGTATGGTTTCATACATTGCAGATACCTTTGAATGTAAGGTTCAAATGGACCCGTATGAACGGATTCGAGCACTATGTGGCTCCATTTGTCTATGGCGGTCCGGTGTTTAACTTTAACCTTTCGACATCCGATCTTCCGATTATCGAGCATCCTGCCGGTTCGTTCGGCCTTCAGTGTGGCATCGGCGGTGAATTCCTTGAGCGTTATCAGCTATCCGCAGGGTATTACTGGGGCATCAGCTATGATTGCCGGACGATAAAGCTCGATAATTTCAGCGGACGCACACGCGGCTGGCAGATAAACGTGGCTGTATTGTTCTAATCTTTAAGGAATAGATTCTAAGGATATGGACGAAGAAAAGGATAAAGTTCAGAAACCTTCGGCAGGAGAGGCGTCGCCGGCTGTTCAGACAGATGAGGAGATGCGGATTACTGCCAAGGCTGTGGAATTGCTAAAGACAGTCTTTGACCCTGAAATACCGGTGAATGTCTACGATTTAGGCCTCATATACCGTATCGAGTATGATCATTCGGACAAGACGCTTCATGTGGATATGACCCTCACGGCGCCTTCATGCCCTGCGGCCGATTTCATCCTTGAGGATGTAAGGCAGAAGCTCGTGAGCATCGAAGGGCCTGAAAAGGTAGATTTGCGGCTCGTGTTCGAACCGGAGTGGAACAACGACATGATGACCGAGGAAGCCAAGCTTGAACTCGGATTCCTTTGAAAGCATATTTTTTGTGAAAGCATATTTTTTGAGTGACCTTCATCTCGGCGCTCCTTATTTCCCCGATTCAAGGAGCACGGAGATGAAGGTCGTAAATTTTTTAGATTCGATCAAGGATGACGCCGATGTGATTTATCTTCTCGGCGATATCCTTGATTATTGGTATGAATACAGGTATGTGGTGCCTCGTGGGTTCGTGCGCTTTTTCGGTAAGCTCGCGGAGCTTGCCGACAGGGGTATACGCATCGTATGGTTCATCGGCAACCATGATATCTGGATATTCGATTATCTTCCGAAAGAGCTTGGCATAGAGGTTGTGGATGGCAGTCTTGTCGAGAAGATCGACGGGAGATATTTTTTCATGACACATGGCGATGGAATCGGTAAGCTGAAGCCATCGTTCAAATTCTTGCGCCGACTGTTTCGGAGCAAGACCTGTCAGCGGCTTTTTGCCGGAATACATCCGCGCTGGACAGTGCCGTTTGCCTACAACTGGAGTCGCCATAGCCGCAAGATAGAGGGGCCCTCCGCCGCGGATGCGAAGAGGATGATGACCAACATACGCGAGTTTAGTGAGGAATATCTCGCTGAGCATCCGGAGATCAATTATTTCATCTACGGGCACCTTCATCTGCTCGAAGACATTCCGCTTTCCGAGCGTTGTCGTATGATTGTGCTCGGAGAATGGATCTCGACCTACAGCTATGCCGTATGGAACGGAGAGGAGTTGGAATTGAAGATATGTAAAGATTTGTAAAAATTTGTGCTTTATAACATATTTTCACATCAAAAATTTACGAGAAGAGCCGGATTTTATATGTTTTACAACACATTTGTAACATTTTGCTATAAAATCTTTGGTTAAAGAATATAAAATACCTACCTTTGCAGTGACCTAAAACAATCTTTTTTTACCTTAAGATTTTTTACCTGTAGAAACTTATAAAGGGTGCGACCGTGGAGGTTATCACCCTTTGTTTTTTTATATATCCCCGAGGATTTTGATGTATAGAAGAAATTCAGTCGCTCTGCGACTGAAAGATGGAGGAGGATATCGTCTATCCGCGCACAGCCTCGTACTATCGTCCTCAGCAGTACGCGGTTAATAGGCCATGCAGTCGCTCCGCGACTCTCCTCAGCCGGAAACCATCTTATATGCGAATCATTTATTGTCTATCCGGACGCTATTAATCGCGTCCCTACTGGGGGGGTGTCGGGAAAGAGCGGGTCAGAAGCCTTTCTTTTCGCGGTGGCGGTAGAAGAGGTAGACGAGGATGATGACGATTATCTCAACGGCGGCGACGGTGAAGAAGCGGGCTTTTTCGCCGTTTCTTAGGAGCTCGGGGCCGAAGATGGCCATCATCGCGATGAAATAGATTGCGAGCAGGGTTGGCAGCCAGATCGATTTGCGGATTCGTTTCATGGTGTTATGGATTCTTCTCTTATTGACTGATAAAACGCTTCTTATCCATTTGCGTCGTCTTTGGGGGTGGGCGCGATGGGTTCGGGCGGCAGGGTGAGGTATTTTGATTCGAGAGGTTCGAAGTGTCCCTGCGACAGATAATCGTAGATGCTGACGCATGCGAATGCGTCGAGCGAGGCGTAGGCCTGCTGATTGGGGGTTAGTTCGTCGGCTTCCCAGTTGGTGAGGCGCTGGCCTTTGGATATCCGCTTGCCGAAGATGACGGCGTAGATGCGGGCCAGACTGTTGTCGGCAATACGGAATTGTTTCACGTAGGCCTGCAGGTCGATGAAGCCGTCGGGATTGAGCGCGCAGATCTTGTTGAGATTGTGGAAATCATCATGAATCGAGAGTCCGACTTTCAGTATCTCTTTGTTCTCAAGCAGTGATTTTACGGCAGGGTGCAGGCCGATATGGTTCAGCCGGAAGAGGTAGCAGGTGGAATGGGAGGAGAGCTGGAGGAGCGACACCTTGTTTGTCTGTCCGCGTTTGAAGCTGGGTTTGGTTTCCGTGTCGAAGCCTATGACTTTCTCTTTCGAGAGTTCCTCCACAGCTTTGAGGGCATTGTCGATTGTATCCACGAGCACAATCGTGCGGTCGTAGGTAGCAATCGGCAGCGATGCGAGCTGATCCTTGGAGATGCTTATTATTCTTTTATCCTCTTCCATGTTTCGATTATTGATAAGCAGTTCTGTTGAATTATATCGAAGGCATTTCAATATAAAGCGCATCGGGGAAATATTCCTTCAGCCAGCCTTGGATATACTGTTTCGTATCATTGCAGATAACGGCATCCTTGTCGAAATGCGAATTATAGATGACGGCAAAGAGCGGGATTCCTCTGCTCTTTAAAGCATCGAGGGCGAGAAGAGTATGGGATATCGATCCGAGGCGTCCGTTTGTGACCAGCACTGCCGGCAATTTATTTTCACGGATATAGTCGATTGTGAGATAGTGCTTCTTGAGCGGCACCATCAGACCTCCGGCTCCTTCCACAAGCACATGGCCGTGCCGGTCGGAGAGCTTTCGGGTGCATTGTGATATAAGATCGAAATTGAGCCCTCTGCCATCGATGCGGGCTGCAAGATCGGCCGAGGCCGGATATGTGAATATCACGGGGGCGGTGGTATGATCCAGATCTTCGGGAAGCATTCCGGTGCCCATAATGCTGCGGTGCACCTCAATGTCCTCGCTGCTTCCCACATTGCCTGTCTGCACAAACTTCTGGGTAATGACATCAAGTCCTGCATCCATCATGCGGGCGGCAAGCCACCCTGTGGCGTAGCTTTTGCCGGCATCGGTGTCTATACCTGTTATGAATAGAACGGGAGGGAGGTCGATTCCTTTGAAATCCATATTAGACTCTGTTCCTTAAATTTTTTTAAAGGAGGAGAGATTTGCTATCTCTCCTCCTTTATGGATTAGTTTACCAGGCGAACATCGGGTAGTCGTTCATAAGGTCGTTGACCTTGCGGCGGACATCTGCGATGATTTGGGGATCGTCGGCGTTAGAGAGCACGGTGTCGATGAAATCAGCTATTGTCTCCATCAGTTCCTCTTTGGCTCCGCGGGTGGTTATGGCGGCTGTTCCGAAGCGCAGGCCGCTCGTGAGGAAGGGGCTGCGGGAATCGTAAGGCACCATATTCTTATTTGCCGTGATGTCGGCTTCAACGAGCACCCTCTCGGCTTTCTTGCCACTCATGTCGGGGAATTTGGGGCGGAGGTCCACCAGCATGCAGTGATTGTCGGTTCCGTCGGAGATAATCTTGTAACCGCGTTTAATAAGCGCGTCGGCAAGAGCGGCGGCGTTCTTCTTGACCTGCATTGCATATTCTTTCCATTCGGGCTGGAGAGCCTCACCGAAAGCCACGGCCTTGGCTGCAATGACGTGTTCGAGGGGACCGCCCTGAACGCCGGGGAATACGGCAGAGTCGAGCAAAGCCGACATCTTCTTGATTTCGCCCTTCGGCGTCTTTTTGCCCCAGGGATTATCGAAATCCTTGCCCATGAGGATGAGACCCCCGCGAGGACCGCGCAGCGTCTTATGGGTGGTGGTCGTTACGATATGCGCATGTTTTACGGGGTTTTCAAGCAGTCCGGCGGCGATAAGTCCGGCCGGGTGAGCCATGTCGACCATAAATATGGCGCCTATTTCATCGGCAAGCTTGCGGATGCGGGCATAATCCCATTCGCGGCTATAAGCGCTTGCGCCGGCAATTATGAGTTTGGGGCGTTCGGCACGTGCTTTCTCCTCCATCTCCTCATAGTTCACACGTCCGTCTTCAACGCGGACGGTATAGCTGATGGGATTGAACATCAGCCCGGAGAAATTCACGGGGCTTCCATGGCTCAGATGGCCGCCGTGGCTAAGGTCCATGCCCATGAATTTGTCGCCCGGCTGAAGGCATGCCATGAAAACGGCCATGTTAGCCTGAGCGCCGCTGTGCGGCTGAACGTTTGCCCATTCAGCGTCGAATAGTTTTTTAGCTCTTTCAATGGCGAGGTTCTCAGCCTCGTCCACGATCTGGCAACCTCCGTAATAACGGTGTGCCGGATAACCTTCGGCATACTTGTTGGTAAGACATGATCCCATGGCGCGCATCACTTCGTCGCTCACGAAATTCTCGCTTGCAATAAGTTCGATTCCTCTGCGCTGGCGAAGGTGCTCGCGGTCGATAATGTCAAAAATCCGGTTGTCTCTTTTCATGATATTATTGGTTGATAAATGTGTTTTTTTCTTCAAAATATTATCCTCCGAAGTTGTCGTAATGGATGCTTTCGGGTTCGACACCGAGGTTATAGAGCATATTGTTGACGGCATTGCTCATCGGGCCGGGGCCGCACATATAATACTCGATATCCTCGGGAGCCTCATGATTCTTGAGGTATGTGTCGTACATCACCTCATGCACGAATCCCGGAGTATATTTCACGCCGGCGGCATCGGCCGCCGGGTCGGGACGGTCCAGAGCGAGGTGGAAGCTGAAATTCGGGAATTCCTTTTCCAACTCCAGGAAATCCTGAAGGTAGAACACCTCGTTGAGGGCACGTGCTCCGTAGAAATAGCTCATCTTGCGGTCGGTGGTGTGCAGAGTTTTCGTCATCCACATGATCTGTGCGCGGAGAGGAGCCATTCCCGCGCCGCCGCCTACCCAGATCATCTCCGCTTTGGAGTCGACGATAGGGTGGAAATCTCCGTAAGGGCCGCTCATCAGCACCTTGTCGCCCGGCTTGAGCGAGAAAATGAACGAGGATGCGATGCCAGAGGGAACATCCTGAAATCCTACCTGAGGTTTCGGTTTGAAAGGAGGAGTGGCTATTCTGACTGTCAGCATTATCCTGTCGCCCTCTTCCGGATAGTTGGCCATAGAATATGCGCGGACGGTTTCTTCGTCGTTTTTGGCCTTGAGGGTGAACAAACCGAACTTCTCCCATGCGGGAAGGTATTCTTCGCCGATAAGATTCTTGTCGATATCCTTATCATAATCCATCGAATAGCGTGGGATACGAATCTGGGCGTAGGAACCGGGGATGAAGTTCATGTGTTCCCCTTCGGGGAGGCGAACGATGAATTCCTTGATGAATGTAGCCACATTCTTGTTTGAAATCACCTCGCATTCCCATTCCTTGACATCGAGTGCGGATTCGGAGACCTTGATCTCCATATCGCTCTTCACCTTGACCTGACAGCCGAGACGCCAGTTGTCCTTTATCTGTCGGCGCGTGAAATGCACGGCTTCGGTGGGTAGCATATCGCCACCTCCGGAAATCACCTGCACCTTGCACTGTCCGCAGCTACCCTTGCCGCCGCAGGCCGAAGAGAGGTGCACTCCGTTTTCGCCAAGCGTGGAGAGGAGGCTTTTGCCTGCCTGAGCGTGGAGCATCTTCTGCCCCTCATTGATCGAGATTGTGACTTCGCCGCTATTCACGAGCCAGCGCTTGGCGATGAGAAGCACAATTACCAATACAAGGACAATCACAAGAAATATCAATGAGGCCGCAACCACATTGTTCCATTGGATTATATTGAGTAGATTCATTGCTTTTAGAGTTTAATGCCCAGGAAGCTCATGAAAGCGATTCCCATGAGGCCGGTGATGATGAAAGTGATACCGATGCCGCGCAGAGGTTTGGGCACGTTGCTATAGTCGAGGCGCTCGCGGATGGCGGCCAGACAGGTGATTGCCAGGAGCCAGCCGATTCCGGAACCGACGCCGTAGACCGTTGCGGTCCATGCGTTCGAGAAATCGCGCTGTTGCATGAATAGCACCGCTCCGAGGATGGCGCAGTTCACGGCGATGAGCGGCAGGAATATTCCCAATGAATTATAAAGCGAGGGGGAATATTTCTCGATCACCATCTCCAGGATCTGCACCAATGCGGCTATGACCGCGATGAACATTATCAGTCCCAAGAAGGAGAGGTCGGCCGAGGCATATTCCTTGCCGAGCCAGCTCAAGGCGCCCGGTTTGAGGATATATTCATTGATAGTCCACGTGACGGGGAGGGCGATAAGCAGTACGAAGGTAACCGCCACTCCGAGTCCGAATGCCGTCTTTACGTTTTTGGAGACGGCAAGGAAAGAACACATACCGAGGAAGTATGCGAAAACCATATTGTCGACAAAAATCGACCGTATGAACAGATTCAGGTTCTCCATTAGAGTCTTAGGGTTTAGCGGTTATTCTTGAAGGTCTTTGTTTTTGGCGCGGTGAGCCCAGATGATGCATCCGACAACGATCAGAGCCATCGGCGGGAGAATCATCATGCCGTTGTTCATGTATCCGGCCTGATACCAGGACTGCGGGATAATGCTATATCCGAAGAGCGTCCCGCTTCCGAGCAATTCGCGGAAGAAGGAGACGATGATGAGGATGATGCCATATCCGAGGCCGTTGCCGATACCATCGAGGAAAGCGGGCCACGGGCGGTTGTTGAGGGCGAAAGCCTCGAGACGGCCCATGATAATACAGTTGGTGATGATAAGACCGATGAACACCGAGAGAGCCTTGCTTATCTCATAGTTCCATGCCTTGAGCACCTGGTCCACAATCACCACGAGCGCGGCCACGACCACAAGCTGGACGATGATACGGATTGAGGTAGGAATCGTTTTCCGCAAAAGGGAGATGATGACATTTGCCAGTGCGAGCACTGCGGTTACGGATATTGTCATCACAATAGCCGGTTCCATCTTGGCTGTAACGGCCAGAGCGGAACAAATACCCAGCACCTGGACGATTACAGGATTATCCTTCGACAGAGGATTTATGAGGTGGATGAATGTTTTCTTAAGATTCATTTCGCAGTCTCTTTAAGATTTTTGAAAAATGCTGAATAGGGTTCAAGTGAGTTCCAAAGCATTTTCTGGACGCCCTGGCTGGTGATCGTGCCGCCGCTGATGGCGTGGACGAAAGAGCCTTGGGCGGGTTCTTGCCCGGCCTTGACAACTTTCACCGACTGGAAAGTTCCCTCTTGGCTGAATATGTCTTTACCTTTGAATTGATCGCTGAAGGCAGGTTTCTCTATTTCCGCGCCGAGTCCCGGAGTCTCGCCCTGGTGGGCGAAGTATGCGCCATAGATGGTGTCGCCGTTGGCATCAAAGGCCACGTATCCCCAGATCGGACCCCAGAGTCCGGCGCCATAGACGGGCACAATATATTTAGTGCCGGCCTCTGTGGAGCATTCAAAGACAGGGAGAAGCCGCTGATCCGGAGCCTTCTTGACTTCCGAGCTGATGTTCACGCTGAACGGATCGACATCGGCCGAAGCTTTCTCTCCTTTGTCGTTGACGATATAAGATGCCTTGATGTGTTCGGCATAGAGGTCGCCGACGCTTTCACCATCGGAGGGGACGATCAGAGCCGCGGCGAGAATCTGGCGTTTGGTATCGTTTTCGATGTTTTCCACCTGTTTGGGGCGTAGTGCCTGATAGACCACAGAAAGAGTGACTCCCACAAGCACGACCAGTATGATGGAGTATATTATTGTATATACGTTGCTTTGTCTGTTCATAGCTTGTATGATTAGGAGTTTCTGATTTCAGCGCGGCGCAGGCGTCGGCGGACATTTGAATTTATCACGCAGTAGTCGATGAGCGGCGCGAAGCAGTTCATCAGCAGAACGGAGAGCATGGCTCCTTCGGGATAACCGGTGTTGTAGCAGCGGATAAGTATGGCAACCACACCGATAAGGAATCCATAGATATATTTGCCGACGTTTGTGCGGCAGGCTGTTACCGGGTCGGTGGCCATGAACACCACGGCAAATGCGAATCCGCCGAGGCAGAGCTGCTCGAGAGGAGCTACGAACGTGACGGGGTAGAGGTCAGAGGCAAAATTATGTGCCAGCACCGACATGAGGAATCCACCTACAAATGCGGATGTGATGATTCTCCAGCTTGCAATGCCCGTGAGCAGCAGTATTACGGCTCCGATGAGGATGCAGAAAGTGGAGGTCTCTCCCCAGGATCCGGGATATAAACCGAAGAATATATCGCTGAAAGAGAGGGGATCGCCGACAACATTGGTTATCACCGTAGAAGAGTCGCCCGATGCGAGCTGTCCGAGCGGGGTGGCGCCTGTGAAGGAATCCACGAGGGGAGCCTTTCCGGAGGAAACGAAAACGGCATCTCCGCTCATTTTCGAAGGATAGCTGAAGAAGAGGAACGCGCGGGTAGCGAGGGCCACATTCAGGAAATTATAGCCGGTTCCTCCAAAGACTTCCTTGACGAAAATCACCGCGAATGCCGTGGCCACAGCTATCATCCAGCAGGGGGTGTCGACCGGACATATCATCGGTATCAGGATTCCGGATACAAGAAATCCTTCCTGAATCTCGTGTCCTCTCATCTGAGCCACTACGAATTCTATGCCGAGACCGACGATGTAAGCCGTAAGGATCTGCGGCAGAACAGCGAATAGACCATAGATGAAAAGTTCGAAGAAGTTTTTATCGGTGATTCCCGCGGCTTCGAAATGTTGGAAACCGATGTTCCACATACCGAACAGGCAACAAGGCAGGAGGGCGATCACCACAGTGATCATCGTGCGCTTGGAATCGTTGCTGTCGTGGATATGGACGCCCGAGCGCGAAGTCTCGTTCGGGGTGAACAGAAATGTATAGAACCCGTCGAACACGGAGTGTAGTTTCTCAAACTTTCCACCCGGCTCGAATTGAGGTTTGATTCTGTCGATTTTTCTTTTTAATCCTTTCACGATATTGATGGAATAAATAAAGTTTACGTGTGGTTTTGCCGGAGATCATAAGGTCTCCTTTCGGAGATAATCAAGACCATCTCTGACGATTTTCTGAAGTTCGAGTTTGGAGGTATCGACAAATTCGGGGAGAGCAAAATCTTCAGGTGCCACTTCGTAGATTCCCCTCTCCTCCATTTTCTCGATGTTGCGGGCGAGAATGGCTTTGATGAGAAATTCGGGATAAATGTCGAAGGGGAAAACCTTGTCGTATTCTCCGCTAAGAATCATGGCGCGATGGCCTCCTTTGATGCGGGCGTCGAAATCAAAGGGTTTCTTCAACCCTCTCAAAAATGCGGGGAAAGTATGCTTCACGCTGTATTTTTTAGGGTTCATCGAAGCCCAGCCCATGAATTCGTCGGAAGTGTCGCCTTCATCGATAGCGGTTATCTGTCGATAGGGGAAACGCAGGAATCCGGTTTCGGGAGAAACCTTGATTCCTGTGAGCACATTGCCTGAAATCACCCTTACGTGTTCTTCACCGGCTATTTCTCCTTTCAACAGAGAGGCGAGGCTGGCGCCGACAAGAGTGCGCACGATATGCGGATTCTTCATGTCGGGACCGGTAAGAGCAACATCGGCTGTATAATCGATATCGCCTGTTGTGGCGAAGCGTCCTATTCTGATGGCTGTGGTGGCGTCGAGAGTCCAGACGGTCTCACCCTTGTTTACCGGTTTGATATTTGCAATCTGGGCGCCGACGTTTCCGGCGGGATGCGGACCCTTGAATTCGGTTACAACTGCAATGTCGGAATCAATGCCCGAGCCGGCAGGTACCGATAGATAGACATTTCCATGCGTAAGGGATGCGAGAGCTTTGATTCCTGCTTCGAGCATATCTTTATCTTTCCCGGCTACAAGCACAGGAGCGAGTGGGGCTGAATCGAATGCCGTGATGAAAATATCGCGAGGTTCGGCATTGCAAGCGGGCACTATGTCGAAAGGCCGCTGACGTATCAGCGCAAAGAGGCCCGAGATCCTAAGCTTCTCAAGCATCGTGAGGGAAGAATCGATTGTTTCCCTCCCCTCCCCGGTTCCTTTTCTGACAGAAACGAATTCTATTTTGCGGCGTTCGCCCCGGTGAATCTCTTCCACTTCTCCGGCAACCGGGGAGGTGAGTCTGAGATTTTCGCATTCTTTAGCATATAGCAAAGGGCTGCCGACCTTTACCTTGTCGCCCGGTTTGACACATACTTTCCATGTGTATCCCGGGAAGTCATCCGGAACGATGCCGAAAAGAGCGGTTGTCTTGTCTTCGGTCACAGTTTCCGATGCTTTGCCGGCCAAAGGGATGTCGAGCCCTTTCTTGATGTTGATTGTTCTTGCCATGACAAGCGCAAATTGTGTTTGTTATATCATGCAAAAATACTAAAATTTGCAAACTAAAGCAAAAAAAAGCTTCCGTTCTCGCAATGAAGAACGGAAGCTTTTACGAATCTATGCTTTTATGCTTATATGCTCTTATTTTCCGAGGCCTTCTACAAACTTGCGGTAGGCATCGTTGTTGGGATCATACTGCAGATATTTGTTGAAGTATTCTTTTGCCTGAGGAATATCCTTGATGCTGAGATAGTAGTTGCCCATGTAGTTATACATATCCTTGGCGTCTGATTTATAGCGGGAAGGATCCTGACTGGCCTCAAGGAGTTCGATGGCTTTGGTATACATCGGAACAGCTGCGCTCTCAACAGTTTCTTTAGTGGCTTTCTGTTTGGCTATGTCGCCGAGGAACTTCACGGGTTTGTAGTTGTCCGGAAGAATCTCGGCTGCAAGGCCGGCATATTTCTCGGTGTCGGCGAAGAATTTGTCGGCAACGGGCTGATTTTCTTTGTTCTCGACTGCTGCGTAGAAAGAGAAAGTGGCCTGCTGGACATAGTCGTTATATGAAGGTTTCTCTACTTTGGCAAGATAACCTTCGTAGGCTTTGGCGGCTCCCGTGATGTTGCCGGCATCGACATACTTCATCGCGAGATCCTTGTTGAAAGCGGCGTTGTCGGGCATTTCTTTGATACCTTCCTCAATCACGGAGATAGCCTCATCGGCACGTTTCGCTTTGGAGAGTTCATCGGCTATCAGCGTATAGTCGATTGCGGCGAACTTATTGTCGGCGGGTTTTGCGCGATGGGCGGCGAGAAGAGCCTCAGCCATGGGAAGAAGCTTGTCGGACATCGCGGGAATCTGAGCGGCATTCATGAACTGATAGCGCTGGGCCGTGAAATTGCCGGGATCCTCCGAGAGAAGCTTGGTTGCATAGTCGTAACCTTTCTGGTAGTCGCCGCCGTAGAAGAGCAGGAACGCGTAGCGGTTTTCATCCTGTTTGAAGTGGCTGGGATTCTGCACGTATTTGCCATATTCCTTGGCGGCGTTTGCATAATCCTTACCGTTATAGTATGCTATTGCGAGCTCACGCTGGCCGAGGGCCGACTGCGGATTCACTTCAAGAAGCTTGTTGAGCATGGTGATGGCGTATTCCGGATTCACCATTGTGAAGAGGTTGGCATATTTTACGTATGCCTGAGTGGCGTTGTTGTCAGTATTGGCGGCCATCTCGTATTTCGCGCCTGCCTCGCCAAATTTTTTCTGTTCTTTGAGCTGATCGCCTTCGAAGATGTAGACTTCCGGGCTGTTGGCGTTGGTCTTGCGTGCCTTCTCTATCTTATTCGTGATCTGTTTTGCGTATAAAACAGGGTCAACGCTATCGTAAGCGCGTGCGATAGCCACATGGAGGGCTGCATCTTTCTTTGCAAGTTTCTCGGCTTGTTTGAAAGATTCCTCGGCTCCCTTCTTGTCGCCTTCCTTGAGGAGAAGGCGTCCGAGTCCTACATAGTTGTAGGCATATTCGGGATTGGCGGCGATACCGTCCTGAAAATATTTTCTTGCCTGCGCCGTATTGTTTTCGTCGATCGAAACCAGACCGAGGTAGTAGTCGCTGACGGCTTTGTCTGTTCCGGGGTTGTTGAGGCTGCGGAGCAGAAGCTCTTTTGCATTTTCAAACTGGTCGGCGTTATAGTATTCGGCGCCTTCCACATGAGTTTGCGCCGTAGCGGTCAATGCAACCCCGGCGAGGTAAAATGTAAGAATTCCTTTAAACTTCATGTTATTATGTTTTGATTTTATTTTTTAATCGATGAAAATTTCTGCATTCCGGCATCTATGAGTATGTCAAAAAATACACGGGATGTCAAAAAACTCGCTCATCTCTTAGAACAATCCTTGAGTGAGCGAGTTCAAAGTTACTAAATTTTCCACGTTATAACAAAAATATGCGCGGAGTATAATTTAATATATGTTAAATTCTCCGACGATCCGCTATTGCTTCAGTTCTACAACGCGGGGATTCATGTGGTAGGGGAGAATTCCGGTCTTGGAAATAATCTTCTGACCGACGAATCCTGTGACGAATGTATAGAAGCTATGAAGCACCGTGGAATTGGATGCGGTCGAAATCATGTATACCTTGCGGAAAAGTGGATATTCTCCGGAATTGATGTAGACCTGATAGGGTTTGTAGGCCGTCGGGTCGAAATCGTTTTTCTCCGTAGGATTGCTTACTTTTACCACATTCACCTCAGTTGTGAGGTTCGTGGCAATAGTATCGGTGGTGTTGGCATAATCCTTGTTGCGCTGATCCACGGGCACTTTGCGGGCGAGGCTGAGGTCGTCGCCAAGCCAGCTGACACTTATTATTCCGAGTGCGTCGGGGTCATTTTTCACAACATCGAATACCTGACTGTTGTTTTTCTGCGCGAAAGCATTCGGATTGTCGGAAATTTTGCGGCCGTCTTTCAAGAACTGCTCGCGCATGTAGCTGACTGTGGAGGATCCCGCGTTGTCGAACACGAGTTTTATCGTTGTGGTGTCGTTGCCGGCGAGCTGGCTCCATTTGGTGATCCTGCCGTTGAGTATATCGCCTATCTCGGTCATTGAGAGAGATGTGACGCGGTTGTCTTTGTTGGTGATCAGTGCTACGGCATCGACAGCTATACAATGGGTGCGGACCACGCGTTTGAATTTCTTCTTCATGTATTCCCTCTGCTCTTTGGAGAGCTCATGGGTAACGATGATAGCCTGGGTGCCGTCGGCCATGAGCGTGTCAATGGCCTCCTGCTCACTGACGTAGAAGGGAATTATGGAGGCTTCGGGATATGAATACTCGAAAACCTCGATTTCTTCGTCGAGAATATTCTTGAATCCGTCGTCGCAGAAAATAGTGGCGCTTCCTTTGGCGTATTCTCCGCGTTTCACTTTAGTACATGAAACAGCTCCCAGCACGCAGAGCGCCGAGAGCATAAGAGCTATTAAATTCCGTCTTTTTGCAAACATAGCTGTTTTGTCTAATCTATGTATTGAATCCGTTAAGGTCAGTTTATACCTTTATATAGGCGATATCCGCGGAAGATGCCGTACGCTATGAGGATTCCGCCGATAACATAGCTGACCGTTGTGTTGACGATATCGAACACATTGAATATAAATAGCAGACCTACGCCTAAATAGACGAGAATCATCAGGATTCCGAATGCCAGACGTGCGCCTTTGGGCGCGCCGGGACGGTTTTCATTATCGTAACCACTCATAATTATAATTTTTAGATGTTTCTAATTTTTTAACAATTAATATAACTCTAAGTTCAAAAAAATATTGGATTTCATAGTGTGTTTCTCGCTTTTGATCCAATAATAATCGGTTTCATGCTTAGAGAGGGAGGAATAAAGAGAGAGCGTGGGATTTCCACGCTCTCTCTTTATAAAGGTTTGAATGAAATCGAATCAATTGCTGAGTCGGAACACGACAGGAAGGTTGAAGTAGCTTCGTACGGCTACACCATTGTTCTTGCCGGGCTGCCATTTAGGCATCTTGCGGACGATACGCAGAGCCTCGCGGTCAAGGTCTTTGTCCACACCCTTGAGGATAGTGGCGTTGGCAACAGTACCGTCTTTTTCAACAACGAATTTAACAACGACCCTACCTGAAACATCGTTCTGAGCTGCTGTCTCGGGGTAGCGGAGGTTATTCGAGAGCCATTTGGCGAGGGCTGCGTTACCGCCGGGGAATTCAGCGGGCTGCTCAACAGCCACGAAGATCTCTTCCTCTTTGGGTTTAGCCTCGGGTTCGGGCTCTTTAACGATCACCTGTTCCTGAACTGCCTTGAACTTATCGGCGTCGTCGCTACCTTCCTGAGTTACAACACCGCGGGCGGTGTTGTCCTCTTTCTGGGTATCCATATCCATCACTTCGTTTTTCACCTTGTCGGCATCAACGATAGCGATCTGTGTTACCTGGACGGTTGCGAGCACCTCTTCGGGCACTTCGATTTCGGGTTGTTCAAATTTCTGTTCTTCGACCTCGGGTTCCTCGGGTGTTTCCTCAGCCTCCTGAGCGAGCTGAGCAGCCATCATCTTCTCGCGCTGTTCCTGAAGGGCGATAGCCTCCTGCTCGGCGCGGTAGTCGGACCATTTGCTCAGAGCGATTATGAGGATGAAAACCACCACCAGTCCGATCAAGGTATAGAGCACGGCCATATTGTGGCGTTTGTCGCTCTGCTTGCGAAGCTGATATGCACCAAAGTCTTTGTTTTTATCCGCAAAGACGAGGTTGCGCCAGTCGGATGAGGTCAGATCTATATTTCTATTAGCCATTTTTTCGTTTGCTTTAAGTAATTAATAAATCTAACTCACATCATTTATGGTGATTGTTCTGATAATCGATTACCAAAAGAGAATCAGCCTTAGTCATGTTATCAATCTGATATTTTGAAATCGAGTTGATCTGCATCTCGTCGAGCACCGACACGAGGCTTCCGAAGGATGCCTGCGGGGTGGATTTGATGATGATAACCGGTTTCTTCAGATTTTCGTCTTTTCTGACTTTAGAAGCTGCTTCATCATAAGCTGCCTGAGCCTGTTCGCGACCATCTTTGGTTTCGAGGCTTCCGAAGCCGCCGTTGGCGTATTTCTCTTTCAGCTTATTGATTTCGGTGAGTACATCCTTGTTGCGTTTCTGGATAATGTCGCGGATGCCGCGGGCTTTTCCGGATTTTTCATCGTTAGCAAGGAATTCGGATTCCTGAAGGTTGTTGTTTTCCGAGAGCACTGATCCTCCGGGGCCGATAATACCGGCGTCACCGCCAGGCTTTCCGAAGTAATAGTAGATGATAGGAACAACTTTACCGTTCACTGTGTCCACATCGAATGATCCAACCTTACGTTTGGCGTCGAGAATGATTGTAACGGCGTCGTCGGCCGAGGCCTGCGACATGTTTTCCTCATTCTGCACTTTTTCGTTCGAAGGGAGCGCGATAGTCAAAGTCTGCGATTTGATCATGGTCGTACAGAGCATGAAGAATGTTATAAGCAACATGTTCATGTCGACCATAGGCGTGAAATCCACGCGGATCGTCATTTTCTTCTGGTGGTTTTTACCTTTTCCGCCACCATTGTTTTGTTGAACTTCTGCCATAATATTATTCTTCAGCTCCTTTAAGAGCAGTCAATAACGTAAACTTGTTCATGTGGATTGTCTGGAGGTTATCCATCACCATGTGCACGATGTCGAATGCCGTGTTCTGGTCGGCCTTGATGGCCACACCGGTGCCGTCTTTGATTTTATCGGCGAGATTGGCGTTTTCAGTCTGGCGCATGGCCTTCATCCACATCTGGAATTCATTAGGTTTGTTTTCATCCTGATTCCAGGACACCGGGATGCCGGTGACGTGGTTCGGATTCTCATCCTCGCCGGAGAGCCATTTGTCCATTTTGGTCTGGCCTTCCGATTCGTTGGCGAGGTTAAGGAATTCGCCCATCTGATTGAGAGGAACTCCGAAAGAACCGAGCTTGCTGAAAGTGTACTTCTGCTCGGGAGTGAAGCTGATCTTGTTCTTATGCGACTCGTTGTAGATTTCGCTCACTTTGTCAAGAAGCGCTACCTTCATCTTCTCATTGCTCCAATTGGATGAGGTATCGTTGTTCATAGTGAGCCAAACTTTGCCTTCCGGACTGAGGAGCACCTGCACGAAGTTAGTTTCCTGCACTTTTTCGGTTGAAACCGAAGGCGGGGTGATAACGGTAGTGGGCTCCTTCTGGAGGAAGGTGGAAGTCAACATGAAGAAGGTAAGCAAAAGCACGGTCACATCACTCATCGCGGTCATGTCGATGAATGTGCTTTTTCTTGCAATTTTTACTCTTCCCATATTAGCTATAAACTTAATTCGGTTTTGTTAAAGTTAGTTGTGTATCTCCGTAAGGGATTACTTGTGTGTAGCAGCGAAAGTAGCTACGATGGAGAAACCGATTTCGTCGATAGCGTAGGTAAGGTTGTCGATCTTGTTGGTGAAGAAGTTGTAGGAAATTACAGCGAAAGCACCGGTTGCGATACCGAAGGCGGTGTTCACAAGGGCCTCGGAGATACCGGTCGAGAGCTCGGTGGAGTCGGGAGAACCGGAAGCTGCAAGAGCCTGGAAGGATTTGATCATACCCATAACGGTTCCGAGAAGACCGACGAGAGTACCGAGAGTGGTGAGAGTCGCGATGATGGGAAGGTTCTGGGAAAGACCGGGCATTTCGAGAGCCGTAGCCTCTTCAACCTCGTTGCGGAGAGTTGTAAGTTTCTGCTCTTTGCTCAGAGTGGCGTTTTCGTCCATCTCTTTGTAGCGAACCAGAGTGTTGTAAACTACGGAAGCAACGGAACCTTTCTGGTTTTTGCAACGCTGCATTGCTGCGTCGATTTTGTTGGCTGCGAGGTCAGCCTTGATGTCGGCAACGAATTTGGTTGTGTTACCTTTGCCGGAAGCAGAGCTGATAGCGATCCAACGCTCGATGGAGAGCACGATAACTGTGAGAAGAAGGGTCATCAGGATAGGCACGATGAAGCCGCCTTTGTAAACCGTTCCGGCGAGGTTGAGGGGATGGCCGTCGGTTGTGCCGCCTTCGAAGTTGCCGGAGTAGCCCATACCGAAGAGGAAGATGCAGACAGCTGCCGCTGCGCATGCGAGAATTACGAGGAATGCATTGCGGATACCGCGGATGTTGCTGATTTTTTCCTCTTTTTTAACTTTTGCAGAAACAGTTGCTGCTGCCGGCTTGGGCGCCATAGGTTTCTGAGATTCCATAATCGTTCTAAATTTTAATTGTTTTGTTTAATTGAATGAATATTTTTTAAGATTTTTTTCTGTATGAATGTCCCGGGAGAAGGGTCTGATGTCAGGTTCTTTCAGGGACGAAGGCGGTGTTTTTTATAATTTTTTCATGGCGGCGTTGTCGGCGCCTTTATTTGTCGACATTGCAAAATTACAATATATTTTGAAATAATCAACATGCCATTAAAAAAAAATGACACAATTGCGCGGCTAATTTATTTTTATTAAGCAAATTCGATTTGTAATGCTGTTTTTAAACATAAATTTGCAATTTATTTTGATGATTCCGTGGAAAAATGAGGGCGGCGCGAGGGAAAGAATTCCTTCGCGCCGCGCTTAATTTTATTCTGTTTTAGGGTGTGAAGCTATCTGTCTTTCACTGCTGCTACGCCCGGGAGAGTCTTGCCTTCGATGGCTTCGAGCAATGCTCCGCCTCCGGTCGATACATAGGATACACTGTCGGCAAGTCCGAACTTGTTGACGCAAGCCACGGAGTCGCCGCCGCCGACGAGCGAGAAGGCACCGTCCTTGGTTGCTTCAACGATTGCCTCTGCGATAGCCTTGGAGCCTTTGGTGAAGTTGTCGAATTCGAACACTCCTGCGGGGCCGTTCCAGAGGATTGTTTTGGCGGGAAGAATAACCTTGCGGAATTCAGCCACGGAGTCGGGACCTGCATCCATTCCTTCCCATCCGTCGGGGATGTTCATAACGGAGCAAACCTTAGTGTCGGCGTCGTTGCTGAATTTGTCGGCTGCAACGGTATCGGTTCCGAGCACGAGGTTCACGCCTTTCTCTTTTGCCTTTTTAAGGATATCGAGTGCGAGGTCGAGTTTGTCGTCTTCGCAGATAGAGTTGCCGATTTTCCCTCCCTGAGCTTTGGCGAATGTGAAAGTCATGCCGCCGCAGAGAATAAGGTTGTCGACCTTATCCATAAGGTTCTCGATGATTCCGATTTTTGTGGAAACTTTCGAGCCGCCCATGATGGCAGTGAAAGGACGTTTGATATCTTTGAGGATATTGTCGACGGCTTTTACCTCTTTCTCCATGAGGAAGCCGAGCATTTTATCCTGCTTGTCGAAATAGTCGGCGATCACAGCTGTGGATGCGTGGCGGCGGTGTGCGGTTCCGAAAGCGTCGTTCACGTAGACATCAGCATAGCTTGCGAGAGTCTTCGCGAATTCCTTCTGACTTTCTTTCATCTCTTTCTTGGCAGCATCGTAGCCGGGGTCGTTCTTGTCGATGCCTACCGGTTTGCCTTCTTCTTCGGGATAGAAACGGAGGTTCTCGAGCAGGAGCACTTCTCCGGGTTTGAGCTCTTTGGCGGCTTCCTGAGCCTTCATGCAGTCGGGAGCGAATTTCACGTCAGTTCCAAGAGCTTTGGCAACGGCGTCGCGGATCTGAAGGAGGCTCATCTTGGGATTCACCTTGCCCTTGGGTTTGCCCATGTGCGACATGAGGATGAGGCTTCCACCGTCGGCCAGGATTTTCTTAAGAGTGGGGAGAGCACCGCGGATACGGGTATCGTCGGTGATGTGACCGTTTTCATCGAGGGGTACATTGAAGTCTACCCTGACGATGGCTTTTTTGTCTTTGAAATTGTAATCTTCGATTTTAGCCATTTCTTTATAAATTGGGTTATTGAATTTGTCTTTAAATACGCGGAAGGTTTCCTGTAGCGATTTGACCTTGAATCAGCCAATTCACGCAAAATTAATAATTTTTCTGCAAATTCAGATATGAATTATTAATTTTGCCGTATGAACCCGATTTTTGAAGGGTGTCAATATGTCTATAAAAGCTCAGGACGTATCATCTATTTCTAACGAGAACAGAGTCTTAATGTTGACATAAAATGCAGGATATTGAGATACTTTCACAACTTTTTGAAAAATATAGCGGATTGAGTCCGGCCCGCGTCAGAAAGCTCAACGGCGCAGGCTCGAACCGCCGTTATTACCGGTTAACGGTCGAGGACCGTGGAGATCAGCAAGGGTTTTCATGTATAGGCGTGGGAGGCGACAATCTTCGCGACTGCCGGGCGTTCACAAATCTCTCGCGTGTTTTCAGAAATCATGGATTGCCTGTTCCGGAAATTTATGAAGTGAGCGGCGACGGGATGCATTATATCCAGCAGGATCTCGGCGATATATCCCTCTTCGATATCATAGGGCAGAAAGGTCCGGACTCTACAGAAGTGCGGGAGCTCGTTAAGGAGTCGCTTGCGAAGCTTGTCGAGATGCAGACCGTCGCCAGGAATGAATGGGAGCGATACGCGGAGTATCCGGCGTTTTCCAAACGCCAGGTGATGTGGGATCTCAATTATTTCAAGTATGAGTATCTTAAACCCTCTGGGGTGGATTTTGACGAGAATCTTCTTGAAGATGATTTTGAGAAACTTGCCGATAGGCTCACGGGGGATGGCGGCCGGTTCGGCTTCATGTATCGTGATTTCCAAAGCCGAAATATAATGGTTTGCGGCGGCAAGCCGTTTTTTATCGATTATCAGGGAGGTCGCCCGGGGCCGCTTCTATATGATGCAGTTTCATTTTTAGGGCAGGCGAAGGCAGGATTTTCGGAAGAATTCCGGCATGAAATGATACATTATTATCAGGAACAACTTGAGCAGTCAGGAACAGCCTCCGACCGAGAGTCGGTCCTATCGGATTCCGACGGGCGCCGGTCGGGGCTTTTTGCCTTGTTCCGGACTTTGCAGGTGCTCGGTGCATATGGCTTGCGGGGGCTTGTGGAGAGAAAGGCTCATTTTATAGAGAGCATACCTCTCGCGCTTGCGAATCTCGAAAGACTGAAGCAAGATGGTATACTGGATGATTATCCGGAGCTAAAGCGCGTCGCGGCTACAATCTGCACTGACCGGAGGTTTGTCACAGGAGCTGAAGATGAGAATCGGCTTCATGTCAAAGTTTTCAGTTTCTCCTATAAAAAAGGATATCCTTCGGATTATACAGGCAATGGAGGCGGATTTATGTTCGATTGCCGCGGGATGCACAATCCCGGCAGATATGCGGAATACCGTGAGCTTACCGGTCTGGATGCGGCGGTGATAACGTTTCTTGAAGAGAGGGGAGAGGTGCAGAGATTTGTGGATAATGCCTATGTGTTGGTTTCTCCTTCTGTAGAGACCTACCTTCGCAGAGGCTTCTCGGATCTTCAGATAGGCTTCGGCTGTACGGGCGGACGGCATCGGTCGGTCTATTGTGCCGAACATCTGGCCCGGAGGCTGGCAGAATCATATCCCGACGCGTTAGTCGAAGTGATTCATCGTGAACAGGGTATGGAAAGGATTATAAAATTCGAAAATTGAATTCTTTACTGTTATGAAAGCGATGATACTTGCCGCCGGACTCGGCACTCGGTTGCGGCCATGGACTCTTGAGCATCCGAAAGCACTTGTCCCCGTAGAGGGAGTCCCGATGCTTGAGAGGGTTATTGTCAGGCTGAAATCGGAAGGATTCGATGATATTATAGTGAATATCCATCATTTCGGCGACCAGATAATTGATTTCCTGTCATCGCACGATTTCGGAGTGCGCATATCGATCAGCGATGAGCGGAGAGGATTGCTCGACACAGGCGGAGGTATTTTAAAAGCGTCGCGCTTTTTCGAAGGTGAGCCGACGCTTGTTCACAATGTGGATATCCTCAGCGATGCAAATCTCGGTCGACTGATGGAAGAGCATGTGAATGCTCAGAATGACGTCACCCTTCTGACGAGCGATCGCGATTCTACACGTCGGCTGATGTTTGATGCCGCCGGCAATTTACGGGGATGGCATAACACGGTCAATGGCGAATATCGGCCTACAGGAGCCGATGCGGAATCCGGTTTGACCGAGGAAGCTTTCAGCGGTATTTATATAATTGGAGCAGGCGGTGAGAACGCGCTAAGGGAATACGGGCGCCGTTTCGACGCTCCCGAGCCGGCCTTCCCGGTGATGGGCTTCCTGCTCGGCTCTATAGGATCCATCCGTATCCGCCGCTTCCATTCCCCGGGTTTGCATCTCCTCGACATCGGCAAGCCCTCCGCGCTGCAGCGCGCCCCCGAGTTGCTAAAGCTACTCGGCCGGTAACCTTCGGGTTCTGATGACACCACCAAAGACCGCTAATTCTCAATGAGTTAGCGGTCTTTTATTCATCCATACCCCTCCGGGTCACCACAAAAGTCACCACGCCCACACTAACGCGTTGATAAATTGTGTGTTATGCGTGTCAATGCAGTCACATATCTTTTCTTGTAATGAGCTAATCCGCTGATAATCAATAATCAAGTCACGTTCATTCAAAACCATTCAGCCTCATTCAAGCCCACATCACCGCTTCACAGCCCCAAACTTTAACAGACTTTAACTCTAATCGGGCGGCAAAAAATGTGGTGATCTCAAATGGTTTTTTGCAGAGTTGTCACACTTGGATGTTAAATATTGTAAATACACAACCATTTGAGTGTTTGCGTATTGCGATAGCCAAGATGTGATTTTAAGTCGCAAAATGGGGTGAAATGGAAAAGTCGGTTCAGATTGACCCCTGTCGGCGGAAAAATGTGACCCTTTTCGTCGAAATAAGATTGACCCTTGGCGACGAAATAAAAATGACCCCTGTCGGAATACTCCGCAGGGGATTTTTTTTGTAGTTTTAGAAACCCAAGTCCTGGCACGGCGGGGGTAAATCTAAAATTACAAATTTATGGTTACAAAATTAAAAAATATCCTCCGATGTTACCAGTCGGGGATGGGATTAAAGGAAATGGCCGCGGTTTTCCATATATCCCGCAACAGCACGCGCAAATATGTGCGTCTGTTTCAGTCGAGCGGCAAGTCCATGGAAGAGCTTCTTGCAATGACGGAAGAACAACTCCGGCAGGGACTTGGACAGGAGAAGGTGCGACACAGCAAACCTTCAGAGCGTGAGACGGAGCTTGAAGCACTTCTTCCTGAGTATGCGAAACAGCTGACACGCAAGGGTATGTCCAAGGCACAGCTGTACGAGCAGTATCATGCTGCTTATCCTGACGGCTATGGGCTGACGATGTTCAAACAGGCTCTCCGTCAGTACCTGCATCAGAGTAAGGTGGTCGGACATGTGGAGCATTATGCCGGAGACCAGATGTACATCGACTCTGCCGGAGACCGCCTTGAGGTGGTCGACTGCATGACGGGCGAGACTAAAAAAGCAGAGGTGTTCGTCGCGATACTGCCTTTCAGTCATTACACTTACTGTGAGGCCGTATGGTCCCAGCGCAAGGAAGACCTCATCAAAGGATGTGAGGGCGCCATGCAATACTTCGGCGGCGTTCCTGCCGCGATAGTGCCGGACAATCTCAAGGCGGCCGTAAGCAGAAGCGACCGCAACGAGCCGGTGATCAATGAAGTGTTCGCCGCATTTGCCGAGCATTACGGATGTGCGGTATATCCGGCACGTGTCCGGCACCCCAAGGACAAGGCTCTGGTGGAGAATGCCGTGAAACTGCTTTACAAATCCGTCTATGCCGATATCGAAGGAATGACGTTCGGCAGCCTTGACGAGCTTAACACCGCCATCCATATCTCGTTGCTCGATTTCAACGAAAAGACAATGGCCGGGCGGAACGTCTCACGGGTGCAGATGTTCAACAGTATGGAGAAAGACCTGCTGCGTCCGCTGCCCGAGCGGAGCTTCACTGTTAAGGAACGCAAGCTGATGACTGTCGGAAAGAACTGCTATGTGTCGCTTTTCAAGCATCACTACAGCGTACCCAGAGAACATGTCGGCAAACGTGTGGTCATTCTCTATGACGCCGACACCGTAGAGATATACTGCGGACTGAATCTTGTGGCGGTTCACGACCGCTGCGACATCCCCTATGCCTACTCATGGAAACGGGAGCACAACCTGCCGGGCCATTACGGGTCTTACGACAAGGACCTTGAGGAACTGTTCGCACGCGCCGGACAGATCGACAACATAGTGCTCGACTATCTCCGCGAAGTGGACAGACACATACAGTATCCGCCGAAGTCCTTCAGCTCATGCCGTGGGATAATCGCCCTTGAAAAGAAGTATGGCGCCGACCGTCTCATCGCGGCCTGCGCCTGTGCCGGAATGAAGGCGGAATACGGTTACCAGGCATTGCGCCGGGTGCTCGAACTGGGTGAGGACGCAGATTTCCTGCCGGATGAAAACGGCAACATCTCCCGGCCACAGGAACCCGCTCCTTCTCTGATACACAAAAATATACGTGGCCGTGAATACTTCCTGGCCCAAAACTCAAACAACAATAAAAAAGACAACAATGGAAACAGACAATAAAACCGCCCCTGTATCCGCAGTACAGGATCAGAACCAGATCTCGCTCGATCTGATGAACCGAATGAAAATGCACGGCATGGCCGAAGCCTTCCGCGAAAGCCTCGCCGGCACCACAGCGCAGTCGATGACTCCGGACTCTTTCCTCTCGATGCTGCTCGCACGAGAATGGGACTGGCGCGCTCAGGCCGCCATTGCACGTCTGACCCGAAATGCGTCATTCCGCTACAAGGCCTATATGGAAGAAATCGACTACACCGTCAGCCGGGGCCTCGACCGTAACCAGATGGAACGGCTCGCCACTCTCGACTTCGTGCGCCAGGGTACTAATCTCTTCATCACAGGTTCGGCAGGAACCGGCAAGAGCTTCCTGGCATGCGCTCTGGGACATGAGGCCTGCAAGCGCGGCATACGCACCATGTACGGCAATGCCGCAAAACTTCTCGGCGCACTGAAGGTGGCAAAAGTCAGAAACTGCCTTGAAGCCGAACTCAAGAAAATCGAACGCTGTCAGCTTCTGATTCTTGACGACCTGTTCCTTGTCCCTCTTGACGCAAAGGAACGTCCCATACTGCTGGACATAATCGAAGACCGGCACGAGCGCAAATCAATAATCATCACATCCCAGTATCCGCCCTCGGCATGGTACGACATGGTGGGGGATCCGACTGTGGCCGACGCTATCCTTGACCGCATAGTCCACTCCGCCCATACAATCGAACTCTCCGGAGAAAGCATGCGAAAACTCAAAGCTAAAAAGTAAGCCGGATATAAAATCGACAAAATTAAATTGACCCCCGCCGCCAGGACTTTTTAGGGGTCAATCTTATTTTGACGAGGGGGTCAATTTTTTTCCGCCGACAGGGGTCAATCTGCATCGACTTTTCCATACGGGCACAATTATGGCTGTCCGCTCTCTTATTATTGGCTTGTTACGGCTCATTTATGGACACACATCGTGCTGCACCGCCTTATAGTCTGTGGTTCTCGGTGAGATAGGGGTGTCGCAAATGTCGGACTGTAACGGCTCTATGACAGCTCATGGCTGTGCCTCTCTTTCTTCCTCTGCCGTTGTCCACGCGCTTAATCCGTTGAGCATCGCTTCCTTAGGGCGAGTTGTTACCGGATTAAACCGTTGCGGTGTGTTCCGCATTCAACAGCAGGTTCTTCATAGTGATGCCGGATACAATTTTCCGGTCTTTCCTGTGGTACCTCTTTTTCTTTTCGTCGCTCAATATCGGGCTTTACATCCGTCAGGGAGCACCGTTCCATTTCCGGGCTATAAAGTTGAACGTGTCGCTTTCGGTATGCGTGGCCCTCAATCGCTACATAAAGATACGAAAAATTTTTGAGGATTCCAAATCTGCACAAATTCCCATCAGCGTGGTCAACTTTATCAGCTGTGTATGATGTAGGTGTGTCAATAGCTGCCACAAGCGTCACGCTTGAACATAGTCACCGGCATCGGTGTAAGTGTCGGGTATGTACCCACGCACCGATTGTGTTCGCATAGGTCGTTGAGCCGGTTGCGAAATCAAGCACACACTGTTGGGATTGTGCGATAGTGTTCGACCCATCGGAGTCGAATCTTAATCCACCCCACTCTTGGGCCGGAAGATATGTTTGCGGCGAGATAAGGGCGCAACCGTCACGGCAGAGCAATCTGATGCTCCGCTATGGTCGCAAAATATGCCACCGCAACTTTCCTAACAAGGCTTTGTTCAGAAAAGTTCACGACTTGACTAAAAAAGTTATCCATAGCCAAAAATAGTGCATGGCTCCGGGCATGGTAACCCACGCCAAATCTTCTTTTCGGCGGCAAAGATAATACCAGCATATTGGACTTCCCAAATTATTCAGGGCATGGTTCCCGTTATTCCGTTTTGGGTATCTTCTTTTCCCTTCTGAGTATCCCTCGCCTTCTAAAAAATGCTTATAATCCCCCAAATCTATGTCTTTTGACCCACTTTTGGGGGATTATAACGAGGTTTTCTCAAAATATTTTACTAACTTTGCATTTGAAAATTTGATGTATCCTTATGATAATAGGTAGAAAATCAGAGCAAAAAGAACTATTAGACGCTGCAAATGCTGAGTATTCAAAATTTGTGGCAGTATATGGACGTAGGCGTGTAGGTAAGACTTTCCTTATTAGGGAGACATTCAACTACTCATTTACTTTTCAACACACAGGATTGGCTCGTGGTAAAATGAAGGATCAGCTCCTCAGTTTTCGAGCATCTCTCCAAAATGCATCAGGGAGAAAATATTCTCAATTCAAAAATTGGTATGAAGCTTTTTTTGCGTTGGAGGAATGGCTTGAATCATTACCTGAAGGAAAAAAGATTGTTTTCTTTGACGAACTACCGTGGATGGACACTCCCCGCTCTAATTTCATATCTGGGTTGGAGCATTTTTGGAACAGCTGGGCTTCGGCAAGAAAAGACATACTTCTCATTGCTTGCGGCTCAGCGACCTCTTGGATTGTCAACAAACTCATTAACAATCATGGAGGTCTCCATAATCGTCTGACCAATAAAATTCTACTTCATCCTTTTACACTTTCTGAATGTGAACAGTATTCAGAAGCAAATAAGTTGGGACTGAGCCGTTATCAGATGGTGGAGAACTATATGATAATGGGTGGAATTCCATTTTACTGGAGTTTGCTTAAACGAGAAATAAGCATGGCTCAGAATATTGATTCGCTGTTCTTTAGTGAGGATATGGAAGGTCTGTCTCATGAGTATGAGCAATTGTACTCTTCTTTGTTTAATAATCCTGAGCCATATATGCAAGTAGTTACAACATTAGCCAAAAAGAACAAAGGACTCACACGCGATGAAATTGTCCATGATAGCGGCATTAAAACGAGTGGAGACTTGACTCGATATCTTAATGAGCTTGAGTGGTGTGGCTTCATAAGGAAATATAATTGTATTGGAAAGCACTCCAAAGACGCTTTGTATCAGCTTATCGATAACTTTACACTATTTTATTTCCAATACATCAAAGGAAATAAAAACAACGACTCACATTTTTGGACTAACAACATCGGGAGCCCCTTACATCGAGCATGGAGTGGACTCGCTTTTGAACGTGTTTGCCTTCAGCATATATCACAAATTAAAGAAGCCCTCGGAATATCCGGAGTCTTGTCTAATGTTTATAGCTGGAGGACAGAGGCTGATGAGGATAAAGGAATTGACAAAACTCAGATAGACCTATTGATTGACCGCAATGACGGAGTAATCAATCTATGCGAGATGAAATTCTCCGCACAAGAGTATGCGATAACGGAAGACGAAGAAATGAAACTCCGCCGCCGTCGCGGTAACTTCATAGAAGCCACCCAGACCAAAAAGGCTGTTCACATTACGCTTGTCACGTCATACGGTCTAAAACGTAATTCTCACTCATCCATCATCCAAAATGAAGTGACATTAAATGCGTTATTTTCAAAAATATAATATGGGAATAGTTAATATATGCTAATATACAATGGTTCGGTAAATTTTGAGGCTGACCAGTCTCGGCTAAGCCGCTAATTGAGC
>ERZ838577.815-NODE-815-length-46553-cov-5.373070_pt1 | contig 46553 bp, 42 predicted proteins | sample MGYA00519682_ERZ838577 | MGnify/ENA primary metagenome ERZ838577 (study PRJEB31850, sample SAMEA3708838) | human gut metagenome | biome: human gut; feature: human-associated habitat; material: faeces | place: China | collected 2014 ...
GTGGTGTATATCAGCCCCTAAAGGGACAGAATTCCATATTTAGGGATGAAATTTGTTCCTGTGGGGTGAGATTGTTTACGGGAAATAATGTATCTTTGTTTGAAATTTATAAAAATTAGTGAGAGATGAACGTGTTGACCCGGAAAATACCAGCTTACCATTACGAAAGATCGAATCTGATACGGTTGGTGTTGTTCACGGCATTTTTTGACTTGATTTTTATCAATATTTACAAGCCATTCAGCTCACTTACATGGTATCCGGTATCCGAGTTTAAATTTTTCCTTTTTTCGAGTTTGGTCATTCTTACGGGAGTACTCGTGGTGGCTATCAGCCGTGTCATCATGTATTATTACACGAAGAAACGCTCGATTAATTATCTGGAATACGGGATTTGGATCGTGTCGGAAATCTTTTTTATGTCGTTGTTCTACACGATTTATTCCGTGTCTTTGAAGAAAGAGGCGGATATACTGGAAGTTTTTAGCGAGTCGGCAGAAAACACCACGTTGGTTCTTTTATTGCCTTACGCCATTCTGATGCTTTATTTCTCGTGGAGAGACAAGGAACAGAAATTGAGAATGATTGAAGAAAACAAGGGAGATGCGATCGGGGGGGCGAGTGTAATTTCTTTTCGGGATGAGAAAGGGGAGTTGAGACTGTCAATAAAGCATTCCAATTTACTTTATATCGAATCGGCTGATAATTACGTGCGGGTATGGTACTTGAACAAGGGGGTGGTGACGAAATTTATGTTGCGTAATACCTTGAAGGCGATGGAGGAGGCATTCGAGGGAACGAACGTTTTAAGATGTCATCGCTCTTATATGGTAAATTTCGAACAGGTGAAAGTGATCCGGCGAGAGAAAGACGGCGTCTATTTAGAGTTTGATGTTGAAAAAGTTCCTGATATACCTATCTCAAAAACCTATAGCGAGAAAGTGACACATTGGTTTATGTGTTATTCCTCTTCGAATGAGTAAATATCAATATATACAACCTTGCCGGGAGCTTTCCGGGTATGTTCAATATTACTGGATGTTGGATATGGAAGACACGTATCCGTTATGCGAGCCGCATCGTCTGACCCCGCAGGGCTTTATAGAGATCGTGTTTTATTACGGGGATCGGTATCAATTGGTCTCATCCGGTCAGAGGGAATCACATCCGAGAGCCTCGCTTTACGGACAACGTACGGGATATTTGGATATTTTGCCTACGGGAAGAGTGGGTTTAATGGCCGTTGTCTTTACTCCCGTGGGAGTGCGGGATTTATTACATATGCCGTTGGGCGAGTTGGCAAACGGTTGCTATTCTCTGGGAGAAGTCTTGGGAAAGGAAGGGCAGGAATTAGAAGATCAAATCATGACGGCTCTCGGTTTTGATGAACGGGTTCAGAGTTTGGAACGCTTCCTGTTACAGCGGTTGAAACGAAGAAATGAATTTGAAAATAATCGGATGAGAATGGTGATAACTCGATTGCTTCAAAATCGGGGCATGTTGAACGTGGAGCAATTAGCTGATTACGCCTGTCTGAGCAAGAAGCAATTTGAGCGGGTATTTGCCGCTTACGTGGGATTAATGCCCAAACAATATTTGCGGGTGATTCGTTTTTTGCATGCCGTGGAACTCAAGAACCGGATGCCCGAAACCGATCTGGCCACACTGGCTTTCCATGCCGGATACTACGATAGCGCTCATCTGGCCAACGAGATTAAAACCTTGACCGGTCATACTTCCAGCACCCTTTTCCAACTGATGTGTTTTTCTGAAGACGCCGAGAGTATCAGTTGGTTTTTGGAAGGTTGATTCCCCATTTTCAATTCCCCATTTTCATTTGTACAAATGTCTCTTTTTTCCAATAATCGAGCGGGGAGGATGGTCTATTTTTGTCTTATTAATCATTAAAGACAAAAGTAATATGAAACCATTAGTAGCTTTTTTTGAAATTCCTGCTGTCGACATCGAACGGGCAGTACGGTTTTACGAGATGGTATTCAAGAAAGAACTGGAAATTCTTGAAAATGGTGATGAGAAAATGGCTTTTATCTCTTTGGGTGAAGGAACTCCTATCGGGTGTGTGTTTAGTTTGAAAGGGTACGTGCCAACCTCGAATGGGATTACTATTTCGTTTTTCACGGAAGCCTTGGATGAAGCTTTGGAAAGAGTGAAAGAAGCTGGAGGTAAGGTGTCGTCCCCGCCTTGTGAAACTTGTGAAGGTTCGAACGAGTATTTCGCTTATTTTCTGGATACCGAGGGGAATAGGATCGGGCTATTTACCCGAAACATTCTTCCGTTAGCATAGTAGGAGACGTCAGACGAATGAGATCTTGGGGCGTGATTTTCAAGGTGTGTAGTACGTCACCGGAACCACCGTAAATGAAATCCTGTTCGAATAATTGATTGTCAATGAAACAAGGGAGTCCATGACCGATTAGGGGAATGGCTCCCGTTTCATATTCGGTTACCCGGGTAATTTCATCCCGATCAGCCATTTTAAATTTCGTGTAACCGAGATTTTTACCCATTTGTTTAAAATCTATTCTTCCCCTTTGTGCGCTGATTACAAGTGCGAGGAGTCCTTTTTCTGTCTTCATGATAAAAACCGGAGCCGCCTTGCTACTATCAAAATATTTCTCGGCATCCTTCACGGAAAGGATGGGGGACGAGTGTTCGATAATTTCAAAACAGGCTTGTTCATCTTGAAGGTATTGAGCAAGTTGGGGTATGGTTAGCATAAAAATTGTTTTTATTGTACCTAACAAAGATAATAAATGTCGGGGAATACTTTATCTTTGTAGGAAAGGAAATGAAAATGGTATTGAAGGAACATAAAGGTAAAATGCCCACGGGTGAGCCGTCAAAAACGAAAGGACGTAAACGCTGGAAGGTTGCGAGACGCGTATTCGTGTACGTCGTGTTTCTGCCTGTTTTCGTGTGTTGTGCGGGTATCTTGTTCTGTAACTATCGAATTTCACAATATGCTGGAGATAAGGTTTTTGAGGATACGACACTAATACCATACAATAAAGTGGGATTGTTGCTTGGAACTTCACCCAGGGTGAAAGGAGGGAGAACGAACCTTTATTTTAAGCATCGTATTGATGCGGCGGTTGCGTTATATAACGCTGGGAAAATCAAGTATATATTAATTAGCGGGGATAATCGGCGTCACAATTATAACGAGCCTCAGGCAATGAAGGATTCACTGCTTAAAAGAGGGATTCCCAAAGAGGCGTTGGTGCTCGATTTTGCCGGATTGCGTACGCTTGATTCTGTCGTGCGTTCAAAGGAGATTTTCGGGCAGGATAGCGTGACCGTGATCTCCCAACAATTCCATAATGAACGTGCGATTTTTCTTGCCCGGCATTACGGGATTTCGGCCATAGGTTTTAATGCCTTGGATGTCAGTATAAACAAAGGCATGAAGACTCAAATCCGGGAATTATTTGCTAGAGTGAAAGTGTATCTTGATTTTTTCACGGGTAAACAACCTCGCCATTTGGGTAATCGGATTGAAATTCCGGAATAGTCTCGGAAAATTGCTCGAATTTTTTGACCAGAGAAAATACTTCTTCCCGGTTCGAGATTAATTCCGGGTGAAAGTCCGTGAGCGGGATCAAACCGCTATTGATTCCTATGATCAGGTATTGCCCGTAATAGGGAATGTCCGAATTACGTTGGAATTGTTCTTCGATATCCATGTATTGACTTAAATCCTGTATCGCTTTCCGGTTATCCAGAAGTGGCGTGAGGTCCTGAAATACTTCTTTATTATAAGTTCCCGTGGGGTAGCGCTGTGCCAAATGAATTTTTGACAGCACACGGGAAGTTTGCCATTTGGCCGGGATCTGCTGATAATTGAAACAATAAAATGCTTCTTTCTCGATCAGGCGATTGCCGGAAGGGAGACTTCGGGAAGGTTGTTCGAAGACAATGAAATTATCTCCCAAATCGTATTTCCAGGTCGTTTCTTGCGTGCAAGATTGGATATAACATTCTTTTGTCGGCGTGTAGGCGAAAGAGAATTTGGCTTTCGTGGCGAACGGGGAATTCACTTTACGGTATTTGGATAGAAGCACTTGTCGAAATAGCTGGTAATCCACGTAATCAAAGTCCATCGTTTTTAGCTCGTGGCGTTCGCCGTCAATTGTGAAGGTCCCTCTGCACGTGAGTCTTGTCTTGTAGGGATAAGCGCTGCTTTTAGTTTTGAAAGCAAACCGATAGTCGGAATTATTCGACTCCAACGGGTAGATATCATAATTGCGTATGTCGCTGAACAAGGGAGCATACAGTTGAATACTCCGCATGAATGTAAAAATCTTGCGGGTACCGATATCAAAACGGGCTTCTTCATCTGATACAAATGTCGGGTTAATCGTGTCCTTTCCGTCATTCGTGAGATTATAACTTCTGGCGACGTTGAGAGGAACGATATAAGATCGAAAATGAGTATCCCATGCACTCCGGGGTTTCACGTCCCCGGATGAGAAATAATAACCGTATTCCCGGCGGTACTCGACGGTATTGGATTCACATTCTGTAATTTTCTCGTATAAAGTTTTGCCGAAATATTTACATAGAGGAACAATATCGGGAGCCTGTTTTTTGAGTTTTAAAGCGGCCTTTTTTAAGAGTTCTTTCATGGAAATACCTTTCCCCACGGTGGTTTCATCCAGTTCATACGCTAACGGGACGAGAACTATTTTTTTCACAAGGAGTAAATCCTTCAAGCTATATTTCACGGTTTGATATCCTATACCTTGGAATTGGATCGAATCATCAGTTTGTAACTTATAGGTTCTGATGACACACTCCCCATCAATATCGGTACTCGCCAATAAGTAGTGATTTTTAGTCTCTACCGCGTATACCCCGAATTGCGCTTCCCCTTTGGTATTGACTATTTGTAAACGGATTTCTTGCGCTTGGAGTTGATTGAAGAACAGGATGGCAATCAACGATAAAACTCCCCGGATATAATAAACGGCTTTATCCATAGCATTTGATTTTGTGTTGAAAATCAAAGATAGGAAAGATTTTGGAAAAAAATATCACGACAAGATCAATCCTGTCGTGATATTTTGAAATTGTATTTTAATCTTGTTATGGCGGGTTATTTCACCCAAACATTTAAGATTTCACCGATAAACATTTTATGCATGGCTTTACCGGCCCATTGTTTTCTCAATTCCGGGTCTGAGATGCCGTCAATGTTGATGGTTTGGGAAACCATTTTGCGACATTCTATGATCATCCATGCTTCCGAGAAAGCCTTACTACCGGAAGGAGTGGTGATCGGGGTTAATCCGGCTTCTTTCACCTTATCTTTGTCTTTACCGGAATTGTGTCCGCAGTAATTTAAAGCTTCCCGGTAAGTTTCCGTGTAGAATGTCAGCGTGTAGGTGTCGCCCTTGTCCATGATATCGTACGTGTAACGTGCGGGATTGATGAAACAGAATGTAACCGGTTTGTTGTACAAGTAACCGAGACCACCCCAGCTTGCTGTCATCGGATTAAATTTCTCGTCATTACCGCCCGTGATTAACATCCAGTCTTCTGACAACATCTTGATGATGTTTCCCGGAATCTTATCGGGAGCGATACGTTTGTAACCTTGTAGGGCATCACCCGGTGCTGCTGAGATTGTAGATACGGATTGTACCGGAGTTGTTGTTTGTCCCGTGGGCGCTGTCGCGGCGGCTACCGTTGCGATATTTTGAACGCCTAGGCTTTTTTGCGCGGCTTCATTCAGGTTTTCAACCAGATCAACGGTTTTGATCCGGAATTTGGCAATCCGGTTGATCAATTTGGTTTGATCCTTATTCATGGCCTGTTTATCAGTAATCCATTCTTCTGCTGCCAACCGCTCTCTGCTATCTTCCGGGTAAAGATACGTGATGTTTGTTATTTCCACGTTGCATTTTCCGGGCAGACAAGTAAAATTCATCCGGTAATTTATTTTTGACCGGTCCAGAGAGAACGTTTTATCTGCAAAAACGAGATATTCATTGCCATAACAAGCGATTTGTCCCTCTTCCTTGTTGGAATAAGCAACCATGCCCCAGTTTCCCTTATCTGTTTTAAAACGGGTGTTTGCCCATTTCAGAATGGCATCAAAGATTTGATCTTTGGAAAGATTCGGGGCGTTGATCTCTCGGGAGAAAACAACTTTCCCGTTTACTTCAGGCACGGCTCCGACCATGTACTTGCTGTTATCCTCTTCCTGCGCGAAAGCGAACATGGGAAGAAAACAAAGAATGAGTAATAAATTCTTCATCATGATATTAAAATTTAATGTGTGTTTCAAAACTAAAAGAACAAAATCTCGCACAAACGCTTCCTCGTGATGAGCGAAGCTGCATTCAAAGTTACAGAAATATTTTATACATCAAACGAGTTAATAAATTTTAGATTTTAAATTTTGGATTTTAGATTTCAACCGCATGAGGCTGAAGCTTATTCGTTGATTTCGTGATTTCAGGTCAAGAGATTTTCCGGCGTGCGCCGTGGCGGGACAAATTCGGTCTGGCCGATGTAATATTTAGGTTGGGAGTTCCTTTTGAACTTTCGACCTATTTTCATACTTTAGCACCTTGAAATAAATGAAAAATTAGGTAATCATGAATGAAGAGGTGCTTGAAAGATTAAAAGAAGAATACGGGGAAGAGGACGATGTCATCCAGTTGTACGAGGATTGGGGAGATACGCCCTATTTACACGAGATTTTCCGTGTTTTGGACGAACACGAACCCGATTGGGCTTTGGAGCGAGAGTTGGGTAGCTGGGCGGCAGAGTTTATATTGGATATCTTGCTGGAACATGAAGAAGAGCTGGAAGGTTTGTCCGTGGAAGAGCGTGTGAAATTATTTCAGGAAGAGATCGAGGAACGTTATGCCGATTTCAAGAGTTGTCATCAATTTGCCCGTGTGAATAATCTTTCCATGCAATTCGAGGAAGATGAGAACACCGATTGTCAGGACTTGGACGAATATATCGCCGAGGATGGGGAAGAAGTAGGCTTCCCGAAATATTGAAAGCCTACATTCATAGATGGTCGATTTCCAAAATATTGAGGGAGTGTCAAAAATCCGTTTTTTCTAACTCTTCCTCTGTTTATTAGGGCACTGAAAAAGTCCCATTATTTGAACAACCACCCCTGTCCCCACCTTACACAGGCGGGAAAACTGCGTGGTAATCAACTCTCTCTCTGTGTAAGGGGGAGCCGGAGGGGGTAGTTGTTTCTATATTCTATTTGTAACATAGTCCAATAATCAATCGACAAATCAAATCTCCCCCGATAACGGTAACACAATACACGATTCCCAGTCGGTAGCCTTTCAGATTACAGGATACCTTTAAGGCTTTGAACATCAGGATGAGTACCCAAATCAGGAAAATAAACGAGAGCAGGGAAATCCATACGCTCGCCAGAAATACGGGTTGTTCCGTGATTTCTTGTAAAGGGAGCGAGGCTAGATTTATCTTTAGCATTTTCTGCATGGGAGGCAAGAATGCGAATAGGTTCATCAAGATAAAGGGTAATTGCGCGAAAGCGACCGTGCCGAACACGTCAATCAAGCGGATTCGGGAACGGGAAAACAGTAATCCTCCCAGATAGAACAAGGTGGCAGGAATCAACCATACCGTGAGATGTTCCACGGCAAAGCACCACCATGCCGGGTTGGGAGCCGGACCGAAATGTAGTAAACCGTGGTAGTGCCATTGAGAAAGGAAAGACAGGAGCGTTGAAATGATTAACCCGATAAATCCCCAGAGAAGGGCCCGGAAGCCTGCGATGCGTTCAAAAGGATTGAACCATAATTTGAGCCATTGTTTTTTCATAATGTTTCCATGTTATTCAGTTTATCAATCAGATCATCCAGTATGTTGCGAACCGTGGGATAACTAATTCCCATATTTTTAGACATATCTTTCAGGCTGCCGCTGGATTTTATAAAGTCGATAACAAATTGCTGCTCTTTTTCTGTAAGCTTGGCCAATAGGGGTAACTCAAAAGAGCCGCAAACCTCGGTCGGGCATGTTTCACAGAACAGACGTCCGACTTTCAGGGAAGCATCACAGGAGGGACATTTTAATGGTAATCGTTTTTTTAGTGTATCCATGATATAAATCGTTTATATCACAAATGTAATACAAATTTCAATATTATCAATATTGATATGAATAAAATTTAGTTATGTTTGAATATAATTAATGTGTAGATGATCTTTTTATTCATGCGATGAATTATTTTATATTCGAAAAAGAAAGGGCTACTTGAAACTCGTCAAGTAGCCCTTCGTGATATGTGAATCTAGGCTTAAGCCTCGATTTCGATCAATTTTGTTCCGGCGGTAACGGATTTTCCTTCTTGGGTAAGGATACGTTTTACTTTACCAGCGTAGTCCGTCGTGATGTTGTTTTCCATTTTCATGGCTTCCAGCACGAGAACGTTTTGTCCTTTGGTAACCACGTCACCCGGTTTCACGAGAATCTTGAAGATATTACCCGGCATCGGGGCTTCAACAACTTTTCCGGTAATCGGTTCTTCTTTCTGAACGTTAACGGTTTGTTGTGCTTCAGCCGTCTTGTGGGTAGCCATATAACGGGCTTCTTTCTGCTTGGTCAGGAAGTTTTTGGCAACAGCGGGGAAGAGTTCCATCAAAAGAACTTCTTTCTCGTTCTCGGCCAATTTCACTCCACCGAATTCAGTCAAAACAGGATTTTCCTGCATTTGATATTTTGACGTGTCATACGGGATCTCTTCGCGAGTTCCTGCAATTTTCAAACGGAATTCCGGATTTACAGGTACCGGTGTCTTTCCGTATTCACCTTTCACCAAGGCCACGAATTGGTTGGACACGTTTGAATACATCGGTTTACCGTTCTTGATATCCAAAGCGCAGTTCACGGCTTGAGCACCCACGATCTGGCTGGTCGGGGTAACCAAAGGAGGAAGACCTGCGGCTAAACGAACCGTCGGGATCAATTTCATGGCATCCTCAAGGATATCCATGGAATTTAATTGTTTCAACTGGGCAACCATGTTGGTGTACATACCTCCGGGAACCTCGGCTTTCTTTACGAGTTCGTTCGGTTTCGGGAAGTTAAAGTAAGCCTCGATTGCGTGACAAGCTTTCAACAATGCTTCTTCGTTGTTACTCTTGGCAGCGGCGATAGCATCGTCGAATAATTTATCAATGTTAGCCGGGAGCTTATCCGTGAGCGGGTTGAACGGGTTCGGGAATTGTTTAACGGCATCGTATGCTTCCAATTCTTTACGAATCGTGTACAACTCTTTGTTGATTTTGGCAACAGCCTCCATGTTGATATCCAGTTCAACGCCCAGTTTCTGGCAGAAGATGTAGATCAACTCGATAGCTGGAGCAGCCGGACCACCAGCGAAGTTCCAGATATTGGTGTCCACGATATCCACGCCGTGTATGATTGCGGAAAGAACGGCTCCAAGTCCGTATCCCGGGGTACAGTGCGTGTGGAAATCTACCGGAATCTTCAAGTTACTCTTGAATAACGGGATTAACTCGGAGATACGAGCCGGGTTAATCAATCCACTCATATCCTTGATCGTGATCATGTCGGCCCCGAGAGCTTCCATTTCTTTTGCCTTATTCAAGAAATATTCGTTCGTGAACACGGGATCAGGATTCTTTTTCCCTTTCAGTTTGTCCATCAAACTTAATTTCGGGTATTTTGGGTCGATCGTGTAACAAACGGCACAGTCAGCGATCCCACCGTATTTTTTCACGTATTTGATCGTGGCTTTCACGTTGTTCACGTCATTCAAAGCATCGAAAATACGCATGATGCCTAGACCGGATTCGATAGCATTTTTACAGAAACCCTCGATAATCTCGTCTGTGTAAGGAGCGTAACCGAATAAGTTTCGGCCTCTGGAAAGTGCGGTCAATTTGGAAACATCACCGATAACGGCTTTGATTTTTTCCAAACGATCCCACGGATTCTCGTTCAGATAACGCATTACGGAGTCGGGTACTGCTCCTCCCCATACTTCCATTGCGTAGAACTTAGCATCTTTGTAAAAAGGTAACACGCGGTCTACTTGGTTTTGGTTCATCCGGGTTGCGAATGAAGATTGTTGACCGTCTCTGAGTGTTAGATCTCTGATAAGTAATTTTCGTGCCATTTTTTATAAGAATTAATTGTTATGTGTTTTTTTATTTTATGCTCCAAATCTATTGAAAAAAATAGAGCTTTCCTAATAATATTCCTGAAATATCGCAGAAAAACTAACAAATTTTTTGATTCTTCAAAAATATGATTTTAATTTGTAACTTGAGATCGGATGTTTTGGATTGAAACACTGATCGTAATCTAATAAATTGTGTTATGGAGAAGATAGCAGTATTTCCGGGATCCTTTGATCCGTTCACGATTGGTCACGAGGAGATCGTGAAGCGTGGTTTAAAAATGTTCGATAAAATTGTTATAGCCGTGGGAATTAACGCGGTGAAAAAGGAGTTTCTGGATGTCGACACGCGTATTGCTATTATCCGCAAAGTATTCGAGGATGTTGAAGATGTCTGCGTGATGAGTTACTCGGGGCTGACAGTGGATTTCTGCGAGCAAGTGGGTGCCAGTTTTATCATTCGTGGCTTGCGTACCGCGGCGGATTTCGAGTACGAACGTGCCGTGGGACAAGCGAATAAAGCGATGGATTCGTCTGTCGAAACCGTATTCCTGTTGACTTCACCCGAACATACCTTTATCAGTTCCACGATCGTGCGTGATATCTTCATGAACGGGGGAAATGCCAATAAATTCTTACCCACGAACGTGACTACGGAAGATTTGCGGCAATAAAAAATATTTGATTGCCAATTTAAAGAAATTAGTAAGATCATAAATCATTAAATAAAGGAAATCAAAGAGGTTACAGAACCCTATAAACGGGGATAAACAGCTCTTTTGCTTGTCTATTGTCCGGTTATTTACAGACTATAGCTTGGGTTAGCCTACACTTGGCCGCCACCTAACCGCCAGTTAACCCCCATTTTAGTAGGATTTATGCTTCTTTAACTTTGTCCGACTCCGTGATAAATGTTCCTTTAATTGGTTAATCGGGAATTTGTAAAGAGAAATCGGGGGAGATTAAATATTTATCACGTGTAGAGATGCCATTAAAATGCGTTTTTTAGATTGTAGTAAATTTCAAATGAAAAAAGCCAATCGCTTTTCGATCGGCCTTTTTCTAGTGTGTGTAATTGAGTAATTGAATATTAAACGAGAGTTTTTTTATATATTGTCTATTTAGAAACTGAATCCGCTCTGGAAAATATTCGATTGGTTGTATGGAACCAATGTTCCGGAGAAGGTTAGTTCTCTGCCGCTCGTGTTGGAGCTTACCGTGGCGGTAGCGTAATTACTACCGTAACCGATACGTACGGTAACTTGTGCGAATAACGCTGCTCCCATCACATTAAAGGTGTAGGTGACATTCCCGTTTTTGTCCACGCTTTGGTGAATGCTGGAAGGCCAGCCGGTGAGCGTGACTCCTCCTAGCCCGTTCGGACCGGGGTTGAATCCGTTGAATGCCAATTGCAAGGAAACCTGGTTGTTATCCATGGCCACGAAGTTCGTGTTGTTCGTCACGGGAATTGCCATCCCGTAATTGTTGAATAACGTGTTGGCCTGCAGAACCCAACTGTTACTTTTAAGTGCTTTTACCGCATCCTGGTAGGCAATCATATTTTGTAACTGGCGTACCATTTTGTTGTGCGTGCGGATAATTTGTCTGTGGGCTTTTCTTTGTTCCCTGATCTCTTTTCTTGTTTGTGCTTGCATTGCAAAATCACTGAACAGGAATGTAGTCATTGCCAATAAAAAAATAATTTTTTTCATAGCGTCTCTTTTTTTATTTTAATCTGATTAGTTTAGTTTGTGAATTTCGATATTCCCCACCATCTCCCCTGCTAGTCTATGAAAGATTGACTGATAGAATATTCAAATTCTATGGCGTATACGTCAGGAAAATCGCAAGGGTTGTTCTTCTGTCTTTAAAAAAGATTAATTTTATATTTTGGGTTTTTGAATAAAATAAATACTTTTGAGAGCGAAATAGATACAAGATCGGTTGAAAATTGAAATATCGATAGGGTGCGTGTCATGGTTTCGGAGGTGAATAATGGAACAAGCGGATCGTATATTAGAACTTTTGCGGCAAGGTGATAAACGCGGGTTGGAGTTACTTTTCAGGTCGTTTTATCGGCCTTTGGTGATGTATGCACTGAAGTTCGTGGTTCATCAGGAGGAAGCGGAGGATATCGTGCAGGAGGTGTTCATCCGTTTCTGGGAAAAGAATAGTTTTCAGATGGTCGAACATTATCTGCGTTCGTATTTGTACCAGTCTGTGCGCAATCGTTGTATGGACGAGCTGGGAAAGATGGCGGAAGTGAAGTTGGAGGCGATGGATAGTCTTTTGGATTTTGCCGATTCGGAGATGCCGGACGAGACGGATTGGAATACCCGTATTGACGATATTTACCGGGAAATAGATAAACTACCTGATCGTACCCGTGAAATATTCGTGGCCGTGGTAATGGGTGGAAAGCGTTACAAGGAGGTCGCCGGGGATTTGAATATTTCTGTTAATACCGTGAAAACCACGCTTTCCAGGGCTTTGGTCACGTTGCGTTCCAATTTGAATGACCGGGCTTATTCTTTGATCCTTTTGTTCCTCTGATGATTTTTTCAAAATAATTCTCGTGTTTTGTCACCCATTTTTAATTTTTTCCCGTCGTAGGGTAAAATTAAAATGAGTTATTATGCGTGAATTGCCGGAAGATATCGTTCTATTGATTTTAAAATCCAGTAGGGAAGGGTTGAGCAGGGAGGAACAAGTCTTTTTGAGAGAATGGATTCAGGTACATCCGGAATGCATGGAAGAGGTGGATAAATTAAAAAGGTATGCCGGGGCGGGAAGAATTATCGGGCGATTTCGACAGGTTGATACGGATGCGGCATGGTGTCAAGTGGATCGAAAAACAACGAGAAAATCAGGCTGGGGCAGGCGACGGATTTTTGTACCTTGGCTGACAGCTGCGGCTATAATAGTGCCTTTTGTTGTCGGGATGGTGTTGTTTGATCGGTTGAGTTATAAAGGGAAAAACTTGGTGGTTTCCGAGTTGCGTGTAGAGCCGGGATCGTACAAGGCGGTTTTGAAGTTGCCCGGTGGAGAGCAGGTCGTGTTGCATGACAAGCGGGAACAGGAGATCGTGACAAAACAGGGAAATGTCGTGGCAAAGGATTCTATTAATACGTTGGTTATTCAGGGAAATGTGGCGCAAGTAGAGGTTAGTATGGTTCAGGTGCCGCAAGGTGGTGAATACCGGGTTATATTGAGCGATGGAACGAGGGTGTGGATTAATTCCGGGAGTGAATTGAGGTTCCCGACCAATTTTGAGGGGGAGGAGCGAGTGGTTGATTTAAAAGGGGAGGCTTATTTCGAGGTGACGAAGAACGTGGATCATCCTTTTATTGTCCGCACGGAAAAGTCGGCCATTCGGGTTTTGGGAACTTCTTTTAACGTGTGCAGTTACACGGATGACAAGTTTGAACAAACGACTCTGGTAAACGGGGCGGTGGAGGTTTTGTATCGAGATCAATTATATCGATTGAAACCGGGTGAACAGTTTGAGATGCAAGCCGGGAACGAATGCCCGGAGGTGAAGAAGGTGGATGTTAAACTGTACATGTCGTGGCAAGAGGGTATTTTTCGTTTTCAGGATATGCCTTTGGACGAGTTGGTGTTGAAATTACAGCGATGGTATAACGTGAATTTCTTTTTTGCCAACGAGAGTTGCCGGAAATATCATTTCACGGGGGCTATCCGGAAAGATATTGATTTTAAGGAATTTATTGATTTAATAGAACTCGTAACCAAGGTACAATTTAGTGTAAAAGAGAATACAATAATAATATCGGAAAAATGAAACGGGAAGTATGTGCATGCTTCCCGTTCCACTTTTGTTTTTCATGCTCTTTTTGGCAGGAGAGCATAAAATAGTAATAACTTAAGCTACAAATCTATGAAAAAAAAGCGAATGCTAGGGTATTGGAGCGAAAAAATACCTTACGAAAGAGTGTTGCGTGTTATGCGATTAATGTTTTTATTAACTGTCTGTATCGTGTGTCAATTATCGGCCGAGAGCTTGGCCCAGACGGTAAAATTAAAGGAACAGACACTGAAGCTGAAATCTATTTTCGAACAAGTAGAGGCGCAGACGGGAAAATTTACCTTGTTCAGTAACAACGAGCTGGATATGAATCGTGCGGTGAAACTGGATCGTCGGGAATTTACCCTAGAAGAGTTGTATCGGTTGCTGTTACGGGATACGAAATTGGAATTCGAGATAACGCGGGATTACGTGGTGATTCGTCCGGGCCGGGAGGTTGCACGGGATTCTGTCCGTAAGTTGATACAGGTGAGCGGGGTTGTCCGGGACGAGAGGCATAATCCATTGCCGGGGGTGACGGTGTTGGTGAAGGAGTTAAAGGTGGGAAGTGCCACGAATGTAAAAGGCAGGTACGCGGTCGAGGTCCCTTTGGAGCAGTTTACGCTGGTGTTTTCTTTTATCGGGATGGAGACGAAGGAAATCGCTTATGTCGGGAGAGATACTATAAATGTCGTACTGAAAGAGGAGGCCGCGGCGATAGACGAGGTGGTGGTGAACGGGTTGTTCACGCAGAACCGGAACAGTTACACGGGTTCCGTGACGACGATCAAGTCGGAAGAAATCATGCGGGTGTCTCAAACGAATCTGCTACAGGCTCTTGCCGTGTTGACTCCGGGTATGCGGATACTGGAGAATAACGAGCAAGGGTCGAACCCGAATTACGTGCCGGAGATTGTTATCCGGGGAACCTCGTCGATTTCAGCCAAGGAACAGCAGGGGTTGAACCGTCCCTTGATTATGCTGGACGGGGTGGAGATCACGCTGGAGCAGTTGTACGACTTGGATATGTTTGATATTGACCGGGTGGACGTGCTGAAAGATGCGTCGGCAACGGCGATATACGGGGATAAGGCATCGAACGGGGTGATCGTGGTGACACGGAAGCGGGTGACGGATAGTAAATTGCGGGTGCGGTATAATTTTGTGCCGAACGTGCAGTTCCCGGACGTGTCTTCATTCAATTTCTGTAACGCGGCGCAAAAGCTGGAATTGGAACGGATGTACAAGTTGTATGATTCCCCTTACGGGCAATATGACCAAGATTATTACGCGAAGCTGGAGCGGGTGAATGCCGGGGTGAACACGGATTGGGTGTCGAAACCCTTGCGCAACAGCTGGTCGTTCAATAATTCGTTGAATCTTTCCGGTAGAGGCGGTGGCTTGGATTATAGCGTGACGCTTCGTTTCAATGATACCCGGGGAGTGATGAAAGGGGATTATCGCCAGAATTACGGGGCTGCTTTTTATTTTTCTTACCGTTTGGAAGACCGGCTGACCTTGAGTTTCCGTTCCGATTGGGGAAAGACGGATTCAAAGACCTCTCCTTACGGGAACTTCGCGGATTTCGCGGTGCTGAATCCTTATGATGCGCCGAAGGACGAAGATGGAAACTGGAATAAAAAATTGTCCTGGGACAAACGGAATCCCTTGTATGATGCCACGACGAACAGCTTTGAAGAACAAATGAGCAAGACTTTCTCCAATAGCCTGACTTTCCGTCTGGATGTGATAAAAGGATTGTACATGACGGGAACTTTTAATCTCGCTTGGTCGGATGCACACAGCGAGAAGTTTGATTCCCCGGAATCTTCCACGTGGCTTGGGGTAAGCGACCCGGAACAGAAAGGAAGTTACGATGTGAGCGGTTCCAATGGGGTGTCATGGAATATGCAAACTACGGCGAGTTATAATCTCGGGTTGAACGAGGATAAATCTTCTTTGTTGACCCTTAACGTGGGGGGAAGTTTGGAAAAGAGGAAGACAAATAGTTTTTCGTTTTCGGGAGTAGGGTTTCTGAAACCGGATTTGAATGATATTTCTTTTGCATCCCGTTATCCGACCGATGGTGGTCCGGGCGGAGCGGAGAGTATTACCACGGCAGCGGGGTTGTTCGGTAACATGAACCTGATCGTGAAGAACCGGTATTTCGTGGATGCTTCGTTCCGGACTTCCGGGAACTCGAGTTACGGGACAAAGGATTTGTACTCTTCTTATTGGAGTGCCGGAATCGGGTGGAATATTCACCAGGAGAATTTCCTGAAAGATAGTTGGGTGAATTTGCTCCGGTTGAGGGGAAGTATGGGATACGTGGGAAATGGTAATTTCAGTGATATAAAACCGTACACGATTTATAAGTATAGCGTGAATAATTCTTATGCCGGGGTGGTAGGGGCACGCCCCCTGACGATGGGAAACGATGAGTTGAAGGCGGAACGGCAGTTGCAGTTGAATTTAGGAGTGTCCGCCGCGTTCCTGAACGAACGGCTGGAGGTTTCATTCGAGACTTATCGCCAGACGACGAAGGATTTGCTGCTGGATATTTCGATGCCGCCTTCTGCCGGTATATCTTCCACGAAGTCCAATTTAGGAGAGAAGTTGAATACCGGGTACGAGTGGAAGGTTTCCGGGGTGCTTATCCGGACAAATGATATGTACTGGCGGGCATCGTTGAATAGCCATCAAGCGAAAAATAAGGTACAGAAGATTAGTAACGCGTTGAAGAGAGATAGTGACGCGAACCGCGATTCTACCCAATACGTGGCTCCCAAGATCCAGTTGGAAGAGGGTGAATCGGACGACGCTATTTTCGCCGTTCGTTCCCTGGGGATCGATCCTGCCACGGGAAGGGAGATTTTCATCAAAAAAGACGGGTCGCGTACGTTCAAGTATGACCCGCAGGACAAGGTGGCACTGGGAAGTAAAACCCCGAAATTCGAGGGAAGTTTTTCCACGTCATTCACCTACAAGCGGGTATCGCTGAATCTGGCTTTGTCGTTCACCTTCGGGGGATATATTTACAATAGCACGAGGGCTTCGAAGATCGAGAATATAGATCCCAAAGCGAACGTGGATAAACGGGCTTTTACCGAAAGGTGGAAGAAGCCGGGTGATATAGTAGATTATATCACGATCGACCGCACGTATGGGTTCGCCCAGTCGGAACGTTTCGTGGAGAAAAAGAACGAGGTCAGCTTTACTTCCATCGGGGTGATGTATGACGTGAACCCGGATTGGGTAAAACGAATCGGGTTGAGAAGATTGGTACTGGGTGTGACGATATCGGATATCGGACGCATCTCGACGGTAAAATACGAAAGAGGAACGAATTATCCTTACATGAGAGGGTTCAACTTCACGGTTAGTCCGACTTTTTAACACGTGTTTAATTTAAAATAAGGGATTATGAGAAAATATATAGCAATATGGATTTTGGCGGTCATGTTAGGGGGATGTGATGATTTCCTGACCGTGCAACCGAAGTCGGACATTAAAGATTCCGATTTATTTAAAACTCCCGAAGGGTGTGAAGATGCCATATACGGGGCTTACTCGAACCTGGGAACTGATGAGGTGTACGGGCGCATGATGCGGTATTATCTTCCGGAAGCTCTGGCTCAGTCTTATAATGGTTCGAACCTTGCGTCGGCTTTGACCGATATGATGGATTATAATCATGATTTGTCAGACCCCAAGGAAGTGTATGCAACTGCTTGGGCAGGCATGTATACTGCTATCGGTTACGTGAACGACATTGTTACAAACGTGGAAAAGTACGGGAAGGACTTTAAATATCACGATTGTTATTTGGGCGAAGCGTTGGGAATGAGGGCATTCATGCATTTCGACCTGGTACGGTTGTTTGCTCCCAGTTACACTTCAAAGCCTGATGCGCAGGCTATTCCTTATGTGACCCGGTGGATGGCTAAAGTAACCCCGTTCAGTACGGTGAAAGAGGTGTACGGGAAGATTTTGTCGGATTTGAGAGAGTCGGAACGCCTGCTGGTCGCCACGGAGAAAATTATCCCCAGGGAGGATGAGAATTTCATGAAAAAGCGTAACCTGCATTTTAATCTGGATGCAGCCCGTGCCACGCTGGCTCGCGTATACTTGACGATAGGAAATTTGGATAGCGCACGGTTCTATGCGGAACAGGTTATCCTTTCTAAAAGATACGAATTGGCGGAAAATTCGGAGATGCCAAACCTCATGGCGTTTGTCGTGTCCGGGAAAGAGGCGATATGGGGAATCGAGCAACGCGACCCGATGACCGACCTGACGAAATATTTTTATACTCTCGGTACCGGTTTACGCCCGAGAACGGATATTTCATCGTTCTATGTTTCGGGAGGAACGGATAATGATTTGCGTGGGAAGTGGTTCCGGAGTAGAAAGTTTGATGATGGTGATGCCGCAAAAATCACCTATTTTTTGAAATTCTTTGACGAGGATCATTATTATAATCCGTCCGCTTCGCCTTACAAAGGTACTCCCGGGTTGAATATGATTCGTATCTCGGAAATGTATTTGATAGCGGCAGAGGGATGGATGGAAGATGATCCGGCAAAGGCGACGGCTTATTTTGATCAGATGTCAACATCCCGGGGAAGACCTTCTTTGAAAGACGCGGGGAAGACCGTGACCTTGAAGGATATCAACGAGGAACGCTACCGGGAGTTTTTCGGCGAAGGACAGGAGTGGTTCAACATGAAACGGCAGAACCGGGATTTGCTTATTTATTCCAAGCAGGAAACCGTTCCGGGTACGGACGAATTGTACACGATCACGATACCGGATGACGAGTTCGACTACCGCTATATGGATGAAGAGGAATAGTTTAATGTAATAATGAAATTTATGAAAACACGTGAGATAGTTAAAATATTAAAAGGGGTGATGGCTGTTTGGATGGCATGGTGCTGTTTGAGTTGCGATCGCGATTACCTGAGGTATGACACGAATTCGAAAGATGTTTTGTATCTGATCGGTACGGACTCGAATTATGTTTCTTTGAATGAAAGTGCTTTGGTTGACACGGCAACATTCAGAGTTGTCGTGGCACTTATGGGGATGCCTAAAGATCATGAACGTTCCTACAAGATCGAGGTTATCGATAGCAGCACGACGGCGGTGAAAGACGTTCATTACAAGTTTCCGGATTTGATTTTTCCGGCTGATACGGTGCAGGATTACCTGTACATCACGTTATATCGCGACCGGGATCCGGAACTGAAGAACCGTCGGGTGGAGCTTGCTTTCAAACTGGTGAGTTCGGACGATTTTGAAATCATACCTTTGAGTGAATATAAAACTTCCGTATGTCATCTGTTTATAGAGTATGTTGCCGTGAAAGAACCCTGGTGGTGGAACAGTGTTGAGGTTTTAGGAACGTACAACAAGAAAGTGGAGTCCAAGTTCATGGAGCTTTATCATGAGGTGAAACAAACGAACCCGACTATTTATGAAAGTTGGGAGGAAATCTGCGTCGGAAATTTTGAAGAATATGGATACGCTATTTTTGATAGCCGTTATATCGGGCAGGTTCCTGTAAAAAAGTATCTTCTTTTCCCCTTGTATAATTATTTCTTGGAGCACCCGGAGCCGGGAGTGGAAATTCCTAAGCCTAAATATTAATTCTAAAATCAATGACTATGAATAAAATGACAAAATATTTGTTGATCTTGAGTTTCGTGCTGGCAGGAATGAGTGCCTGTATTGACGATAAATCGAAAGACGCGCATATACAATTATCACATATCACCATACAGTCGGAACGGGATACGTTTTATTGCGACTACGGTTCGGAACAGGAGATTCAAGCTAATGTATCGCAGGATATGGACGGGCAAGAGTTGCATTACGAATGGCGTGCCAGGTATATACTCGCCGAGGGAGAAGAGAAGCAGGATGTGGATTCGTTGAAATATATTTCCACGGAGCCTGTTTTAAAATACACTTTCCCCAAATTGGGTGAATTTCAGGTTCGGTTGCGCGTGAGCAACGAAGACGTGAGCGAGATGCATTATTATCGTGTTTTCGTGCAAACGGGATTCAACGAGGGTTTGTTGGTGTTGAGTGCGGACGAGCAAAAAAAGGGCAGAACGTCATTTTTGCGTACCCAGAACGAGGATGAACTCGTGACGGGATCGGAATACGAGTTTAAATTGAACGCTTTCGAGACTGTAAATCCGGAGTTCCCGTTTAATGACCCGACGGATGTCGTGAAGGAAGGTCAAAGGTTAGCTATTTCCTGTCGGGAGGATCAGGTGATATACATTTTCAATAACAGGACTTTTGACTTGTTGAGTAGAGTAGATTTGAAGGTCGATTTACCGTGGATGCGTCCAATTAAAATGGGAAATATAATGGCAACTAACACGGTTCCGGTTTTATCGGAGCGGGGAGACTTCGGTCAGTTAAATTTGGAATATGGTATTGCTTATGATGATGGGTTTTATCCCGAAATTTCCGTTTACGACCGTTATTGTTCAACTAAAAATGGTGTTCATTGTTTCGTGGATAACGAGAATTCGAGAATCGATTATTTTAGATATAGGGCGTTTAATAGTGGGGATGTATTTAAAGAATATCGTATTAATAACGTTTTTATTACGAATTCAGGTGATTTATGGACGATAGCAACTAACGAGAAAAGTGGTAGAGTGAAAATTTCAAAATACGCTCAGTCTACTAGTATATTTACAAGTATTTTTGCACGGGATCCTGCTAGCACGTTGGAAACAGCAACTATGGCGACCCTGACCGAAGAGGCTCAAATGATAGAAAATAGTGTGTTTCATGTGTGTTTTTACACGAATGGTTCCGCTCTTTATCAATGGAAAATGATAGAAGAGACAACAATAGTACCTCTGCCGACGGATCCGGTTTATACCGCTGATGGAGAGATCACCTGTTTTGCGTCGAGCACGAATGAGAAGTATTTGTACCTCGGCGTGTGGAACCCTTCGGCAGAAACCGAATTGAAAGGAAGCGTGCTGGTGTATGATGTTGAAAACCATAAGGTCGTGAAGGAATACCCCGGTATCGCGGATAAGCCGATAAAGATACTATATAAACCGGCTAATTAAAAGTGTTCGTATTGTTGTAAATTATGGTATGAAAATATGAGTATGAAAGTATTTTTAATTTGGTTGTTCCTGCTGTCGGGAGTCGGGTGCTCCCTGGCAGCCGGGAAAGACAAGGAAGAGCGGGTATCGGCAAAGCGTGAAGCGGGTGCGGATACCGGGAAATTGAAACGGGGTGATGCTTCGCCGGATTTTATGGCGGTGGACACGAACAACCGGTTGGTTTCATTGAAAAGTTTCAAGGGAAAGTACGTGTACGTCGATCTCTGGGCAACGTGGTGTTCGCCTTGCGTGGCGGAGATTCCCCACCTGCAACGGTTGGAAAAATTGTTCAAGGGGAAAAAGATTGTTTTCGTGAGTATCTCCTGCGACGAGGATATGGAGGAGTGGCTGAATTACCTCCGCCAGAACAAGATGGAGGGAGTACAGTTGAATTTCGACTGTAACCGTCGCTTCCAGGAGGCTTACGGGGTGCAAGGCATCCCCCGTTTTATCCTGATAGATAAGAAAGGCAAGGTGGTCAATCCGGATATGACAAGACCTTCCGACCCGAAGACCGAGAAGACTTTAAAAGCATTAAAAGGTATTTGATATGAAAAAGAGTATTTGGATAAAAATCGTTTTCGTTCTTGCCCTGGTCGTGACGGGAACGTGCGTGAAAGCAAATTCCCCGCAACGGGACACGATGACCCGGAAAACGGATGCCAAGAAAGCTGTTTTACTGAAAAAAGGGGATATTATGCCGAATTACGAGTTCAAGGATGTGGAGGGAAAGCGGGTGTCATTGAAGAAGTTCCGGGGGAAATACGTGTACATCGATATTTGGGCGACGTGGTGCGGCGCGTGTGTCGAGCAGACGCCTTATTTCGAGGAACTGGAAGAGAGGTTTCATAACAAGAATATCGTGTTCGTGTGTGTTTCCGTGGATAAGCACCGGGAAGCCTGGTTACGAACCATGAAAGCCGAGAAGAAGCGAATCCCGCAATGGATATGCCCGGAGGGAGAGGATACCCCGCTTCTGGCTGATTTCGGAGTCGTGGCGATTCCCCGTTTTATCCTGCTGGATAAGAAAGGGCGGATACTGGATGTGAATTTCAGTATGCCATCCGAGCCGCAAGCGGAAAAAACCTTGTCGGAATTGGAGGGTATCTGAAAATAGGATTGGAAATTATTAAATAGGATAGAATGAGAAAAAGATTTGATTTATTCGGGTGTATATTGCTATTATCCGTGTTCTTGTTTTCCGTACCCGCTTCCGCCAAAAAAGACGTGAAGGGCGGGAAAAGCGAGTACGTGGTGCTGGTGAGCAAGGCGGTACAGGATGACGCCGCCTGGAACAAGGTGGTCGAGGCATTGCAAACGTTGCATGATGCTTTGGTTATCCCTTTTGACAAATTGCCGGGTGAGGTGCTGGAGCCTTTGAAGAAAGCTCATCCCCGGTACGTAGCCGTGGTAGAGAAACCGGAGAATATCACCCCGGAGTATATCCGAAAGATGCACCGGGTGAGCCGGGAAGCGGGTTCCGGAATCTTCGAGGCTTTCTTGTGGGGGATGATCACGGGGTATGACGCGGAGAGCGCGTTGCGTGTGGTGGAGGATGCCCGGACGCCGATGGTGATTCGCACGGCATTGAGTACGGCTCAGGAAATGGAGTACACCTCGTGTTTCGACAAATGTGGCGTGATCAGCCAGGATGTGCAGAGAGATATGTTTAAGGGCATAAGAGAGGCGTTTAAAAACGCGGATCCCGTGCTTATTGAACAATTGAAGCAGTTGAACGAGGTGATAAAAGAAAAGAGCGAAACGAATCAGCCCGTGAGCGATTCACTGACCAATCTGGTGAAGGAAATTAACGCCAAAATACAAGCTAATAGTGCAAAGACGAAAATTAAAACCATGACGGCATGGGAAGAAAAAACACGCGAGCAGGATACGTTGACGCGGCATGAAATCGAGGTGGATTCGATCCTGTTCAAGTTCCTGGATCTGTACAAACAGTTGGATCCGGAGTTTTTGTTGACTTCTTCCTATGGTGTAGATTATACAACGCTTCACCGCGGGGTAGATGAGGTGGTACGCGCGAAAGAAGGCAAATTGTTCTTGGATTTTAAGCAGGGACCGGAGTATTTTCCGCGGGGAGAGAATCGCAGGGTGTATCTGGCTACCGGATATTATGGCGGTGCGACCTTTGGCAAGGCGGATAATCAAGTGACTGCCTGGATGAAGGACGGGAACGTGAGCGCATTGGCAGGTTACTGCAAGCGGCAATGGCACGAGCAAGCCGGATGGGGAACGTGGAAACTCTGGATTTTCAACCCCGGACGCTACACGTTTGCCGAGGCGGTATTTATGAATATGCAATTTATATTGAGCCGCCTGAACGATTGGAACCCGAAGTTCCAGGACGTGGATTACCCGGAAACCGACGATGTGAACCGGGATTGGGAGAGTAACGTCGCCGAGGTCACGAAGGCTATCGGGGCGGACATGGTCACCCTTGACCAGATGGGCTACCTGTATGACCGGGATGCGTTCGTGTATTACGGTGACCCGAAATGGGACGCCCGCTTGCAAGCGTCACCGGAAGATTTGCATTACAAGGTGACCACGGAACGGAAAGGGAACAAGTACGTGCTGACGATTCAGACCGACAGCCGGTTCGACCGTCGGCAAATTTCAGGTAATTATTACAAGGAGAAGACGACTATGTTTAACAGTACTACCTTGGGACGCCTGCCTTTCTCTTACTTTTTCCCGGAAAGACTGAATAACCCGAAATTAGCCAAGAAGCTGGCATTCGAGGGGGTTGTCGAGGTGAACGAGAATTTTATATTTATCCACGATTGTTTCTTTGAACCCAACCAGACGTACGAGGTGGTTCTCTCTGTAAAAAAATAAATAAAACCAGGAATCATGATGAAAAAGATAAGTTTATGTAGTTTGATCAGCCTGTTTTGCTTTCCATTGTTCTTGTCGGCGCAGGAAGCGAAAGAGAAAAAAGACACGGTGAAGACGAAAGAATTGACATTTGATATGGTGATGGAAGCCTTGTCCAACCAGGCAAAAAAAGTCGAGGATAAAGTGAAGGCGAAACTGTCCGTTGGTTCGGAGGCACCGGACTTTAAATACCCGGATATCGAGGGGAATATCTATTCGTTGAAGGATTTCAAGGGGAAATACGTGTATATCGACGTGTGGGCAACGTGGTGCGGTCCCTGTTGCAAAGAGATTCCTTCCTTGAAGAAACTGGAAAAGAAGATGGAGAAGAAGAAGATCGTCTTCGTGAGTCTTTCTTGCGACAAGGATGTGGCGGTATGGAAAAAAATGGTGGCGAAGGATACGTTGGGAGGAGTGCAGTTGTGTATGGGCAAGGATATGAAGTTCCGGGATGCTTACGGGATCACGGCTATCCCGCGTTTTATCCTGTTGGACAAAGAAGGAAAGATCGTGAACGTGTACATGACACCTCCTTCCGACCCGCGGACGGAAAAGACTCTGCTGGCTCTGCCGGGAATTTGAACAAGTTTCCATTCATGATTATTTTTTGAATTGATTTTTTTGCAGAAGAATAAATGAAATCAGATATTATGTTAAAAATGATAAAATTATGTAGTTTACTTTTCCTGCTTTGCTTCCCTTTGTTATTATCGGCGCAAGAGGTAAAAGAGAAAATAGACACGACGCAGCCGAGAAAAGCGATGCTTAAAATGGTCTTGGATGCCATAGAAAATCAGAGCAAAGAGGCTGGGGATAAAGTGAAAAATGAATTACTCGCGGGAATGACCGCACCGGATTTTGAATTTCCAAACCAGAAAGGGAAAGTCTATTCGTTGAAGGATTTCAGGGGAAAATACGTGTATATTGACGTGTGGGCAACGTGGTGCGATCCTTGCTGCCAGGAGATTCCCTTTTTGAAGAAACTGGAGAAGAAGCTGTCGAAGAAAAAAATCGTTTTCGTGAGCCTTTCCTGTGATAAGGATATCGAGGTATGGAAAAAAATGGTGAAGAAGGATAAATTGAAAGGTATTCAGTTGTGCATGGGTAAAGATACGACTTTCTGGCAAGACTATTTAGTCTCGCTGATCCCTCGTTTTATTTTGTTAGATAAAGAGGGAAAGTTCGTGAACTCGCTCATGACACGTCCTTCCGATCCGGAGACGGAAAAGACTCTTCTGGCTTTGCCGGGAATTTGATGACTAGGAACGGATTTTCGTATCAAGGTTAAAATAGAACACTCGGATGCTTGTTTTTTTTACAAGTATCTGGATATCAATTAAATGATTGATTTGTTTCAACGAGGCCGGGTTTATAACTTGGCCTCTTTTTAATTGTCAGTCAGTTGAATGGGTAGCACGACCGTGAAGCGGCTTCCTTTTCCTTCTTCCGATGAGACTTCGATTCGTCCGTTCATGCGTTCCACGATGCCGCGGCAGATGGATAGTCCCAACCCGACACCTTGTGCGAATTCGTCCCGTTTGTAGAAACGTTCGAACACCATTTCCAGTTCCGTGGCCGGGATGCCTTTTCCGGTGTCTTCCACGTAAATATACACGTGATTTTCTTCGGTACGGCAGTAATAACCCAGTTTGAGGTAGCCGGATGAGGTGAATTTATTAGCGTTGTTCAGGAAGTTGGTGATCACTTGTTGCAAGCGCATGGCGTCAATGTGTAGCGTGATATCCTCGTCGGGGAAGTCCTTGATGAACTCCAGTGGTGGATGTACTTGGAAATGGTAGGTCTGGTAGAAGGATTCGAGCATGTCACGCACGCTCTCTTCTTTGATATGAAAGGAGAGTGACCCCGATTCGATACGAGACAATTCCAGCACGTCGTTCACTAGCTTCAATAACAGGTCGGTGTTCGTGTTGATGATCGTGTTAAACTCCTGTTTTTCTTCTTCCGAGAGATCGGGATCGCTGGTTAGCATGTTCGAGAACCCGACGATGGCATTGAGCGGGGTGCGGATTTCGTGGCTCATGTTGTTGAGGAACGATTGTTTTAATTCGGCACGTTCTGCCAGTTTACGGGCTTGGATTAATTCTTCTTCCCGGTCTTTGACTTCCTGGATGTTTTGCAACAAACAAGTTATGAGCGGGGCATGCCCCGCGGTGTTGATCGTGTTGTAACGGATTTCCCACCATTGGTACTCGCCGCTGAAACTGCACCGGTATTGTCCTTTATATTGGGGATGATTCCGGATTTGGGCGTAGTTTCTTTGGAATCGATCCCGGTCTTCGGGATGGATGAACGTGAGGAGTTTTGCCAACGCGATACGATCGTTGGGATGGTGGATTAATTCGAGGAATTGCGAGTCGCAGATGATTGCATCCTCTTCCAATCGCCACACGTAAGTGGCCCCGCCTTCGATGGCGAGACATAGGGTCTCGTGTTCGTATTGCAGGTTATGCAGGGCTTCGCGTTTACGTTTGCGTTCGCGTAAATAGCTGATCGAAAGGAGGATGATAATAGCCAACACGATGATGCCGAGTAGGATTGAGCCGTAGAGTATAAAATAATGATACCGCTCGGTGAAGGGTATATACATGATGATATACTCTTGGGGAATGCTACTGGTGGGAATTTCATACTTTTCCAGCATGTGCCAGTTCAGAACGTACTGTTTGTCGTACGAGCTTACTTGTTGATTCGGCATTTGGCCCCGGAGTCTTTCCTTGATAGCCGTGGCCATGTCTTTTAATTGCGTTTCGAGCGGGGCGAAATATCCACCGAGCAGGTTATCTTGAACCCCAAACCCCTCGTTGATCGTTGCGAAGCTGGGATTACTGAACAGGGCGGCGGCGTTCCGGGTCGTGTAGTCCCGTTTGGTAAGAAGGAACGTGGTGTGACTTCCGCGACCAACCCACATCAAATCACGGATCGCCATGAGATCACTCTCCATTCTTATGATCCTGGTCTTGTTGATGGTTTCGTTCTCGTATTTTTCCCCGGTGGGCAGGATGTTCAGTTCTTCTTTGTTCGCGGCGTGTCTTTTCACGTGGTTTGATAATCCCTGACTGGAAATATCAATTTTCCCCTCGCATTGTTCATTCAGGGCTTCCCATATTTTGCGATCGAGGTAGGTCATCCCGTTCAATAGGCAGATACGTGACGGTCCCATGATGCGTTCTATCATGTGACTCGTGCGGCAATAATCGGGAAAATCCACGTGACCGGTGACGTTGGGATATTGTTTCAGGAGGCCTTCGTTGGGAAAGTTTACCCCGCCGAACACGACGGGAACGCGACGAATCCGGGGATTGTTGCATGCCATCAAGGCGTAAGTCGCCTGGTCGTCAAGCACGGCTACCAGATCTGCCCCCCACGAGGAGAGGTTGTCGATAAAAAGTGACATGCGTTCGTTTTCGGGGGCTTCTTCGTATTCTTCACAATGCAGGAAGTATTCCCGGATATCGCATTTCAAGCCGTTGGCACGTAATTCGTCTTTCAATATTTCGAGAGTTCTTTTCGCGTCAATATATCCTTCTTCGTAGGAATGAATGAGGGCAATTTTGTATTGATCTGCGTGAGCCGGGGATACCTGCCATGCGAGACAGAAAAAGAGACAGGTAATGTACGTTCCGATTTGAGAAATTTTTATCATAGACGCCAACATTCATGAATAGGGATACAAAGATAAGAATATTCGCGAAATAATGTTTCTCGTCTCGTTTGAAATGAAGGCCTTGGAGGGAATAAATTGAATGTAAGTTTTTGAAACAGGGAAGAGGGAGTTTGAAAAGCTCTCCTCTTCATTCCCACGGATGTACCTATTTGTGCTTCTTGTTTTTAAGCGGTGTTTCGTGTGCTAATTCTTCGCTCACGTAAGATGGTACGTCTTTTTTGTTTTTGCTTTTCTTCGGTTTTTTGTTTCCGGCTGCACCCATGATAAAACCTCCTATAATTTAAATGTTTAAATAATAAGTTATATAATGAGTAGAGATCGGTTATTAAAAATAGCTGGTCCTATTCGTGCGGGGTATACGCAAAGTTCGTGCCAGAAGGGGGCAATAAGTCCGTAAAGTCCATAAGGTCTATAAAGTCCATAAGGTCCGTGGACCCCTGCGGGCGCTTTGTCTATGGCTGCTGGAGTTGCCGTTAAATACAGTCCGGAGGACACCCGTGATTTTACGGACTTTATGGACTTTTACTTCCGGACTGTCTGTTTGGCAGTTTTTTTATTTTAGGTATCTTTGAGGCGTAAACTTGATGATGATGAAACATAACTGGAAACCGGGAAATATGATATATCCTTTGCCTGCCGTGCTGGTGACTTGCGGGAGTGTGCCGGAAGAATATGCCGTGCTGACAGTGGCATGGACGGGCACTTTGTGTACGAATCCGCCGATGTGTTACATTTCGGTACGGCCGGAGCGGTATTCTTACCCGATTATTCAACGGAACATGGAGTTCGTGATCAATCTCACGACGAAAGACATGGCGTATGCCACCGATTGGTGTGGCGTGCGTTCGGGGAGGGATTACAACAAGTTCGAGGAGATGCACCTGACACCGGGAAAAGCCGGGGTGGTCAAGGCTCCGATTATCGAGGAATCGCCCGTCTCGATCGAGTGCCGGGTGAGGGAGATCGTGCCGTTGGGATCGCACCATATGTTTATTGCTGACGTGGTAAACGTGCAGGCTGACGATCGTTACTTGGACCCGGAGACGGGTAAGTTCGAGTTGGCGGAAGCTGATCCTCTGGTGTATTTGCACGGCGGCTATTTCGAACTGGGGAAAAAGATCGGCAAGTTCGGTTGGTCGGTGGAGAAAAAGAAAAGACAGAGGAACAAAAGAACATGAGTTTTATTTTCCGCGGGGTTTTTATTTCTAGCGTCGACGTGCGGGATGTCTCGTGTTTTTTTGTTCTTGTATCTATTGAAAAAAAGAGAAAAAGAGTGATAAAAGATAACGAGAATGTTGTAACTTGCGTATCTAACTAAAAACTTATTGCTTATGAAAAAGATGTTATTGTTAGTCGGCCTGTTCTTGGGGATATTGACTTGCGCGATAGCGCAGAACCGGGATGAGGAGAAGCGTGATTATATCGAGGTGTACGGTACGGCAGTTATGGAGGTCGTGCCGGACGAGATTTACGTGAAGATTGTGTTGCGGGATAAAGAACAGAGGAGCAAGACGGAGTTGGAGCAACAGGAGAAGAAACTGTTTGCCGTGTTGCAGAAGGCCGGGATCGACGTGAAGAAGGATTTGTCCGTGCGGAGTATGTCGGGCAATCGTTATAAACTGAAAAGTGGACCGTTGAAGATGAAAAAGGAGTACATCCTGCTCGTGCATGACGTGAAGACTCTGGACCGCGTGTTTGCCGGGCTGGAAGTGATGGGGGGCGTGGATGCCGAGATCGACCGGGTGGATCATTCCCAGATGGAGAAGTTCCGCCGGGACATCAAGGTGGATGCTATCAAGGTCGCGAAGGAGAAGGCCGAGGCGTTGGCGGCGGCTATCGGGCAGTACATCGGGGCCGCAATTTATATCGGTGAAGAGCGTTGGGGCGGTTTTGCCGGACAATTCTCGAACGTGGCCATGAATGCTATGAGAGGCGAGGAGCCCGGTATCGATTTCGAGAAGATCGCTTTGCAGGGAACGATACAGGTGAGATTTAAATTATTGGCACGATAAGATACGGTAGTCCCGTTTACCGGGCGAAAGCTCGTGGGGCGGGTACCGGAGAATGAAGAGTTGGTAAGAAGATGATAGAAAAAGAGATTGAGAAGGTTACGGAGCGGCATCCGTTAGAGCCGTTTTTACCGGGGAATGCCCGGCTTTTGATGCTGGGGAGTTTTCCTCCCCCACGGGCGAGGTGGTCGATGGAATTCTACTACCCGAACTTGCAAAACGATATGTGGAGAATATACGGTTTGCTCTTTTTCGGGGATAAGGATTATTTCCTGGAGGAGGGACGGAAGGCTTTTAGCCGGGATCGGCTCGTGGCCTTCCTGCAGGAGACGGGCGTGGCCCTGTTCGACACGGCGACGGAGATTATCCGTCACAAGGGGAATGCGTCCGATCAGTTCCTGGAGGTGGTTACCCCGGTGGATCTGGACGCTATTCTCGAACGGATCCCAGGCTGCCGGGCCATTGTGACCACAGGCCAGAAGGCGACCGACACGTTGTTGGAGATCGTGGGAGCCGAATCTCCCCGGGTGGGAGGGTTCTGCGATTTTATGTATAAAGGGAGGGCTTTACGGTTGTACCGGATGCCCTCGTCTTCCCGGGCTTACCCGAAGCCTTTGGAGGAGAAAGCGGGGGTGTATCGGGTGATGTTTCATGATTTAGGAATGTTGTAGGAAGATGAAGACGGTACTTTTTATCGTGGATATGCAAAACGATTTTTGCTTGCCTACCGGTTCGCTTTACGTGCCGGGGGCGGAGAAGGACGCCGAGCGATTGAGCCTCCTGATCCGGGAGCGAGAGAATGATATTGACAAGATTATACTGACGGCCGACCAGCACCACGTGATGGATATTGCCCACCCGGCTTACTGGAAGAACGCCAAGGGCGAGCATCCCGCATCGTTCACGACCATCTCGTGGTGGGACGTGGTGTCGGGCGAGTGGACGCCTTTCGGGAACAAGGACGAAGTGATCGATTACCTGCGTCGGTTGATCGAGACGGGGGAATACAAGCACATGATCTGGCCGGAGCATTGTTTGCATGGGAGCGAGGGGGCTGCGATCATCCCCGTGTTGATGGAGGCGGTGACGGTTTGGGCGCGTGGAGGGAAGTATTACGAGGTGGTGGAAAAGGCGTTGAATCCCTCGACCGAGTTTTTCGGGGCTTTCCGGGCGAATGTCCCGTTGGCGAACGCCCCGGACACAATGTTTAACGTGAAGTTGAAAGAGGAACTTGAATGCCACGACGTGATCTGGATAGCGGGAGAGGCGAGGAGCCATTGCGTAGCCAACACGTTGAAGCAGTTGTTCGATTACCCCGACATCGTGCGGAAGCTGGTGATCTTGGAGGATTGCACAAGTAATATACGGGGATGCGAGGATTTGGCAATCCCTATTTATGAGAAGGCCGCCCGGATGGGAGCCCGTTTCGTGAAGTCGGAATCTTTGTTGTTTTCGTGAAAGGGGGATAGTATGATTATTCATGATTTTTTAGATAACGATTTGTATAAGTTCACGACGATGAACGCTATCCAGAAGAAGTTTCCGGACTCGGAAGTCGTCTATCGTTTCGTGAACCGGGGGAACACGGTTTTCCCCCCGGGGTTTGCCGCCGCTTTGCGGGAAGAGGTCGACGCGATGGCCGACGTGGTGCTATCCCGTGACAACGAGCGTTTCATGCGGGCGAAGTGTTACTATTTCGATTCGGTGTTTTTCGACCTCCTGAAAGGGTTTCGTTTTAACCCGGCTGAGGTGACGGTGAGTCAGGATGGGGGCCGTCTGGACGTGGAAATCCGGGGGGCGTGGTACCGGACCGTTTTGTGGGAAGTGCCCCTGATGGCGATGATCTCGGAGTTGTACTACCAGATGACGGGACAGGAACCCCATGATTGGGAACGGAAGGCCATCGAGAAGGCCGACGCTTTCGTCGACATGGGGGCCGAGTTGTCGGAGTTCGGCACCCGCCGGAGATTCTCGTTCGATGTGCAAGACCGGGTGATCGGTATCCTGAAAGAGAACATGAAGGGGTTGTTGAACGGGACGAGCAACGTTTATTTTGCCATGAAGTACAACCTGACCCCGATGGGAACTCACCCGCACGAGTGGTTCATGTACCACGGGGCGCATTACGGTTACCGTTCGGCGAACGCGCTGGCGTTGGAGAACTGGGTGGACGTGTACGACGGTTACTTGGGGATCGCCTTGGCCGATACGTACACTTCTGATAATTTTTTCGCCAGTTTCAACACGAAGTACGCCAAGCTGTTCGACGGCTTGCGCTGGGATAGCGGCGATCCTTTCGAGTTCACCGAGAAGGCCCTAGAACACTATCGCCTTCACCGCGTGGACCCGAGGACGAAGACTGTCGTGTACAGCGATGCCCTCGATCTGGAGGGGGTACGGAAGATCAAGGCGTTCGTGGCCGGACGTTTGCACGACGTGTACGGGATCGGCACTTATATCACCAATGATGTGGGGGTGAAGCCCCTGAATATGGTGATCAAATTGTTTGAGTGCCGGCCGAAAGGGAGCGGGGAGTTCCTGCCTACCGTGAAATTGTCGGACGTTGCCGGGAAGCACACGGGCGATCCGGACGAGATAGATTTATGTTTGAGAATGTTAAGATTGAAATAATGAAGGAATGTTTGTTTTTGGAGTACCCGGCATGCGGTACTTGCCGGAAGGCCCGGAAGTGGTTGGACGAGCATGGAGTGTGTTATGCGGATCGACATATCGTGGACGATCGCCCGACGATCGACGAGTTGCGGGAGTGGGGGGTGCGAGGTGGTTTGCCTTTGCGGAAGTTCTTTAACACAAGCGGTTTGGTCTACAAGTCCATGCAGTTGAAGGACAAGCTCGATGGGATGAGCGAGGCGGGGCAGTTGGAGCTGCTGGCGTCAGACGGGAAGCTGGTGAAGCGTCCCCTGCTAGTGGGCGAGGATTTCGTGCTGGTGGGCTTCAAGCCGGAAGAGTGGGAAAAGGTGTTACAAAAATAATAATACGTTTTTATGTTGGTTACATACGAGGATATTCGGAACGACGAGAGTATAAAGTGTTATATCACGGAGGCCGACAAGGCGTTGTGTGCCCTCGGCTACACGGAGCATTCGTTCCCGCACGTGGTGAAGACGGCTACGATGGCGGAGATGATTTTATTGACGTTGAATTACCCGAGGCGCACGGCCGAGCTGGCCAAGATTGCCGGGTACATGCACGATATAGGGAATATCGTGAACCGCATTGATCATGCCCAGAGCGGGGCGGTGATGGCGTTTCGCCTGCTGGATCGCATGGGGATGGATCCGGGGGAGATCGCCCAGGTGATCAGTGCTATCGGTAACCACGACGAGGGTACTGCCGCGGCGGTGAATCCTATTGCGGCAGCGTTGATCCTGGCGGACAAGACGGACGTGCGGCGGACGAGGGTACGTAACCGGGATTTTTCCAGTTTCGATATCCACGACCGGGTGAATTATGCCGTGGAGGAGTCTAGCATTTATTTTAACGACGATCATTCGGCCATTATCCTCGACCTGAAGATTGATACCTCTATTTCCGCCGTGATGGATTATTTCGAGATTTTCCTCGGGCGCATGCTATTAAGCCGTAAGGCAGCCGAGTTCCTGAAAATTCATTTCGAACTGGTGATCAACGGGCAAAGACTGCTGTAATTCTGTAACGTTTATAAAGTTCGAGGATTCCTGCGGGGCGCTTTGTCAATGTTAGTACGAGCTACCGTTTAAACACGGTCCGAAGGATACCTGTTGTTAGTCGGTCATGTACTGTTTGGAGCGGTTGTCTTCCACGCGTTTCGGGGGCATGATTAATATAAGTAGCGAGCCGAGGATGATGATGCAGGCAAGGATGTAGTCGCGCGTGTCGAGGTCGGGACGGAGGTCGATCGAGTAGACAGCGATCCACGCTTCGAGGCCGAAGGTCATCATGGGTTGGAAAGCTCTAAACGTCATGAACGTTTCGGCTGTGGCCGTTTGTAGCGTGGCGTAGTAGAGGTAGGTTGACACGGAAGTTAGGAAGAATCCCGTGATGCAGGCGGCAATGATGGTCGTCGGGTGGAATATCTCGTCGAGGCGGGGCAGGTAGAGTAGCGAGAAGGGGATTGCGAGGAGTTCTTTGGCGAAGAAGTGTTCCGCCAGAGCGATCAGTATCAGGAGGATCATCACCGCCGTGCCTCCCCAGAACATGGTGAACCCGGAGATCCCGCATTTCTGGCGGACGGTGGTGTTTGGGCTGGCCACGGTGGTTTTCTCGACCACGATAGCCCGTGTGCAGCTCGCTAGGACAGCGAGGGAGACGAGTATGCTTACCCGCAACTGGATGGCCTCCGGCAGGGAGCGGATGAACAGGACGATGCCGACGGTGATGACCAGCATTCCCACGATGTCGCTGCTGTGTGGTTTGCGCTTGAAGAAGATGTAGGCGAGGATGGCCGTAACGACTACTTCTATGTTGATGAGGAGGCTGGTTTCCGTGCTGGTGATATACAGGTAGACGGCCGCAAGGAAGAAGTTGCGGAGTATCTGTAACAGGGTGTACAACCACGAGTAGCCGACGCCCGCTTTCCACCCTTGTGCGGTCACGGGTTTACGGATCAGCAATAACGCCACGCCCCCGGCGAAAATCTGCATCGAGGCGAAAACTAGTATGTTGGCGTCGTAGTTCAACAAGCAGAAGCGGGTGATGACGCTGATGACCGACCAGGTGATGATGGATAGTAAGGCATATAAAGCTCCTATTTTCATGTTTCCTTTTCTTGTGTTCCTGGGATATAACGATTCGTCCGGGAAAAGGTTTTTTGTCAAAATAAAATATACCTTTGTTTTAGTATTTATAACAACCTAAAACACGGGGGGACTGAATTATGATTGAACCGGAAGTAAAGGAGATGAGATATACGAGGAGTTCGAGGGAGTTTTTCGAAACGGGGGTGACACGGGATGTTGCGTACCGGGTCGGGCGACTGAAAGCGTTGAGACAGGCGATACGGGAACGGGTGGAACGGGTGAACGCTGCGTTGTGGAGTGATTTGGGAAAGTCGGAGGGTGAGGCTTACTTGACGGAGATCGGGATGGTGCTGGGTGAGATTGATTATCACGTGAGGCGTTTGGGGCGTTGGACGAGGGAGCAACGGGTGGCTACCCCGCTGGCTTTTTGGCCGTCGAGGAGCCGGGTGTTACACGAGCCGTACGGGGTGGTGTTGGTTATTGCACCTTGGAATTATCCTTTTCTGTTGTTGCTAGAACCTTTGATCGGGGCCGTTTCGGCGGGGAATTGCGTGTTATTGAAGCCGTCGCCTTTCGCCCCGACGACGACGGGAGTGATCCGGGAGATCGTGGATTCCGTTTTTGAACCGGGACACGTGGCCGTGTTCGAGGGAGATGGGGAGGTGGTTGAGGAGTTGTTGCGGGAACGTTTTGATTATATATTTTTCACGGGTGGGTCCCGGTTCGGGCGGCACGTGATGGAGGCGGCGGCGAGGCACCTGACCCCGGTGACGCTGGAGTTGGGAGGGAAGAGTCCTTGTATCGTGGGACGGGAGGCGGATCTGGAGATTGCGGCTCGCCGCGTGGTGTGGGGAAAGTTTGTTAACGCCGGGCAAACGTGTGTTGCCCCGGATTACGTGCTGGTGCACGAGGAGCAACGGACGGCGTTTGTCGAGGCCATGAAACGGGCGATCGGGCGTTTTTACGGGGACGATCCTTACCGGAGTCCCGATTACCCGCGGATCGTCCACCGGGCGGGAACGGAGCGACTGGCACGCTTGATGAGTTCGTCGGGACAGGTAGTGATCGGGGGCGAGGTGAGGATCGAGGAGAGGTACGTTGCCCCGACAGTGTTGATCGAGGTGGAGAGCGACAGTCCCGTCATGCGGGAGGAGATTTTCGGTCCCCTGTTGCCCGTGCTGACTTACCGGGAGGTGGGGGAGGCGATCCGTTTCGTGAACGGGCGGGATAAACCGCTGGCACTCTATTATTTCGGCCCCCGGCGGGAGGCCTGCGAAGTGCTGGCCCGCACGAGTTCGGGAGGGGCTTGCGTGAATGACATGCTTGTCCACCTGGCGAATCCCCGTTTGCCTTTCGGAGGCGTGGGGATGAGCGGGATGGGGAAGTATCACGGGAAGGCGAGTTTCGAACTTTTCAGTAATTTGCGTTCCGTCGTGAAATCTTTTACGTTTTTTGATAACCCTTTTCGTTATGCCCCGTATAAACATTTGAATTTGTTGAAAAAATTCATGTAATGTCTGGTGAGTTTATTATATTTGTTGAAACTTTTAAATATTTATGCTATGAAAAAGTACATTTGCACAGTATGTAGTTATATTTATGATCCTGCGGTTGGGGATCCTGATGGTGGAATAGCACCCGGAACTGCTTTTGAGGATATACCGGAAGATTGGGTTTGCCCGCTTTGCGGCGTTGGTAAAGAGGATTTTGAGCCGGTTGAGGAATAAAAAATGGGAAGTTTAAAACTTCCCATTTTTTATTCCGGTTTGTAAGGTTTATAAGGTTGTTGGAACCCTGCGGGGCGGCAGATTGAACTGCCAATAAATCCTGTCAGAAGGACACCTGTAACTTTATGAACCTTATAAACTCAATGGCTCCATTCTGCGAAGAAGTCATTTCCCTTGTCATCGACGATGATGAATGCCGGGAAGTTTTCTACCCGGATTTTGCGGATAGCTTCCATGCCTAATTCTTCAAAAGCGACGATCTCTACCGATTTGATGCTTTCTTTTGCGAGGATCGCTGCCGGGCCCCCGATGGAACCGAGGTAGAAGCCTCCGTGTTTCTTGCAGGCGTCGGTGACGGCTTGTGAACGATTTCCTTTGGCAACCATGATCATTGATCCGCCGTGATCCTGGAAGAGGTCAACGTACGGGTCCATGCGTCCGGCCGTGGTCGGTCCGAAGCTACCGGATGCCATTCCTTTCGGGGTTTTGGCCGGTCCGGCGTAATAGATCGGGTGGTTCTTGAAGTATTCCGGCATGGGTTTCCCCTCATCCAGCATGGCTTTGATCCGGGCGTGAGCGATGTCGCGGGCCACGATCAGAGTTCCCGACAGGTTCAGGCGGGTTTTTACCGGGTATTTGCTTAGTTCTTTCAACACGTTTTCCATGGGTTGGTCGAGGTCGATGTTCACGGCAGGAGCCAGCGCCGGGTTTTCGGCCGGTAGGAAACGGGCCGGGTTCTTTTCCAGTTGTTCGAGGAAGATACCGTCTTCGGTGATCTTGGCCTTGATGTTCCGGTCGGCACTACAGCTCACGCCGATACCCACGGGACAGGAAGCCGCATGACGGGGCATACGGATGACACGCACGTCGTGTACCCAGTATTTACCGCCGAATTGCGCACCGATACCCATGTCTTGGCATATCTTCTGGATTTTGGCTTCCCATTCCAGGTCGCGGAAGGCTTGCCCGCCCTCGTTCCCCTCAGTGGGAAGATGGTCGTAATATCCCGCGGAGGCTTTTTTCACGGTAGTCAAGCAGGCTTCGGCCGACGTGCCACCGATCACCACGGCCAGGTGGTAGGGAGGACACGCGGAGGTTCCCAGGTCTTTCACCTTGTCCTTGATGAATTTCGTGAGAGATTCCTCGTTCAACAGGGCTTTGGTTTGCTGGTACAAAAAGGTTTTGTTAGCCGAGCCACCGCCCTTGGTGATGAATAGAAACTCGTATTTGTTGCCTTTCGTGGCGTAGAGGTCGATCTGTGCCGGGAGGTTGGTTCCGCTGTTCTTTTCGTTGAACATGGTGTAGGGGACTACCTGTGAATAGCGCAGGTTACGATCTCGGTAAGTCTCGAATACTCCCTTGCTGATAGCCTCGGCGTCGTTGCCGTCGGTCCACACATTCTCGCCTTTTTTACCAATGGCGATGGCAGTTCCCGTGTCCTGGCAGGTGGGAAGTTCTCCTTCCGCCGTCACGACTTGGTTCATCAACATGGTGTGAGCCACGAATTTGTCGTTGTCGCTAGCTTCTGGGTCTTTCAGTATATTGGCCAGTTTCTGCAAGTGAGAAGCCCGCAGGTAAAATGACACGTCGGTGTATGCTTCCCGGGCGAGGAGTTCAAGCCCTTCTTTTTGAATCTTTAATATTTTACCTCCCTCGACTTCTATGGTCTTCACGTAGTCCTTCGTCAATAAACGATATTCCGTTTCGTCTTTTTGAATTGGAAATGGTTCCTGATACTTGAATTCTGCCATGATTCTTTATTGTTTAGTGTTCTAAATATTTTCGTTTTCTATAACGGAAAAATTTCTTTAATATGACGCAACGAAATTAGAATTAATAAACGAGAAGTCCAATTACTTTTAACGGAAATATTCGTGGATGACGGAACTTGTTAAAGATTAGTTTACTCCTTTTTCGTTGATTCTTCGATCTCTTTCTCTAGGTTGTTCATCCCTTCTTTGAAGGAGCGAACGCCTTTACCGATGCCTTTCATCAGTTCGGGAATCTTTTTGCCGCCGAAGAACAGCAGCACGACTAGGGCGATTAACAGCATTTCTTGCATGCCGATACCGCCAATGAGTAAAGGTGTTGTCATCATGTTTGTTGTGTTTAGAATCCTACTTGTTTTTGTTGTTCGGCGTTGTAACGGTTGCCTGTGACGGGAATGGCCGCTATCGTCTCTTCTAGTTCTTTCCATTCATCGGGTGTCACGGTGAATTCCGATGCTCGCAGGTTTTCTTCGAGATGTGCGAGTTTCGTCGTGCCGGGAATTGGGACGATCCATGATGCCTTTTGCAATAGCCATGCTAATGCGACTTGCGCAGAGGTCATGCCTCGTGTACGGCCGAAGGCTTGCAGGGTATTGACGATACGGGTGTTCGCTCGGATCGCTTCGGGCGTGAAGCGGGGTAGTGTTTGGCGGTTGTCATTATCCGGATCGAATGCGGTGTATTCGTTGATACAGCCGCCCATGAATCCGCGGTTGATGGGGCTGTACGGGACAAAGCCGATCCCCAATTCTCGGCAGGTTTCCAGTACTCCGTTCTCTTCGACCGCCCGGTGCATCAGGTGGTATTCGCTTTGTATGGCCGTCAACGGTTGTACGGCGTGTGCTTTGCGGATCACTTCGGGACTTACCTCGCATAATCCCCAACGTTGAACTTTGCCTTCTTTTATCAAATCGGCAATCGTTCCCGCAACGTCTTCGATCGGTACTTTCGGGTCGAAACGATGCTGGTAGAAGAGCGGGATTGAATCGGTACGCAAGCGGCGCAATGATTCTTCGCAGTAACGGCGGATTGTGGACGGGCGGCTGTCCTGACGACCTGTTCCCTTGCCGTTGATGACCTCATGACCGAATTTGGTCGTTACATGAATGCGTCCTTTGAATTCGGAGAGAGCTTCTCCTGCCAGTAGTTCGTTGGTTAGCGGACCGTAGATGATGGCCGTGTCGAAAAGCGTTACGCCCCGGTCTACCGCTTCGTGAAGCAGGCGGATGCACGTTTTCTTGTCGGGATGTTGACTACGATTGTAGGTCATGCCCATTATGCCGAAACCGAGGTCCGAAACTTCCATTGACGCCGCACCCTTTCCCAATACCCGATGTCTCGTGATGCGTGCTGTATTGCCGTTATTACCGGAGAAGTCCGGTTGTTGCGGTTCGGAGGCGAAAACTTTGTTTAATCCCGCAGGCATGGCTAAAGCCGCTCCCGTCAAAGCCGCCGTTTTCAAGAATCCGCGACGGCTGATGTTTATTTTGTTACTTTCTTCCATAATACGTTTCGTTTATAGGTTTATACTTGTTTTTTGATTTGATACAAAGATAAAGAGAGAGCCTCGCTGCGGTTTTGCTGCGAAGCTCAAATAACTTTGTTCACAAGATCACGTGTTATTTTGTCGGGGCAACTCCGTATGTTTCCTTGTAGATTTTGGAGAAATGTGATAGGTTTTTGAAGCCGACATCGAAGCAGACTTCCGAAACTTTCTTTCGTCCTTTTCTGATTAGCTCATGGGCGGCTTCCAATCGACGGCGGATGATCCATTTCTGGGGGGTAAGGTTACTGATTTTGGCGAAGTCGCGCTTGAAGGTTGCGAGGCTACGTCCCGTGTAACTGGCGATCTCTTCCATCGAAAGGTCGCACATGTAGTTTTCGTTCAGGTAGTCGATGATGTCTATCTTCCACGGGGTAACAAAATCGAATAGTGAGGCGTAGAGGTGCTTGTCTGTGTTGAGCAAGATGTACGTTCCCTCCTGCATTTTGAGTTTCAATAGTTCCTCGGAAGGTTTTATGCCGGATTCGAAATAGGGTAGAATGGATTCGAACAGGCTTTTAATGTCAGGACGTCCGGCGGGCAACAGGTATAGGCTTTGTTTATCCCGCTCTACATCTTCCGGTAACACAGATTTATCTATATTCTGATAAAATTCGCGTAGGAAGTTACGGGAGAATTTCAAAACGATCGAGTGGTAAGGTCTTCCTTCTTTGACATGTTTGTGCAGGTGCATTTGGTTGTCTCGCCGCATAAAAGCGCATTCCCCCTCGTGTAGAATGGTCTTTTTCCCTTTTTCTTCGATTTCCAGTTCTCCGGAACAAAGATAAATCAAGGTATGTTCGCGGTTCGGATGCGAACATTGATGGTCATCTGTGAAAAAACTTGCGATGAACACGTTGGAGTAATCAAGTACCTTTAGTTCTTCCATAATATTCGATCAATTTGTAATGCCCTTCGAAAATACATTTTTCTGTAAAGAAAAAGAATTTTCTTGCCATTTATTTTGTTGTGGGGTTCGATTTCATGGAATAGTTTAATAAAAAGCCCGTCTAACTTGTTTATTGTTAGACGGGTTTGTTTTACGTTAATCTTCTGATTTATCAGATTATTAGTTCTTCAACAACTTGTCGATAGAGGTGATCTGGTAATCGTAGAATGCGCGAGTTGCGGCGTTTCCGGTTCCCCGTTTCTCCTTGTAAAGAGCTTGTACTTTCTTTAATAAGGATAACATCGCCGGACGTCCCACTGATGCCGGGATCGAGGGTGCTCCCATTGTTACGCGGAAATAGTCGCGTTCGCCCAAGTTGCAAGCGGCATGGCTGCATAATTTATGTTGGCTGTTCACGCTGTTCTCTAAAGAGGCCAAGGCTTGTGCCGGGTCGATAGAGGAGAATCCTCTTTGCGAGCCAGCAGATGCCGGAGCGGCTTGGAGACCGCTAAGTTGGCTGGCCACGGAGATCATGGCAGCTTGCAGGTTCATTTCCTCGTGAGAAAGTGAACGAGATGCAAGTGTCGGGGCAACGATCAGTTTGTAAGCGTCGTTCACGTAAGCATCCAGCTTGTAGGCGTCTTTCTGGCCTGAACGTTCTCCCTCGTAAATGCTACCCATGGCAACCGGGTTGAAGATTTTACCTACAACAGCATATTGTAACTGGTCGTACATGTTCGGGTTTAATTCCAATTTTTCTCTTAGTTCGTTCGTGATCAACCATTTCGGGCAGGTAGTAACCTCGTTTATCAACCATTTGATAGCTTCTTGTTGTTTGGCTTTGGAAATGTAACTTTTTGCCGCACCACCTTTGCCGTCCTGCACGAGGTCTGAGAATTCAACACCTCCGGGGTAAGCCAGTACATGGCTGAGCATCCGTTGATATTGATCCACGATTCCCTTGTAATATACTTTCATGTCCTTGTAAGAGGCACCCGGTTTGGCGCACCATTCTTCAAGGTTTTTCATGATAATCTTGAGGTTCTTGATGCAAAGTGAATTGGCTTTCACGTGATTGTCACCCAAGTCCTCGGTTTGATCAGTCGGGTCAAGTGTAGCGGGGAATTGTTGAGCCCCGAAACGATACATCGGATCATTAGATTTCTCTTCGATCCAGCTATTTAAAGTGGCTACTTCGTCATCCGGAGTTTTGGCGTTCGGAACGATCCGGTAACCCCAGTTGATAGCGTAAATGTCGTATACTCCCAGTACGGGCGGAACGAGGTTCACGCCGCGTTCGTAGTCACCGGGTTGTGCCACGTAGTTGTTACGAGCGTAGTCCATAATACTCGGGGTTGTACCGAATTTCTTGGTGAATGACGGGCTGCGCAGAGAGTCCACGGGGAAAGAGTAGCTTGCACCCATGTTGTGCATCAATCCGAGGGTGTGTCCGATCTCGTGAGATGCCACGTAACGCAAGGATTCGTTCATCACGTCGTCGCTGAATACCTCGGTACGAACGCGGGGGTCAACAGCTCCGGTCTGAACGAAACGCCAGTCATGCACGAGGGAGATCACGTTGTGATACCAGATAACATCGGCCACGAGAATCTCGCCACTCCGGGGGTCCACGTAACTCGGTCCCATGGCATTGGCGGTAGAGGTAACGGCGTAACGCACGCAGTTGTAACGGATATCGTCCGGGTCGAAATTAGGATCGTCGGTCGGGTAATCTTTGGCGATGACTGCGTTCTTGAAACCGGCTTTCTCGAAAGCGATGTTCCAGTCCTCGATACCTTGTTTAACGGCTCCTCTCCATTTTTCGGGGAAAGCGTTGTCCACGTAGAAAATGATCGGTTTCACGGGTTCCACGAGTTCACCGCGCAAGTAAGCGGCCATATCCTTGGGTTCCATGCGCCAGCGGTGGATGAATTCGTAGTCTTCCACGCGGTCTTTGTCGCTCGTGTAAAAGTTGCGTGGGGAGCTGAAGAAGCCAACGCGTCTGTCCTTGTAACGGATAGGCATGGGATCTTTATCTAGTTCGACAACTGAACGACGAACGATAAGGGTATAAGGCCCGTTTTGACCGTTATAGTTCATTTGCGAGGAGATTTCCATGTTACGAGGGAAGTTTTTCACCTCTTTCACGCGGGATGCCGACGGGTCGAACATGGCGGTTGATTTTTTCCCGGTCATGGGACTGGGAGCGAGCGGGGACAGGCTTTTTTCTTCCCGTCCGAAGAAGGCCGTCATGTCGATTAATAGGGTATCGCCTTTGCTGGCTTTTACTTCGAAAGTCTTCATGATCGGATCGTTGAAGTTCCGGCGGAAAGACGGTGTGATCGGGTCACCTTCACGAAGGACATCCTCGTATAGCACGGCGTGCATGTAGACGTTGGTCGAGTCGGTCGAGAAACGAACCATGAACGGGTCGTTGATCATTTGACCAGCCACGAAATCAGTTGCGGCGCTGGTCTCGGAAAGACGGTTGGCCAACAAGTAGATTTTGTCGAGATTCCGGGCTTGAATGGCCCACATTAAAGTACCTTTCGGGGTGTAGTAAGCATCGATAACTCCCGGTAAATATTTGGCTCCTTTTACTTGCTTGTCAAAAGCGGATTCTTTAGGAGCGGGAGGGGTTGCAGGTTGTTCGGTTTTCGCTTTTTTCTTCTTTTTCTTGAAAGGGAAAGCTTGTGCCGTGGACCCTGCAAGTAATGACAGGGCGACAACCGCGAGTAAAATTTTCCTCATAGTTCTCTTCGTTTAATCAATTAATTATATCTCGTTTATTAGATTTGTTTTCTAATTTATTGCACTCCAATGCTATTCGGGCTATCGGAGGGGGACTGCGTCTTCCAGTTCTTCTGCCTGAAAGTTTTTGACAGCGGGCGAAGGTAGGTAAAAAACAATAGGAATTGTCTTACCGTTTTGTTAAAGTTTAGTTTGAAAGACAATATTTATTGTACCTTTGCATTCGAGTGACGGCGTTACGTTACAGGTTTGTAGGTTACAAGTTACAGGGTATAAATGTTAAAAAAGACAAAATGAATTCCGAGACGATATTTATTATTATTGTTGTTTTTCTGTGTTTGGATTTCGTGCTGGAGCGGGTGTTGGAATACGTGAATTCCAAGCACATGTCGCCCGTGTTGCCCGACAGTTTGAAGGGTATTTATGACGAGAAAGAGTACGGGCGATTTCAGGCGTACAAGCGGGAAAACGGTCGGTTGGACAGTTGGAGTTCGGGATTCAGTTTTATCGTGATGATCGTGTTCCTCGTGGCGGGAGGTTTCGGGTGGTATAACGGTTGGGTGGTCGCATGGACGGATAGTATCGTTTTGCAGACGATCCTGTTTGTGGTGGGGCTTTCGCTCGTTTCTTCCGTGCTGGATATCCCTTTTGATTATTACGCAACTTTCCGGATCGAGGAGAAGTATGGTTTCAATAAAACGACGAGGCGGGTGTATTGGTTGGATACCGTGAAGGAGTTGTTGCTTTCGTTGGTACTGGGATGTGTATTGCTGGCTCTCGTGGTGTGGTTTTACACGTGGGCTGGACCTTATTTCTGGCTATACGCGTGGGGAGCGGTGACCGTGTTCTCGGTTTTCATGGTCATGTTCTATTCGCAGTTGATTGTTCCCTTGTTTAACAAGCAAACGCCTTTGCAAGAAGGATCGTTGCGGGATAAGATACGGGCTTTTGCCGAGAAAGTCGGGTTCAAGCTGGATAATATTTACGTGATTGACGGTTCGAAACGCTCGACGAAAGCGAACGCTTATTTCACGGGACTGGGGCCGAAGAAGCGGGTCGTGTTGTACGACACGCTGATTGACGATTTGACGGAGGAGGAGATCGTGGCCGTGCTGGCTCACGAGATCGGACACTACAGGAAACGCCACACGTTGCGTTCGATGGGGGTGTCGATCCTGCAAATGGGTATTATTCTTTGGTTGTTCTCGCTCTGCGTGAATTGTGCCGCCTTGTCGGAGGCGTTGGGGGGTGACCGGGCGTATTTCCAGTTGGGGCTGATCGCTTTCGCTATCCTGTATTCGCCTGTTAGTTTGGTACTGGGGATCGGGATGAACGTGTGGTCGAGGCATAACGAGTACGAGGCGGATGGTTTTGCCGCCCGGAATTACGAGGGGGCTTATCTCGTGTCCGGGTTGAAGAAGATATCGGTGAAGTCGTTGAGTAACCTGACGCCTCACCCGCTGTACGAGTATATTTACTATTCTCACCCTTCTTTGTTGAAACGGATTGGTGCTATAAACGTATTTAAGAATAAAATATAAAACGATGAAAGCAATTATTATCACGATCGGGGACGAGATTTTGTTAGGGCAAATTCTCGACACGAATTCTCAATATATTTCAAAGCAATTGACCCGTCTGGGGGCAGAAGTAGCCGATATCTTGTCTATTGCCGATCAACGGGAGGAGATTTGGCAGTGGGTGGATTACGGGATGAAGCAGGCAGACTTGGTTGTCGTGACTGGGGGACTGGGGCCCACGAAGGATGACGTGACGAAAAAAGTGCTGGCGGATTATTTCGATACCCGCTTGGTGATGAACGAGGAGGTGCTGAAGTGGATCGAGAAGTTACTGGAAAACGGGGGAATGCGGATGAACGAGGGGAATCGGAGCCAGGCGCTTTTACCCGAATCGGCCAAGGTGTTGTATAATCGCAAGGGGACTGCTTCCGGGATGTGGTTCGAACGGGATGGCAAGGTGCTGGTGTCTCTTCCGGGAGTGCCGTTTGAAATGGAGGATTTGATGATGCAATGTGTAATCCCGGAATTGCAACGTTTGTTCCCGCATCTGCATCTGGATTACCGGATGCTGAAAGTATATGACATCCCGGAATCGGAACTGGCGATTCTGTTGGAGAAATGGGAAGAACATCTGCCGGAAGGGTTCGGGTTGGCTTATCTGCCTTCGCCGGGATTCGTGAAGTTGCGGTTGATGGCAAAGGGGGATCAAGTGTATAACCTGGATGCCCGTTACGATAGTTTGAAAGAGGCGCTTGAAGGACAGCGTTACACGGAGGGCGAGAATGGGGGGACCGAACGGGAACTGGGCGAGTTGTTCCTGATGAGAGGGAAAACGATCGCCACGGCAGAGAGTTGTACCGGGGGAAATATCGCCGCACAACTCACGTCGATTGCCGGGGCTTCTGCTTATTTCAGGGGAAGCGTGGTGGCATACGCGAATGATGTGAAGGAGCGGGTGCTAGGAGTTCGTCGGGAGGATCTGGAGGAATTCGGGGCGGTCAGTGAGCCCGTGGTCCGGCAAATGGCGGAGGGGGTTCGCCGTCTGATAGGGACGGATTATGCCGTTTCCACTTCGGGAGTGGCAGGATCGACCGGGGGTACGCCAGAGAAGCCTGTGGGAACGGTGTGGATCGGGGTTGCCGGGCCGGAACGCACGATAGCCCAGAAGTTTGTCTTCTCTTTTACCCGTGAACGGAATATTGGTAAGGCAACGATGAAAGCGATCGAAATGGTGATCGAAGAAGTGCGCAACGGCTCGTTAAGCAAGTAGTTGACAGGTCTGTCGAAAAGCATCGAAAATAGACAAGGAATTATGATAAAAACCGATAGAAACGTGAAGATTCTGTCGGGTAAATTTTATTGAAAATTATAGTAAAAAGGCGGGTCTCGGTAAATTTTTTGAATTTCCTGTTTCTAATTCGAAAATATGAATTACATTTGCATATCTCACTCGGAAAATAATGCAACGTATAGCAACGCTGAAGGTATTATAAAGCCTCCGGTGCGTAGCTATACGCCGTGTTAAATTTTGGGTGAGATCTTAATTTAAAGTCCGGAGGCTTTTTATATTTTGTTGGTTAATGTGAATAACACATATAAATATTGTTATCGAATAACAATTGAGAATTCTAATTTTACCACAGAGTGGCGGGGCCGAGATGGTTACCCGCTTTTTTTGTGGATGCACGAATAATTTGATATATTGGGGAAGTAAATCATCTGTTATGAAAGTATTGAAACTCGTGTTGTTTTCCAACCTCTCTTGTTTTGCCGTCTTTGGTTATTGTGATATAGATTCAAAAAGGGAATAAAAAAAGTTTTGAAACTTTTGTTTTCAAAACTTTAATTTTGCGGTCTGGACGGGACTCGAACCCGCGACCCCATGCGTGACAGGCATGTATTCTA